>Ga0302046_10000828_pt1 | contig 29874 bp, 17 predicted proteins | sample RVTome_11_FD_200261 | JGI IMG/M metagenome (GOLD analysis project Ga0302046, IMG submission 200261) | Soil microbial communities from uranium-contaminated site in the Upper Colorado River Basin, Wyoming, United States - RVT147D111 (version 2) ...
CCCGCGACCATGTACGACCTCATGCTGGATCCGTGACAATGTCGGTCCCAGCTCAGGCAGTGCGAAATCCTCCTTTGCGAGATCGATGAGATCAATGCCACGTTCCCGTACACCCCGAATCGCACGCCCGATTTCGTGCAGTTCGTCCGATGTAAAACGGTGAATCCATGCATCGGATTCACGCAGGTCACGTCCGTACCAGGCTGCGGGGCCCGCGATGTCAGATCTCGCCGTATTCACCGTGATTCCTTCAGGTTGCTCGCCGCGTGTTTGAGCGTACGACCCACGACGAGACTGATATTGTCCGACCCACCATCATCGAGCGCATCCTGCAGCAGATCCTCGCACAGTTGCCGCGAACTCTTCAGTTCCAACATTCGTTCCTTGATACGCTCGTCCGGAACATGCTTGGTCAGTCCGTCGCTACACAGAAGGACCACCGTACCCCAATCCCTTGTGAGACGCGTGACCACGGGCGCCGCCTGGTGGCCACCGATGGCGCTGGAGAGTATGTGTGCCCATCGGGTGCTATGAGCCCTGGTTTGTGTGAGCACGCCCTCGTCAATAAGGTCCTGCGCAACCGTTTGATCGCGGGTTATCTGCGTCAATTCGCCTTCGTGGAACATGTAACAGCGACTGTCACCGACCTGGAGCAGGTAGGCGTGGGGCCAGAGACCCAGAAAGAGTGTGAGTGTCGTCGCGAAGCGCGAACCGTCCGCATCCTGTTCAGACCGCCGCACCAGATTCTTATGAGCATCCAGCACGGCATCCTGAAGGAGATGCGCGAAGGCATCCGGGTCGTCCTCTTCGATGTCGTATACCTCATGGAAACTTCGGGCGACGGCCTTCACCAACGCCCAGACGGCCACTCGGCTTGCCTCTTCCCCACCCCCACCACTGGCGACCCCGTCTGCCACCATGGCAAAGGATGCGAGACGCTCCTGGGGGACATCCGGATCGAGGTTTTCACCGAGGGATGTACGATCGATTATCACACCGCGGGCCAGGGATCCCAGAAAGAAGTGATCCTGGTTGTCCTCGCGAATCTTCCCTGGGTGGGTCAAACCCCAGGCGTCGATGTCGGCGTGTCCGGGTTTTTCTGGATGCATGGGCGTTCTCAATGAGCTACCAAGATGGGGTATGCGCCAAAAAACCGCGAGCCTCCGTTTCGTGGCGATCGAACGCAAGTGACTCACCATGCAACGGGGCACCAGTCCCTCGAGGACCCGCCGCAGGGCTACTATCGCTCCTTCCCGGTCCCCCGATATCCTCATCATTAGCCAGACTGGCACCCTCGGGGAGCACGAATATCTTCCTGGGAGTCCCCAAGCCCGAATGAGGTCTCGCCATGCGCATTTTGCATCTGCACGAATCAGCCGTACCGGTCATGCTCCTCAGCATCTCCGTGGCATGCGGCGGGAACGATGGGGGTGAGCAACGGGAACAGGAAGGCAACCTGGCCCCCGAAGAGGAGATCATGCTGGCCGACGTCGGATTCGCCACTCCGGAGTCCGTGAGACACGATGCGGTCACGGATGTCTATCTCGTTTCAAATATCAACGGCGATCCGTTTGCCGCTGATGGCAACGGCTTCATTTCCCGGATTTCGCCTGCGGGCGAGATTCTGGACCTCAAATGGATTGATGGGGAAGCTGAGGGTGTCACGCTGAACGCCCCCAAAGGGATGGCGATCGCCGACGACAGGCTCTATGTCACTGACATCAACACGGTGCGGGTGTTCGATCGAACCACCGGGGAGCCAGTGGGCGAGATTGCGCTGGACGGTACAACATTCCTCAATGATGCGGCCGCCGGAATGGACGGGTCCATTTATATCACCGACTCGGGCTTCAACCCCGGATTCGCGCCGTCCGGGACCGATGCCGTGTACCGCATTTCGCCGGATGGAAGTATCGAGACACTGGCAACGGGCTCCGTTCTTGGCGGGCCGAACGGCGTGGCGCTGGTAAACGGAGCAGTCTGGGTGGTTTCGTTTGGCAGCGGTGAACTGTACCGGATCGCTGACGGAGGGGCGCATGAGACCGCGGCCCTTCCGTCCGGCAGTCTCGACGGCCTCGAGGGTCACGCGGGTCAGCTTTTCGTATCGAGCTGGGAAGGCCAATCGATTCTGCGGGGTACGCCCGGTGGGACCTTCGCGGTGGCTTTCTCGGGACTGGAGGCGCCGGCCGATTTCGGTATCGATGCGACCCGTGACCGGCTTCTGGTACCGCTCTTCCAGGCCAACGAGGTGAGAATCATTCCCATGGCGCCGGCGAGCAGCGAATGAAACCGAACGACCGGGGGTTGTGCGTGGGCATCCCCCAAACCTAACATTCTGAAACACGTCAACGTGTGAAACCTCTGGTTGGACCCCACGTATGAGTCCACCAGTCGGGTTAATGGAGAGAGCGAGCGTGCCCCCCGCCGCCGGGTACCCCACCCGGGCGCGATCGCCGACCTGAACAATGCCCGTACACTGCGTTAATTTTCATTTCTTCTGAAGTACCACTTGGGGTAACATTACGGACTGCATAGTCACCATCACCACGCACCGGAGCGATCGTATGCGTTTGGACCGATGCCGCGGCGTCATCTACGTCGCACTTTCAGCGCTTCTCGTGTCCGCGCCCGGAGGGGCGCTACTCGCCCAGACGGGCGAGGCGGACCAGGGGCTGCCCCTGGAACCTGCCCGATGGGCTCGTTTCACCACATCCGAGGGCACCTGGCTCTCACTCGATGTGAGCCCCGACGGGCAGACCATCGTCTTTGACATGTTAGGCGACATCTATACGATTCCGGCCGCAGGGGGGACAGCGACCCGACTGACCCAGGGAATCGCACACGATGTCCAGCCGCGCTTCTCACCGGACGGCGACGAGATCGTTTTCATCTCGGATCGCAGCGGCGACGACAACGTGTGGATCATGGCAGCGGATGGGAGTGACGTCCGGCCGGTAACGCGTGATGTGGCGAGCTCCTACCTGTCCCCCGAATGGACACCGGATGGCGACTACATCGTGGTGTCACGATCTGTCCCGCTTCAGGGCCTGGAAAAGCTCTGGCTCTACCATGCCCGCGGTGGCACGGGTCTGGAGATGACCCCCGCGCCCGCCGGCCTGCGTTTGATGGGCGCCGCGTTCGGGGAGGATGAACGATACGTTTGGTACAGTCAGCGGTTCGGTTCCTGGACCTACAACGCAATCCTCCCCCAATACCAGATCGGTGTATACGACCGGGAATCCGGGACGCGTACGACCATGAGCTCGCGATACGGATCCGCGTTTCGGCCGGCGCTTTCACCGGACGGCCGCTGGTTGACCTATGGTACGCGGTATGAAGCCGAATCCGGTCTGATCCTGCGCGAACTGGAGACCGGCGAAGAGCGCTGGCTTGCCTACCCGATTCAACGGGACGAGCAGGAATCCCGAGCCTCGATGGACGTGTTACCGGGGTACTCATTTACACCCGATTCCCGCGCGGTCGTGATGTCATACGGCGGGAAGATCTGGTCTGTGCCGGTGGACGGCAGCGACCCGGTCGAGATTCCCTTCACGGTCAATGCGGAAGTGGCCGTCGGACCCGAACTGCAGTTCGACTACCCCATCGACGACGCCCCAACATTCACGGTCCGTCAGATTCGGGATGCTGTCCCGTCGCCAGATGGCGCACGGTTAGCATTCACCGCGATGGACCGGCTGTACGTCATGGACTGGCCCAACGGGACGCCGACGCGGCTGACGTCGCAGGAGACCGGCGAATACCATCCGACCTGGTCTCCCGATGGTACTGCCATCGGTTACGTCACGTGGGATGGCGCGGAAGGGCACATCATGCGCGTGAGTGCCACCGGTGGGAATCCACAGCGGTTGTCCCCTTCCTCGGCCTACTATCAGCAAACCGCCTGGTCCCCGGACGGCAATCGCATTATCGCGGTGCGTGCGGACGCGCGAAACCTGCACGAATCGATCGGCTCCAGCTTCGGCTTGGCCTCCGAGTTCGTTTGGGTACCGGCCAATGGCGGAGCGATGACCGTGATTGCACCGACGGGTGGGCGTTCACAGCCGCACTTCGTCAGGAGCCGGCCCGATCGGATTTACACGTATGGGTTCGCCCCGGCGGAACCAGGCACCAACCAGTCGCCGGCCGTCGCGCTGAGTTCCATGCGGTGGGACGCCACAGACGTGAAGCAGCACGTCCGCGTGACCTGGCGTCTGCCATGGATGGAAGGTGCCTACGTGAGGTCGGATTCATCGGACATCGTGATGCCTCGCGACTACTCGGATTTCACCAGCGAAGAGCAGATGCCCGAGTTGAGCGCCGGACTCGTGATGATGGCGCCGGACGGCGATCTCGCGATCGCACGGACCAATAACGAGCTCTACGTCGTCACCGTGCCCCAAACCGGTGGTCCGGTTCCGACGATCATGGTTTCCAAGCCCGACAGCGCGCAAATGCCGGTCCGGAAGCTCAGTGACATCGGCAGCGAATTCCCCACATGGTCGGCCGATGGGCAGACGATCCACTGGTCGATCGGCAATGCATTTGTTTCCTATGACATTGCACGAGCCCGCGCAGTTGACGACAGCCTGCGACGGGCTGGCGTCGACATCGATGCGATGCCGCTGGGGCGCTACCAACCTGAAGAACGGCGTATAGCAATTCAGGCTCCGCGCGATATCCCACAGGGAACGCTCGTATTGCGCGGTGCCCGGGTCGTCACGATGCGTGGGGACGAGGTGATCGACAACGCCGACATCCGGATCGAGAACAATCGGATCGCGAGCGTTGGACCGCGTGCCACCGTCACAGAGGGTGTACGCGTTATCGATGTCACCGGAACGACCATTGTTCCCGGATTCGTCGACACCCACGCGCATCTGCGTGCCATGCGCGGCTCAGGCATTCACAACCCCAGACCGTGGGCCTACCTGGCTAATCTGGCGTACGGAGTCACTACGACGCGTGACCCACAAACCGCCACGACGGATGTGTTGTCTTACCAGGACAGGGTCGAGGCCGGCGTCACACCGGGTCCGCGGATATACTCGACGGGACCTGGTGTCTTCCGACAGGAGGGCATCGGTAGTCTCGACCATGCCCGGCGCGTCCTGCGTCGCTACAGCGACTATTACGACACCAAGACGTTCAAGATGTACGGCGCCGGGAACCGCAAACAACGACAGTGGCTGATCATGGCGGCGCGCGAACTCGAGCTGATGCCCACGACAGAGGGCAGCCTCGACTATCGACTCAACATGACACACGCCATGGATGGATACCCGGGCGTCGAACACAACATGCCCATCATTCCCGCGTACAAAGAGTTGGTGGAGCTGTTCAAGACCTCGCAGACAGTGAACACGCCAACACTGGTGGTCACCTACGGCGGGCCGTGGGCGGAGAACTACTACTACACCAACGAAAACCTCGTTGACGACGAGAAACTTGCGTACTTCACCCCGCAGCAGGAACTGGACAGTAAGATCCGCCGCCGCGGCGCTGGAGCAGGCCCAGGGCCCGGCGGTTGGTTCCTGGAGGAGGAGTACACGTTCAAGCGTCACTCCGCGTGGCTCAAGGATCTCGTGGAAGCAGGCGGTCGCACCGGCATCGGCAGTCACGGCCAGCTGCAGGGGCTCGGTTACCACTGGGAGCTTTGGAGCGTGCAAAGCGGCGGCATGAGCAACCACGATGCCCTGCGTGTTGCCACGATCATGGGTGCGGATGCCCTTGGGTTGGCCGGTGATGTTGGTTCCATTGACGGCGGCAAGCTGGCCGACCTCGTGGTACTCGAGCAGAACCCCCTCGACAACATTCGCAACTCGAACACGATTCGGTATGTGATGAAGAACGGCCGCCTGTACGACGGTGACACGCTGGATGAAGTCTGGCCACGTCAGATCAGTGCCGTCGATGAGCCCTGGCGGATGTTCGCTCCGACAACCACGCAATCCGGCGTGCGAGGAGGTAACTGATGAACACGCCTGACACGATTCTACGGAAAACACTCATGACAATAACGAGTCGCGTTGCAACCCTGGCGATCGTCGGCAGCAGTCTCCTGCTCATGCCGCTGACCGCACAAGGCCCCCGCCGCAACAACGAAGATCCCCTCCCGCTCAGCGCATCCCGAACCGCCGAGTTCACCGCGACGCGGGGAACCTGGATGTCACTGGATGTCAGTCCCGATGGCCAAACCATCGTGTTCGACATGTTGGGCGATCTGTACACGGTGCCTGTCGAAGGCGGGAAGGCCACGCGCATCACCCAGGGCATGGCGTTCGACGCGCAACCGCGATTCAGTCCGGATGGAGAGACCATCGTGTTCGTCTCCGACCGGAGCGGTGGGGACAACGTCTGGATGATTCGTAGGGATTTCACCGATACGACACAGGTCACCCAGGGTAATACGAGCCTCTACTACTCACCGGAGTGGTTCCCGGATGGCAAGCACATCGTGGTGAGCCGCGCCGGCGGTCTCGGCGGGGCGGCAAACCTGATGATGTACCACGTCGACCGTCCCAGCCCCATTCCGGCGTTTCCCACATCGGGCGCACGCAAGAGCATCGGTGCTGCTGTTTCACCGGATGGACGTTACGTGTGGTACGGTGAGCGCTCCGGCGATTGGCAGTACAATGCCATCTTTCCGCAGTATCAGCTCTACCGCTGGGATCGGGAAACCCGGCAAGCAACGCTCATGTCGCTGCGATACGGCTCGGGCTTCCGGCCGGCAATCTCACCGGACGGCAACTGGCTGGTGTACGGTTCGCGGGACAACACACAGACCGGGCTGCGGAAGCGAAATCTTCAGACTGGTGACGAAGACTGGCTGGTGTATCCGGTTCAGCGTGACGACATGGAATCCCGTGCGCCGCTCGACGTCTTACCGGGTTACAGCTTCACGCCCGATTCGCGCGCCGTTGTCGTGTCGTATGACGGACAGATCTGGCGCGTACCCATGGACGGCGGCGACCCCGTCAACATTCCGTTCGAGGTGGACGTCGAACTGGCCGTTGGGCCGGAGGTGAAGTTCGCGTACCCGATGGACACGTCCGCCATGGTAACCGCGCGACAGATCCGCACGCCCGTCGCGTCACGCAACGGAGACCGCCTCGTCTTCACGGCGTTCGATCGCCTGTGGGTAAAGGATATGCCGGATGGCGAAGCCCGCCGGCTGACCGATGCGCCGAGCGGTGAGTACCACCCGGTGTGGTCGCCTGACGGTTCGGCGATAGCGTACGTCACCTGGACGGACAGTCTGGGCGGGCAAATCATGAGGGCAGCCGCCGACGGAAGTAGTCCTCCGCAGCAACTGACGTCGGTGCCGGCGCTGTATTACAACCTGGCCTGGTCGCCGAACGGCGAGCGGATTGTGGCCACTCGGGCCGCCGCCCAGCAGCTGAAGCGGGCACCGGATATCTTCTTCGGACCGCTAGGCGGCGAGTTCGTCTGGATTCCGGCAACGGGTGGTGATGTCTCGCTGATCGCACCAACCGGCAGCCGGGACGTCGCGCATTTCCGCACGGACGAGAACGAACGCATCTACGCGTACAGTCCATCGGAGGGTCTCGTCTCCTTCCGCTGGGATGGCACCGACGTGAAACAGCACCTCCAGGTGCGTGGTGCGCTGCCTCCCGGCATCGGAAACCCTCACCCCTCGGACTGGACTCAGCTCCCGCGCCGCGTGTTCCCGACTCACTCATCGGAGCTGCTGACGGACGATCCAGCAGAGCCGGGTCCGCAGCCGCCACCGGCCGGCCTGGTGATGATCTCACCGCGGGGCGATCGAGCCCTGGCCCAGGTGGGAAATCACATATACACGGTCGAGATTCCAGAGCTGGGTGGTGACCCGGTAACGGTGCGTGTTGCCAATCCCGCAGCCGCGCCGGTCGAAGTCCGGCAGCTTACCGAGGTGGGAGGCGAGTTCCCATCGTGGAGTGGTGACGGAGAACGCGTGATCTGGGCTATCGGAAACGCGCTGTTCACGTACGACCTCAGTCGAATCGAGGCGATCGAAGACAGCACGGTACAGGCGACACGGGCCAAGGTCGCGCATGCACTGGTGGTGCGTGGCATCATCGACTCGCTCAAAGCGACCAGGAGCGTCGTGGACAGCTTGAAAGGCGACGACACTGATGTCCCGGACTCGCTGACCTCAAAGCTCAACGGACTGATTGCCGACTCCGTTCAGGCGAAGGCGGACTCGGTTTTTCGTGTGGCGGATGAGGCGCGTGCACGTGCCACAGCCATCAGGCTCCGTGCCGATTCCCTGCGCGCCGGGCTGGACAGCGTCAGCGCAGATACGGCGTTGTACAAGCCGCGGGAGATGCGGATCGAAGTCACGGCCCCAAGAGATCGGCCCGCGGGAACGGTCGTGTTGCGCGGCGGCAGGGTGCTCACGATGAACGAGCACGAAATCATCGAGAACGCCGACGTGGTGATCACGGACAACCGGATCGTCGCCGTGGGGGCGAGGGATTCGGTGGAGGTACCGGATAGCGCGCGGGTGATCAACGTATCCGGCAAGACCCTGATCCCCGGATTCGTCGACACGCACTACCACGCACAGTGGCTCGTGCCGGAGATCCACGTCCAGCAGACGTGGCAGTACCTGACGAATCTCGCCCATGGCGTAACAACGACCCGTGATCCGCAGACGTCAACGACGGATATCCTGAGTTATCAGGATCGCGTCGAAACGGGAGAGATGCTCGGACCACGCATCTATTCCACCGGTCCCGGCGTCTTCATCGGGGAGGGAATTCGGTCCGACGACCACGCCAAGGAAGTGTTGACGAGGTACAGCAAGTACTACGACACCAAGACCCTGAAGATGTACATGTCGGGAAATCGTCAGCAACGTCAGTGGATCATCAACGCCGCGAAGGAACTCGAGTTGATGCCCACAACGGAAGGTGGACTCGATTTCAAACTCAACCTGACGCACGCCATCGACGGGTATCCCGGGATCGAACATGCGCTGCCCATCACCCCGATCTACGAGGATGTCGTAGGGCTGTTCAAGGAATCGCAAACCACCAACAGTCCAACCTTGCTGGTTTCGTACGGCGGCCCCTTCGGTGAGAACTACTACTACACGAATGAGAACGTACACGACAACGCCAAACTCCGTCGCTTCGCTCCGCACGAAAGTGTCGATGCAAGGACACGACGGCGTGGAACCGGCGCGGGCGGAAGTCCCGGCCCCGGTGGCTGGTTCCTGGACGAGGAGTACGTATTCCGGAAGCACGCTGAGTTCGTGCGCGACCTGCTTGCAGACAGCGCACGAGCTGCGGTCGGAAGTCACGGACAACTTCAGGGGTTGGGCTACCATTGGGAGTTGTGGTCGATGGGTTCCGGCGGCGCCTCGAATCACGACGTACTGCGCGCGGCAACCATCTACGGCGCCGAAGCGATTGGATTCGGGAAAGACATTGGAACGATCGAAGAAGGCAAGTTTGCCGACATCCTGGTGCTCAATTCGGATCCGTTGCAGGACCTGAGGAATACGGTCGACCTGCAGTACGTGATGAAAAACGGTCGCCTGTATGACGGCGAGACCCTGGCCGAAGTGTGGCCGCGCCAGCGTGAGCTGCCTGCCCCGCACTGGCGCAATATGGGGCCGGACGGAGTGTCAGCAGGAATCAGATGATATCGATTTGAGATTAGAGATCTGAGATCCAGGGCTTGAAGCCGGCAGCCAATGAGCCGGCAGCCATCAGCCGGCACCCGATGAGCCGGCAGCCATCAGCCGGCAGCTGACAGCCGATCCCAACACGGGTCGGTAGTCGGTTGCCGGTTTTGGCTTTGGGGGGCGGTTCGTAGGGCGAGGATTGAGTGGGCCATCGGCTGCGGAGAACTGGGCAAGTTGCATTTTAGCTCATCTCTAACCATTTTGGTTATAACCAATACGGTGCGAGTATGCCAGGATATCGCCATTCAACCGACCAATTCCTGCCTTTGAAGCCCCGGGTCCTCCTGATGCTTCTGGCACTACTGGAGGATCAACGACACGGATATGCCCTTAAGGAGGACATCGCCGCGAGATCGGGGGGCCGCGTGCTGCTCGGTCCGGGGACGCTGTATCGCACTATCCGCGACCTTCTTCGGGATGGCCTGATAGAGGAGACTGAGAGCGACCTGGATCCTGCGGACGACGATGAGCGGCGCAGGTACTACCGGATTTCGGACCTCGGTCGTTCGGTGGTTGCTGCCGAAGCGAGACGTCTCGAAAGTCTCGTAGAGATCGTGCGAGGCGAGAAGCTCATCCCATGAGCGAACACATGCACATCGCGTTGTATCGACGCCTGTTGTTGTTCTTGCCCAGAACATTGCGGCGTGATTTCGGTGAACCCATGGTGGCCGCCTTTCGTGAAGATCTCACTAAGGCGCGCGCGTATCGAAGTGTGCTTGCCATCCCCCGTTTCTGGTTCAGCATGATCGGGGATTTTCTTTCGACGATGCTGAGCGAGTTCGCTCCCCAGGAGCGTCCGCCGACGAATCGCTCTGAACCAAGGGAGAAGGAACGCATGATCGTGCCCGGAATATTACGAGATCTCCGTTACGGCTTGCGCTCGTTGGCGAGGGCCAAGGGATTCACGACCCTGGCCGTCCTCATCGTCACCCTCGGTATCGGGGCGAACGCCACGATCTTCTCGATCTCCCGGGCCTTATTGTGGCAAGCGCCGCCACTCGTGGCGGACCCGAGCGGACTCGTGCGTATGACACGCGCGAACGAATACACCCAATCCGGCAGCTTGATGTACCCGGACTACCAGCACTACCGCATTGCCAACTCAGTGTTTGATGGCCTGATGGCGTGGAATGGTTATGACCGCGCCGTGTCGATGTCATTGAGAGGGGATATCGAAACCGTGCGCCTCACCACGGTTTCCGACAACTACTTCGACGTGCTAGGCGTGCCCATGGCGATCGGCAGAGATTTCCTGCCGGAGGAAGACCGCGTACCCGGTGACGGCGCCGTTGCCGTATTGAGCTACGGAGTATGGTCTCGTGTGTTCGGCGCGGATTCAGCCGTCATCGGCACTCGAATCATGCTGAACGGACATCCGTTCACCGTAATTGGTGTCGCGCCAAAGCGGTTCGCGGGCGTCAGCCCCATCGAGACAAGCCCAGACATCTGGGCTCCGCTCAATATGACAGGCACCCTATCCAACGCTGGCGACGGCATGCTGACACGCGTTGAGGGTGAGGTCTACAACTGGCTCAATGCCGTTGGTCGTTTGCGCCAAGGCGTTACGATCGAAATGGCCCGCGCGGATCTGGAAGGTCTCGCAGGATATCTGGCTGAGAATTTTGCCGCGTGGAACGAAGGTCAGTCCGTCCGCATGACGAAACACATCGGCTATACACCGAGCGATCACTCGACAGCGATGACGATCGCGCGGCTCTTGATCAGCGTGGCTGCTCTGGTGATGACCGTTTCAGCGGTGAACATCGCTTTGATTCTCCTGGCACGCGGATCTACTAAGAACCACGAAATATCCGTGCGCATGGCGTTGGGCGCGGGTCGCGGATTGATTGTCCGCCAACTCCTGGTGGAATCTGCAATACTCGGCGTAGTCGGCGCCGTGGCAGGATTCTTCGTTTCGATCTGGACCACCGGACCTGTGACGCGTCTGCTTCCGACGAACGTTGACCTCGACATCCATTCCGGATTGCCGGTGCTCATCTATTCACTGATCCTCGGCGTTTCCGTCGTAGTTTTGTTTGGAACCATCCCGGCACTTCGATCCACTTCGATGGAGAGCGGAGCACGTACCACCGCGTCGCGGCAACGCTCGTTGGGTCGCAGCGGCCTTGTTGTCGCGCAGATGGCGTTATCTCTCGTCATCGTTGCCGGCGCCATTCTCTTCACGCAAAGCCTGCGAAACGCGCGCTCGGTAGATCTCGGCTTCGAAACGGACAATCGCCTCGTGGTGGCATTCAACCTCAGAAGCCACGGATATGCGGCGGATGACGTCCCAACGTTTCTGACCAGTGTCCTGGAGCGCGTGCGTTCACTCCCCGGTGTAAATGGCGTCAGCTCCACCCGTATGGTTCCGTTTGAAGGAAATTGGGGGAGTTCGTTCACGGTACCCGGCGTCAATCCTCCCGAAGGGTCGGAATCCTTCTCTGCGGGATTTAACGCCGTCGGGCCCGACTACTTCGACGTCATGAGAACGCCGTTACTCACTGGCCGCGGAATCACCGCACGGGATGTCGGCAACACGGAGCCGGTAATCGTCGTGAACGAGACCCTCGCAAACCAGATCTGGGGCACCACAGACGTCATCGGCCGGACGATCACATGGCGCGACCGGGCATGGAACGTCGTCGGCCTTTCGAAGGACGGGACATACTACGACCTGGGCGAGGATCCTCAGGCACAGGTGGTAATCCCCGTCATGCAAGAGCCGCAGACCGGAATCGGATTGATCGTGGCTTCCGAGGGCGAACCGACGGGTCTTTCACGATCGATTACTGACATCATTCATGCCGTCGACCCGAACATCGCGATCACGTGGACCAGAACACTAACCGACGTATTCAACGAGGAAATCGGACGATACCGCGTGGCAGCAACGATGGTTGGCATTTTCGGCGCGGTGGGTGTTCTCCTGGCGGCAGTCGGTCTGTACGGAGTGCTTTCGTTTCTGGTCAGTCAGCGGCAGCGCGAAATCGGGGTACGAATGGCCCTGGGGGCCTCATCCCGCCGGGTGGCGGGCCACGTGGTCAACAGCGGCATCCGCGTAGCAACGATCGGAATTGTCATTGGACTCCTCGCCGCGTTGGCGGGCGCCCGGCTCGCCGCGAGTTTCCTTTTCGGCGTGCAGGCGCGGGATCCCCTGGCCTTTCTTGCCGCAGCGATTCTGCTCGGCGGCGTGGCCGCTCTCGCCAGCGCCATTCCCGCACGTCGTGCGGCCCAAGTGGATCCAATGACCTCCATCCGGGCCGATACCTGATCCCGCCGCTGGCAGCGGTGACCGCTCGGGTCCCTAGGCCCGGCGTTTAGTCGGCCAGAAACCAGGGCGATTTGTCCGCGCGTGTCTATTCAGTGGAGTTGATTCCGCGTCCGAGGCTTGCGTATCCGAATGACCCCAGTGACCTTGTAACCCCGCGCCCCGCTAGCTCAACTGGCTAGAGCAACTGACTCTTAATCAGTAGGTTCGGGGTTCAAGTCCCTGGCGGGGTATTACCATCTCAACCGGCTCACAAGCCTAGCCTTGTCAGCCCCCTGCGTATCCGGGTCCACAGCCCGCGCTCCCCGCGCGGGCTGTGTGCTCACCTCCGGCCCCTGGCCGGGTCCACGGGCATCGCCGATCGACATTCACAACTGGCGATGCTTCGATTCTCCACATCATCGCACGTCGCCAATCACAGATTGTCAGTTGCGCACCTCCCTCCACCCTGCTGAAAGTCGGGGTCGAACGAACGGGCGCATTCGGTTGTCAAAACAATCGAAACGACAGGACTGATCAATAATGAGTCACTCGAAACTCGGCCATCGTGAGGCGCGGTTGCGACAATGGCTGCGTGGGGGGCCGGACCGGGCAACCCAGGATCTCACGTGGGCCTGGCGGTCCCTGCGGACAACCCCCTGGTTCTCCACCCTGATTGTACTCGTACTCGCGACGAGCTTTGGTGCAAGCACCGCCATCTACGCGGTCGTCGACAGCGTTCTCTTCCGACCGCTGCCCCACCATTCACCGGATCGACTCGCTGTCGTCTGCGAAACCAACGAAATCGTCGAGGGTTTTTGCACCACGTCCTTCGTCAACGTCCGGGACTGGAACGACCGAAGCCAGAATTTTGCATCGATTGGCGCAGCCAGAAGCTGGCCTTTCATGCTGAAGACCAGTGATCGGATCGAACGGATCAATGCGATCATGGCGGATCCTCACCTGTTCCGCGTGTTCCAGTTCGTACCTCGAATCGGCCGGCTGTTCTCCCCGGGAGACGAGCAGGCCCGGGTCGCCGTCCTCACGACCGCGGCGTGGACATCGTGGTTCGGATCCGACACAACAGTCATAGGATCTACGATGTCCCTTGGCGGTGAGCCGTACGAGATCATCGGAGTGCTGCCGGATGAAGCAGGAGTGCCCGGACTCGAGTCTGCACCGGTATGGATTCCCATCCCGTTCTCCTACACGGAGTTGGAAAACCGCCAGTGGCGGGGCTTCCGGGCGTTCGCCCGCCTGAACGACCGGATCGATATTCGCTCCGGTCAGCGGGAACTGGAGAGTATCGTGCAGGAGCTGACCAGGATCCATCCGGAGACCAACGTGGGTTGGGGAGTGCGCACGGAGTCACTGCACGAATCCATCGTCGGCCACGCACGCACCACGCTCATCGTGTTTCTCGGCGCCATCGGCTTTGTGCTCCTGATCGCATGCACAAATGTCGCCCATCTGATTCTGGTGCGCTCGGCACTGCGCACAAGAGAACTTGCAGTCCGGGCCGCCATCGGCGCCGGCCCCGCACGCGTAAGGCGGATGCTGTTGTTCGAGGGCCTGCTCCTGAGCATGGCAGGGGGGACGATGGGTTTGCTCATCGCGTTGGTGTTCATGAATGCGTTTGTCGCGGTGGCACCTCCTGGCATTCCACGACTCGCCGAGATAGGCATCAATCCATGGTCGCTGGCATTCCTGAGTGTGGTCACTTTCCTGTGCGCGGGGGCGGTGGCGCTCGCCCCAGCCCGACTTGCGTCACGGCTCGACCTGACGCAGGCTCTCAGGCAGAACAGCCCACGGATCGGAAGCGGGAGGCCCAAACGAGGAAGTTGGGTGATCTCTGGTCAGATTGCCTTGACGTCCACACTGCTGATCGGGAGTGGACTGTTTTCGCGCACGTTTCTCGCATTCGCGTCGTGGGATTCCGGATTTGACACACGGAACCTGACGACCTTCTGGGCTCTGGCTTCAGATTCGAGATACAACACCGCGTACGACGCCGTGCAAGCCTTTTACGAAGCGAGCGAAAGAATCGAAGCCCTGCCCGGTATCGAGTCCGTATCAACAGTTTCCGGCGGCCCGCTGTTCGGGGGACGAGAAACCGAACGCGTAAATGCGTCGGACGCACCTGACCGCGAAATGGTAGTCAGATGGTTTGACGCGGGGGAAGGGTACTTCGAGACGATGGGACAACCAATGTTGAGTGGTCGGCCCTTCACTCGATCAGACGATCGCAGCACCCCACCGGTCGTGATCGTCAACAACGCCGTGGCGAGTCGACTCTGGCCTCATGACGATCCGTTGGGCAAGCAGCTCTTCATACCAGAACGCGGAGCTTCACTCGAAGTGGTGGGGGTTGTGGGGAACATCGCGCCATTGACGCCTGACACGCCGGCGGAGTACAGCATCTATTGGCCCAACCGACAAAACCCACGCTGGGCGACGTACTTCGTCCTCAGAACTGGTCAGGGAATGGATGGGCTGGCGAATTCTATTCGAGGCGTCATGAACAATGTAGACCCGGAGATGGGGATCTCGGGATTCGCGTCGATGGATGAATTGACGGCGGCCGAACTCGCTCGACCCCGGTTCAACATGCTGTTGGTTGGGACGTTTGCCGGCGGCGCAATGCTACTTGCCGCGGCGGGCGTTTTCAGTGTGATATCGTATTCGGTCACTCGCAGAACCAGAGAGATGGCTATTCGGCAATCGCTCGGCGCAACCCGACCATCTATAATACGCCAGGTCCTCTGGGAGGGTTTTCTCCCGGCGGCGTCTGGTATTGGCCTCGGTGCGGTGGCATCCCTTGCCGTTGGCGGATTACTCCAGAGCCTGGTTGCAGGCGTGTCCCCGCGCGATCCGCTCACACTATCCGTGGCCGTCCTGCTCATAGCCGGAGTGGCGGCCTCAGCATGCCTGGCTCCAGCTCTCAGGGCAGCAACGACCGAACCCACAATAGCCCTTCGTGGGAGTTAGGTTCGCGCGGATACTCTCGTCCCACCAAGGCTCTCGAGCGGCCGGGGGGAGGGTCGATTCCGGAACGAGCTGAAGAATTGCAGGAGACGTTCCAGGTCCTTCTTGTGGTTGGCGAGTCCTAACGAGATCCGAACGGCGCCAACGACAATATCGCCCGCGCATTCGGAGAAACGCTGTGGCGTGAACCGGCTTGCCTTCAGGCTCTCGAGGCAAGACGCTGCGCGATCGGCCGGTATGGCGAAGGCACGCTCCGAGGCACCTGGATTACAGAAACACCCTCCGCGGACGGAGATACCGGCATGGGCCGCCTCCCGTTCGACCAGCTCGTACGGAATACCATAGCCGTCCGGGTCGATCAGGTTCACCGTCACCGTTCCACCACGCGCTTCCATGGTGGCCGGCCCGTACAACTGGATCATGGGCGCGCCGTTGGCGTGACGCAACGTGGGCAATTGAGCAAGGAGCAGGTTCGTCAGCCCACTCACGTGTTGGTGTATGGCATCGAGCCCAACTCGATCGAGGAAGTCGAGACCCGCAGGCACGGCGGCGATTGCCTGGAAGTTGGGTGTCCCGTCCTCGAAATGTTCCGGTCCATCGATTGGCTGTTCTTTCACGTGCTGCACTGACACGAAATCGACCGTGCCGCCTGAAAACCACGGGCGTCTCAGAACAGCGAGGGCATCGTGACGTGCGATCAGCGCACCGACGCCCGTTGGGTAGCCGAACATCTTATAGAAGGAGATGCAAACGTAGTCCGGTTGAACCTTGCTGAGGCGCAATCGATTTGACGGTACGAACGCCGCGGCATCGAGCAGTGTACGAAACCTCCTCGAGCGCGCCTCCCGGATCAACCGCAGTGGATGCTGAACGCCGCTGAAGTTTGACTGCGCCGGGTAGGCAAACAGCGACGGTCCAGCCGGCCCTTCTCTCAGTGCTCGCCGGGTGACCTCTTCATTCAACTCGAGATTGGCATCCAGCGGCAGGTATTGCACAGGTGTTCCCGCACGGGCCGCATAGCGACGGATTCCGTTGACCGAGTTGTGGTTGTCGGCAGCGAGAACCAACCGCGAATCGGAAGCGAACGGAAACGCCTCCGCGACGACCCGTATGGCAGCGCTCGCATTTTCCGTAAAGCACACGGAGTACTCCTCGGGATCACCGCTGAAGAATTGCAGCACCCGGGCACGCGCCTGGTCCATGAGTTCTGTCGACCGACGGGAAACGGTGCTGTCCGCGTGCGGATTCCCAAGCAACTCCCGCTCGAGGAAAACCGCGTGGGACTCGATTAGCGATTTTGGCGGAAGGGCGCTGCCGGTGTAATCCAGGTAGGTATGCCCCGAGGCATCGACGCGGTGAAACTCCACGTCTCGCAGCTCACGGAAGCGAGCGTCACCAAGCGAAGTCTCTTCACTCAAAAGGCACAACTCCGCCTGCGTGTAGCCTCGAGCATTGATGACGTGGATGCGGCGGAGCGGTCATCGGAACCATCGATCACACGCGGAACCCCCCCGAAGTACCTGCTCAACTCCGCTACCCGGTCAAAAGCCTCACGTTCTGCGCCGGAGGCATGGCGGGACACGGTTGGGCTGATGATCTCAAACAACCACGCCCGAACGCCTCCGTCCAGAACCAGCACTCTCCGATGTCCGGTCTTCTCCAGGATTCGCTTTGCGCGCCAGGAGATTCTGGATTCGGCACCGTATACAACGACGGTAGCAGCCGGATCCGGCTGAAAGCCCGAGAGTTCAACGAGCGGAACGTGCATGGCGCGTGGAACGTGGAACTCGTTGAAGCTGTCCGCAGACCGAACGTCGATGAGTTGGAGGGGCTGGCGCTCGCGTAGCCACTCGGCCACCGACACCGCCGAGACAAACTCGTCGTGCCGGGCCCCGGATGCTCGCGGATCTCCGGCAACGACAGCGCCCGCACCCAACACAAAAGCGGTGGCGCCCAAAACCCTGTTCCGCGACACCGTAGTCATCGGGGCGACCGCTCCAGTCGCTCCGCCAACACAAAACTGCCGAGTGCGGCTATCACGATCGCGAATACGGCGAGGCCGTGCGGGACGCCTATCAGTTGCGGTATCGTGACCTCACCAATTGCCGTGCTGTTGTAGAATATCGATACAACGGGGAAGATCTCGTTGAATACCAGAACGCCAAACAGCATGCCACCAACCAATGCGAGCCCATCCATTCGGCCGCTCGACATCGAGACACACGACGTACCGGGGCATAAGCCGCCCATCACGAAACCAACGCCAAAGATGAGGCCACCCGCCAGCTGCGGGAGCACGAACGTGGGCAGTTGGTATACGCGGGTCAGGTCGACGACACCGAAGCGTCCCAGCCAATACAACCCGAGCATTGCCGTGAGAATGGCCGTGAACAACACTTTCAAGACAGTCAGATCCTTCAAGTAGAACTGGCCTGCAAGCTTGGTCGCGTTTCCCAGACCACCACGCTCGAGGAAGAAACCGAAACCGAGACCGATCACCAGCGCCGCGATCAAACCTGCATTGTGGGAGAGGAATCCGTATTCGAACAGCGGGGTGTTCATGTCCATTGCTTCCGGAACAACGGGGCCGCCGCGTACCCCGCGGCGAACGCGGCAATGATAAACAGCCAACTCCCTAACGAGAGCATTGCTCCGCCTGTGAGTGCCTGCCCGCTCGTGCAACCCCGAGCGAACTTGGCGCCCAGACCCATAACGGCTCCGCCGCTGAACGCGTAGATCAAACGGGAGCGATCCGTTGCCCGCGGGCCGCGATCGATAGCCCGTCGAAAACGACCCGCTGCCACTGCTGAAATGAATCCGCCCAGCATGACGCCGATCAGTTCGATGACGATCCAATCCCGCAGGGGCTGGGCCGCGCCGTCCACCAGGTACCCGGCGTACGGCGAGCTGTTGGCCGCGTGTTCCGGAGCGATTGCCGACATACCCGCGGCGACCGCAACCGAGAAACCGCCCGAGGCCCCCAAGCCTCGACCCATGACAACGAACGCCAACAGCAGCACCGACCCGATCCCCACACCCGCGAGATACGGATTCATGTACGGTTGCGTCGGAGCGCGCGAGGGCGCGCGTGAGACCGTTCGACGCTCCGCGCCGTGGCTCAGTTCAGCCGATTTCATTCTCGATTGCCGGACTCCGTTGTCACGGGCAGGTCGCGCGCCGCCCAATCCTGAAACGCACCGTCGTACAGTCGAACTTCATGACCGAGGATTCGTGCCGCAAACAACACCATCGTGGCATACTGACCGATGTGACAGTAAGCGACAACGGTGTCCCCGGGTTCGACACCGGCCGCGCTGAAAATCTCGCGGAGCGACGCTTGATCCTTCAGCATCAAGGATTCGTCGATCAGTTCGGTCCAGGGTACACTGCCCGCACCCGGTATATGGCCTTCTTTGTCACGGTCTGGCCGAACCCCGTCAAAAAAAGCGCGAGCGCGTCCATCAACGACCTGATAACCTGGGGCCATTGCGTGTTCCTGCACCCATGCGGCCCCTACGACCAGGTCTCTCGGATGGATCACAACGTCACCGTGTCCTGGTTCGGGGACCTCGCTGGTCGTGGAACGACCGGCCGCCGTCCACGCACCAAGGCCTCCGTCCAATACCCTCGTCTGTTCGCCAAGCCCCGCCCAATCCAGGGTAAAAACGACGCGGGTGGTCGGTGTCACCCATTCACTTCCCCAATAGATGACAATGTTACTCTCCCGGGTTACGCCCCACGAGCGTAACGCTTCCTGAAACGCTTCCGGCTCGGGCAGTTCCAGGATCAGGTTGCCTTCCTGATGAGAATCGGGGTGCGAGGCTTCACGAAACTCGAGGAAGTGGGCCCCGGGAATATGACCCTCTTCGTAATCTTCCTCCGGTCCCACATGTAAGAGAACGAGGTTGGGATCGTTCAGACGCTCGGCGACCCAACCCACCGGAACGAGCAGATCACCTCTCTGGGCCTGTCCGGTGGCGGGCGACGCCAACCAGGTCGCTGACAGCAGGACAACGGCCAAACTTGTAAGTGCGTACCGCGAAATCATTTAGAACCCTCCAAGCTTTGACTGAACGCTACTAAATAGTATTGATATTGAACAGTAGCGGATTGGATCGACTATCGAAAGGGGGGACTGGAGGTCGCCACCAGCCCCTTCCTGGTTGTTGGCGACCCGTAGATCGAACGAGCCGACCACTGCAGCATGCAAGTTTGACGGCGCGCGTTTCGCCTCTGACTGCGCCGACGTGATCATTTTATCTTGATGGAAGGTGTTTCGGACTCCCTCCTCCAAAAGAACAATGACAGGTTCAACCCGACTCTTCGTTCCTACTCGCGCCGTGTTGGCCAACATGATCGCCGCGGTCGTGCTGCCTGCGTCGCTGGCTGCCTTCCAGCGGGAGACGGCCCGACCCGTGTTTCAGAACGGCGAAGCGCAAATCGTTCCCGCCTTTCAGGATTCCACCGCGTGGATACGAGAAGAGCTGTGGGTTGAAAGTGAATTCGACTCCGACGGGGATGGCAGCCCGGATCGGCTGCACGTGGCCGTGGTCCGCCCTCGACAAACCGAGACGGAAGCACTCCGTGTGCCCGTGATCTATGAGACGAGCCCGTACTATTCCGGCACGTCGGGGAACCGACAGTTCCTCTGGGACGTGCGGCAGGAGGTCGGCGGACCTCCACCACCTCGAACCAGTCAGCCGTCGGTGCGTACGCGGGTTCGGCCCGGTATTGCCAACTCCCACGTGAACGACTGGCTTCCACGAGGGTTCGCGGTCGTACACTCTTCCTCGCCCGGTACGGGGTTGTCACAGGGTTGTCCCACCGTGGGTGGCATCAACGAATCGCTGGCACCAAAGGCGGTCATCGACTGGTTGAACGGGCGTGCGCGCGGTTACACATCCGTTGATGGCAACGAAGCAGTCCGCGCCGATTGGTCCACCGGCACGGTGGGCATGATCGGTACGTCATACAATGGAACATTACCCATTGCCGCCGCGACAACCGGCGTCGAGGGGCTGGCGGCCATCATCCCGATTGCCCCCAACACGTCCTATTACCACTACTATCGATCCAACGGACTTGTAAGGCATCCCGGCGGATGGTTGGGCGAAGACATCGACTTTCTGTACGACTTCATCAACAGCGGGAATCCTGAGAAGCGGGCACACTGCAACGCGACAATTCGCGACGGAGAAATGGCCGCCGGACGCGACCGCGTCACCGGCGACTACAACGACTTCTGGGAGGGACGCGACTACATACACGCCGTCGACCGAATTCGCGCCGCCACGTTGGTGGCGCATGCGTTTAACGACTGGAACGTGATGCCCGAACACAGCGTCCGGGTCTACGAAGCGCTCAAGGCTCGCGGCGTACCGACGCAGGCATACTACCATCAGGGAGGTCACGGAGGGGCGCCGCCGATGACGCTGATGAATCGATGGTTCACCCGATACTTGTACGGGATCGAGAACGGAGTGGAGAACGATCCCCGCGCCTGGATCGTGCGCGAGGATGCCGAGCGCCACGATCCAACACCGTACGCCGATTATCCGAATCCGGATGCATCGGCGGTTCGGCTGCACCTCCAACGTGGTGGTACGCAGACGGGTGGCTTGAGTATCGTCGAGTCGCCCAACCAGCGGATCGAGACCCTGCGGGACAACGTATCGTTCAGCGGCAGCGTCCTGGCACAGGCGGAATGGACGGACCATCGACTGCTGTACACGACACCTGTACTCGTTGAACCCGTGCACATATCCGGCACGGCTTCGATCACAGTTACCGTGGCCGCGAGCAGGCAGGCCGCGAACCTCTCCGTGTGGCTCGTAGCCCTCCCTTGGGAAGAGGACACGCCCAACGTGATCACTCGCGGTTGGGCCGATCCGCAGAATCACAACTCGATGCGAAGGGGCGAGCCCCTCGAACCGGGTCGCTTCTATGAACTGACATTTGATCTTCAGCCCGACGATCAAATCATTCCGGCGGGGAAGCGCATCGCCCTGATGATCTTCTCGAGCGATCGGGACTTTACGCTCTGGCCAACCCCGGGAACAGAGCTGTCGGTGAATCTGGATCAGACGGACCTGCGTTTGCCGGTCGTCGGTGGGATGACGGCCCTGCAGAGCGCGTTTGGTAATGTCGTGCCCTGAGGTGATGCCGGCAGCTCTCGGTTAGCGGGCAGCGCGCAGCAGGCAGCGGGGGACGGACCAGGAGCATCGTCCCGCCCGTCTCCGGATTGCAGGTCACTCGGTGGTGTTCGATCGACGTTCGCTCGATCTCAGCTCGTCGCAACCGCAGGCGAAAGGTCCTCCACGGAACTGCGGTCTGTCTCAGATCCTCACTGCTCTGACTATCAGATCCGGATCGTACACTTCCAGACTCGTTGCCATCCCGCCTTCCACTATGAACCGGATTCGGACCGCCGCCGCACCCGCCGGATAGAACGCCTGATCCCCAACATGAGTGATTCCCCGGCCGGCCTGTTCCACACGACGCAGCCATAGCCTGTCGCGGTCCTCGTAGACTTCGAGCTGGTCAAGGGCATCGGGTCCAAACCGATACGTACCGAGGTACGGTTGATGGTCGGTGAGTGGGACCGACCTCGGCCTGAGTTCGGCGTCGCCCAGCTCTTCGAGAAACGCGACGACGTCACGGGCGGCGTCGCCGCCACTTCGTGCGTGCGGGAGGAGCGGGATACCGTGTGGTCCGGGAATGCGTTGCACGCCGGGCGAAGCCGTCACCATGGCCTGGATGACGGCAAGCTCACCCAGCATGGCCGAGGAGAATATGGTCGGGCGTGCGCCATTGTCGATCAAGTAGCGCGCGATCTCCGCATTCCCGGTGTGCGCTGCGGCGCCGAGGGCCGACTCCCAATCGCCAAACCCCCAATCCCAGTTTGCCTTTGCCAGGGCCGGACTTGCATCAACCAGTTCTCGCACCCGGTCGAAGTTGCCGTGCGACACACCGACCACCTCTCTCACCCGGGCCGGATCCTGTTGAGGGAAACTCGGCAACGTCGGTTCCGACCTCGGCAGGTGTTCGGCGATGCGAGGAATTCCCAGGAACGCCCCGGTCGCAAAACCACCTCCAATGAACGAGCGTCGATTCAGTTCAGGATCCATTCCCATCTCGCACGAATTCTGGTGGATGTACTAAAGATCACGATCTATTGGTGCACCAAGATCACGAATTGGCGCTCCGTCGGCCATGCACCCGAGATGAGGGGGGCATGAGAAACAGATGAGAAGATCGGGACCGGGTCGAAAGCCGTCCGCTCGAGAACGTCGCTCACTCCCCAATTCGCGCGGCTGGCCCTACGTTTGTTGCCATGACTCGTTACCGCTTTGGTGACTATGAATTCGATGGCGAGACGGGCGATCTGACCAGCCCGGTCAAGACCGTGCGTCTGCAGCCACAACCTGCCAAAGTTCTGCTCATACTGCTCGAGGCTCGAGGCAAACTCGTTTCACGTGATGCACTGAGAAACGAGTTGTGGGCGGACGCAACGGTTGAATTCGACCAGGGACTCAACTTTTGCGTACGGCACGTGCGCGCCGCCCTCGACGATGACGCCAATGAGCCGCGGTTCATCGAGACGCTCCCCCGCAGGGGCTATCGGTTCCTCATCCCCGTGCAGACTGTCGCTCCCGCTGCCCGGAGCAGCGCGCGAGTCATCATCGCCGGGGTAATTGTGCTGCTTGTGGTAGCTGTTGCCACATCGATACGAGTTCTGTGGGGCCCATTCGGCCAACCCGTTCGTCTCGCCATTCTGCCGTTCGCAGCGCCTGACTCCGCTGTCGCCGTCGCGGGCCTCAACGCCGAGTTTGTGGATCAGATTGTGTCTACTCTGACCGGGTGGGACGAAGGCAACTTCCGTATTCTGGGGCCGGCCAGCACGGCGGCACTACAAGCGCGTGGGCTGACGCTGACGGAAATCGGCTCATCGCTGTCTGTGGACTACACGATGTCCGGCGGAATCAATGGCGACACGTCCGGTGTCTTTGTGCAGATGATCCGGGTGCCGAACGGCGAGCACGTCTATGCGCGCCGGTTTGCCCTCGACACCATTGGACTCGATATGGTGCACGATGTCATAACGACGGATGTTGCAGGGATTCTGACCGCCCGTTGACTTCAACTGTTCTCGCGGCTCCTTGCGGGCGGCTCATTGCTTCTCTTCACGCCTCTCGTGTCCCCTCTTTCACGCCTGAGGTGGGTCCGACCATGCCTTGATTTCACTGACGGCCGACCGCATCTCCGGCTGGTGCTCGAGAACGATGCGTAACGCATCTGTTTCAACGGGCTCGATCACGGTGCGGTTCAGCGCGGAGCCTCGGGGTGCCTCCGGCTCCTGGAGAATGACGTTCGCCTCGACCCAAAGCGCATCGGACCGGTATTGCACCGCATAGCGGCGCGGCGCGGCAACGCCACGATCCTCGTCGCTGAACACGTACAGATCAACTGTCGCAACAGAAACAGGTCCGCCAAAATCAAGCTGGATCCAGTCTCGTTCTGACGGTGAACCCACGGTGCTCCACCGATTACGTGAGTACCGCGTGAACGCGATCCTTTGATCGTTTACGTGCGAGGCTGGTCCAGTGCTCGTTTCATACGACGCCGTCGCGGCCGGGCGCCCCCCGTGTACGTTGAAGGCCAGGTTCACGACCGGTGCCGTTGGCGGGGGCAGGGGAAGATCCCCGTCACCCCACACTTCGAATTCGCTAACACCCGTGGCTGTCCCGTCACGATGAGTGAACACGACACGCACGCCCGTTGTTTCCAGGCGGTCGAAGGCTATCACGTTGGCGCGGCGGCCGGTCGGTTCAACCGGAGTACGATGTTGCTGTGGCAGGTCATGCCACTCACCGTCGAGATCGTACTGCACGCGGAACGCGGCCGGGGGTTGTACGTCACTGGAATCGTCGAGGAAGTGCAATTTGACCGTATCGATGGGTCTCTCGACCCCGAAATCCACGGCAAGCCAGGCGGAGAGGCTGCCTGATCCGACAGTGGTCCAACGGTTAGGTGGCGAACGGTGGTACCAGTAGTGTCCATCATTGGCGTAGTGTGGCGGCGATTCCGGCTCACTGTATGAGGCCGAGATGGCTGGAAAGTAGGTGCCGTCGTTGTTCACGGCAAAGTTGATGGGGCGGGCCGTGTGCACCGGAGGGTTGGGATCGATCTGGACTGCGAGCCGTGTCACCATTGGGGAATTCGCCACGGACGTGCCGTCAACAAGCAACGTGAGACCCGGGTCCCGACCATACCGAGTTCCGTCCCGGTCCCAGACGATGGACACAGACCTTCCCCTGTACGAGACGTCAGCGAGGGCAAAGTAGTCCCAATCGCTCGGCACCAGAGGTTTCACTTCCAGCGTGTCATCGGCCCGCGGGCGCAGACCGACCAGACCGCTGATAATCAGATCGACATAACCAGAATGAAGATAGTGCTCACTGTGATAAAACGTGTCGTGCCCTTCCCATGATCCCGTGTACGGGTCGGCTGCTTCCGCTATGTAGGGCCGATCCCCCTTTCGCTGATCCATGGTGTACGTCTTCAGCATTGCGAAATAGTCGTCAGTATCGACGTACGACTGCGCGTAGTTGTTGAGGAGATTTGCCATTGCAACCAGGGTTTGTGTGGTCGCATACGGCCAGGCGTTGCCGCTCCAGACGCAACAGACCGTCGTGATCATAAACAACGGATCGTTTTGTTCGACGGTTGTGGGGCCGTACGGCGCAGCAAAGTACTCCTCGTCCATCAGAAACCGCCACGCTTCTTCGTAACCGGGTTCTGGCAGGTTGAACTGCCACGGGACGTATCCGATCAGCTCACGACCATGGGGGCTTCCAGCGTACGGTCCGGTCTCGTACGTCAACGACTTTGCCCGCACGCCCCGCAACTCATCGTTCGCAAACTGGTGAAGGAAGAAACTGCGTTGGGGATCCCACAACTCCGTCTGCACGCGTTCTCGCAGCTCGAGCGCTCGACGTTCGAAGAGGTTGGCCTTGATTGAGTCGCCCATCAGGCGGGCGGCACGCGATATGGCGAGCGCGTCTGCAAAGAGATAGCTGTTCAATGTCGGCCGGTAACCTTCGGCACCCATGAACGAATCGGCCGTTTGTCGTGAATTGATGTTCGTTTCCATGCCGTCGTGCATCCCGTCCCACCGAAACATCTGATGGTCCGGGTCCCACCGTTCATCCACCCAACCCGCGTACTGGGCCTCCATGTGTGGAAGCACATCCTGAATGAACGTCTCGTCGCCAAGCACCATGTACGTTGCCCACATTGCGTCGCCATACCAGTTGCTGTAACTGCGCGGTTGTGCACCCGGTGTTTCGAACCAATATTTTGCGAAGTCGTCGATAATCCGGCGATCCTTGAGCCAACGCACCTCGTAGAACTGATGACCCGCCGGACAGCTTATGGCGCCATACGTACCCGACCAGAACGGTCGGTCGATGAACTCCGTGAACGTGTAGCCGGTCTCCGGTGACCCATACGTGAGGTGTTTCGTGAGTACTTCCCACCGGTAGTAGTACGTTGCGTCAATGTCCGGGTCGGGTGACTCGAAAAAAGGGATCTTCTCCTTGTACCAATCCCAATCTCTATTGTCCCACCAGTTCTGACGCTCCAACACCGCCTGCTTGTCGAGCAGAGGCTCGCTCCCACAGCCGAACAAGCCGGAGCAAACGACAAGGACCATCAGTATTCGTTGCATGAGCCGAGTCTTGGGGGAAAGGGATCAGTTCCCACCCAATATGGTATGCGGCGCCACGCCGTCCAGGGGTTGCTGAAGTCCACCACAACCAACCTGGACGGGGTCTCACCCGGGCGGGATATTGGACGCGACATCAACCAGACTCGCGGACACACGGGGTACCAGCAAATGGTCGAGTACTATGCTGGTCGCCGACAGGCCAGACACGTTATCCTGTTGGCGACGTTTATCGTGCTGGCTTTTGCCAACCTACACGCTCAGACGCCGCTGGATCAGGGTCTACCCGATCAGCTCTCCGTCCCAAAGTTCACGATACATGAGTCGCCGATCGGCCTGCGTGGAGACGTACGTCCACGGCAGTACCTCGGCGCGGTGGGACGCGCATCCGCCTGGTTGGGGTGGGAAACGGGTGAGGCCGAACTCTGGGTACATCCGCTCAAGCTCGCGAACGATTTCCGGATAGACTTTCAGATTCCTGACTACCGGGATCCGGTGAAAGGACGCGACGTCGCAAGGACCGTGGAGATCCGCCCCGAGATCACAACCATCACGTACACCCATGCGACGTTCACCGTTCGCCAGCACATCCTCGCCCCGCTGGACCGGCCCGGGCTGTTGGTGTTGCTCGATGTCGATACGTTTACCGATCTCGACCTGCTCGTGAGCTTCAAGACGGTGTTTCAGTACGCCTGGCCCGGCGCATTCGGAGGGCAGTACACGGTCTGGAATGAGGACGTCAAGGCCTTCCTCCTGTCAGAAAGCATACGGCAACGGAACGCGTTCATCGGGTCACCCTGGTCAACATCCGCAACGACGCACCCGGCCCATGCGCTACCCGACGCGCCGAGCACGTTCATCATTTCCGTCGACCGGGATCGTGCCGTTAGCGAGTTCATCCCGATTGCCATTGCCGCGGGGATCGGCCCCCGCGACTCGGTCCTGACGAGTTACGAAGGACTCATCGCGCGTGCTGAGTCCTTGTATCAGGAGAAGCGGCGACACGTCACCAACCTGCTCGCCACAACGACGACGATCGATACGCCAGACGACGAACTGGATCTCGCATTCGAGTGGTCAAAGATCAACCTCGCCGAGCAGCTCGTATGCAATCCGGACCTGGGCTGCGGTTTCGTCGCCGGTTGGGGAACATCCGGACAGAGTACGCGCCCGGGATTCGGTTGGTTCTTTGGAGGGGACGCCGCAATCACGTCGTTCGCCATGGATGCCACGGGACAGTGGGAAGACGTCGCAACCGAGTTACGCTTCCTCGCAGGGTATCAACGCGACGACGGCAAGATCACACACGAGATCTCCCAGGCCGCAGGCAGGATACCCTGGTTCACCGAGTTCCCCTACGCGTACTATCACGCCGACACAACGCCGTACTGGATCGTCGCGGTCTGGCGTTACTGGCGCGCAAGTGGGGACAACGAGCTGGTACGAGATCTCTGGCCTGCGATCGTGAAGGCCTTCGAATGGTGCCTGACCGTGGAAACAGATGGCGACGGTATCATCGAGAACACGACCGGCGGATTGGGCGCCATCGAGGTTGGCGCCATCGGCGATCAGGTCCATCAAGACATCTATCTCGCAGCCGTCTGGATTTCGTCACTACAGGCCATTGGTGAGATGTCCGACGTAACCGGGCGGGACGACATGAAGCACAGCGCCGATTCAATTCTCAGCGTAGCATCCAGCACCTTGAACGAGCGATATTGGCGGGAGTCCGAAGGACATCATGCGTTTGGCATCCTGCAAAGCGGTGCGACCAACGACAACCTCACGGTCTGGCCGGCAACAGCAGCGGCGTTCAAGCTGCTCAATCACGAACGTGCCCTTGCAACACTGAAGAAGCTCGGCACAACGGCACTGAGTTCGGACTGGGGAGCCCGTATGCTGTCAACCCACAGCCCGTTGTACGAACCATTGGCATACAACAGCGGGGCCGTTTGGCCGTTTGTCACGGGTTTTGTCAGTTGGGGTCAATACAACTACAAGCGGCCCTGGGCGGGATATCCCCTGATACACGCCCTCAAACAGATGATGTTCGACTGGGCACCCGGTCGTCACCCCGAGTTATTGTCCGGCGACTACTACCGACCGTTGGACACGGCCGTTCCCCATCAGTTCTTTGCGACATCGATGCTGACCACTCCGGTGATCCTGGGAATGTTGGGCTGGGAACCGGACGCCCCGAAACAACGAGCAGTGCTCGCGCCGCAAGTTCCGCCGCAGTGGCACGAGATGGACGTCCACAATCTCCGAGTGGGGAACACCGCACTCACGGTAAGCCTCAATCAACAACAGGGACGTTTCAGGACTGTAATCAAATCCGCCGGATCGCCCGTTACCCTCGAACTTACGGTGCCTGTCCCGCTCGGTGCGCGAGACGTTGTGGTCGCATCGAGCAACCGGAATGCCCGCACGACAACGGTTGAGTCTGAGCAAGCTGTGAGCATCACGGTTGTGACGAGTGAAGTGCCTGACTCCGTGTCCGTAGGCTGGACAGGTGGTCTGTCGGTCGAACACCCGGCGCCAACGCTCGATCCGGGTCAGGGAAGTGACGCGTTGAAAGTCCTCGATTTCGATTACGTCAGCGGATCCTGGGACCTACTGGTGGAGGGAACCGCGGGCAGGACATACGACGTCCGGATCTACGGAGAATCGTTCACGCGGGTAGCCGGCGGGAATATCATAGAACGTCAGGATGGAGTGACCACGATTGCGGTTACGGTGCCTGTGGGCAACGGAAGAAAAATCGCTCCAGTCACCTTGAGCCGATGAGCTTGTTCGCATCAAGGCGAGGAGGAGCGGCAGGGAGCGGTAGGAGGGTACGTGACGGGTGATCACCGCCTGCTACCGCTACGCTCCCCTCCCCAACCGCCTGTTGCCGCCAATTTGCCATCGGTCTCAGTTTATCGAGCTTGTCGCTCCATTGCCGTGCGCCTTGAGTTCCATCGCGTGACCCTCCTTCGAGACAAACTTCACCAGCGCCATGGGAATATCGGGAGACGCCCACACTTCTCCATCTTCGTGTCGCAAATGCACCGTGCTGATGGTGCCAGCAGGAACCGTAACCGACTCGTTTCCGACCACCTCGGCGCTGTGGCACTCTTCCGCAATATTGGGCGTCTGGTCGTTCTGACGAACCATGTCCAGCATCCCGCCCGACATGGTCATCGGTGGCTGCCCGGCCATATGTACCGTCATCTCGACGAGGTT
>Ga0302046_10000829_pt1 | contig 29865 bp, 28 predicted proteins | sample RVTome_11_FD_200261 | JGI IMG/M metagenome (GOLD analysis project Ga0302046, IMG submission 200261) | Soil microbial communities from uranium-contaminated site in the Upper Colorado River Basin, Wyoming, United States - RVT147D111 (version 2) ...
CCTGGCCGGTCGTGTTCTCGCGGATGGACACCGCGTCGAAGGCCGACAATTGTGCTGCGGCCAGGGCAGCAACGAGGATGAGCGTCCGCATCCTTCTCCTCCGCGACCGCGGAGCGGCGCGGCCATTCAGAGGTGCCGCCCGAGGTCGTACGCCGTTGGCATTCTGCCACTACACTCAGGGCATGCGGAAGCTGCTGGCCGAGGGACTGGCCACTTTTGCGCTCGTGTTCGCCGGCGCCGGCGCGATCGTCGTCGACGACGTCAGCGGCGGCGCCGTATCGCACGTGGGCGTCTCGCTGACGTTCGGGCTCGTGGTGATGGCCATGATCCACGCGGTCGGAGACGTGTCGGGCGCGCACATGAATCCCGCCGTCACGATTGGCTTCTACGTCTCGCGGCGGTTCCCGGGGTCGCAGGTCGCACCGTACGTGGCCAGCCAGGTGGCCGGTGCGGTGGCGGCCAGCCTGCTGCTTCGGGCGCTCTTCCCGGCCCACGAGATGCTGGGCGCAACGCTGCCGGCCGGCCCCCCCGTCCAGTCCCTGGCGCTCGAGTACGTCACGACCGCCATGCTGATGTTCGTGATCCTCGGCGTCGCCACCGGGGCGAAGGAACAGGGGATCACGGCCGGTATCGTCGTCGGGGGCGCGGTGGCCCTCGGGGCGCTGTTCGCCGGTCCTGTTTCCGGTGGGTCGATGAACCCGGCCCGGTCCATCGGACCGGCCCTGGTGAGCGGCCATCTGTCCGCGCTCTGGCTCTATGTCGCCGCTCCGATTGGCGGGGCGGTCTCGGCGGTCGTGGCTTGCCGCTACGTCCGGGGCCGCGACTGCTGCTCGGCCGAGGCAGGGTACTGATGCGGCACGTCCTGTTCGTGTGCATTCACAACAGCGCCCGGAGCCAGATGGCCGAGGCGTTCCTCAACGAGGCCTGCACCGGGCGCATGCGAGCGCAGAGCGCCGGGCTGGAGCCGGGCACGCTCAATCCCCTCGTGGTCGAGACGATGCGTGAGGTGGGGATCGACATTGCGGGGAATCGCACGACGTCGGTCGACGAGATGCTGGCGTCCGGGCACGGGTTCGACCACGTGATCACCGTGTGCGACGAGGCGAGCGCCGAGCGGTGCCCGGTGTTTCCGGGCGGAGGGGCGCGCGAGCACTGGGGGTTCCAGGACCCATCCGCCCTGGAAGGGTCCCGCGAGGATCGCTTGCGGCGGACGCGGGAAATCCGCGACGCCATCAGGGCGCGCGTCGTCCAGTGGTGCGAGCAGGTCTGCCCGCCCGTCGCCGGTGCTCCGTCGTTGTCGGGAGATCGGAGATGAGCCGCGCGTCCGGTCCTGGCGTTCCGGTGACGCTGGTGTGCCTCTGCGCGCTGGCGAGTCCCTCGGGCGCGGCCCAGGGCGAGGGAAGTGAGCGCGCGGGCACGTCGACCGGCGCGGTCTCGGTTCTCCTCGACCGCGCTACGGCCTACGTGGAGCGCTTCTATCGCGACTTCGGCTCCATGGTCGCCGAGGAGCGCTACGAGCAGCGGATGCGGCCGATTCCGGGATCGAACACGCGCTTCGCGCTCAGCGGCCGCGATCGCACCACGCTCGTCTCCGACTTCCTGCTCGTGGAGATTCCCGGCCAGGGGTGGGTGCCGTTTCGTGACGTCTTCGAGCACGACGGCAAGCCGGTTCCCGATCGTCAGACCCGTCTGGCCGACCTGTTTCTCAGTGGCGCGCAGGACGCGTGGGAGCAGGGTCTTGCGGTGATCAACGAGAGCGCGCGCTACAACATCGGCAACGTCGAGCGAAACATCAACGTGCCCACGCTGGCGCTTGCGTTCCTGATGCGAGGGTCGCGCGATCGATTCGAGTTCGAGGTGGAGGGACGCGACGCCGACGCCGTCGTGATGACGTACGAGGAGAAGGACCGGCCCACGATCGTGCAGAACGGTCAGGGTGGCGATCTGCCCGTCGAAGGCCAGTTCTGGCTGGACGAGGAGGACGGCACGGTCCTGCGCACCGAGCTGCGAGCCATCGATACGGGAGCGGAGGCGAAGATCATCGTCACGTACCGGTACGATCCGGACGTCCGGTCGTGGGTCCCGGCGCGCATGGAGGAGCGCTACGTCCGGCGCCGTGACCGCGTCGAGGTGCTGGGCGAGGCCACGTATGCCAGGTTTCGCAGGTTCCAGGTCGAGACCGCCGAGCGGTTCGAGCAGTGAGGGGGGTCCGCGAGCGCTCGATCGAACGCCTCGACCTCGGCGCGACCGCCCGTCTCGGCCACCACGACGAGCACGTCGCGGTTGAGCGCGGGGTTCGCGAGACAGCCGGTCCGTTCCCGCAGACGGTCCGCCACGTCGGCTGCCGCCCCGGGGGAGACGTGCACGAGATAGCTGCGGATCGTCGCGGGCTCCGCGGGTGTGGTCTGTTCCGCAGGGCGCCCCTCAGTGCGTCATCTCGTAGACGATGTAGTTGACGCCGAGCCGATAGGCCTCGTTGGTCGGGTCGGTGCCGTAGAGCCCCTCGGCGGACCACTCCCAGTAGTCGCCGATGTCGTTGTTCCAGTTGGCGATCGCCAGCATGCGGCCGGACGAGTCGTTGTTCTCGAACAGGCCGTAGAAAACCGGCTCGATTGCGTATCCCATCGGATGCGGGATGTCGAGTGTCCGGATGTTGAAGAAAGAGTGGAAGATCGGATGCGTCACGTCGAGCTCGATGAAGCGGTGGTCGGGCAGCGCGTGGCTCATCTGGGTGACCAGGTTCTGCCAGTCGTAGGCGCCCTCGAAGTCGTCGAAGATGATGAACCCGCCCTTGAGCAGGTAGGCGCGCAGGTTGGCCGCCTCCACGTCGTTGGTGGTCCAGAACCCCGGCTCGGACATGTAGATGACGGGGTTCTCGAAGATGCGAGGGTCGTCGAGATCGAGGATGTTGGACCCCTCGAGGTGCACGCGCACGTTGGTGATGTAGTCCAGGATGGCCGAGAAGTTGCGGTCGGCCGCCGGGTAGTCGTGCTCCCACCCGTTGCCGTTGTGCCTGATGCGCGTGAAGGCGAAGTGGCCGTCGTACTCGACCGTGGGCAGCGTTTCCGTGCGGAAGTAGCGGAAGAAGTTCTGTCCGGCGGCCACCACCGGAAGCAGCAGGGCCGACAGCAGCAGCGCACTGGCCACCACGCGAATTCCCTTGCCCATGGTCTCGGACCTCCCCTTCGGCGGCCGCAGCCGGGATCCCGGATAGCATACCGGACCACGCAAGGCGGGTATCATGCCCTAGCTCTGCCATGCCCAACGCCGCACTTACCGGCTGGGGGGCGTGCATGCCCCCGGCGGTCCTGACCAACGCCGATCTGGCCACGTTCCTCGACACCGACGACGCCTGGATCGTCAGCCGCACCGGGATGCGCGAGCGCCGGATCTCGCACGTGCCCGCCATCCAGATGGCCGCCGTGGCGGCCAGCCGGGCCATGGCCTGTGCCGGGCTCGAGGCCGGCGACATCGACGTGATCGTCTACGGGAGCTGCAGCAACGACGAGCAGGTGCCGAACTCGGCCTCGGGGGTCCAGGCGGCGCTCGGCGCGCACCGGGCAGCGGCCATGGACGTCAACACCGCCTGCACGAGCTTCCTCTACGGACTGTCGACCGCGGGCGCGATGATCCGGACCGGCGTCGTGCGTCGCGCGGTCGTGATCGGCGTCGAGCTGATCTCGCCCTACATGGACTGGACCAACCGGAACGTCGCCGTGCTCTTCGGCGACGGCTGTGCCGCGGTGGTGCTCGAGCCCGCCGAAGGTGACGAGGGGCTGCTGGGTGAGCAGCTCGGGTGCGACGTCGAAGGACGCGCCTCGCTCCGCGTGCGCGGCATCGGCTGCACGTATGCCAACCGCGACGTGGTCTTCGGCGACACGCTGTGGGACTTCGAGGGGCAGGAGATCTTCCGGAGGGCCGTGCAGGGAATGGGCCGCGCCAGCTCGGCCGTGCTCGAGCGCTGCGGCATAGCGGCCGAGGCGGTGGATCTCGTCGTGCCCCATCAGGCGAACCTCCGGATCATCGAGGCCGTAGTGACGCGCGCCGGGATCCCCCTGGACAGGGTGATGCTCACGGTGCAGCGCTACGGCAACATGAGCGCGGCGACAGTGCCGGTCGCGCTCGTCGAGGCGCTCGAGCAGGGCCGCGTGCGCCCGGGCGCGCTGGTGCTGATGCCGGCCTTCGGGGCGGGGCTCACCCTGTGCGCTCATCTGGTGCGGTGGGGCGGGCGGGTCGCCCCGCTGGGGGAGAGTGTGGCCGCGTTGCCGCCCTGCCCGACATCGGCGCTCGAGCTGGTCAACGAGATCCGGGCCAGAAAAGCCGATGCCGCGGCACGCTCGGGTGCGGGGCTGACCGCGCCGATTTACGAGCCGGCGGGCGAACGACCGCGTTGATCTTCGCCCACGGACTGTTATGCTGCACACGGTGGCGCGAGCGAGTCGCCGCGCTCGGGAGGCGCCGATGAAGTCGATCGCTGTTGCCGTACTCGTTGCCGGGCTCGTCCCCGCGGCTGCACCCGCGCTCGCGCAGCCGCCACGCGACCCCGCACTGCTCGTCCCGCAGGAGGCGCCGCCGCTGGCCTACACGGCCGTCGAGCCGGCGGTCTCGCTCCCCGACGGCATCGAGATGGGTGCCTCGGCGGCGGTCGCGTTCGACGCCAGCGGGCATCTGTTCGTGCTCACACGCGGAGAGCCCGCGCTGTGGGAGTTCGACGCCGGCGGGCGCTTCGTGCGCGCGTTCGGCGAGGGGCTCTTCATGCGCAGCCATGGGCTGCACATCGACGGCGAGGGCAACCTGTGGGTGGCCGACGTCGGCGCGCATGTGGTGCTGAAGCTCGATCGGGACGGCCGCGTGCTGATGACGCTCGGCACGCCCGGCGAGGCCGGCGCCTGGGACGAGGCGACCGGGGAACGTCATCTGGACCAGCCCAACGACATCGCCGTGGCGCCCAACGGCCACATCTTCGTGGCACAGGGACACCTGCCGGGCGAGCGGGGCGACCCGCGCGTGCTCAAGTTCGATCGTACCGGCACGCTGCTCGCGCAGTGGGGCGGCAAGGGCAGCGGGCCCGGCCAGTTCCAGGTGGCCCACGGCGTGGCCATCGATGCGCAAGGCGACGTGTGGGTCATGGACCGCGAGAACTCCCGGATCCAGATCTTCGGCGCCGACGGCACCTACCGGCGCGAGATGGCGTACGCGGGGCTGCCGTGCGGTGTGGCCATCGGCACCGACGCGGTCTTCATGGTCAACGGCTTCACGGGGCAGATCGTGAAGCTGGGACTCGACGGGGCCGTGCTCGGCGCCGTGGGCCGGGCGGGCAAGGGCCTCGGTGAGTTCGGCGAGGCGCACTACATCGCGGCGAGCCCCACGGGGGAGCTCTTCGTGGCCGACACCGTCAACCGGAACCTGCACAAGTTCGTGCCCGCGCCCTGATTTCAGGTCGCGGCGATCATCACGTCGGGGCGTGCCCGCGACTTCGGGTGTATCGCCACGACGTTGGTCGACCGCCACCGGCCCTGCGCCTGTTCCAGGAACTCGCGCACGTGAGCCTCCGGCAGCAGGCCACGGCCGTCCGACAGGTCGTACAGCGAGTAGCCCAGCTCGATCAGCTCGTCGAGCACGGCGGCCGGGTCGTGCCCGCCGGCTCGCCAGCCCTTCGGCCAGAGCTCGAACACGATCAGCGGGTGGTGCTTCTCGAGCCTCGGCCACGCGCCTTGCAGCACCTGCGGTTCCGCGCCCTGGACGTCGATCTTGATCAGATCCAGCCGCCGCAGGCCCTTCGGCAGCATGCGCGCCAGCGCAACGGTCCGCACGGACCGGGAGCGCCACCGGCGGCCGACGTTGTCCGGAAAGAGCGAGTGGCGCGTCGAGTTGTCCGAGTCCAGCGCGAAGCGCGTCGACCCGTCGCGGTCCGAGGCGGCCGCATGGATGGCCGTGACCTGCGGCAAGGCGGCCGTCTTCTTTCGCAGCACCCGGAAGTTGCCTGGCGCCGGCTCCACGGCCCAGACGTGCCCCGTTGGGCCGACGAGGGCGGCCGCCAGGAGCGTGAACAGTCCGTGGTGCGCGCCCACATCGACGACGAACATCCCGGGCCGAAGGGCCTGGCGGAACAGTTCGTACATCTCCGGGGCGTAGGGACGGCCAGCGTCCTCGCCGCGTGCGATGGGCGACCGATCCGCATCGGGACGCGGGAGCGCGAGACGGGCCAGACGCGAACGGATTCGGGCGTACAGGGGCGTTGCGGGCGGCATCGGCGAGCGGACCCTCATTATCCCCGAAGCCCCCGGGCGACGGCGGGGGGAGCCGCGTCCTATAATCGCGCCGATGTGCAGCAAGGGCCTGTCGCGGCGCTCGGTGTGGCGGGTCGTCGCCGTGGCGGCCGCGCTGGCCGTCGCGGCACTGTGGCTGGCCGAGAGCCATCCCGACGCCCAGCGCGGGCGGGGGCGTGGCGGGCGAGGCAGCCCCGCGCCGACCTCGACCACGCCGCCTCCGGGGGTGACACCGCTGCCGGTGGATCTGTTCACGACGACCAACTTCTATCTCGATCGCCAGTACTGGACCGACCCCCGCTACGCGCGCTGCAACACGCCGCGGCAGCTCACCGACATGTGGACGCGTGAGAACCGCGCGGCGCACTGGGGCGACTGCGAGCGGGATCGTCCCGTCGACCGGATCGCGAGCCCGTATCGCTACGAGACGGCCCGGGAACACTACGAGGCCCTGCTGGCCGTGGCGCGCACGCGGGGCGGCCCGACCGCGCATACCCGGGAAACCGTGCCGGCGTGGGATGGGTACTACCAGCGCGGCGGCGCGGCCGAGCAGTGGATCTACGGGCGGAACCTGCAGACGGCCACGATGCTGTCGCTGCTCACCCCTGAATACCAGCAGCGGATGGTGCAGATGAACTATCACGAGGCGGTGAGCAACGCCCCCCAGTGGATGGCGGCGTTCTGCTACCCCGAGGGGTTCATGCGCTGGTTCGCGGAGTTCTCGCACGGCGGGCCGATCGAGGTGCTCGTGACGCCGGACCAGGTGCAGTTCCTCACCGGCATCGCCGACAACTTCCTGCGCAAGGTGCTCGTCGGCCGCGAGCACGCGCAGCAGGTGCCGCAGTGGTACGGCGAGACCGTGGGGTTCTGGGACGGCGACACGCTCGTTGCGTGGACGGCCAACGTCCAGGGCTGGACGCTGTCGCACTCCATGTTCGAGTTCAGCAGTCGGCTCGAGGCCATCGAGGTCTTTCGCCCCGGCCCCGACGGCGGCACCCTCTCGGTCGAGGCCACCTTCTACGATCCGGAGGCCTTCACGCGGCCGCTGCACACCGTCACGCCGTGGCGACGGGTGGCCGCCCTCGACGATCCCGAGCAACGGACCTCCTTCGTGGAGTGCCGCGTGCAGAGCACGATCGTCAACGGCCCGGACGGCCGGCCCACGCAGCTCACGTGGGGCCAGGAGGGCTTCATCGACTACTTCGGCCGTCCGTGGGCGCAGAACTGGGAGGAGCACTTCGAACAGGGTTGGGGGCGTCCGGAATGACGGCTCGACGATGGTGCGCCATCGGGACGCTCGCGGCCTGTGCCGTGGTGGTCGCCTGCGCCGGTGCGCCGGATGAGGCCGACATGACCGAGGCCGCACGGGCGGAGGCCGAAGCCTTTCGCGCCCGCCACGAGGAGAGCTATCTCCGCGAATACGTGACGATCGCGGGGCTCCATTTCCTGGCGCCCGGTGTCCAGACGGCCGGCAGTGCGCCGTCGAACGACATCGTGCTGCCCGCCTCGGCTCCCGGGCAGGTGGGCCGCTTCGTGCTCGACGACGGCACGGTCCGCTTCGAGCCCGTCGAGGGTACCGCCGTGCGGCTGCGAGACGAGGTGCTCACCGGGCCGGTCGTGCTGCGCGACGACAGCGGGGACGAGGCCGACGAGCTCGTCGCCGGCGGTGTGCGCCTGGTGATTCACCGCAGCGGCGACCGCCTGTCGGTGCGCGTCCGGGATCCGGAGGGCGAGCAGGCCCGCGGCTTTTTGGGCTTCTCCTGGTTTCCCATCCAGGACGACTATCGCGTGACCGGACGATTCGTACCCGACGAGGCGCCGCGAGAGGTGCAGGTCGTCAACACGTTCGGCGACCTCGATACGTTCACCACGGAAGGCGTGGTCGAGTTCACCCTGCGGGGCGAGGCCCTGCGGCTGCGCCCGTTCACGACCCGACCCGGGCGCCTCTATTTCGTCTTCAGGGACGCGTCGAGCGGCGAGGAGACCTACAGTGCCGCGCGGTTCGTGTACGCCGACCTGCAGGATGAGGGGACCGTCGTCCTGGACTTCAACCAGGCCTACAACCCGCCGTGCGCCTTCAACCCGTACACGACCTGTCCGATTCCCCTGCCGGAGAACCGGTTGCCGGTGAAGGTCCTGGCCGGCGAGCGGGCGTATCCGGACCCGGTGCCGCTGCCCGATATCTGACATCGATTCGAGGCCTCATGCCGTCTCCCGCCGACCGCCTCCGCGCGCTGCTCGACCGACCCGGCCTGCTCGTCATGCCGGGCTGCCACGACGCCATGTCCGCGCGACTCATCGAAGAGGCCGGCTTCGAGCTCGGCTTCATGAGCGGCTTCGCGGTCTCGGCCGATCGACTCGGCATGCCCGACACGGGGCTGATTTCCTACGCCGAGCTCGTCGACCAGGGGCAGAACATCTGCCGGGCCGCCTCGATTCCGATGATCGGCGACGGCGACACGGGGTTCGGCAGCGCGCAGAACGTGAAGCGGACGGTGCGCGGCTACCGCCAGGCGGGATTCGCGGCTCTGATGCTCGAGGATCAGGTGGCGCCCAAGCGCTGTGGCCACACCGAGGGCAAGGCCGTGGTGGGGCGCGACGAGGCGCTCACGCGCGTGCAGGCGGCCGTGGACGCGCGAGACGGCGGTGAGGACATCCTCATCATGGCGCGCACCGACGCCCGGGCCTGCCTCGATTTCGACGAGGCGCTCACGCGCTGCCGCCTGTTTCGTGAGATCGGCGCCGACATCACGTTCCTCGAGGCGCCGCTGGACGAGGGCGAGATACGCCGGTACTGCGACGGGGTCGACGGTCCGAAGATGGCCAATCTGATCGAGGGCGGCAGGACGCCGCTGCTGTCGCCGGATCGGCTCCAGGCGATCGGCTACAAGATCGCCGTCTATCCGCTCACGCTGCTCAACGTGTCGATTGCGGCCATGCGGCAGGCGCTGCGGAGCCTGCAGCGCGGCGAGACGCCGCCGGCCGTCATGGACTTCGAGGCGCTGAAGGCGGCGGTGGGCTTTCCGGCGTACTACGAGGAAGAAGCGCGGTACGGACGCGCGGGCCGGTAGACGGCGCCGCTCCGGAGCGCACCGACGGGATCAGCGTCGGCGGAGGCGCGCGGCCGCCAGGAAGACGCCGCTGACGACGGCGAACGCCAGCACGCCGCCGAGCTCCACCCAGTCGCCGACCGCCGCCGGCCTCGAGAGCCGCCCGAGGGCGGCGACGAGGTCGAAGCCCGTACCGGTCGCCGACTGCATCGCCTCCATCGCGTCGAGCGTGGCGAGCAGCAGCAGTGAGGCGGCGGCGACCAGCGTGCCGGAGAGGAGCGCCCGGGCGGCAAGTCCCGATCGCGTCGGCGGCAGGAGCGTCGCCGCAGGCGCGGCTCCGGCATCGAGGTGCGGCTCGCGCACGCCAGGCGGGGCGAAGCGTGCCAGCATCACCAGCCCGGGCACCCCGACGACCATCGTGGCCAGGTAGAAGGCAGGCCACCCGATCGCCGCGACGGCGAAGCCGGTGACGGGGCCGGCCACCACTCGCGGCAGCGCGAACAGGCTCGAGAACAGCGCGTACTGCGTGGCCGAGAACTGCCGCTCGGTCAGGCGCAGCAGGAGCACCGCGAAGGCGCCGGTGCCCATGCCGGTCGTGAGCTGCTCGAAGCTGGTGGCGGCGTACATCGCCGGCAGGTGGGGCGCGTCGAGCAGCGAGAGCCAGAGGTAGCCGGCATTCGAGAAGAGCTGCAGCAGCCCGAAGATCCAGAGCGCGTGGCCGAGCCCGGCCAGCGTGGTGACCCAGCCGCCGACGACGGATCCGCCGACGACCATGAAGACGCTGACGGCCCGGGACAGGCTGCGATGGTCGGCGCTATAGCCCATGTCGATCAGGAACGGGAGGGTCAGGGCCTGCGCCAGGTTGTCGCCCAGCTTGTACAGGATGACGAAGGCCAGGATCTCGAGCGCCTGCCGCCGTGTCAGGAAGCTCAGGAACGGGAGCCAGACGGCGTCCCGCATCGTCGGCGGTGGCGCCGGCTGGATCTCGGGCTCTGGCGATCTCCACGTGACGAAGAGAATCGGCAGGAAGAGGAGCGCGAGCAGCGCGTTGACCATCGGCCAGCCGAGTCTCGCGGCGAGGCTGATGGCCATGCCGCCCGAGACCAGAAGGGCGACGCGGTACATGGCGATGCGGGCACCCGATGCCACGCCCTGCTCGTCCCTCTGCAGGACCTCGACGGCGTAGGCGTCGATGGCGACGTCCTGCGAAGCGGACGCCACGGCGATGGCCAGCGCCAGCGCGCCGATCACCCAGACGGCCTCCGGATCGTCGCCGACGCCGGCCAGCAGCAGCCCGAGCGCGAGCAGCGCGATCTGTGTCACGGCCATCCAGCCGCGGCGGCGTCCCCAGAAGGGGGGGACGTAGCGGTCCATCAGCGGCGACCAGAGGACCTTGAAGGCCCACGGGGCCTGGGCGAGCGTGACGAGGCCCACGACGCGGATGTCCACGCCGCTGTCGCGCATCCAGTCGGGGATCGAGTACCAGACGAGGCCCAGGGGAAGGCCGGAGGCGAACATCTGGAGCACGACGAACGCCGTTCGCCGCGAACGCATGGCGACGGCGAGGCTCGCCAGGGCCCCGGTGCCCCGCTGGCTGCCGGTCGCGGTCACACGCGACGCCGGCGCCTCACACGCGGTGGGTGTCCGCGCGCCACGCGCGAACCGCCTTCTTGATGGCGTCCGGCGACAGGTCCTCGTCGGCCGCCCGCTTCGCCAGGGTCGGGAGCTCGTCGTCGCCGGCGAATCGCAGGCCGATGATCTGGCGGATCGTCAGCCGCGGGTCGAGCAGCGAGCCGGTCAGGACGTAGTGACGGAGGTTCTCCTCGGCGCGGATGGCGCGGTCCTGTGCCTTGAGCGCGAAGACCCGCGCGAGGAAGAAGAGGAGAATCGTCGACAGGGTCAGCGTCACCAGCAGCGACGCGTTGTAGAGGCGCGAGCGGTCTCCCAGCGACTCGTAGAGGTTCACGCACGAGCCGATGAAAGTCAGCACCAGCAGGCCGAAAGTCACGTAGTGGTACATCGGCACGATCTGGGCGTGATTCGCGTAGCTCTGTGTCCTGTCTGCCACTCCTCGTCCTCCGGATGGTGCGCGGACGGATCCGCCGCGAGGACCCAGTATAGGCCGAACGCCAGCGCCTACTGTACGATGCGCGTGCGCCGTCGATGGATCTTCACCTGTACGCCAATATCGCGGTGCGCGAGGTCCTGGGCGGCTGACGCGCTAAGATCATCACCCGTCGTGATTCGACAGAGAGGAGCAATCGCGTGGCATTGGAGCTTGGACTCGAGGGACGGACGGCCGTGGTCACCGGTGGCAGTCGCGGGATCGGGCGGGCCATCGCCCGCGCCCTGGCGGGGCAGGGTGTCAATCTCGTGCTGCTCGCGCGCGGGCAGGAGCCGCTCGAACGAACGGCGCGGGAGATCCAGGACGGCAGCCGAGTCCGCGTCGTGCCCGTGGTTGCCGACATCACGAAGTCCGACCAGGTCGATGCCGCGGCGCAGGCGGCGCGCGAGGCGTTCGGCACGGTGCACGTCGTGGTCAACAACGCCGGGGCGCCCATGCGACGCATGGACCGGCAGATCCTGTGGCCGGACAGCGACTGGATCGGCGATCTCGACAACAAGATCCTCGGAGCGCTGCGCGTGACGCGCGCCTTCCTGCCGCTCGTGCCCGACGACGGCACTGGCCGCATCGTCAACATCAGCGGTGCCGCGGCCACGCTGGTCTGGTCCCCGGCGCTGACGCATGGCCTGAACAACGCCGCCATGAACCAGGCCACCGGCTATCTGGCGACCGATCTGGCGGCGCAGCGCATCACCGTGAACACCGTGGTGCCGGGGCTCGTCGGCACCGAGGGGCGCGAGGTCTGGGCCCGGAACATGGCCAGCCAGCAGAACGTCAGCCCGGAGGAGTTCGTGGCGGGTTTCTGCAAGCGCATGGGCATTCTGGCGGGCCGGTGGGCCGGCATGGACGAAGTGGCCGATGCGGTGCTGTTCCTCGCGTCGGATCGCGCCCGCTACGTCAACGGCGTGAAGCTCGCCGTCGACGGCGGTCTCGACGTCAACCCGCGTCCCGCCTGAGCGCTCGTGGCGCCCTCAGAGACCAAAACCGAACCCGATCCGACGGTTCTGTAAGTGGCCTGCCGCGCCGCGCCGATGGGCGGGGCGCAGCGCCGTGTCGGCGCGTGGCCGCTATCTCACGGAGCACACGGGCCTTCCGGTCGCGGCGCCCCTGCCGAACCGCGCCAGCGGGGGCATGGCACGGTTCACGCCGACGTACTCGCATATGGAGTCCGTCGTCGCACGTGTGCCTTCGTCCGCCCCGGTCGCCTTCGAGGACGGCCTGGGACAGCGCCGCGTGGCTGTTGGCGTCGATGGCGGGACCCTCGAGCTGCTGACGCTGCGAGCGACGCTGACCGCCATGCCCGCGTTCGAGTTCGCCCTGCGCGATCGGATCAGCCGGCTTGCGGCGTTCCAGTCCGATCGCTACACCCGGGTACACGGCGTCGAGAAGATCGGCACGGGTGGCGGCCAGCTCGCGCTCGTATCCGACCACGTGCCCGGCGTTCGCCTGGCGGAGCTGCTGTCGGCGGCCGAGAGCCGTCTCCTCCCGATCGAGACCAACGCCGCGCTGTCGCTCGTTCGCCAGCTCGTGCACGCGGTAGCGGCCCTCCACGATCGCGCACCAGACCTGTGCCACGGCGCCATTGGTCCCGAGCGGATCGTCATCACCCCCAACGCCAGACTGGTGCTCGTCGAGCACGTGCTCGGGGCGGCGATCGAACAGCTTCGGTACTCCAACACCCAGTACTGGCGCGAGCTGCGGGTGCCATTGCCACGGACCATCGGCGCGCCGCACTTCGATCGCCGGACCGACGTGACGCAGGTCGGCGCGACCGCCCTGGCCCTCATCGTCGGGCGCCCGCTGTCCGAGGACGAGTATCCCGATGGCGTGTCCGACATGACGAGCGGCGCGATCTCGGTGGCGCCCGGCGGCGGCATCGAGCCGCTGCCCCTGCCACTGCGCGTCTGGCTGCAGCGTGCCCTGCAGATCGATTCCCGGACCCCCTTCGGATCCGCGCCCGAGGCGCGCGGCGAGCTCGACCGGGTACTCCACTACAGCGACCCGATCGCCGAACTGGAGGCGCTGAAGCTCTTTCTCGCAGGGTACCAGGCCAGCCTGACGGTCGGCGCCCGGCCGGCGGCGAGTCCACCCCGGTCGCGGCCCGTCCACGTCGAGACACCCACGAGCCGGGCGCGACCGCCCGCGCCACCGGCGGTCCCGGCGGCAGCGCCCGCCCCGGCGGCGCGCGCTTCCGCGAGCCTGCCTCAGCCAGCGGCGGAGCCGGCCGGGCCGGGGCCCGAGGCGGACGCGACGGCGTCCGAGGAGCCCCGCGCATCGCGTGCGCCGGGTGTCCTTCGCCAGGCCGTGCCGGTCCTTCGGACGATGCCGAAGATCCTGCGCGCGATGCCGAGAGATCGCCTCGTCGCGGCCGCCGTCCTGCTCGTCGTCCTGACCTCCGGCGGCACGATCGCCGGCCGGCGCCTCCTGATTTCGCCGTCGGGGAACGAGATGGGCACGCTGGTCGTGCACAGCAATCCGAGCGGCGCCCGGGTCGCCATCGATGACGAAGAGCGTGGCGTCACGCCGCTCAACATGGAGCTGGCGGCGGGTCGCTACACGCTCACGCTCACGACGGAGGGCAACGTCCGCTCGATGCCGATCACGATGGCCGGCGGGGCGTACATGTCGCAGTTCATCGAGCTGCCGCGCGTCTCGTCGGTGCTCGGGGAGCTGCGCGTGCAGACCGATCCGCCCGGTGCCCGGGTCAGCGTGGACGGTCACGCGTACGGCACGTCGCCGGTGACGGTCGAGGGGCTCCCGCCGGGGAGGCACGCCGTCGTCCTCGAGACCGACCGAGGCCGGATGACCCACCAGGTGCGGATCGAGCCCGGGACCACGGCGTCGCTCGTGGTGCCGCTCGGCGGGGCGAGCGCGCTGCCGGCGTCGGGCTGGGTATCGGTCCGGGTGCCGGTCGCGCTCGAGGTCTACGCAGACGGCCGGCTGCTGGGCAATAGCGCCGGCGGGCGGATCCCGGTCCCGGCGGGGCGCCATGAACTGCTCCTCGTGAGCCAGGAGCTCGGCTACGCGAAGAACGTCGTGGTCGAGGTGGCGCCGGGAGACGTGACCACAGTGCCGGTCACGTGGCCCACGGGCTCGCTGGCCGTCAACGCGGCGCCGTGGGCCGAGGTGTGGATCGACGGGAAGCGCGCGGGCGAGACGCCGCTCGGCAACGTCGATCTGCCGGTCGGCGCCCACGAGGTGGTGTTCCGGCATCCGGAGCTCGGTGAGCGGCGAGTGAACGCCGTGGTGCGCGCCGACGAGCCGGCCAAGGTGACCATCGACCTTCGGGACTGAGAGTCATGCGCACCAGAACCCCCGTGCTGCTGCTGCTCGTGACGCTCCTGCCGGGAGTGGTCACCGACGTGCGTGCCCAGGATGTGCCCGCCGGCTCCCTGACCGAGGCCCGGGCCCTGTACTCGTCGGCCGAATACCATCGCGCGTTGAGCCTGCTCGACCAGCTCGTGGCGGACACGACGCAGGAGGGAACGCACGCCGCCGCCGGGTTCTACCGGGCGCTGTGTCTGCTGGCGCTCGGACGGGAGGACGAGGCGACGACGGCCGTCGAGATCCTGGTGGCCGAGCACCCCTCGTATCGTCCCGAGCAGGAGCTGCCGCCGCGGGTGCAGGTCCTCTTCGACGAGACACGCGCGCGCCTGCTGCCGACGGCCATCCAGTCGAAGTACCTGTCGGCGCGGGCCGCCTACGACCAGCGCGACTATCGCAGCGCTCTCCAGGGATTCACCGAGACGCTGGAGCTCTTCACGCAGCCGGAGGTGGCACGAATGGCCGGCGGGCCTCCGCTGGCCGACCTGTTGATCCTCGCGGACGGCTTCCTGGAATTGAGCGCCGAGGCGCTGTCCGTGTCCAGGCACGAGGCCCCGATCGGGCCGGCCGAGCCGGTGGCTCCGCCGCCACCGCCCCGGCTGTACAGCGTGGCCGATCGCGACGTCGTGCCACCGATGGTGGTCGAACAGACGATTCCCAACTTCCCCGGGCCGGTGCGCTCGTCTCGCGCGGGTGTGATCGAGGTCGTCATCGACGAGAAGGGCGGCGTGGTCTCGGCCAGGATGCTCGAGTCCATCGGCGATCGGTACGACGCGCTGGCGCTGGCTGCCGCCGGCGGCTGGCGATACGAGCCCGCCACGCTGTCCGGGACGCCCGTCCCCTTCGTCAAGCGCATCCGCGTCAGTCTCATCCCGAGCCCGTAACGGTACACGCGGTTACGACTTCGTAATCCACGCCGTCGACCCGTGACGGTGAGCCGGCGGCTCGTCACCCGCAAGTTGCTGGAGCGTCGGCATCTATCCGGTGCCTGTGCGGTGGGCGCGTTCTTGCACACCCGCCTGCGGGACTCGCTGCCTCCCCCGGGGCGCTCCCGGCAATCGACACATGAGAGCACGAAACAGCCGGTCGGGTCGGGCCCTTGCGGGCGCGACGCTGCTCCTCATCACACTCTTCGGCAGTACTGCACACGCCGACACGCTGACGCTCATGTGGGACGCGAACGCCGAGTCGGTCTCCGGGTATGCGGTGTACACGGGTCCCTCGCCGCAGGCGCTCTCGCAGCGGATTGACGTCGGTGGCGCGACGTCGTACACGCTGTCGAACGCCGTGCCTGGCGAGCAGTACTGCTTTGCAGTGGCCGCCTACGATGGCGCGGCAGGGGAGGGGCCCAGGTCCGCGAGCGTGTGCGGGTACGCGAACCAGGCGCCCTCGCTCGTCAACCCCGGGAGCCTGAGCGCGACGGTCGGCGAGCCCACGAGCGTGCAGTTGAGCGGCAGTGATCCCGACGGCGATCCGCTCACCTACAGCGCGTCCGGCCTGCCGCCCGGTCTCTCGATCATGCAGAGCACCGGCTTCGTCTCGGGTACGCCGGCCGCGGGCGGGACGTATCAGGTCACCGCCGGCGTGTCCGATGGCGTCCTCTCCGACACCGAGTCCTTCACCTGGACGATTGACGCACCACCTGCGCCGTCCGACACCACGGCACCGAACGTCTCGATCATCGATCCGACGATCGGCGACAGCTACGAGTCCGGCTCCGCGACGATCGCGATGAGTGGCACCAGCTCGGACGACGTCGGCGTGACCGAGGTGCAGTGGTCGAACGACCGCGGCGGCCAGGGCACCGCCATCGGCGTGGCGCCCTGGAGCGTCCCCGACCTCGTCCTGCACCCGGGCTCCAATCAGCTGTCGGTGACGGCGCGGGACGCGGCGGGCAACTCCCGGACGAAAGTCCTGAACGTGACCTACCTCGACTCGGCCGCTCCGGTCGTCACGATCACGAGTCCCACGACGGGAGACACCTACGCCAACCTCTTCTCGACCGTCATGCTCGCCGGGTCGGCTTCCGACGACGTGGGGGTCGCCTCGGTGAGCTGGTCCAACGATCGCGGCGGCGCCGGCGTCGCGTCGGGTACGTCGAACTGGAGCGTGGCGTCGGTCCCGCTCCAGGAAGGCGACAACGTGATCACCGTGGCCGCGACCGACGGCAGGGGCAACGTGGCCACCGACGTGTTGACGGTCACCTACGTGCCGCCCGTCGCGGACGATCCGGATCCCGTCGTCCTAGTGGGCTCGGTCTCGACGAAGGGCTGGCGGACGGTGGGCGTTCTCGGGTGGTCGCCGATCTACGGCGCCGAGGTGGGCGTGCTCAGGAACGGTGCGACCGTCGCCCGGACGTCGAACAACGGGAAGTACTGGGAGGAGCTGCCGGGAGCCGGGACCTGGACGTACCAGGTGTGCACGACCGACGGTCAGCTCTGCTCCAATGAAGTGGCGCTGACCAGCGAGACCGGGGTGGAGTCACTACCTCCCGGACAGCGCAACAAGTAGACGTCACGGCGGCGGTCAGCGCTGGCGGGTGGCCTCCCACGACGCCGTGCGGCCGCCGTTCCGCACCGAGCCCGCCATGGTGTCGCCGTCCACGCGGCCCGTGAACGTCTGGTCGCCTGCCGTCAGGGTGATCTCGGCGCCGCGCAGCGACCCGGTCACGTCGGTAGAGCCGCTCTCGTGCGTCAGCGCTCCGGACACCTGCTGGAACTGCTGCGTCAGCTCCAGGCGCCCCGAGGCCAGGCGCCAGGTGCCGGCGACCTTCGCCGGCACGATGTACAGGTACGCCACGCACCAGTCGGTGCAGTCGTCCTCGAGCGTCACCGTCTCATCCGCGGCCCAGTCCTGGATCGTGAACGTGTTCGACACGATGCGCGTGCCCGGCCGCAGATCCAGGAACTTGGCGCGCAGCCGGAGCAGATTGCTGGGCAGCAGGAACAGCGCGAGCACGTCGGCCTCCGAGAAGTCGGCGGCGAACATGTCGCCCTCGACGAACCGCGCGCGATCGGCGACGCCCGACTCGCTCGCGTGACGGCGCGAGAGATCCACCATGTCCGGGTTGTACTCGACGCCCTGGGCGCGCGCGCCGCGGCGCGCCGCGGCGATGACGTTGCGACCGTCACCCGACCCCAGATCCACGACGTAGTCCTCGGGGCTCACCTCGGCCAGATCGAGCATCGCCTCGACCAGGACTTCCGGCGTCGGTACCCAGACGACATCCTTGCCGGCCTGCCCGATCTCGGGCTCGAAGGTCCCTTCCTGCGCCAGCGCGGAGTGTGGATAGCCCGGGCTGGCAGCGAGCATCACCGCGAGCGGCCAGATCCAGGGGCGCTGGCTCGACGTGTGCGCTCGATGCATCAGCGGGAGAAACGCGAGGACCAGCGGCCGATCTGATGCTGGAACAGCCAGGTGCCGGGACTGCAGCCGAGCAGCGCCGTGGACGCCAGATGATAGGCCAGTGCCACGATCGCCACGGCGGCCCACGGACTGACCGTGAGCGCCCAGACCACGAGGGCGGTGGCCAGCAGGACGACCGCGGCATCGACGGCCGCCGCCCAGGAGCGCGAAAAGGAGGGCTGCACCCAGGCCACCGGCGCGAGCTCGAGCCTCAGGGGGCCCGGGACGAGGGTTCCCCTGGCGGCTGCCTGCGAGACCTCCTCGGGAAACAGCCGGACGAACTCGCTGGTGGTGGACTCGACCGGCAGGCCCGTGAAGGCCACGTAGTCGCGGAAGAAGCTCCGGCGGTAGATGCCGGTCGGCCACCGCGACAGATCGCACTGCTCGAGCCCGGAGAACAGCAGGCCGCTCACCTTGGTGACCCGGGCGATGTCGTCGAGGCCGATGCCTTTGCGCTCACGCGCGCGCCTCAGCTCGGCGCAGAAGGCCTGCCGCAATTCGGCCGCCACCTCCGGCTTCCGGACTGGCCGATTCAGGTCGGCGACTGCGGGGCTCGTCGTCGTGAGCTCGTCTTCGGCGTGTTCGGCGAAAACCGTGTCCGCTGCAGGCATGCGACCGCTACCGTTCCCTGACGAGAAATCTGCGCGAAAGGCCCGATCTTAGATCGAGTCCTCCCGTGGTGCGGCACCCAAAATCGCCGTCTCGCGCCCGGGGACCACGTTTTCGGGTGCAGGGCAGCCGTTCCCTCGTCGCGCGATGCCCTCGGCGCCCAGTCCGGCGCCGTACGTTGCCAACCCGGGTGAGTCCTGGGGTTAGAATGACCGCCGAAGCAGATCCGGGCGCGTGTGGCCGGGGCCCACCGCGAGTCCCGGACCCGGCCCGGAGGCGCAGGAGGACAGATGAGACACCTATGGACGGCCCTCGTGGGGGTCCTCGCGCTCGCCGCCGTGGCCCCCGTCCTGGCGCATCATTCCCCGGCCGCGTTCGACCGCAGCAAGGAGGTGACGCTGGAGGGAACGGTCAAGGAGTTCCGCTGGCAGAACCCGCACTCGTTCATCCACATCGAGGTGCCGGACGAGCAGGGCAACGTCGTGCTGTGGGGCGTGGAGCTCACCAGTCCGACCTATCTGATTCGCTCCGGGTGGAAATCGAACACCATCAAGGCGGGCGACAAGGTCACCGTCAAGGTCAACCCGGTACGGAGCGGCGAGCCCGACGGGATCTTCATCTCGCTGACGCTGGCTGACGGACGCGTGCTGACGGAGCAGCCGGCCGAGCTCGGCACGGACGCGAACTAGTCGGCTCGAACGAGTCGGAAGGAGGCCCACACGGCATGAGGACGACACCCAGACGCCGGAAGATCGCGGCGGCGGCCGCCGCGCTGAGCCTGCTCGTCTCCACCGCGTGCACGAGCACGCCGCCCGGAGCCGAGGCTCCGGAGCCGGCTGTCGGGTCCAGCCTGCCCGAGGGCGTGCAGTTGAGCGCGCTGGCGCCGGAGAACCTGGCGAGGCCGCGTCCCGACCCGCCCTTCGACCTGACGGGAAACTGGTTCATCGACGTCAGCGAGGACCGCGAGGCCTGGCGGTTCGGTCCGCCGTATCCGCCGTTGACGCCGGCGGCGCAGGAGCACTTCGACGCGTCGCAGCGGGCCCTGGCCGAGGGTCTCGTGTACCGCGACGACATCGGCCAGTGCTGGCCCGCCGGGCTGCCGCTCATCATGACCCGGTACTGGCCCATGGGCATGATCCAGCTGCCGACGGCGATCTACATGATCAGCGGGTTCATGAACAGCCTGCGCATCGTCTATCTCGACGGACGTGAGCACACCGATCCGGACCTCGTGGTCCGCACGTTCAACGGGGAGTCGATCGGCCGCTGGGACGGGGACGCCCTCGTGGTGGACACGACGTACTTCCGTGGGGACCATCACTGGATGGACCAGGGGGGCGCCTCGATTCCGGCCGGCGAGCAGCTCCGCATCGTCGAGCGCATCCGCATGGTGGGTGATCAGCTCGAGATCGAGTACGTCATGACGGACCCGGAGCACTGGGAAGGCGAGTGGCGGAGCACCAAGCGCTTCAACCGGGTGATCGACGAGGACATCCAGGAAGTGTCCTGTCTGCCCGACCTGAACGAGGATCTGCGAAGCACGACCGCGGCCGTGCAGGTTCGCTGACGCGCGCCCTGGCGCGTCACGAACGGAGGTGAGGGAATCGTGACTCGGTTCAACCGTCTCGTCCTGGCCGTCGCCGCGATGGCGCTGTTGCCGCCGGTCGTCGCCTCGGCTCAGATCAGCTTCGTCGGCGAGTGGTCCGGTCGCTATCACGAGGATCAGCCGGACCGCGTGCCGGGCGAGGAGCCGGGCGACTTCAGCGGCCTGCCGATCAACGACGCCGCCCGGGCGTTCGGCGACGCGTGGGACGTGGGCCGGCACTCGGTGCTCGAGCACCAGTGCGCCCCCTACACGCTGCCCTACATGTTCTTCGGCCCCAACCAGTTCCGCATCTTCGAGGAGCACAACCCCGACACCCAGGAGCTGATTGCCCTGCGCATGTACATGGGCACGTACCAGCAGCGGCGCACCATCTGGCTCGACGGGCGGGCGCACCCGCCGGCGTACGCCCCGCACACCTTCATGGGGTTCTCGACCGGGGAGTGGCACGGCGACACCCTGACCATCACCACGACGCACATCAAGCAGGGGTACTTCCGTCGCGGTGGCATGCCGGCGAGCGATCGTACGACGGTCGTCGAGCACTGGATCCGGCACGGGGATGTCCTGTCGCAGGTCACCATCGCCACCGATCCCGTGTATCTGACCGAGCCGTACATCCGCAGCCAGGAGTTCGTGACGATGCCCCGCGGCAACACGAACTGGCTGTACAACTGCGAGTACGCCATGGAGCTGCCGAGGGACAAGAACCTGGTGCCGCACTATCTGCCCGGGCAGAATCCGTGGCTCGGCGAGTTCGAGGCGCTGCACGCGATGCCGACGGGCGGCGTGCGCGGGGGGGCCGAGACGACGAGGCCCGAGTGGGAGCCCGGCGATTCGCCGCTGCCGGCCGATCCGCGCCGGAACGGCGGCTTCCGTCCCGAGATGCAGCCGCGGCCGGTGAGGACCGGCGAGATCGAGACGGTGCACGTGCAGGGCAACGTGCATCTGATCGCGGGCGCGGGTGCCAATATCGTCGTGCAGGTGGGTGAGGACGGTATTTTGGTCGTCGACACGGGCAACGGCCGGATGACCGACGACGTCATCGAAGCGATTGCCGCGCTGGCGCCGGACAAGGAGATCCGCTGGATCGTCAACACGGGCATGCGACCCGATCACACGAGCGGCAACGGCGCCGTATCGCAGGCGGGGCGCACGGTGAACGGCAATCCGGCGGCGATCGTGGCGCACGAGAACGTCGGCATCCGGATGATCGAGGCGGACGTGCCCGACGCCGAGCGGCCCTACAACACCTACTTCGAGGACCGGCGCGACTTCCCGTTCAACGGCGAGCCGATCGTGGTCTACCACGAGGTCGCCGGCGACGACACGGCCTCGGTCGTGATGTTCCGGCGCTCGGACGTGATCGCGGCGGGCGACGTCTTCTCGACCGAGAGCTACCCGGTCATCGACCTCGAGCGGGGCGGGAGCGTCGCGAGTGCGATCGGCGCGCTCAATCGCTTGCTCGACCTGGCCGTGCCGAGCAAGATGCTCCAGGAGGCGGGCACCTACGTCATCCCCGGCCACGGCCGGATCGGCGACGAGCACGACGTGGTGATGTACCGCGACATGCTGCAGATCGTCAGCGACCGGGTGCGCGACATGGTCGAGCGCGGCATGACGCTGGCGCAGGTCCGGGCCGCGCGTCCCACGATGGACTACGACCCGCGGTACGGCTCGGATGCCGGCGACTGGACGACGGCGATGTTCGTCGAGGCGATGTACCGCGAGTTCAAGGGACCCGAGGGGGCAAGCTCCGGCGCCGCACCCTGAGTGGCCCTGCAGCGGTTCGATGCGCCGGTGCCCCGTGGCGCAACGACGGCGGGGTAGCTGGGACCGTTGCTCCGATTCCCACCCCAACCCGCACAGTCCGCGCAGGGGCCCTCGGGGTTCGACACCGCGGAAGAACGGCTCGTCCGCGGACGCGACGGACACTAGCTGCGCCGCCGGACCGTTCTTGAGGCGCGCTTCCGGGCGCTTGCCTGCCGCTGGGCGCCGGCGAGGAGGTCCCGCAGGGCGTCGGGCTGGATGCGGTTGAGTCGCACGAGCACGCACGGGTGCCCGACGTAGTGCGGCTTCAGGTAATACGTCTCCGGAGCCTCTTCGACGAGCGCGTCGCGGTCTGCCACCGGCATCATCACGATCAGCGAATCGGGCTCGGCGGAGGGGTGGGCCGCCATGCAGGCGATCGTCTTGCCGTTCGCCTTCAGCGCGGGCTGTCCCCACGCCGCGGCTTCCTCCACGCCGGTCAGCGTGCGGCCGATCTCCAGCACCCGCGCGAAGGCGTTCCCGCGCCCGGGCGTCCCGGCGTGCGCTCGGGGCGACGATGGTCGTCGTGTCGGCATGAGGGACTCCGTCCGCCGGGGCCAGGAAGCGGATGCGATTCTATCGCCAGATCCCGGCCAGCCATCCCACTAGCGGTCCGCCCGTTTGTGGGCCTTGAAGTTGATGCCGATGGTGCCGAACTTGGCCGCGCTCGACTGCTGCGGCGCCCCGGCAAAGACATCCTCTCGCCAGGTGATCGCGAAGTCCGCGAAACCCACCTCGCGGACGAGCAAGTCGAGCTCTGCTTCCAGCAGAGCACCGGCGATTCAACCGGTCCAGAGGTCGATCTTTTCCTTGGCGGAGGCGGGGACCTCCTTCTGCACCAGGATGTCGCCGATCTGCAGGCGCCCGCCCGGCTTCAGGACACGGGCCATCTCCTCGAGCGCCGTGCGCTTGTCCGGCATCAGGTTGAGGACGCCGTTCGAGATGACGACGTCGGCCCAGCCGTCCTCGACCGGGAGCGCTTCGCCGTACCCTTCGCGGAATTCCACGTTGGTCAGGCCCGCCTCCGCCGCGGCGGCGCGGGCCTTGCCGAGCATGTCGGCCGTCATGTCCACGCCGACCACGTGCCCGGCCGGACTCACCATTCGCGCCGCGATCAGGCTGTCGATCCCGGCGCCCGATCCCACGTCCACCGCGCGCTCACCGGCCTGCAGCGCGCCCATCGAGAACGGATTGCCCGTGCCGGCGAACGACTCGATTGCCGCCTCGGGCACGCCGTCGAGCCACTCGTCCGCATAGCCGAGCAGCGCCGCCAGGGGCCGGCCGGTGTGGAAGTGGAAGCCGCGGCCCGGGTCACGGGCCACCTGTTTGTACTCGTCCTGGATGGCGCACCGGAGGACCTCGCGATCGACCGCTGGCGGCGTGAAGCTGGACATGGGCCCTATGGTACACGACAGCGGCAGGGACTCGTGGCCCGTCGGCCGCGGATCTCGCTGACGACGAAGACCATCGCGCCCAGCACGATCGCCATGTCCGCGACGTTGAAGACACCCGTCCGAAGAGGGCCGACGCCCACGTTCAGGAAGTCGACGACCGCGCCGTGGGTGACCCGATCGACCCAGTTCGACGTGCCACCCGCCACGAACAGGGCGACGCCCACAGCGGGCCATCCCTGCAGGCGGCGGTAGACGGCGAACCCGGTCAGGACCAGCAGCATCACGCCGGTTGCGGACGTGAAGATGGCCGTTCGGAGGCCTGGAGGCAGGGCCGCGCCGAGACTCAGAAACCCGCCAGCATTCTCCACGTACCCGATGCGGAGGGTGTCGCCGAGGTAGGAGCTGGCCGGCCGGTCGGCAAGCGAGGACGAGGCGACATGCTTCGTGACACGGTCACAGCCGATCGTGGCCACGACCGCGACGACCAGCACGAGCCGACCGGTCCATCGACCTTTCCCCACCATCACGAGTATACCCATGCGTTCAGGCCGCTCCCGACACTCCGAGCCCTGGGCTCACGTGTACTCGCGCTGCGGCCACTGTGCGCCCGCGGTCGTGGACCTGCCGACCGGGTGCCGGCTGCCGCGATGGCAGGCGTTCGGATCGGCGACTACTGGCGGCGGGTGCGAGCGTCAGCGAGGGTACGAGCCGAGACCGGCCGCTCGAGGAAACAGCGCCGGCATGCGGAGCCGGCAGGCCCCAAGCGGCAGGCCCACGGCGGCGGGCGAAGGGGGAGTTACCGCCAGTAGTCGGGCAGATCCGACTTGGTGTCGCGCAGGATCTCGATGACGGCCGTCCTGTCGGCTTCAGCGAGCGTGGCGTAGCGCGAGCCGGTCTCCTGGCCGGTGAGCACGGTCCACATGCGGTCATAGATCGCGGTCCTCACCGTGTCCGGCAGAGCCTCGAAGGGCGCCGAGTAGATCAAGAAGCTGCAGGGATGCCGGAGCAGGCGGTTGCCCAGATCGAGCTCCCGCAGCGAGCGGCCCCGGCTGTCGCGGGGACCGTTCAGGGCGAAGTTCCCGGTGAAGGCCGTGGGGCCGGTGATGGGGCCCGGCAGCGCAGCCTCGTCCACGAAGAGCAGGTAGTCGACCAGCTCGGCCACGGCTGCCTCGAGCGGCCGGGGCGCGTCCTCGCCCAGTCGGGCCTCCCAGCCCACCCGCGTGATCAGGTTGAGCATCTGCGCCTGGTGCTCCAGGACGAGCAGCGCGACGAGATCGCTGTGGAGCGACAGGTATCCGGTCGGCTCGAAGCGGCCCTCCAGCGACTGGAGGTGCACCGTCTCGGGCGTGATCATCGCCCCCAGATCGGTGGGATCGGTGGCGGTGGCGTTACCCATGTGGCGCGTGGCCTGGTGCGTGCCGGTGACGAACCAGCCGCCCCAGCGCAGATCGAACGGGCTGCGATGGTCCGTCGTGTAGGCCGGGCCGTACATCGTCGTGCCATCCGTTCCCGGGTACACGCTGCCGACGAACATGCCGGGGACGTTGTGGGTGGCGTCCGAGGCGTGACACATCACGCAGGTGTCGTTCCGTTCGAAGCGAGGCAGGCCGCTCGGGTCCTGATCCATCGTGTAGAAGATGGCGCCCTGCATCGGGTCCTGGGTCACCAGCTCCAGCACGGGTCCGCCGCGTACCCAGCCCACCGAGACCGTGTCGTTGAAGTAGATCGCCCGCGGATTGCCAGGGCCGATCCGTGGAGCCTGAAAGCTGGTCTTCGAGAAGACCAGGACCTGCGACTCCACCGGCACGTTCAGCGCGTCGAGCAGGGACTCGAGGTATCCCGCCGGTCCTCCGTCGGGCTCGAGCACCACCTCGCCTCGATCGATTCGTTGCTGCAGCAGCGTCACCGGATCGGTCGTTGGCGCCCCGGCATAGTCGATGGCCGGATGCTGGCGGATCAGAGAGGGATGAACACTGCGGGTACGGGCCCCTGGGACCTGACCGGCCACGTGCACGCCCCCGACCCAGGCGGCCACCGCCACCAGCAGGATGAGGCGTGTCAGGGCACTGGAACGCATGTCGCAAGTATTTGCAAACGGCGGTCCGAGCCCCAAGTGCCTCTTTCTCCAAGGAAAACAGGCGTCATGGGCTGCCGACGGGGCGATCTTCCCCGGCCGGAGTGAAAAACCCCTGGTAGCTACCCGGTGCGCTCCGGCTCCCACCGCAGGCCCAGGGCCATGATCCGGTCGAGCAGGCGCTCGTAGGAGATCCCGTCGGCCTCGGCGGACTCGGCGAAGTCCTCGCCGTAGGCCAGGTTGGGGTTGGGGTTGGCCTCGAGCACGAACATCCGCCCCTCGGTGTCCATGCGGATGTCGATGCGGGCGTACCCGCTGAGGTCCAGCGCCCGGTAGGTGCGCTTGGCGATGTGCTGCATCCGTTCGGGGACGCCCGTGTCGAGCGCCGCGCGGTCGGTCATGATGCCGTTCCGCTTCTGGTACTGCGTGCTCCACTTCACGCGCTCGGTGGCGATCTTCCAGCGATTGTCCGGCATCTGCGCGAACGACATCTCCCACGGCGGCATCGCGTCGAGCCGTTCGTTGCCGATCACCCCCACGTAGATCTCGCGACCGTCGATGAACTGCTCGACGATGGCGGCCGTGCCGAGCTTCTCGTGGATGAAGGTGACGCGGCGGGCGAGCTGGTCGTGGTTCTCGACGACCGACGCCTGCGAGATGCCAGCCGACGCCTCGAAGAAGAGCGACTTGACGATCAGCGGGAACTGCAGGCGCTTGGGCAGCGTCGGCTTCCGGCCCGGCCGAACGACCGTGAACTCCGGTACCGGAATCCGGTGGTAGGCCAGCAGCTTCTTCGAGAGCGCCTTGTCGCGCGCCAGGACCAGTCCGCGCGGGTTGCAACCCGTGTACGGCAGGCGCAGCAGCTCCAGGTAGCTCACCACGTTCTGGTCGAACGTGGTGACCCCGGCGAAGGCCTCCATCAGGTTGAACACGATGTGCGGCTCGAATTCCTGCCTCGTCGGCCGGATGCCGCTCAGGTCGTCGCCGATGCCGAGGACGCGCACGGTATGGCCGCTCTCGCGCAGCGTCTCGATGACGTCGTACTCCATCTTCCACTCGGCCTCGCGCACGTCGACGCCGGTGGTGTCGTCGGGGGGCACTAGGTAGTCGTGCACGAGCGCGAGGACCCGCTGCTTCTTCACAGGAACAGCCTGTGCCCGCCGCTGTGCAGGTGGTTCATGGCCTGGACGGTCAGCAGCACCGTGAACTCCTGGCGGGCCTCCTCCTCGGGCACCTTGAGCCGCAGCTTCAGTTCCTGGCAGCGCGCGATCATGTCCTCGAGCACCTGGTCGATGGTGTACTGGTAGATGCCCGTCCAGCCCGCCACCACCTTCCGCACCGGTCGCCGGATGCGGGAGATGAACTGCGCGGCCGTGATGTGCCCCGACAGCTCCGGATCGTCGGAAAACAGCCGCCGGAGGTCGCGGTCGTAGAAGTTCGGGTAGTCCACGCCGAAGTGCCTCCGCTTGTTCCGGTAGTGCTGTCGGAGCGTCTTGCGCACCTGACGGAGCGGGTCGACCTCCTCGGCATTGGTCACGCGCGCCGGCTGCTCCCCGAGCGAGACCATGAGCGCGTCCATGTACTCCAGCTTCGGCAGCGCCTTCCAGCCGGCGTAGCGCTGGCGCCACTGGCTGTTCGGCGTGAGCCAGACGGCGAAGGTCTCGGCGAAGTCCTCGTCCGGGTGGCTCTGGGCGTACCAGGAATCGAGGTGGAGCACGAAGCTCTTGCTGTACGGCTTCGGCGTGTAGAACTCGGGATACGGCTTGGCCGGCGAACCGAAGATCCGGCGGCGCGTCGGCCGCCGCCGCAGGCGGTAGGCGTTGTCGATGGCGTGGCCCGCCTCGTGGCGCAGGATGCGCATGCAGGCCTCGTGGTCCCCTCCCTCCACTTCCAGCATCTGCGCCCGCTCGAGCCGTTCGAGGCGCAGGTGCGCCAGGTAGAAGGGGACGGCGATGGCCGTGGCCCCATCGGGCGTGAACCACTCGTCCGACAGGTAGAAGTGCAGCGGAAAGGTGAGTCCGCGGCTTCGCAGCTCCTCTCGAAGCTGCTCGATCCGCTCGGCCAGCGTTCCGCCGATCGAGAGGGGGAGATCGGCGATCCGGACGTCGAGGAGCTCCTCGTCGGTCATGTCCGGCCAGCCGTCTCGCAGCGTCGTCCGTCGGGGCATCGTTCCGGTGGAGGCGCGGTATAGAGTACACGGGATAGGGGCATCGGCGCGCGTCAGGAGCGACGGTGGCGCGCCGGAGGTGACCATGACCGTAACCCTCAACGTGGCGGCCCCCGTGGGGCTCTGCCTGGCGGTAGTGGCGATGACAGTGGCAGTGGCACAGGAGCGCGACCGCGCGAACGTCGGCGAGGGGTACCGGTGGGATCTGACCGACGTGTACCCGAGCCAGCAGGCCTGGCGCGAGCGGAAGGAGGCCATCACCGCCGGGATCCCGGGGCTGCGCGCGTTCGAGGGCCGGCTCGCCCAGTCGCCGGCGGTGCTGGCCGATGCCCTCGAGCTGACGTCACGGCTCGACCGGGAGCTGTCCCGCCTGTACGTCTACGCCAGCATGGTGGCCGACGAAGACACCCGCCTCGCCGGCCCCCAGGGCATGCAGCAGGAGATGCAGCAGATCTACGCGTCGTTCGGGGCGCAGGCTGCGTACCTCGAGCCGGAGATCCTCAGGATCGGCAGCGAGCGGATCGAGCAGGCCATTGCCACCGAGCCGCGCCTGGCCTCGCACGCCTTCTACCTGCGCGACATCGCGCGGCGGGCGCCGCACACGCTCTCCGACGGCGAGGAGAAGATCCTGGCCGACGCGGCTCCGCTGGCCGGCTCCGCCTCGAACATCTACACCATCCTGGCCAACGCCGACTTTCCGTATCCGACGGTCGCGCTCTCGACCGGCGCCACCGCGCGGATCGACCAGTCCGGCTACGCGGAGCAGCGCACGTCGGCCACCCGCGAGGACCGCAAGGCGGCGATGTCGGCCTTCTTCGGAGCCCTCGGCGGATTCAGCCGCACGCTGGGCGTCACGATGAACGCCAACGTGCAGAAGTCGCTCTTCTACGCCCGGTCGCGCAGGTACGACTCGAACCTCGAGGCCACGCTCAACGGCCCCAACATTCCGGTCTCGGTCTACGCGCGCCTGATCGAGGGAGTGAACCGGCACCTGCCCACGTTCCATCGCTATCTCCGGCTGCGCAAGCGGATGCTGGGACTGACCGACGATCTGCACTATTACGACCTCTACGCGCCGCTCGTCGCCGAGGTGGACCTGCGCTACACGCCGGAGGAGGCGCAGCGTCTCGTGGTCGAGGCGATGGCGCCGCTCGGCGGGGAGTACCAGGGCGTGCTGGCGCGCGCCTACGCCGAACGCTGGATCGACTGGTATCCCACCGCGGGCAAGGTGTCCGGCGCCTACTCGAACGGCGGGGCGTACGACGTGCACCCGTACATGCTGCTCAACTACCTGGGCCAGTACAACGACGTCAGCACGCTCGCGCACGAGCTGGGGCACACGATGCAGAGTTACTACTCGAATCGCGAGCAGCCGTATCCCACGGCCGACTACCCGACCTTCGTGGCCGAGGTGGCGTCCACGTTCAACGAGGCGCTGCTGATCGATTACATGCTGAGGCAGATCGACGACACGCCGACGCGGCTGTCGCTGCTCGGCAACTTCCTCGAGGGCGCCAAGGCTACCGTCTTCCGGCAGACGCAGTTCGCGGAGTTCGAGCTGCGCATGCACGAGATGGGGCAGCGTGGCGAGCCGATCACCGGCGACGCGCTCGCGAAGCTCTACCTCGACATCACCCGCCGGTACTACGGCCACGACCAGGGGGTGACGGTCGTAGACGACTACATCGCCCACGAGTGGAGCTACATCCCGCACTTCTACCGGGACTTCTACGTCTTCCAGTACGCCACGTCGTTCACGGCGGCCGAGGCGCTCTCGGCCAAGGTGCTGGCGGGGGACAGGGACGCGACGGCGCGCTACCTGACGTTCCTGGCCGCGGGCGGGTCGAAGTACCCAATCGACCTGCTGCGCGACGCGGGCGTGGACATGACGACCGACGAGCCGCTGGACCTGACGATGCAGCGGATGAACGACGTCATGGACGAGATGGAGCGGCTGCTGGCCCAGCGCTGACGGCGGCGGCCGTGCCCCCGCGAACCGGCGCGGGCCTGCCGCCAGGGCCTCCCGGCGATCACCG
>Ga0302046_10000830_pt1 | contig 29855 bp, 30 predicted proteins | sample RVTome_11_FD_200261 | JGI IMG/M metagenome (GOLD analysis project Ga0302046, IMG submission 200261) | Soil microbial communities from uranium-contaminated site in the Upper Colorado River Basin, Wyoming, United States - RVT147D111 (version 2) ...
GATGTCGGCCCCCGCGAACGCGCGCCGGCCCGTGAGCATCTCGTAGAGGACGCAGCCGAAGGCCCAGATATCGGCGCGCTCGTCGACCGGCAGGCCGCGCGCCTGCTCCGGGGACATGTAGGCCGCGGTGCCCAGGATCATCCCCGCCTGCGTCATGGCTGGGGTCGTAATGGTCGGCAGTTGCGACAAGACCGGCGACATCGCGCCCGCAGGTTCCATCGCCTTCGCGAGCCCGAAGTCCAGCACTTTGACCGTGCCGTCAGGGCGCACCTTCACGTTGGCCGGCTTGAGATCCCGGTGGACGATTCCCTGCTCGTGCGCGGCCTCGAGCGCCTCGGCAATCTGCCTCGCGATGCGCAACGTCTCGTCCACCGGCACTGGACCCTCGGCAATCCGGTCGGCCAAGGTCGGGCCCTCCAGCTCCATGACCAGCGCCTTGGAGACACCCTGTCCCACGCCGGGCGAAGGGGCCGTGTCCTCCAGGCCATGGATGGCGGCGATGTTCGGGTGATTGAGCGACGCCAGGACCTCGGCCTCGCGCTGGAACCGCGACAGCCGCTCCGCATCCGCCGCCACCGCCGCCGGCAGCACCTTGATGGCGACTTGCCGCTTCAGCCTGGTGTCGGTGGCCTGGTACACCTCGCCATGCCCGCCCACCCCGATCTGCGCGGTGACTTCGTAGGGGCCGAGACGCGTGCCGGGCCGGAGTGCCACTGGCTGTGGATTCTATGCGAAGGGCCGGCGGACGACGGCAAAGAGGAAGCCCTGCTGGCGACACAGGAGGACCGTGAACCGTTCGAGGCAGGCACGCGCGCGGGAGCGGCGAAGGGCGATCGCGCCTGGTCAGGGCGCAGGCATGGGCAGTTGCCCGCCCAGCACGAACGTATAGACCATCGGCGGCAGGCCGCCGCCCCGTCCCGTGCCGGCCAGGAAGGAGATCTGCTGCCGCCCGTCGACCTGATACGTGATCGGCGGGCCGAGACCGCGCTGCCCGGTCTGCACCTCCCAGAGTGATGCGCCGCTGTCGGCGTCGAGCGCGCGCAGCCGGCCGTCGTTCACGGTCTGGAACACCAGGCCGCTCGCCGTGACCACCACGCCGCCGCCCGCACCGCCGCCGCCCTCGACGCGCCAGCGCTCGCTCCTCGCCGCCGGATCGAACGCCATCAGGAACCCGCCGCGCAGGTCCTGGCTCGGGCCGATGTACGGGGGCGTGACCGGCGGCTGCGTGCCCGGCGGGGCTCCGCCGCGCGGCGTCCCGCTCTCCTGAATCGCCCGGCCGGGCACGAGGTCGAACGGCGTCGCGACGTAGGCGCGGCTGCTGAATCCGCTGACCGGCACGTACAGCAGGCCGGTGTCCGGGCTATACGCCTTGGCCGCCCAGTTCGCGGCGCCGCCCGACGCCGGAGAAACCATCGCCGGCTGCGTCGCCGTGTAGTACGCCTCCGGGTTGATCAATGGCCGGCCCGTTCGTGGATCGTGGCCGCGCGCCCAGTTGAGCGGCGCGAATGGCGTGGCGGAGATGAGCTCGCCGGTCAGTCGGTCGAGCACGTACAGGAACCCGCCCTTGCTCGCCTGCATCAGCACCTGGCGTTGCCGTCCGTCGATCGTGACGTCCGCCAGGGTCAGTTGCTGCACGTTGTCGATGTCCCAGGAGTCGCCCGGCACGGCCTGATAGTGCCAGGCGAGCTGCCCGGTGTCGGCGTCCACCGCGAGGATCGACGACACGTACAGGTTGTCGAGGCCCTCCGGTCCCCGCAGCATGCCGGGCCACGGCGCGCCGTTGCCGGTCCCGACGTAGATCAGATTCGCGTCCGGGTCGTACGAGAGGCCGTCCCACAGCGAGCCGCCACCGCCGTACTTCCACCACTCGCCGCTCCACGTCTTCGCGGCCTCGGCCATCGCCGGGCTCTCGAACGGCTGCGACGGGTCGCCCGGCACCGTGTAGAAGCGCCAGAGCTCGCGCCCGCTGCGCGCGTCGAGAGCGACGAAGAAGCCGCGGTGCGGTACGAACTCGCCCCCGGCGACGCCGATGACGACCTTGCCGCCGGCGATGCGCGGCGCCATGGTGATCGACGCGCCCGTGGAGTCTTCCGGAAGGATCCGCGTCGACCACGCGAGGGCGCCAGAGGCGGCGTCGAGTGCCACCACCCGGCCGTCGATGACCGGCGAGATCACCGTCTCGCCATAGAGCGCGACACCGCGGTTCACCACGCCGCAGCAGATACCGCGGTTCTCTCCCGGCGTGGCGAACGTGCGATCCACCTGCGGGTCGTAGCGCCACCGCTCCTGGCCGGTGCGGGCGTCGACGGCAAAAACGATGCTCCAGTTCGTGATGCCGTAGAGTGTCCCGTTCCAGACGAGCGGCGTGGCTTCCTGATTGCCGCCGCCCGCGCCGACCACGGACGTCCACGCCAGCCCGAGGCGGCTCACGTTCGCCGCAGTGACCTGGTCGAGCGGGCTGTACCGGCGCTCCGCCAGGTCGTTGCCGTAGCTGATCCACTGGCCGCCCCGCCACGCGTCCCGCAGGCCGGCATCGTCCAGCCGCACCGACTGGGCGATGCCGATCCAGGGTGCCGAGCCCACGACGACGGCGGCAGCCGTCAGGCACGCACGTCTCACCGTGTGCACGCGTCCGCTCACTTCAGCTTCGAGTAGTCCGTGGCGCTCATGAAAAAGGTGTTCGGCGGCGTCAGCGGGACGAAGTACTTCGTTCGCAGCGCCGTCCATTCCGGGTCGGCGTTGAACGCCGCCCACACCTGCTCGCGGTGCGCGCGGTCGCGGTACGCCAGCATCCACACCAGCGTGTCGGGATTGCCGAGATGCTGCCAGACGCCGACGACTTCGGCGCCGTGCTTCACGAACAGCTCCACCTCCTGCTCGCGGAACCGCTGATGCAGCTCGTTGATGCCGCCCTTGAACTGCCCGACGCCGTCGCGGCTCGGGTCCGCCGTGTACATGCGCAGCTCGAAGCAGCGCGAGTCCGGAGCGACGTTCCGCGCCAGGGTGTCCGGAAGCTGGGCTTTCGGGCCGCAGGGCGCCGGCGGCTCGGCCGGCGCCGCCTGGCCCCGGCCGGCCGGCTGCTGGGCTGCTGGCCACGCCAGGCCCAGACTGCCAATCGCGACCCCGAGGACGAGCGTACCAACCAGGGCACCGGAACGAACGAGCAGTGATGGCTGTGTCATCGTCGCCTCCCCCCGGACCGCCCCGGACGCATGCTCGATGGTCTGGGGCCGGGCCTCGCTAGAATCGAGGGGATCCTACTTCACATCGTCGAAAGAACAGCTCGTCGCCGGTGCGCGCCCCGCCAATGAACGCCTCTGGTTTCCTGAGCCAGTTCTGACCTCGATGACGCCGGCCGGCTCATCGACACTCGACGGAACCGCGTCCCGGCCTGGCTTAACCCCAGAGCTCACGTGAGCTCTGGGGTTAGAATGCGCGGCGGCAGGCGTCGCGCCGTTGCCGCCGCGGGGAGGGTGTGTCATGCGTTCTCGCCACTCGATCGGCGTTGCCGCGCTGGGCGTGGCGCTCTCACTCGCCTCGCCGGCCTTGGCGCAATGGCTGGACCACCCCACGCCTGGCACGCCCAGGCTGCCCGACGGTTCGGCCGATCTGTCGGCGCCGGCGCCGCGCACGCCCGACGGCCATCCGGATCTGACGGGCGTCTGGCGCGGGGCGGGTCCGATCTATCGCTTCAACATCGCCCACGACCTCGATCCCGAGACCGACGTCCAGCCCTGGGCCGAGGCACTGTTCCTCCAGCGCGTGCAGGACTCGCGGATCGACAGCCCGCTGGCGCACTGCAAGCCGGTGAGCGTCCCGTATCACAACCTCTTCCACCTGACGCAGATCGTCCAGACGCCGGCGCTCCTCGTGATGCTGTACGAAGCGCCGAACAGCCCGCATCGGACGGTGTACACGGATGGCCGCGATCTGCCCGAGGACCCCAATCCTGCCTGGCTGGGCTACTCGGTCGGGCGGTGGGAGGGCGACACGCTGGTCGTCACGACGGCGGGATTCAACGACCTGGGCTGGCTGGACAGCGGCGGTCATCCGCAGACCGAGTCGCTGCGCATCACCGAACGCATGCGACGCCGGGATTTCGGCCACATGGACTACGAGATCACGATCGACGACCCCACGGTGTTCACGCGGCCGTTCACGATCGCGCGCGAGCGGCTGCTGGCGCCCGACACCGACCTGCTGGAGGACTACTGCGAGAACGAGCGAAGCCTGGCGCACATGTCCGGCGACACCGGCGTCCGGCTGACGCCGGCGTTGGCGGCCGAGTATGCAGGGACGTACGAGCTGGGGCCCGGTCGCGAGATCGTCGTGACGGCGCGCGGCGACCTGCTCTTCGTGCAGGGGCTCAACGAGCCGCGCCTGCCGCTCTACGTCCAGTCGGAGACGCAGTTCATGTCCACGGCGACCCCGTTCGGTTTCGAGTTCGTGCGCGACGGGCAGGGCCAGGTGACGCAGGTGATCGTGCGCGGCGGCGAGGCGGGAGAGGAACGCGCCACTCGGAAGCCCACTTCCCTGTCCCCGGGACGCTGACCCCAGGCCTGCCGGCAATCCCGCGACCCCGTTCGCGTCATCGCTGCTGCCGGATGACGATTCCCGTCAGCCGCCCCGGGTCGAACGACAGCTCCCGCTCGCCCGCGGGTGTGCCGCTGACGAAGAGCATGTAGGCCAGCAGGTCGGCGTACTCACCGTCGGTCAGGAAGCCCGGGTTGTTCGAGGGCATCGTCGCGCGGGTGTAGGCGTACAGCGTGCCCAGCGAGCGGCCGTCCCAGTCGCGCAGGAACTTCGGCCCCGCGATGGGCGGGGTCGAGATCATGTCCGGATCGTCCGGCGCTCCGTTGAGCTTGTGGCCGTGGCAATTGCCGCAAACCGACGGATAGAGCGCTTCCCCTCGTCGCGCCTGGGCCTCGGAGTAGACACCGTCCCAGGCGGAGGTCTCGCGCGCGGCGGAGGGCTGCCCGGCCGTCACGCCCGCCGCACAGGTCGCGATGGTCACCACCGTGACGACGACGGCGTGCCTCACGACCAGAGTTCCGCGTCGCTCGGAGGGAGATCGGGCTCGAGCTCGGCCGTGATCGTCAGCTCCCCAGCAATGTGTTCGTCGCGCCGGAAGGGCACGTAGTTTCGCCCGGAGACGAAGAGCCGGTAGGCGCCCTTCGGCAGCCGCAGCGTCGCCACGCCGCGAGCGTCGGTCAGGGCGCGATACGGGTGCGCGACGACCGTGGCCCCCTGGACCGGAGTCTGGCCTTGAAGGTCCAGCGCGACGACCGTCACCAGACAATCGGCCGGCGGCACCGAGCGAACCGTGAACGACGCCCGCGCCTCGCCGTGTGCGGGCTCGCTGTCTCCGGACTCGCGGTGTCCGGGCTCACGCTGTCCAGCCTCGTCGCCCTCGCTCGAGACACCCGCCGCCACGGCTTCCCACGTGTGAAGACCTTCGGCGTCGGGCGCCGTCAGCTCGAGCTCCGCGTGGTAGAGCGCTGCCGTGCCGGTCCACGGCTCGGCGCCGAGAGCGGCCGTCGCCCGCGTCGCGCCGTCATGGTCGTGGACGGCGACCGTCCAGGCACCTGGAGCGCAGCCCGAGGCGCACTTGACGCCGACCCGGACGCGGAACGTGGCGCCGCGCTCGATCGCGGGCGGCACGTCCCACACGACGAGGTGTCGCTCGTGCGATTCCGCCGCCGTCTCTGCCTTCTCTGCCATCACGCCCGACCGCACGCGCCCCGTGCGGGCATCAGGTCTCCTGGGCCGCGTTCGTGCCGGCGATGAAGCCGTGCACGTGGCCCTTGCCGAGCCCGTGCTTGTTGAAACCGCCGACGGCCTCACCGCCTGCGTAGAGCCCTGGAATCACCTCGCCGCGCATGTCGACGACCTGATGCTTGCCGTTGCAGCGCAGGCCCCCGTAGGAGTCGTGCCAGATGATCATGATCGACAGCGCGTGGAACGGCGGTCGCATGACCCCGTGCATCGGCGCGTCGGCTTCGCGCGCGAACTCGGGATCGGCGCCGGCATCGACGCAGCGGTTCCACGTGGCGACCGTCTCGGCGAGATACCGGAGCGGCATGCGCTGGAACTCGTGACCGGCGTGGATCTTGCGCCCGAGCTCCTCGATCGTGTCGGCCGAAAAGTAGTACCCGTTCTCCGCCACATACGGGTAGCGAAGCTCCCAGCCGGCGCGCTCGACGGTGTCCTGATCGAAGATCGCCCAGATCGGCCCCGAGTGGTAGTCCGGGGGCTCGGACCCCTCGTTGATCGCGAGCGCGGCGTCCATGCCGTGGTCGTAGCCGTAGGTCGTCCGCAGCCACTCGGCGCTGCAGTTGCGCCAGTCGGTCGGCTTGTGGTCGAGCCCCGCGTTGGGCGCCACGCCCCCGCCCGGATACTGGCCCCCGCCTGCGCGCCGCGGCAGCCGGACCTCGTTGAAGAACCGCTTGCCGACCTGGTTGACCGCGATGAATTCCTCGAAGCCGCCGTTGCCGACGCTGACCCCGGCGGAGCCGCGGAACGCGAAGGTCGGGTGCCCCGGCATCATGCCGGTGTAAGCGTCCCGCGTGCCGAGCCGCGTCGACATGTGGAACGTCGCGCCGGACAGGTTCTGCTGCATACCCGCCAGGTTCGCGCCCACGCGCAACCCCGCGACGAGCGCGCTGGCGTCCTGGCTGGACGGACCGAGCAGCGCCAGGCCGCTCGTCGGGAAGGCGGGCTCGCGCAGCGCACCGTAGAACATGCTGCGCACCTGCGGATTGCCGGCGTGACCGCCGCTGGCGAGAATCACGGCCTTGCGGGCGCGGATGGCGACGACCTCGCGTCGCTCGTCGACGTTGCCGTTCTGCCAGTAGCTGCGCAGTAGCTCGCCGGTCTCGGGATGGACGCGCGGCGAGTAGCTCGCCCTGATGCCGACGATCCGCCCGGCGAAGGGCTGCTCGCGGACCAGCTCGTCGAAGTGGCGGTGCAGCATGAACTGGACGCCCTTCTCCCTGGCCGAGAACTCGAGCGAGCGCGACAGCGCCGCGCCGTTGGTCACGGCGCCGTCGGCGATGGTCCGACCCCCGTTGTTCATCTGCACGGGCGCGAACGCGCTCGTGCGCTCGCGATCGACCAGGCCGGCGTCTTCGCGCGTGACGGTGCCCGCCTTGATGTCCGTCCGGTCGCCGAGCATCAGGAAGCAACTGGCGCCACGCGCCCGCGACATGCCGCCGCCCGCGTGGGTGCCGTTGATCCGGCCGAAGCGCACGTAGTTGTCGATCATGAACTGGCGCGTCGCGCCGCAGTTCTCGGCCCAGGCGCGGACCATCTCCCGCTCGTTGTACCGGTACGGGGTCTGGCCCCGGCGATCGACGATCGACCAGTCGGTGATGTCCCGGAACAGCAGCTCGACGTCGTCGTCGATCTCCTCGGGGGACTCGGTCGGCGGCGCGGTGATGAAGCCCTCCTTGTCGGCTTCGCCGCGCATGTCGCGCCGCTGCACGGGGTCGCCGCCGCCGAGCGACACGAACGAGCCGCTGTGAATCATGCGGCCGCCGACGTCGTAGTTCGAATCGACCACGAGCACGGTGGCGCCGAGGTCGCGCGCCCGGATCGCGGCCGTCAGGCCGGCGCACCCGGCGCCCGCGACGACGACGTCGACGTCGTAGTGCCAGTCGGTCGAATCGGCGCCGGTCGATGCGCCCTGGGCCCGGGCCTCGCGGGGATCGGCCAGTGCGGCCGCGCCGAGGCCCGCCGTGGCGCCGGTCTTGACGAAGTCCCGTCGGCTGACGCCGGCCCCCTCCTTACGATCGGACTTGCGTTCGGAGCTCCCGTGCGTCTCGTCGCGTCTGCTGGCCATGGCGTCTCCCCCCGCGATGACGGTTGTCGACGTGCATTATGCCGCCGATCGTGGCGCCGTGGCGCGAGCTCCCGCAAAGCCCGCCGATACTCTCAGGGAAGGCGTCAGCGGCCGGTGGGCAATCCCTGCTCGGCCAGCGCCTCGCGCAGGATCTCGGCGGAGGCGGGGGACATCTTGTGAGCGTTGGCTATGTACAGCCCGCCGGAAATCATCAGCGGCGTCCAGCCGAGCTGGTTTCGGGCGTTCACCTCGGCGCCCTGCTCGATCAGGTACTCCACGATGGACGGCTGGTTGCAGATCACCGCGCCGTGCAGGGCGGTCATCTGGTTGAAGCGCGGATCGCCTGCACCCAGATCGAGCAGGTCATCGATGTTGTCCGGATACCGCAGCAGCGTTGCCTCCGGCGTGCCGATCATCGGGTAGTCGCCGAAGTTGGTCCGCGCGTTCACGACGTTTCCCAGCTCGACGGCCAGCTTCACGGCCTCCAGCCGTTCGGCCTCCGACACGCCCGAGAAGGGCCCGGCGGTCTCGCCCTCGTAGTAGTCCAGACAGGCAGCGCCCATCAGCGGCGTGACACCGAAGCGCGTCGGCTTCTTCGGGTCGGCGCCCGCCTCGGCCAGCGCGCGCATCATCGGCGCGTCGCCGTTGCGCGCGGCCAGGTAGAACGGCGTGGCGCCGTCGTAGGCCAGGTAGTGCCGCCCGATGTCCAGGTTGGGCGGGTTGCGAGCCACTCCAGCCGTGTTGAACCGACCCTGGGGCCAGGGGATCCCGGCGTCCGGGTCGGCACCTTCGGCGAGGAGCTTCTCGACCATGTCGATGTGCGACAGCGCGCCGCTGGGCCGCGGGACCGGCTGCGGATCGACGCCCGTCATGGCGAAGTCGGGCGGCGCACCGGGCTCGTGCAGCCACACGACCACGTGCAGGGGGTACCCACGCGCGTCCGGCACGTTGGGATCGGCTCCGGCGTCGAGCAGCAGCGCTGCCAGATCGAAATCGGCGTTCAGGATCGCCAGGCTGAGCGCCGCCGTACCGTCGGGAATCCGGTCGTTGGCGCTGGCGCCCTGCTCCAGCAGGAGCTCGACCGTCTCGTGGCGGTTGTTGCGCACGGCAAGCAGCAGCGGCGTGTAGCCGCCCGTGGAACGCGCATTCAGCTCCGCTCCGAACTCGAGCAGCAGCTCGGCGGCGGCGGTGTTGCCTTCGCCCGCGGCAAACATCAGGGCGGTCTGTCCGCGGAAGGACTCGGTCAGGTTCACCTGTGCGCCGCGATCCAGCAGCGCGCGCACGGCCTCGATGCGCCCGTTGCGGGCCGCGGTCATGAGCGCCGTCTGCCCCTCCTGGGACACCGTGTCGGGACTGGCGCCGGCCTCGAGCAGCCGCTCGATGAGAACCGCACTGCCGTTCTGCGCGGCCAGCGTCAAGGGCGCGACGTTGTACCGGGTCACGCTGTCAGGCCTGGCACCGCCATCGAGCAACGTGTCCAGCATCTCGAGGTCGTCGAGATGCGTGGCCCAGTGCACGGCCGTGGACCCGTCCGGCGCCGCCGCGTTCGGGTCCGCGCCGTCACCGAGCAGCGAGCGGACGGCCACGAGGTCGCCGGCCCTGGCGGCTTCCACCAGCGGCGGGTCGCTGGCGGCCAGGGCCGAGCCGGTGCACAGGAGTGCCAGTCCGAAGCCAGCCAGTCGGCGCATGAGGGACATAGTAAGCGATGCCATGAGGCGAGGGCGGTCGAAGAGCGTCTACCGCCTTTGACGCGAATATGCCATCAGAAATATGCTTCTATGTATGCGTACGACGGTTGATCTGAACGACGAGCTGTTTCGCCGGGCCAAACGGCATGCCGTGCGGGAACGGATCACGCTTCGAGCACTGATCGAGCGCGCGCTGCGGGCGCACCTGGGCGCACCACGCCCACAGCGCCGCTACACGCTGCAGTGGCATGCGGAAACGGGGCGTGTCCTTCCGGGAGTACGCTTGGAGGATCGTGACGCGTTGTTCGACCTGATGGAGGGTCGGTGATCGCGCTCGACACGAACATCGAGCCTGGCTAGCCGATAACGGTCTGGCCACGCCATGCCCGCGCACCCAGGGAGCAGCAACCGCTCTCGGCGGATGGGCGGTATAGTAGGCGTTGCCATGACGCGACGGTCGATCGCGGGCATCGCGTTCACCGGTCTGAGCCTGGCCCTGTCGCTGGGCCCTTCCGAGAGCTTCTCGCAGAGCTCCTCCCCCAACCCGGCCGGCGCCGGCACCGAGGCGCAGGCGGGCATCACCCGGTACTGCACCGGCTGCCACAACGAGCGGCTGAGAACGGCTGGCCTCGTGCTGGACCCGGCTGGCGTTGCCCGTCCTGGTGATGACGCCGAGACCTGGGAGAAGGTGTTGCACCAGTTGCGCACCGGAGCGATGCCGCCCCCGGGCGGGGCTCGCCCGCCGACGGAGTTCTACACGCGCGCGGTGGCGTACGTGGCGCGCGAGCTCGAAGCCAGCGCGGCGGTGCGGCCGAATCCCGGCACGCTTCCGCTGGCCCATCGTCTGACCCGGACCGAGTACGCCAACGCGATCCGCGATCTGCTGGCCCTGCCGGATCTCCCCCAGGAGCTCGCCTACGCCACGCTGCTGCCGGCCGACAACGCCAGCAGCGGCTTCGACAACCTGGCCGACACGCTGTTCGTCTCGCCAGCGGCCATGGAACGGTACCTGGCGGCGGCGCGGAAGATCAGCCGGGTGGCCGTGGGCGATCCGGACTTGGGCACGCTGGTGAACATTCACCTGACGCCGGTACGGCAACCGCAGGACGCGCGCAACGAGGCGCTCCCCTTTGGCACGCGCGGCGGGCTGCGGATCGACGGCTATTTCCCGCTGGACGGTGAATACGTGTTCGAGATCGAGACCACCGGCGCCTCACGCGAGGTCCACCAACTGGAGGTCAGCATCGACGGCGAGCGGAAGGCGCTCGCCGACGTCGCCATCCGGGGACGAGGCCGAGGCGGGGCGGTGTCGGGCGACGGCACGTTCCGCTTCCCCGTGCCCGCCGGACCGCGCAGCGTGGGCATCGCGTTCCTGGAGCGCAGCGCGGCGCTCCCTGAAGCGCCCCTGCGGCCGCCGGGCCGGACCCGCGGTGCCCTGCCCGCGGTCGTCTCGGTGACCATGACTGGTCCGATCAACGCGACGGGTCCGGGCGACACGCCGAGCCGCCGGCGCCTGTTCGTGTGCCGGCCCGCCAGCGCCGCCGAGGAATCCGCGTGCGCCGACCGCATCCTGACAACGCTGCTGCGCCGCGCGTACCGCCGCGACGTGACCGCCGTCGACCTGCAACCGGTGCGGCGCTTCTACGACGTCGGCCGTGCCGAGCGCGACTTCGACTACGGCATCGAGCGGGCCCTGGAACGTGTGCTCGTCAGTCCGCAGTTCCTGTTCCGCATCGAGCAGGAGCCGGCGGGTGCGGCCCCGGGCTCCGTCCATCCGATCGGCGACTTCGAGCTGGCCTCGCGACTGTCCTTCTTCCTCTGGTCCAGCATCCCGGACGACGAGTTGCTGGATGCCGCCTCCGCGGGAACGCTGCGCCAGCCCGAGGTGCTGCGCCGGCAGGTAACCCGCATGCTGGCCGACTCACGCAGCGCGTCGCTGATCACGAACTTCGCCGCTCAGTGGCTGTATCTGCGGGACGTCGAGACCAAGGAGCCGGACCTGTACCTGTTCCGCGATTTCGACGAGGGCCTCCGCGCCGCCTTCGTGCGCGAGACGGACCTCTTCCTGGACAGCATCCTGCGGGAGGACCGTAGCGTGCTGGAGCTGCTGACGGCCAACTACACGTTCCTGAACGAGCGGCTGGCCAGGCACTACGGCATCCCCAACATCACCGGCAGCCACTTCCGGCGCGTGACCGTTCCGGACGACAGTCCGCGCCGGGGCCTGCTGGGGCACGGCAGCATCCTGTCCATCACCGCCTACTCCACACGCACCTCGGCCGTGCTGCGCGGCAAGTACGTGCTCGAGAACCTCCTGGCCTCGCCGCCTCCCCCGCCGCCGCCCGACGTGCCCTCGCTCGCCACCGAGCGCTCCGGGCAGCCGCTCTCGATGAAGGAGGCGATGCAGGTACATCGCGCCAATCCGGCCTGCGCCGGGTGCCACGCCAGGATGGATCCGATCGGCTTTGCCCTGGAGAACTTCGACGCCGTCGGTCGCTGGCGTTCCGAGGAGAACGGCACGCCGATCGACGTGTCGAGCTCGCTGCCGGACGGCACGACGGTGGAGGGCGTGGAGGGCGTGCGGCAGCTCGTCCTGGGCGACCCCGACCTGTTCGTCGAGGCTATGACCGGAAAGCTCCTGATGTACGCGCTGGGGCGCAACGTCCAGTACTACGACCAGCCGGCCATTCGGGTGATCGCACGGGCATCGGCAGACCAGAACTACACCTTCGCCTCGCAGGTGCTCGGTGTGGTGACCAGCGCCCCGTTCCAGAGCCGGATGGTCGAGACTGCGGCACAATAGAGGGCGGCAGGAGACGACATGGCATTCCTCACCAAGAAGGCCCTGACACGGCGGACCGTGCTGAAGGGCGCGGGCGCGACCATCGCGCTGCCGCTGCTCGACGCCATGGTCCCGGCGCTGTCGGCGCAGACGGCCCGGGCGACGCAGGCGCAGCTCCGGCAGGCACCCGTGCGCCTGGGCTTCGTCTACGCGGCGCACGGCGTCATCCACTCGGAATGGAAGCCGCGCCAGACCGGCCGCAACTACGAGCTGTCGCCGAACCTGATGCCCGTCGAGGGCCTGCGCGATCACTTCAACGTCTTCACGAACCTGTCGCATCTGGAAGCCGACAGCAAGGGCGACGGCAGCGGCGATCACAACCGTGCCGCCGCCGCCTGGTTGACGGGCGTGCACGCCTACGACCGCACGCGTCCGGGCGCCGAGATCCGCCTGGCCTCCTCGGCCGACCAGATCGCCGCCCGGCACCTCGGCAGGGACACCGCCGTTCCCTCGATCGAGATGACACTCGACGCGGCCACGCAAGGCGCCTGCGATTCCGGCGACTGCTTCTACGTGAACACCGTGTCGTGGCGAAGCGAGACCTCGCCCAACAACCCCGAGATTCACCCGCGCGTGGTTTTCGAGCGCCTCTTCGGCGACGGCGGCAGCGCCGACGCGCGCCGCGCCCGCATCCGCAACGAGGGCAGCATCCTGGATTCGGTGCTCGAGGAGACCGGAGCGCTCACGGCGAAGCTGGGGCGTTCCGATACTTCGAAGCTGGGCGAGTACCTGGACTCGGTCCGCGAGGTCGAGCAGCGCATCCAGAACGCGGAAGCCAGCTTCGAGGAATCACTCGAGCTGCCGGACCGTCCCATCGGCATTCCCGGCAGCTTCGAGGAGCACGCGAAGCTGATGTTCGATCTGCAGTTGATGGCGTTCCGCAGCGACATCACACGCGTGTTCTCGCTGATCGTGGCGCGCGAGCTGGTCGGACGCTCGTATCCGCAGATCGGCGTGTCGGGCAACCACCACCTGATCTCGCACCACCGCGAGGATGCCGAGCTCAAGGCCCAGAAGGCCAGGATCGACACGTATCACGTCGGGCTGCTCAACTACTTCCTGGAGCGGATGCGCGACACGCCGGACGGCGACGGGTCGCTCCTGGATCACAGTGCGATCCTGTTTGGCAGCGGCCTGGGCGACGGCAACCTCCACCGCCACTCCGATCTGCCGGTGCTGCTGGCGGGCAAGCTCCACGGCAGGTTCCAGACCGGCTACCACTTCGACTACACGCCGGACACGCCGATGGCGAACCTGCTGGTCACGCTGCTCGATCACGTGGGCGTGCCCATCGCGAAGCTGGGCGACAGCACCGGGCAGCTCCTGCTGGACTACGAGCGCGCCGTCTGACGCACGCGCCGAGGTGCAACCTCGTGCCGGTCGGCGGAGGCGAGGCCAGGGAGAGTCTGCTCGTTCGCCTTCGGGACCTGCTGAGCGACCGCCCTGACATCGCGTGCGCGTTCGTGTTCGGCTCGTTTCTCGATCAGCCCGCGTTCCGGGACATCGACGTGGGCATCTGGACGACGCCCGCAGCGCCGGCAGCACTCGACGTGGAGCTGGCGTCGCGCGCCTCGTCGGCGCTCGGCGTCCCCGTGGACGTGCGCCGCGTGAACGACGCGCCCGTGTCGTTCCTGTTTCACGTGCTCCGGGGGCGCCCCGTCGTCGTGCGCGACGAGGAGATGCTCGCGGCGCTCATGGAGCGGACGGCCCGCGAGTACCACGACCACTCGCCGCTCGCGCGTCAGGCCACCCGCGACGCGTTCGCCCGATGACGCTCGACGCGGACGCCGTGCGGGGCCAGGGGACTAGCGCGTCGCGGCTACCCAGGCCACCGCCTCGGACGGGGTGACCAGTCGTACCGGAGAGCGCTTGAAGTCGCGCGGGTTGCGCGTCACGATGACATCACAGTGACTGCGTCGTGCCGCAGCTGCCGTGACGGCGTCCTCGAAGTCGGACCAGCCGAGCCGTACCGCCTCTGTGAGGACACCCCGATCCACCGCGGCGACATCGAACACGGACAGCAGGGCCTCCGTGGTGTGGCTCGCCATGCGCCGTCCCACCGCCCTGGCGCTGAGATAGTGCAAGGTCGTGAGCGCGTGTGCGGCCAGCACGCCTTCGGCCGCGCCGGTTTCGACGGCGGCCCACACGGCCGAGGCCGGCCCGGCGAACGGCTGGCGGTCGAGCAGCACGTCCAGGACGATGTTCACGTCCAGGAGCATGCGCTTCATCGGTACTTCTGCTCGAGGTACCGGTGATAGTCGCGCCGGGTTCCCTTCTTCAACGAGCCGCGCAGGCGCGCTAGGACAGGTGGTGTTTCAGCGGCTTCGGCCGATGGCGCGGCCGCCAGGTCGAGGAGCCTTTCGACGAGGCCGGAGACGGAGGTGCCGCGCCGGCGCGCGTAGCGCTTGGCGCGGGCCACGACTCGCGCATCGACGCTCAGGGTCAGCTTCGGCATACGTAAGAATATAGCACGATCTTACGTGCACATTCGCTCGGGGCCGTCAGACGCCGCGCAGCTCCACGGCGGTCCCGTCGGCGTCTCGGACGCGCAGGACATTGTCGCCGGTCGAGGGCAACACCGAGACACCGAGCGCGGCCAGCTTGCGGGTGACGGCCTCGCGGTCGAACCCGGCCACGCGGATCCCGAACCGGTTGATGTGGGCCGTCTCGTCTGGCGCTACCTGTTCCAGGCCCAGCCGCGTGCGCGTGGCGGTGAACCAGACGCGCGCCGGCTCCCGCTCCCGGGCGGCTTCCCGCCCGAAGAACGTCCGATAGAAGTCGGCCGACCTCTCCAGATCCGGCACACGCAGCACGACGTGGTCCAGGCCGACCGCCTCACAGATCGCGTCGTCCTGCGTCACCCGCGTCGACGGGATGATCGTGGGCAGCAGCCCCCCGGGCGTCGCCATGAACTGCATCCGGATGCCGTCGGGATCGGTCACGGCGTTGAAGCCGTCGGTCCCCACCAGGGTGATGCCCTGCGCCGTCAGCTCCGCACGCATGTCGTCCAGACGGTAGTCCTCGACGGTGACGCAGAAGTGATCCATGCGCGGCGGGGCCGTCGTGTTGCCGCCGAAGGCCACGTAGCCGATGCCCAGCCGGCAGTAGTAGCGCAGCGGCGGGCTCATCTCCTGGAAGATCTGGGGATCGAAGATCCGCCCGTAGAAGGCCGCCGACGCCTGCGGGTCCGGGACGGAGAACCCGATGTGCTCGACGCCAGAGGTCCGGAGCGGCAACTGCGAGCCCCGGGCCTGGGCGCCGAGCGCACGCGGCAGCGCCGCGAGCGCCGTGATTGCCGCCAACGCGTCGCGCCGCGTGAGAAGCATCGACACTCCCTGCTACCGTTGAATGGTCGCCGTCCAGTTGAGCACGACGGTGATGGGAACGCGTTCGCCCTGCGATACGGGCACCTGGAACAGGAACCGCTGGCCATCGTGTGTGACGGCGAACTGGTCGCGAACCGCGTCGACGTTCATCCCACCTGCCCCGAGGGGCCCGACGATCTCGTAGGGACCAAGACGAGTCCCGGCGCTCAATGCCATCGATGGCCTGGATTATATCGAGGTAGGGATCGACCCCGACGCTTGGCGCGTAGAGAACCCCTCGTGCTCCAGCCCCAACGGGCGCATCGAGGGTCGCGTGCAGCGCGCGTCGGGCGACGCGATCCGCGCGGTCAGCGTGATCGACGAGGGCGAGGGCGCGTGACGTACCTGATTCCGGAGTCGATCGGGGATCTGCGTGCGCTCACCGAACGGGCCGTGCGGCCCCACGGAGAGCGGCGGCGCCTGCAGCGCCGGGCCGGACAGGCCACGATGCGCGGCCCCGATCGCCGCGCCGGCGTCGACCGGCGCCTCGCGTTCCGCGAGGCCTTCTGGGCGGTGGGGCGATAGCCCGGCTCAGATCCAGCGTTCACACGGATCCTCTCTGCGGCCCTCGAGACGGTCGTACTCGACGTACCGCGGCACGGGGGCGTGCAATCCAGGCGGGATGGGCACGGCCTCCCAACCGAACCACAGGCGCATGGCGTGGTACGCCGGCGAGGTCACGACGGGAAACGTGTCGAAGGTGTCCTTCCAGCCCGAGAGCAGCGCGAAGCTCTGCGCCGAAGGTTGCACCCCGTAGTCCCAGGCCGCGCAGGTGCGGTGCACGTAGTCTGCGCGGGCCTCGGGCGAGTCGAAGGCGCGCGGGGGAGCGTCGACGTCGGGATACACGCTGCCGTCGATGTCCATTGGCGTCACCCTCGAAGGAACACGTCTTTGAACCATTGCCGAACAGTCCGCGCACGTTCTCGAGCGGCCGGGTCGGCGATGCTCTCGACAGGCCGCCGCGCATCGAGCCCTGCCAGGTGCAGCAGGAGGTTCTGCCGCGCGGCCTCAATCGCCGCGCCGGGGTTCTTCGCCTGCCACAGCTCCCAGCAGCGTGCCGGGGTGAGCAGATCCGCCGTGACCACCGCATGGATGTCGAGGAAGTCACGCGGCGCGCCCCGGTTTACCAGCGCGTTCATCTTGGCGCCGACGTTGTCGGCCAACGTTTCGAGACGAAGCGGCGGCCAGGCGCTCGGCTGCGCCTCCTCCAACGCCACGGACCGGACGGCGATCTGGAACGAGAACCGCTGCTGCCCTTCGTGCACCAGCTCGAAGGAGAGTGTCTCCCCGAAGCGGCGTTCCTCCAGCGCCATCCCGGCCTCGGCAGCGACCTGCCGCATGACAAGGCGAATGATCCGTTCGACCGCTGGATCGGCCCGGTCGGCCCACCAGGCATCGATGTCGTGCGAGACCCGGTAATCGACGTAGTGCTGAAGCGCGAGGTAGCCACCGAGGATGATGCCCCCGGCCTCCGGCCTGCCGGAGAGGAGTGCCAGCACGCGTTCGGCAAGCGGATCCAGGGAGCGCGGTCTGTTCATGGCAGCGTTTGCAAGAATACCGCGCGTGGCTGTCAGCTCGACGGGGCGGCCCGCGCGCAGCTGGCGGGCAGCCGCGGGCTGCGGGCGCGGTCCCCAATTCCCGACCGGGCGCCATGGCGCTCCGGGCTGACCGGCATCGTGAGGCCGTGGCCGAACGCGTCTGCGAACACGGACTTGCCAATCTCGCGTCGTGGGGTGAGTTCGCCGCGTCGACCTTCGGCCCTCACCGAAACCGTCCTGCACGTCCTGTTGATGGGAGGCCACGATGAAAGCGCTCGTCCACGTTGTCGCAGCAGCTCTCGTCGTATTGGTCCCTGCGAGCGTGAACCTTGGCTGCAAAGGTTCCACGCCGGAGCATGCCTCGATTCGCAAGGTCACCCAGGTTGAGATCAATCCCTCGGCGATGGGGTACGAAGCCTCGGGCCTGGATGACGCGGCACGGTTTTCGCCAGACGGGCGCTGGATCGCATTCGACTCCCAAGTGGACGCAGATTCTGTCAGCCGCGACATCTTCATCGTTTCTGTGGATGGCCAGCTCGAAGTGCCCGTTGTCAGGCACTCGGCGAATGATCACCTGCTGGAATGGGCGCCGGACGGCCAGAGCATCCTGTTCGTGAGCGATCGTGGCGGCACGTGGGATCTGTGGGCCGCCCCGGTCCGAGAGGGAAGACCGACAGGACCACCTGCGATGATTCGTCGGAACATCGGGCCAGTGTCCACAAGCGCGGGGTTCACGAAGGACGGCTCGCTCCACTATGTCCTGAAGGGATGGGACGACGATGTCTACCTCGCGACGCTGGAGGGGCCAGGGAAGGTCGGGCACACTGCGCGAGTGGCGACCAAGATCGCGTATGACAGCAGCGTTCAGTGGTCGCCTGACGGGCGGTCTCTGGTGTATGCGCGCGCGGCGGCCGACGGCGTTGTCGATAGCCGGTACGTGCTAGTCCTGCGAGACACCGACACAGGAAGCGAACGCAGCCATGCATCGCCCGTCACTCGATTCCATGTCTTCACACCACATTGGGCTCCCGACGGGCGAGCGGTCGTGTCGGCTGGGAGGCATGAAGGATATCGCGGGGCCAGGTCGGACAGTCAGGGCCTGTATCCTCCCGACTGCGTTGAATGGGGCGTCTGGTCGCCGACCGGAGAGATCATCTTCGTCCGTTGGGGCCCTCCGCGGCGCGTCGTGGCACGGAACCTGCAATCCGGCGCGGAACGGGAGTTGTACCGCAGCATGGCTCCTGACGAAGAGATCGCTCAGCTGGCGGTTTCACCCGACGGCAGGTGGCTGGCGGCTGCCTGGGGGGATTACAACGCCGGGGAACAATGCAGGGGTGAAGGTCCTGTCCACATCGGGTGAGGACGTGCGTGACCTTGGTTTCGCTTCCGGGGCTCGCCGACTATTGGATGCCGGTGTTTGCGATGGCGTGGACGCCCGATTCCCATCATGTGATCTATGCCGCTTCGCGGCGCGGCGACAGGCGGGTCGAGCTGATGCGCGTATCCATCGACGACGGGGCGACTGAAGATCTCGGGCTCGTGCTGGAGGGGGGGTGGGCGTACGGCCTCAGCGTCCATCCCGACGGCAAGCAGGTCGCGTTTACCGCCGGGTCCCCGCCTCGCGAAGAGGTCTGGGCCCTGGAAGACTTCCTGCCGTTGCTCGAAGGCACCAACTGAGCCGGAGAAGGCGGAGGCGCGCGCAACATCATCTCCAGGATGTGGCAAGAGACCCTCGCGTCCTGGGCCCGGACGTCCGCGCATCGGCGTCAGGCCGTGGGTGACCGGCTGCGCGTTCGTCCCACCCTGCAGGACGTGGAGGCGGAGTCTCAGCGCGCGGCGTAACGAGGGCGTCGCGCCGCGGGTCGTGCCGGGCGACGCCCGGCCCTGAATCCGCCGTTCGGCCGGCCAGGCCGATGGTGCCCGTCCCGTGCCGGCGTCCTGGCTGGCTCGTGCGACACCTCGAAGCCCTCCACGACGACCTGCTCGAGCGGCGCCGGCAGCAGACGCTGGACGTCGCCGAGCAGCGCACGATCGCCCGCCGTGACCAGCGAGACTGCCCGGCCGGCGAGCCCCGCCCGGCCGGTGCGGCCGATGCGGTGGACGTAGTCATCGGCCACGAGCGGCAGGTCGTAATTGACCACGAGCGGGAGCTGCGCGATGTCGAGCCCGCGGGCGGCGAGATCGGTGGCGACCAGGACGGCGACGCGCCCGGCCTTGAACGCGCCCAGCGCCCGGTTGCGCGCGCTCTGGCTCTTGTTCCCGTGAATGACGGCCACCGTGATGCCCGACCGCTCGAGCGCCTCGCCCACGCGGTTGGAGCCGCGCTTGGTCCGGCAGAAGACGAGCGCCTGCCCCACCGGCGGCTGCAGCAGCACGTGCGTCAGCAGCTCGCCCTTGCGGCCGTCCGACACCGGGTGCACGCGATGCGTCACCGTCGGCGCAACGGTCTGCGTCTCGGATACGTCCACGCGGACCGGCTCCCGCGTGAAGCTCGCCGCGAGCTGGATGATCTCCTGCGAGAAGGTGGCCGAAAGCAGCAGGGTCTGTCGCTCCTTCGGCAGCGTGGCGAGGATCCGGCGCAGCGGAGGGAGGAACCCCATGTCCAGCATCCGGTCGGCCTCGTCGAGCGTGAGGATCTCCACGGCCGACAGGTCGACGGTACGACGCTGCAGGTGGTCGAGCAGACGACCGGGCGTGGCGACGACGACGTCGGTGCCGCGCTGCAACGCCTGGACCTGGGCGTGCATCGACACGCCCCCGAAGATCGCCGTCGCACGGAGCTTGGCGGGTGCGCCGTAGGTGACCAGGGACTGATGGACCTGGAGCGCCAGCTCACGCGTCGGCACGAGGACGAGTCCCCTGGGCCGGCGCGGCGCGGCCGACCGGCGGCCGCGGACGAGAAGCCGGTCGATCATCGGCAGGGCGAACGCGGCGGTCTTGCCGGTGCCCGTCTGCGCCCGGGCCAGCAGGTCGCTGCCGGCGAGGACGATCGGAATGGACGCGGCTTGCACGGGGGTCGGCGTCGCATAGCCCCGGCGTGCGAGCGGATGACAGAGGGAGGGCGACAACCCAAGGGTCGAGAACGGCATTCGAGAGTGCTCCTGTAGTGCCTGGAGCGTTTCCCTGAACCGCGCAGCAGGCCGACGATAGACGTGTCAACGGGCGTGCCGGTGCGGCACGTGATTTGGGCGGTGGAACTTGACGGTGGGAACGCTAGCCGACGAACCGGACCACCGGGTCGTCTTGGCGGGCTACCAGCGGGAAATCCAAGGCGCAGCGCACAAACAGCGCCATTGTACCACGGAACGAGCGGTTTCTGTCCTTCGAGTGCGTCAGGGCCAGAGCGCCAGAATCACGCCAATCAACGTGAACTGCAGCGTGTGGTAGCCGCCGTCGATCGCGAACAGCTTGAGGCTCCGGCGCGAGAAGAGGTAGTTGATGCCGAAGCTGCTCGCCACCCAGCACGACCCGGCGGAGGCTCCGGCCCCCAGGCCCAGCGGCAGGGGAGGTCGCGGCCCGAGGAACAGCGCAAAGACGAACGCCGCCACGAGGCTGAGCACGAACGACAGCCCGAAGATGCGCGCCATGTTGGCCTGGGCCAGCGCCTCGTCGCTCAGTCCGACCTCCCGCTGCCACGCCTTGCCGAACAACAGCGGCGAATACCACGCGCCCCCGAGCAGGAACGACGACAGCGCCGCCACCAGGACGGCCCAGACGTTGATTTCAGGCACTCTCCCCCTCCGCAAGTGGACGTGCTCCGACTCTAGGCCCTCTCCGCGCGATCGGTATTGGAGAAATGTCACCTGACGACCACGCTGGCCGGATCGGGCGTCGCGAGCCGTGTGAACGCCGCCGGCGACACACCGCTGAACTCGCGGAAATCGCGAATGAGGTGCGACTGGTCCGCGTATCCGCAGGCAGCCGCCAGCTCGCTCCAGGAGCCCTTGGGGACCTGTCGCATGCGCCGCACGGCGCGCTGAAAGCGAATCACCCGCGCCAGCGCCTTTGGCGCCAGGCCCACCTGCCGCCGGAACAGCTCGTGGAGGTGCTTCCGACTGTAGCCGGCCTCGCGCGAGAGCGCCTCTGTGCGAACGGTCCCGCCGCTCGCGGCGAGACGCCGCTGCGCCCAGTGCACGAGCGGATGGATGTCCCGTCCGGATGCGCACGCGCCCAGGAGCCACTCCTCGGTCCGTTCCAGCCGCGAGATGGCGTCGTCATCCTCGAGCAGCCGATCGCGGAGCCGGCCGGCGTCTCTGCCGGGCACCTCCTCCAGCGGACCGATCGTATTGGCGACCTCCGACTGCGCCCACGGCAGGAGGCGCGTGGCGCCGGTGGCCGTAAAGGCAATGCCAAGCACGCAACTGCCGTGCGGCATCTCGGCCTCGACCGGGCGCTCGCTGATGCCTGCGAACCAGACCCCCTCGAACGATCGCCGGGTGGGCGTTCGGTCGCCGCCGACTACGACGTGCGGCGGCCCCAGATTGACGAGCATGGTGCTCTGGGCGGCCGGGAGGATGCGGTCTCGCGCGTAGGCGACGCGGCCTTCGCCGTGCCACATCTGCCGCACGATCCCGCGGAGCAGCGGATGGACGTCGAGCGTCGTGACGGTCCATCGGCCGAGCGGCGACTCGTGCCGGAACACGTGAGCCCGTCGATGAGAGGTGTCGTGCACGCTGCCTGTCCAGCCGGGTTACGCTGACGGTCAGGGAGACTCTACCCGTGACCGGGCCAGGAGACAACGCGTCGATCGAGATCAGACCCGAGCAACCGGCTGATCTGGAGGCCATCCGTGAGGTGAACCGGCAGGCCTTCGGGCAGGAGCAGGAGGGCCGTATCGTCGACGCCCTGCGCGCGAACGGCGTCGTCCTGTCCCTGGTCGCGGTGACCGAGGGCGTCGTCGCCGGCCACATCCTGTTCAGCCCGCTGACGGTGGGCCCGGTGACCGGGGCGGCGCTCGGCCCCATGGCGGTCCTGCCGCCCTACCAGAGGCGGGGCATCGGCAGCCAGCTCGTGCAACGAGGTCTCGAGCGGCTGCGGGCAGACGGATGCGCGTTCGTCGCGCTGATCGGCCACCCCGAGTTCTACCCCCGCTTCGGATTTCGTGCCGCGGCCGACATCGGCATGACCTGCGAATGGGAGGTGCCGGCCGAGGCGTTCATGGTGACCGTCCTGGATCCGGCCGTCACCGACCTCCTGGCGGGTCGTGCCGCGTTCCGGCCGGAGTTCTCGACGATCGAGTGAGCGCGCGCACGGCGAACGGCTTCGGTCTAGCGACCGAGTCGTGCGCGTACATAAGGATGTTCGTGCATGTGCGGGCTCGCCGAGAGAATCTCGACGCCCTTGGCGAGGGTCGCCGTCGCCGAGAACGCGGGATCGGCACGCGGACAGGAAAAGGCCGGCGGCAAGGCCGATGGCCGCCACCGGCGCGGAAATCCGATCTGAGCTCGTCATCGCAGCCCTCCCTGGTGGATAGGGCGAGAAGACACCAGGGCATCTGTCACCCGGGCGTGCGAAGGTGCAAGCGGCCAAGGCAGGTTGACGGCAAGGACTCGTCCTCGCCGTGGGCCGACTGCCCGTCTCAGCCGCGGTACGAGAGCAGACGCAGATCCGGAACCGTTCGGAAGTGGGAGTGATTCGCCGTCAGGAGGGCCGCGTCCTCCACGACGGCCACGGTCCCGATCAACAGGTCCATCGCGCTGATGGTACGACCCGAAGAGAGCACTCTCGCCAGAAGGTCACCGTACGTCGGTGCGAAGCGCTCGTCCGGGTAGCAGATGGCCACCGCCTGCAAGGTGGCGCGGAGACGGGCGCGCTCCCGATCCGGGTTGTCCGCGCGCGCCGCCCCGGCCTCGAGCTCGCACATCACGAAGACCGACGCAGCGAGCTCGTCGCCCGCATGGGCTTCCAGCCATGCCGATGCCGGTCCAGGCCGCTTCCGGCGCTGTTCCCGCATGAGGTCGATGAGGAACGACGAGTCGAGATGGATCACAGCCGCGCCGCGCGCGCACGATGCCGCCGGCGCCGGGCGACCTCTTCCGCGGCCGCGTCGAGCGCGTCCTCGTCCATCGAAGACCGGCGCACCGCCTCGAGCAGGTCCCGCCCGGTCGAGCCCGTCCGAAACCGTTCCTTGATGACATCGGAGAACGACTGCCCCTCCCGTTTGCGCCGGGCCAGGGCGTCGTAGGCCTTCAGATCGATGGTGATGGTCTTGACGGCCATGCACTTATCGTGCACTGAGCACAGGCTCGGGTCAAGAGGAGAGCCGCCCGGCAGGGCCCGGGCCCTCCCCTCAGCCGCGGCGCGCTGGCAGGTTCATCAGCCTTGCCAGCCGGTCCCAGTGCGGGCTGGACGTGAGGAGGTCCCCGTGGAGAGCGGCCGCGATAAAGGGCATGCGCGTGTCACGCTGCTCGATGCCCTTCTCGTACCACTCCGCGGCGCGATCGAGCTCTCCACGGACGAGGTAGTAGTTCACCCGCGCGAACGGCGCACCGAACGCCGACCCGTCGGCGAACGTCTCGAGCAGCGGCGCCGCCCGCTCCGCATGTCCAGCCCGCTCGAGACAGCCGGCCAGACACGCGGTGACACCAACGTGGCCCGGAAATCCCGCGAGCGACCGCTCGTACGCGCGGACCGCGTCGGCGAACCGCCCTCGGGTCAGGTAGCTCGCCCCCAGCCAGTTGTGCACCAGCCAGAATCCTTCGTCCAGCTCCAGCACCTTGCGAAGCACCGGCTCTGCCTCTTCGCTCCGGTTCGTGCTCACGAGCAGGATGCCACGCCACGTGAGCATCATCAGATCGAGCGGGTCCTCCTGGATCGCCCGCTCGAGCTGCGTCATGGCCTCGTCCGTGCGGCCCAGCGGCGCCAGGTAGAAGGCGGCATCGAAGTATCGGGTGGTCGGCGAGACGGGCTCGTGCGCGAACGCGAGCGCGAACTGCTTTCCCGCCTCGTGCCAGTCGTAGTCGAGCACCGCCGCGAGCGCCAGGATGGAATGGGCGTTGGCCTCGGCGGGATCGATGGCCAGCGCTCGCTGCGCGCTGGCCCGCATCACGGAACTGGCCTCTCCCGGCGACACGAGGTTCTCCGTGAGCAACCCCATCATGCAAAACCCCAGCTCGACATGCGCCGCGGCGAATCGCGCGTCCAGGGCAATCGCCTGCTCCAGGTGTTCCCGTCCACGGTTGAGCGAGTCGGCCGTCCACCGCGGCAGATAGTAGCGAGCCTTCAACAGCGCCTCGTAAGCGGGAAGCGGCGGCGTATAGCGCGCCACGGGATCGGCGTGTCCCGACAGCGTGGTCCGCAGCTCGGTCGCCACGGCTTGGGCGATCTCGTCCTGGATGGCGAACACATCCTCCAGATCACGGTCGTAGCGCTGGGACCACACGTGGCTGCCGTCGGTGGCATCAATCAACTGCGCGGTGACGCGCAGGCGCTTGCCGGCCCGGCGGACGCTCCCCTCCAGCACGGTCGTGACGCCCAGCGCCTCGGCGATCTTCCGGATGTCTTCATGCCTCCCCTTGAAGGCGAAGGCCGACGTGCGGGCGATGACTTTCAGGCCGGGCACCTGCACCAGGGCGTTGATGATCTCCTCCGACAGGCCGTCGCTGAAGTACTCGTCGTCGGCGTCGCGGCTCATGTTGGCGAACGGAAGCACGACAACGGAGGGCGCTCCCGTCGCCCGTCCGTCCTTGCTCGCCTGCACCTGGCTCAACGCGGCTCGCAGCTCGGCGACGTTCTGATACCGCTTCCCCGGCTGCTTCGCCAGACAGCGCGTGACAATCGACGCGGCCGCGGACTCGAGCGGTGGCGGGTCGCTGCTGACGACGGCGTTCAACGTCTCTAGCTGCGACGGCCTGCCGAACGCACGCCGGCCCGACAGCACTTCGTACAGCACCACCCCGAAGCTGAACACGTCCGACCTTGTGTCAACCGGCTCGCCACGTGCCTGTTCGGGGCTCATGTAGGCGGCCGTACCGAGCGCCAGTCCCTCGGCCGTCCGGGTCGCGTCGTCGTCGGCCTGCACCTTCGCCAGCCCGAAGTCCAGCACCTTCACGGTACCGTCCGGGCGGACCTTCACGTTGGCCGGCTTGAGGTCCCGGTGGACGATCCCCTGCGCGTGGGCCGCGGCGAGGGTGTCGGCGATCTGATTGGCGATGGGCAGCGCCTCCTCGAGGGGAATCGGGCCCATGGCGATGCGATCGGCAAGCGTCGGTCCCTCGACGAGGTCCATGACGAGTGCCGTCTGGCTGGCCGCTCGTTCGAGCCCGTAGATGGCCGCGATGTTCGGGTGGTTGAGCGAGGCGAGCACCTCGGCCTCGCGCTGAAATCGCGCGAGCCGATCCGCGCTGCCGGCCACCGCATCGGGCAGCACCTTGATGGCAACGTGGCGCTTGAGGTTCGTGTCGGCTGCGCGGTACACCTCCCCCATGCCGCCGACGCCGATCTGCGTGGTGATCTCGTACGGTCCGAGGCGGGTGCCCGGGCTCAGAGCCATCGCTGAAGCGGATTATATCGGGAGGGACGAACGGGTCACACGTCCACCCGCCGACGGGGAGGGCCTCCATCGAGAACGCGCGGCGTCATGTTCGTGATCGGATCGACGAGATTCGTACTTGAGATCGACCGTCTTCGTGGATAGGATCGCCGCAACTCCCCCCTTGCCGCAACAGTGCTGCAGCATTCTCCCCCTGTCGCAGCCGATGGAAAGGAGTCCCTGATGAATCCTGTCAGACAGATGGCCAAGATGGCGGTCGTCTCGGCGTCGGTCGCCCTCATGATGGCGTGCTCACAGACGAGTCCAGCGGGACCGAGCGTGGCATCGCAAGTGGGAAGCGTGAGCGTGTCGGATGGAGGTGGGTCGCTGTCGCTCGCGGGCCGGAACGGCAACGGGAATGGTGCGCCCAGTGGCGCGCACTACACGCTGAACATCGTCGGTGTGCCGAGAGACAAGAATCCCAACTCCACCGGGGCCCAGGTGATCTTCGTGGACCTGGACGGGAAGACCACGATCCAGCTCGGCGAAGGCGATTTCAGGGTCACCGACTCCAACGGCACCGATGGTACCGCGGCGTTCCAGTTGCCGGCCGTGGAACTGACCGGCGACTGCACCGGCAACAACCCGTGCTACACGTCGTACTCGGTCTTCGCCCGCCCCCTCGGGAAACCCGCTGGCAGCGCGGACATGTGGCTCTGCGCCTACGATCAGGAGACGGCCACCGAATTCTGCGCGACGGGCGGCGTCCTCGAGCTGGATCGGATCGCCGGGCGGAACCGCTTCGTCAACGCCAGCAGAGAGCTCCTGACCATCTACGTGGACATCGGAGACGGCCTGCGGCGCTACGGCCTGTTCGACGACGAGCTCGAAGGCTTCTGGTGGGAGTACGACAACCACGGCCTGCGGGTGGCCCAGCTCCGCTTCTATCCGTGCTCGACCGATGTCGGCAGCTCGAGCTATCCCGACGTCCCCTGCACTTCCTAGTGCCGGTGGTCGCGGCTGCTACGCCGGGGCAGGTTTCGGCCTGTCCCGGCGAGCAGCACCGCAAGTTGCACGACGTCAGACACTTGTCGAGCGCAGGAGCGGCGACCGTGGCCCGACCGACGCCCTGGGCCGAGCCGAAGGGGATGGAGAACACGTGCCGAGCGACTGGCGTCGAGCTCTGGCGGTCACCGCGCTCCTGATGACGACCCTGGGGGCGTCATCGGACGCTCAGCAGACGTCCACCACCACCGGCACCGAGTGGGCCGTGCCCCGGACGCCATGGGGCGACCCCGACTTCGAGGGGGTCTGGACCAGCGACAACAACTTCTCCGTCCCGCTGGAGCGCCCGGCGGCGGTCGCCGACAAGGTGTTCCTCGACGGTGAGCAGCTCGACGAAGCCCTTGCGACTCGCGCGCGACTGATCGAGGCCGTGGCGACAGGAGGCGAGGTGGGAGCCGGTCCCCCACACTGGTACGAGAACCTGGAAGCGCGATCCCGCCGCAGCTCGCTCATCGTCGACCCGCCCGACGGCCGGCTCCCGCCGCTGACCCCCGAGGCGGAACAACGGAACGCGGAGGAGACCGCCGGGCGCCGCGGGCGCGGCCCGGCCGACTCCTGGGAGGACCGCAACCTCTGGGACCGGTGCATCACGGTGGGGCTGCCCAGCGTGATGTTTCCGACCGGCTACAACAACAACGTCGCCATTCTCCAGGCGCCAGGACAGGTGACCATCACGCACGAGATGATGCACGACACCCGCGTCATCCCGCTGGACGGCCGCCCGCACCTGGCTCCCGCCATCCGGAACTACATGGGAGACTCCCGCGCGCACTGGGAGGGCGACACGCTGGTCATCGACGTCACGAACTTCCATCCCGACACGAACTACCGCGGGTCCAGGGATACGCTGCATCTCGTCGAGCGCTACACGCGTGCCGCCGCCGACCGGATGCGGTACGAGGTGACGATCGACGACCCACGCACGTTCGAGCAACCGTGGACCGCGGTGCTGGATCTGCAACCGCAGGGCGACATCTACGAGTACGCGTGCCACGAGGGCAACCGCGGCCTCGAGAACATCCTGAAGGCAGCCAGGCTCGAGGACGAGACGCCCTGACCGGTTCGTTCGCCGCGATGGTTACCCTGTTCTGGGGATCGTGTGCTCGCGCGGTCGGTCGGTATAATCGGCGCCTCGATGGGGGCTGCCGGGCCCGACCGAGGCCCGCGTCACCCCCGACACGGAGAAGCCGCATGACTCAGCCCACTCGAACGACTGCCGCCCTCGCCGTCGCCTGCGTCGCACTGCTCGCGCCTACGGCGGGCGCACAGGACGCAGCGGCCCCCCGCACGCTCACGGCGCTGGACTACTTCGAGATCCAGCAACTCAACGAGCGCTACGTGCACGCCATCGACAACTGCATCGAGAACGGCTACGAGTACGCGAGCCTGTACACCCGAGACGGCGTCTTCATCGATCTCTGGAGCGAGGAAGGGGTGACACAGGACGGCATCCGGTGGCAAGGGCCAGCCAGGCTCATGGAAGTGTCCGGGGGCGGCGTGAACGGCTGCAAGGGCTGGCAGCGGCGGAGCGACGCCATCAGCTACATGATCACGGGCCTGGTGATCACCCCCTCGCCCGACGGCGCCACCGGCAAGGCATATCTCTTCGCCGTGGGCGTGGGCGGCGACCCGACGGCGATCGAGCGGGAGGGCAGCTACGAGGACGTCTACGTGAAGACGCCGGAGGGATGGCGCTTCAAGGAACGGGCTCACGTGCGGAAGCGACCGATGGGTGACCCGCGTAGCTGACGGACACGAGCCGACCTGGAGGGATGGCGCAATTGACGCGTATGATACCCGCCTGCTGGAGGTGGCTGCCGTGCAGAAGGCGTTCTCCCGATTCGGTGCGATCGCGATTCTCGTCGTCGTCATCCTGAGCTCGCACGCGCAGGCCCAGCGGGGCCAGGCGCGTCCGCAGATGCGCGGGGATGGCCCTCCGCCCGAGCCCGCGCCCTTCTCGATCACCAGGGCCGATCCGGCGCTCGACGCGATCATCGCGCCCGACGCCGAGCTCGTGGAGCTCGCGCGCGGCTTCGGCCTCACGGAGGGCGGGCTCTGGATCCCGGAGGGAGACAGCGGCTACTGGATCTTCACGGGTCTGCTCGACAACGTCCTCTACAAGGTCACCCCGGGCAGGGAGGTGTCCGTCTTCATGGAGCAGGCCGGCTATACCGGCACCGATGCCAACCACGTCGGCACGCAGACGCGGTCGGGCCGGAGCCACGTGATCCTCATCGGGCCGTCCTGCACGGGCATGGATCATCAGGGACGCGTGATCTGGTGCGCCAACAACGACCGTCAGCTCAAGCGCCTGGAGAAGGATGGCACCCATACGGTGCTGTCCGGCGGCATGAACGGCCAGCGGTTCAGCGGCCCGAACGACATCGCCATCGCGGCCGACGACGCGGTCTACCTGGCCGACAACGACTTCGGGCTGCGCGACGCCGGCCAGAGCCCCGACAAGGAGCTGCAGAACGGCATCTACCGCATCAAGGACGGCGAGACGACGCTCGTCCTGAGCTCGGCCGACCTCGGCGGCATCCCGAACGGCATCGCGCTCTCCCCCGACGGCCGGTGGATGTACCTGTCCACGTCGGGACCGCGGATGCGCCGGTACGCCGTGAACCCCGACGGCACGCTCGGCGCGTTCACGGTGTTCACCGAGGGAGTCGGCATCGGCGACGGCCAGAAGACCGACCAGGCCGGCAACGTCTACTCGACCAGCGGCGCGGGCCCCGGCATCGTCCGCATCACGTCGCCCACGGGTACGCTCCTGGGCACGCTCAACCTGCCGATCGACGGCCGCGAGCCCAAACGGCAGATCTGCGCGACCAACGAGGCGTTCGGGGGCCCGGACGGGCGCACGCTCTTCATCGCGGGCTGCGACTCCGTGTACACGATCCGGCTGCGGACGCCCGGGATCGTGCCGGCGCACGCCGTGAACGACTAGGCGACGCTCGAAGGAGGGGAGGATGCTACACGGACACGTCCAGCGTGTCCGCCACGACGGTGAGTCGCCGATCGAGCGTCCACAGGCGAAGGCGACC
>Ga0302046_10000831_pt1 | contig 29807 bp, 23 predicted proteins | sample RVTome_11_FD_200261 | JGI IMG/M metagenome (GOLD analysis project Ga0302046, IMG submission 200261) | Soil microbial communities from uranium-contaminated site in the Upper Colorado River Basin, Wyoming, United States - RVT147D111 (version 2) ...
CTCGCGCAGCGGCCCGCCGGGCAACAGGCGCCCGTTGCCCCAGGGCGCGCGCGCGCGCGCCATCACGATCTCGAGGTTCTTGCGCAGCGTCCGGTGCTGGAAGCCGTCATCCAGGACGATCGCGGTGACGCCGAACCGGCTCCGGGCCATCCGGCCGGCCTCGTAACGGTTGGCTCCAACGACCACCGGCACCCCGGGCAGCCGGCGTGCCAGCAGGAAGGGCTCGTCGCCGGCCTCGTCGGCGTCCAGTCGGATCGAGGCGGCGTCGGCGACCACGTGCACGCCGCCGCCTCGCCGTCCGTACCCGCGGCTGAGCACGGCCGGCCGGTAGCCGAGCTCCTGGAGTGTGCGCACCGCCATCTCGACGGCCGGCGTCTTGCCGGTGCCGCCCACGGTGAGATTGCCGATCGACACCACCGGGCAGTCGAGCGCGCTCGAGTGCAACACGCCGCGCGTGTAGAGCCACTCCCGGGCGCCGAGGAGACCCCGGTAGCTGCCGGCCACGGCGCTCAGCAGGCCGCCGGCGCCGGCGCTGAACCCCCGCTCCCAGCCCTGGAGGATCCGGCCTCGCGTGCTCACGCCCCGACGTCCGGACGGAGATAGCGCGCGACGAGGTCCAGCGTCGCCCGGGCGGCGCCGGGGCGCGAGGCGGCGGCCGCCCGGGCCGCGTCGCCCATCAGGGCCCGCCGCGCAGGATCGTCGAGCAGCCGCTTCAGCTCGGTGGCGAGCTCACCGGCATCGATCACGACCTGCCCACCGGCGCCGGCCAGCACGACCGACGCCGCCTCGCGGAAGTTCGACGTGTGGGGGCCGAACAGCACCGGCTTGCCCCGCAGCGCGGGCTCCAGCATGTTGTGACCGCCGAGCGGGACGAGGCTGCCGCCCACGAACACGACGTCGCCGATGGAGTAGAGCTGGGCCAGCTCGCCGACGGTGTCCAGCACGATGACGGTCGGCGCGAGTGGCGCGGGCGTGGCTCGTTCCGAAGGGGGCCCGTCCGAGGTGCGGGGTGACGGCGCCTGCGGCAGCTCGCTGCGGCGGACGGCGAGGAATCCCCGGCTCCTCACCAGGCCCATCACCTCGCCGACCCGCTCGGGATGACGCGGGGCCAGCACCAGCGCGAGGCCCGCGTGCGCGGCCCGGGCCTGGCGGTGCGCGTCGAGGACGGCCTCCTCCTCTCCTCGATGCGTGCTGCCGGCGATCCAGACGGGCTGCCCGGGGGCGAGCCCGAGCAGGCGGTGCCAGAGGTCGGCCACGCCGGCCGGATCGGGCGGTGGCTCGTGCTTGAGGTTGCCGGTGACGACGACGCGCTCGGCCGGCGCCCCCAGGGCGATCACCCGCCGGGCGTCCTCGTCCGACTGCATGGCGAACACGGTCACGTGCCCGAGCACGCGCCGCATGGCGCCCCGCACCAGGCGGTACCGCTGGAACGACCGATCGGACAGGCGGCCGTTGGCGATCATCGTGGGGACGCCGCGGGCGGCCAGCGCCCGCAGGAGGTTCGGCCAGAGCTCCGTCTCCATGCCGATGAAGAACGCCGGCTCCAGCGAGGCGATGACCCGTCGCGCCGCCCCGGGGAGATCCAGCGGCAGGTAGCGATGGCGGGCAACGTCGCCGAAGCGCTCGCGCACGACGCGCGCCCCCGTCTCGGTCACGGTGGAGACGACGAGCGGCAGGCCGGGCCACGTGCGGCGCAGCCCCTCGACCAGCGGCGCCGCCGCGATCGCTTCGCCGACCGAGACCGCGTGGATCCAGCCGCACGGCGCCGCCGCGGGCTCGTGCCGGCCCAGGCCCAGGCGCTCGCGCAGGTGGAGCGGCACCCCGCTCGCCAGGCGGCGGGCGAGGGCCACGGGCGCGTAGCCGGTCAACGCCGCGGCGAAGGCGGCCGTGTACACGGCGTACATCACGTGCCGACCAGACGGTCCGCGGTCTCGGTGACCTCGCGGAGCGCGCGCTCCAGGTCGGCGCGAGCCGCCTCCCGATCGGCGTCCCGCGCCACGGTGACGGCCTTGCCGAACACGAGCGCGGCGCGGGCGAACGGCCAGGGGATCAGCAGACGGTCCCACGAGGCCAGCCGCCGGGCGGGCCGGGCGGCGAAGCCGAGCGGCACGATCGGCGCGCCGGTGGCCGCGCCGAGCACGACGAGCCCGGCCTGCAGGCGCTCGCAGGGGCCACGCGGGCCGTCGGGGACGACGGCGACGTCCTCGCCCGCCCGCACCGCCGCCGCCAGCGCGCGGAGAGCCTGGGCACCGCCGCGCGACGAGGATCCGCGCACGACCGGCAGCCCGAAGCGTGCCACCCACCGGGCGACCAGCTCACCGTCCCGCGAGCGGCTGGCCAGCACCCGCGCGGCGCGGGCCCCGCGCGTGCGGCGCAGGCGCGCGTTGAGCCACGGAATCATGAGGAACCGGCCGTGCCACACGGCGTAGATCAGCGGCTGGCGCGCCGCCCACAGCGGCGCCATCGTCTCCACCCCCTCTTCCGTGAGGCGCAGGGTCACGCCGAGCGCCCGCACGGCCGCCGCAGCCACCGGCGGCGCCAGCGCGGTCAACATGTCCGGGTCGACACGCGCGCGTGGGCCTCCATGAGGTCGACGATGTGGCGCGCCGCCCGCAGGCCGACCCCGGGAGCGCCGAGCGCGCCACCCAGTTCGTGGAAGGCCACGCGCTGCTCCTCGAGCGCCGCCGGCGAGTCGAGCAGGCGGAGGGCTTCGCCGGCCAGCCGTTCGGGAGTGAGCGCGGCCTGGTAGATCTCGGGCACCACAGCCCGCCCGAGCACGATGTTGGCCAGGCTGATCCACGGCACGCGGACGAGCAGTCGGGCCCACGCCTCGGTGAGGCGGGAGAGCCGGTAGCACACCACCATCGGGGTGCCGAGCAGCCCGGCCTCGAGGGTGGCCGTCCCGGAGTTCACGAGCAGGAGATCGGCGGCCCGCATCACGGCGTACGTGTCGCCCCGGACGATCTGCACCGGCGGGCTCGGGCCGCACAGCGTGTCGATCGGATCGGGCCCGGTCGCGCGCCGATCCATCGCCGCCAGCACGAATTGCGTTCCGGGCCGCACCGTCGCGATCCTGACGGCGGCCGCTCGAAGGACCGGCAGCGTGCGCACGATCTCGTGGGTGCGGCTGCCCGGCAACAGCCCGACCACCGGTGCGCCGTCGAGGCCGAGCCGCTTCCGGGCCTCCGCCCGCGTGGGCGCGCCGGCGAGGGCGTCGAGCACGGGATGGCCGACGAACTCGACGCGTGCGCCGGCCCGCCGGTAGAGGGCGGACTCGAATGGGAAGACCGCCAGCACCAGCGAGACCCGGCGGGCGATGGCCCGCGCCCGCCACGGCCGCCACGCCCACACCTGCGGCGGGATGAAATAGGCGACGGGAACGCCGGCGCGGCGCGCGACCCGGGCCAGCCGCAGGTTGAACTCGGGAAAGTCGATGAGCACGAGGGCGGCGGGCCGATGCGGTCCCTTGAGCACCGCCGTGAGCCGGCGCCAGGCGCGCAGCAGCGCGGGCAGCGGACCGAGCGCCTCGGTGCCGCCCACCACCGCCACCCCGGTCACGTCGGCGAGCCGCGTGAGCCCGGCCGCCGCCATCCGGTCGCCCCCCATGCCGATCAGAGGCCGCGCCGGCGCCAGTCCGTGGAGCGCGCGACACAGCGTGGCGCCGTGCAGGTCGCCCGACGCCTCACCGGCCACCAGCATGATGGGGGCGCCGCCGTCAGTCGTCGGCACCGGCGGCCACCAGGGCCATCCCCGCGGCGTCAGCCCGGGGGATGGTGACCTCGGGCTCGAGGATCAATACCCGCCCGGCCTCGACGGCCACCGTGGTGGCGCCGCCGGCCGCGGCCGCCTCGAGCGTCTCGGGGCCGATGGCGGGCGTGTCGAAGCGGAAGTCGTGGGCCCGGGCCACCGCCTTCACGACGACCGCCCCCGGGCCGCTCAGCCCGGTGCCGCGGCGGATCGTCTCGGTGGTCCCGTCGATCGCCTCCACGGCGCCGACCGCCCCGCGCTTGATCACGACCGTCTGGCCGACGCCGGCGTCGGCGACCAGCCGGGCCACCGCGAAGCCCCGACGGATGTCGCGCCATTCGGCCTCGCTCGGCGCCCGCGCGGTCCAGGTCCGCGCGCCGCCCAGCCAGTCGCCGAGGAGGAGCCGCTGGTCCAGCAGGTCGATGCCGAGCCCCGCCAGCGTGGCGACGATGGCCTCGGTGAGGTTGCCGTCCACGAGCGCGCCCGCCCGCGCGGCGATCGCGGCGTGGACACCGTCGGGAGTGCGCGCAGCGAGCAGGTCGCCCATCCAGAACTTGCCCGAGAACGCCACGCCGGCGACCTTCTCGCGCGCCAGCGTCTCCACGACGGGCACCAGCGCCTCCAGGCGGGTCGGGACGACGGTGTCGGCGACGGCCGTGAGGTCGGCCGCCCCCGGGAAGGCGAACGCCACCACGCGCCATCCCTGGCGCCGCGCCTCCGCCGCCATCCGGGCCGGCAGCGGACCGGCGCCGCACATCAGTCCCAGCGACCGCATCGGCGCGTCAGGCGAGGGGTTCGTGCCACGCGATCTCGGGGACGCCATCGCGGATCATCCGCTCGATCTCGAGCGCCATGCCCAGCGAGCGCAGGTCGTCCTGCTGGGCGAGCGCCACCCGCTCCCCCGCCCGCCGGCGCCGGACGGCGCCGAGCAGGTGCTGGATCTCCAGCTTCAGGGGGTTGTCGCGGTGCACCTTGAGGTGCTCGACGAACGAGGCCCGGCGGTAGCGGATGGAGCCCCGGTTCATCGTGTACTCCTGGGCGGCCCGCTTGAAGATGTGGATGTCCTGCTCGGTGTAGTCCAGCACGATGTAGGCGTCGGGCTGCGTGATGGCCAGCGTGCGGATCTTCTCCTCGGTGGCCCGGCTGGCGGTGATGGTGGCGACGGCGCCGGAGGCGAACCGGATCTGCACCGTCGCCACGTCGGCCACGCCGCTGTGCACGGAGGCGCCCTGGGCGGCCAGCCGCACCGGGGGCGAGTCGACGAGGCCGAGCACGATGTCGATGTCGTGGATCATCAGGTCCATGACCACGGTGTCCTTCTGCACCCGCGGCACGAACGGTCCCAGCCGGCGCGACTCGATCAGGATCGGCGACGTCACCAGCTGCTTCAGCTCGTCCACGGCGCCGTTGAAGCGCTCGACGTGCCCCACGTGCAGGATGGCGCCCGTCCGGTTGGCGACCGCGAACAGCCCGCCCGCCTCCTCCAGCGTCGGCGCCATCGGTTTCTCGACCAGCACGCTGACGCCGGCTTCCAGCAGGTCATGGGCGACGCGGGCGTGCTCCTCGGTGGGCACCGCCACGCTGGCCACGTCGACGTGCCCGATCAGCTCGCGGTGGTCCGTGAACGCCCGCGTCTCGTAGCGTCCGGCCACCGCCTGGGCGCGCTCGCCGTCGATGTCGACCACCCCGACCAGCTCCACGTCGGGCAGCTCGGCGTAGACGAGGACGTGGTACTGCCCCATGTGACCGGCGCCGACCACGCCCGCCCGCAGCCGTCCGTTGTGCCCCATCAGCGTTCGCTCTCCTCTGCCTCGGCCGGCCACGCGGGCTCGTCGCCGCCGGCGCTGCCGCCGGCCGGCGGGCCACAGATGCCGTGTCGGGTCGCGGCCACGATGAAGTCGATCAGCGCCAGCACCGGCGGGCAGGCCGCGACGTCCTCGCGCACCCGGTCGAGCCCGCGCTTGGGAGCCAGCCCGCTCCGGTACAGCAGGCGGTACGCGTCCTGCAGGGCCCGCCGCTCCGCCGGGGCTATGCCCGCGCGCCGCAGCCCGACGACGTTCACCCCGCGCACGGTCGCCGGCTGGCCGTCGACGATCATGTAGGGCGGCACGTCGGCGTTCACCTTGGCCATGCCCCCGACGTAGGCGGCGGTCCCCACCCGGGTGAACGGCACCATGCCGGTCAGCCCGCCGATCGTGGCGCGGTCGCCGATCTCGCAGTGTCCGGTGATCCCCGCGTAGTTGATCACGATCACGCCGTCACCGAGGCGGCAGTCGTGGGCCACGTGGGCCAGGCCCATGACGAGCCCGTCGCGGCCGATCTGGGTCCAGCCCTCCGGTGCCGTCGCGCGATGCACGGTCACGTGCTCGCGCAGCACCGTGCGCTCGCCGATCCGCACGCCCGACGGGGTGCCGTCCTGGAACTTCAAGTCCTGGGGTGCGCCGCCCAGAATGCAGCCGTGGCCGATCCGCACCCGCTCGCCCAGCTCCACGCGCCCCTCCACCACGACGTGGTGACCCAGCTCGACGTCGTCGCCGAGCACCGCGCCGGGGCCGACGACCGTGTAGGCGCCGATGCGGACGCGGGCCCCCAGACGTGCGCGCGGGTCCACGACGGCGGTGGGGTGGATGGCCTCAGTCACGTGCCTCTCCGGCCGGCCCGGCGTCGCCCAGCCGCGCCGCCAGCTGTTCCAGCTGCTGCTCCAGGGCCCGGACGCGCCGCAGCAGCTCCGGCAGCCGGCCCTCGGCGACGACGATCCGCTTGATCTGGTTCACCGGGCGCGCCGGCGTGCCCCACACGCGAGCACCGGCTTCGAGCTCGCCCAGGATGCCGGTCTGGCCCCCGGCGACGACGCCGTCGCCCAGCGTCGCGTGGTGAGAGACGCCGACCTGCCCGGCGAGCACCACGCCGCGGCCGAGCCGCGAGGAGCCGGCCACGCCGACCTGGGCCGCCAGCAGCGAGTGCTCGCCCACCTCCACGTTGTGGCCGATCTGCACCAGGTTGTCGATCTTCGTCCCCCGCCGGATGACCGTGTCCCCGAACGTCGCACGGTCGATCGTCGTGTTGGCGCCGATCTCCACGTCGTCCTCGATCACCACCCCTCCCACCTGCGGGATCTTCCGGTGGGCGCTGCCGTCGAACGCGAACCCGAAGCCGTCGGCGCCGAGCACGGCGCCCGCGTGGATCACGACCCGGCGCCCGACCCGCACGCCGTCCCGCAGGCTGACGTGGGGGTAGACGACCGTGGCCTCGCCGATCTCGACTCCGGGGCCGACGTGAACCAGCGCGTGCAAGCGCACGCCCGGTCCGATCACCGCCCCCGCCTCGACCACGCTCAACGGACCCACCGCCGCCGTGGGGTCCACCCGGGCGTCGGCCGCCACCACCGCGGTCCGGTCCACGCCGGCCGGTGTCGGGGCCGGCGGGTGGAACAGGCGGAGCAGCGCGATCAGCGCCTGCTGCGGGGCGACGCAACGGAGCAGAGCGCCCGGCAGATCGGCGGCATCGGCCGGCACCAGCAGGGCGCCGGCGCGCGACGAGCGGGCGGCGTCGCGGTACCGGGGATCGGTGAGGAACGAGATCTCGTCGGGGCCGGCGCTGTCCAGGGGCGCCACCCCGACCACGACCCGGGCCGGGTCGCCATCGAGCCGCGCCTGCAGCGCCTCCGCGAGCTCGCCGAGCGTGAACCCGGCTCTGACCATCGCCGCTATTTCTTTCCCTTGGTGCCGGCCTCCCGATCATACACGCGGATGATCTCGTCGGTGAGGTCGGCCTCGGTGGCGGCGTAGACGACGCCGGCGCCGCGCTTCTCGACGATGAGATAGTAGTTCTTCTCCTTGCCGACCCGCTCGATGATGCCCGAGACGTCCTGCAGGACCTTCTGGAGCAGCGCCGCCTCACGCTTCTCCAGCTCTTTCTGGAAGTCGTCGGCCAGACGGGCGGCGTCCCGGCGCTTGCGCTCGAACTGCTCCTGCTTGTCGCGCCGGGCGTCGGCGGTCAGCAGCGCGCCCTTCTTCTCGAGCTCGTCCCGCAGCTTCTCGAGCTCGGTTCGCTTGCCGTCCATCTCCTTCTGCATCGTCGCCTTCTCGCGCTCCAGCTGCTCGCGGGCGGCCACCCCGGCCGCCGAGCGGGCCAGCACCCGCTGCACGTCGATGTAGGCGATGCGCTGGATGCCACCCGCCGGCGCCGGCGTGGCCGGAGCGGGCGCCGGCGTCTGGGCGCCCGTCCCCGAGGCGGTGGCGACGACCACCGCCAGCGCCGCCATGAGCCTCACCAAACCCTTCATCCCACCCCTCCTCAAAACGGGGAGCCGACCGAGAACTGGATGGCGCCGAAGTCCTCGCCCGTGCGCCGGTCGAGGTTGATGCCATAGTCGACCCGGATCGGCCCGAACGGCGACTGCCAGCGGACGCCGGCGCCGGCCGCCTCCCGGGTGTCGGTCGGGTCGAACTTCGTCCCGAAGCCGTACACGTTGCCGATGTCGAAGAAGCCGGCCACCCGGAAGTTGAACGGCAGCGGGATGATGTACTCGAGGTTGCCCAGGACCTGCGAGGTGCCGCCGATCCGGTTGCCGGCGTCGTCCTGCGGCGAGATCCGGCGCGCCTTGAAGCTGCGGATCGAGTTGGGGCCGCCCAGGTAGAAGCGCTCGAAGACCGGCAGCTCCGTGCGGCCCGTCAGCCCGTCCTCGGCCCACCCGAAGCCGTACCCCCCCTCGGCCCGGCCCGAGAGGATGTGCCCGAACCAGATCGGCTTGAAGTAGGTCGTCGACGCCACCGCCTTGACGAAGCGGGCGTCGCCGCCGAGGCCGGCGAAGTCGCTGGTGAGGACCGTGAGCCCGCCCCGGGTGGGCGCCGCCACCGCGTCACGGCTGTCGCGCGTGAGGCCGAGGGCGATGGCCGACGTCGTCCGCGCGCCCGTCTCGTCCTGCAGGACGGGGTCGACCGAGCGCACGTCGCTGATCTCGTCGCGGGTGAGCCGGTAGGTCGTCGACCACCGCCAGTACTCGGCGAAGGGGTGGCTGAGGCGCACGTTGCCGCCCAGCGAATCGTAGTCGTACTCGGTGAACTGCCGCTTGACGTTGAACAGGTCGATGCCGGCCGAGAGCGGGCGGTCGAACAGCCACGGCTCGGTGAAGCTGATGATCCCCTGCTGGCTGTTGGCGCCGGCCCGGAGGCGCAGCGACAGCTGCCAGCCCCGGCCCAGGAAGTTGTTCTGCGAGATGTCGAGCGTGCCCACGAAGCTGTCGACCGACGAGAAGCCGCCGCCGATGGAGAAGATCCCGGTCGGCCGCTCGGTGACCTCCACGTTGACGATGATCCGGGTCTTGTCGGTGCCGGGCTGGGTGGTCACGTTGACGAGGTCGAAGTACCCCAGGTTGATCAGGCGCTGGCGGGCCCGCTGGAGCTTCTGGAGGGTGAACAGATCACCTTCCACGAACGGGATCTCCCGGCGGAGGATGCGGTCTTCGCTGCGGGTGTTGCCCGTGATGTTGATGCGCTCGACGTAGACCTCGGGGCCCTCGGTGACCTCGATCGTGACGTCGACGGTCGTGGTGGCCGCCTGCTGCTCGGTGCGGGGGATGACGTCGGCCGAGGCCCGGCCGATGGTGCTGTAGAGATCGGTGATGTTGCGCACCCCGTCCCGCAGCGCGGTGCGGGAGAACACGTCGCCGGCCTTGAAGCGGAGCTGGCGGCGCAGCTCCTCCTCCGGGACCAGGCTCACGCCGGCCAGGCTGATCACGCCGACGCGGTACTGGGCGCCCTCGACCACGTCGATCGTGATGGTCACCCGGGCCCGGTCCCGGTCCACCGCCACGTCGTGCCGCTCCACCCGGGCCTGCACGTAGCCGTGGTCCTGGTAGAGGCCCATGATGCGCTCCATGTCCTCTTCCAGCCGCTGGCGCTGCACGGTTCCCCGCAGGACGAAGTACTGGCGCTCCCGGGTGGCCATCACCTCTTTGATCTGCTTGTCCTTGAGCCCCGTGTTGCCGCGGATGACGATCTGGTCGATGGTGATCCGGCGGCCCTCGTTGATGGTGAACACCACCTTGACGTCGCCGTCGTCGAACTTCTCCACTGCCGGGGTGATCTGGACCTCGAAGTAGCCTTCGTCCTCGTAGGCCTCCTTCAGCCGCTCGCGGGCCCGCTGCACCTCCACCGGGTTGTAGACGCTGCCCAGCTTGAGATCGATCTTTTCCTGGAGCTCGCTGGTGCCGAGCCTGGAGTTGCCGACGAACTCCACGTCGCGGATGAACGGGCGCTCGACCACCACGAACGTGACCTTCACGCCCCCCTCGAAGTCCTCGACCTTGAGCTGGACGTCGTCGAAGAACCCGAGCCCGAAGACGTTGCGCAGGTCCTCGGACGCCTGGGAGGGATTGAAGGGAGTGCCGACGCTGGACCGGATGCGGTTCAGGATGACCGCCTCCTGCACGCGCCGGTTACCCTCCACCGCCAGCTCCCGGATCAGGATGGGGCGCGGCGGCCCCGGCGCGCGCGGCTGGGCGTCGGCCAGCGAGACGAGGGCGATCAGGCCCATCAGGGCGACGGCAAGCGGTCGAGGCGCCCTCCCCCGCGACGTCACCGGACGATCAGGCTCGCGCGACGCTGCCGATCAGTGCTCAGCAAGCTCGAGCGGCGCGTCGGCGGCCTGGGGCTGGGCTTCGCGGAACACGAAGTTGCCCCCCTCCACGTCGACCTCGATGCGCGCGCTGTCGACGAGCTGGCCGCGGACGATGGCTTCCGCCAGCGGATCCTCGATGTGCTTCTGGATCGTCCGGCGAAGCTGCCGGGCGCCGTAGGTCGGGTCGTAGCCCTTTTCGAGGAGGGCGTTCTCGGCCGCCGGCGTGAGGATGAGTTCGATGCCCTTCTCGGTCAGCTGCGTGTTGATGCGCATCGTCATGAGCCGGATGATGCTCTTGATGTGCTGCTCGTTCAGCGAGTGGAAGACGATGATGTCGTCGATCCGGTTGAGGAACTCCGGCCGGAACGCGCGCTTCATCTCCTCCATGACGCGCTCTTTCATCTTGTCGTAGGACTGCTCGTCGGACTCGGCCAGGAAGCCCGGCGTCGTCCGCTTGCCGATGAGGCTGGTGCCGAGGTTCGACGTCATGATCAGGATAGTGTTCTTGAAGTCCACCACGTGGCCGAGGGAATCGCTCAGCCGGCCGTCGTCGAGCACCTGCAGCAGCATGTTGAACACGTCCGGGTGGGCCTTCTCGATCTCGTCGAACAGGACGACCGAGTAGGGACGCCGCCGGACCTTCTCGGTCAGGAACCCGCCCTCTTCGTAGCCCACGTACCCGGGAGGCGCGCCGAGGAGACGGGAGACGGAGAACTTCTCCATGTACTCCGACATGTCGACCCGGATGAGGGCATTCTCGTCACCGAACAGGTACTCCGCGAGCGCCCGCGCCAGCTCGGTCTTGCCGACGCCGGTGGGGCCCAGGAACACGAACGAGCCCACCGGCCGCTTGATGTCCTTGAGGCCGGCGCGTGACCGCCGGATCGCCCGGGCCACCGCCTTGACGGCGTCGTCCTGGCCGATGATGCGTCCGTGGAGGGCGTCCTCCATGCGGGCGAGCTTGGCCGACTCCTTCTCCTCGAGCTTGGCCAGCGGGATGCCCGTCCAGCGGGAGACGATGAACTCGATGTCCACCTCGCCCACCGACTGCACGCCCTTGCCCTTGGTGCGCTCCCACTCCCGCTTCATCTCCTCCTCGCGGTGCTGGAGGATCTTTTCCTTCTCTCTGAGAGACGCCGCCTTCTCGAACTCCTGCGCCTCGAGATACATGTCCTTCTCACGCCGAACGCGTTCGAGTTCTTTTTCGATTTCCTTCAGTTCCGCGGGCGGCGTGAGCGCCATCAAGCGGGTGCGGGACGACGCCTCGTCGATGACGTCGATGGCCTTGTCGGGCAGCTGCCGGTCGGTGATGTACCGGTCGGCCAGCATGACGGCCGCGTTGATCGCCTGCTCGGTGATCTTGACGCGGTGGTGCGCCTCGTACTTGTGGCGCAGGCCCTTGATGATCTCGATCGCCTCCGGAACGCTCGGGGCCTTGACGATGACGGGCTGGAACCGCCGCTCCAGGGCGCCGTCCTTCTCGATGTACTTGCGGTATTCGTCCAGCGTGGTGGCGCCGATGGTCTGGATCTCGCCCCGGGAGAGCGCGGGCTTCAGCATGTTGGAGGCGTCGATGGCCCCCTCGGCGGCGCCCGCCCCGATGAGCGTGTGCAGCTCGTCGAGGAACAGCACGACGTTCTCCGACTGGCGGATCTCCTTCATCACGGCCTTGAGGCGCTCCTCGAACTGGCCGCGGTACTTGGTGCCGGCCACCAGCGCGCCGAGGTCGAGCTGCAGGAGCCGCTTGTTCACCAGGACGTCCGGCACGTCGTGGGTGACGATCTTCTGGGCCAGCCCCTCGACGATCGCCGTTTTCCCCACGCCCGGCTCGCCGATCAGGACCGGGTTGTTCTTGGTGCGCCGGGCCAGGATCTGGATGACCCGCTCGATCTCCTGCTCGCGGCCGATCACCGGGTCCAGCTTGCTCTCGCGGGCGAGCTGCGTGAGGTCGCGGGCGAACTCGTCCAGCACCGGCGTCTGCGAGCGCTTCTTGGGCCGGGGGTAGTACTGGTCGCCGAGCAGGGCCAGCGTCTCCTGCCGCACCTCGTCGAGGCGGGCGCCGAGCGACTCGAGGATCTTGGCCGCGATCGACTGCCCTTCCTTCATCAGGCCGAGCAGCAGGTGCTCGGTGCCGATGTAGTTGTGGCCGAGCTGCCGGGCCTCCTCGATCGACAGCTCGAGGACGCGCTTGGCCTGGGGGGTGAACGGCACCTCGCCGAACGTCAGGGTCTTGGGGAACCCGGCGAGCGCGCGCTCGACCTCGGCCTTGACCGTCTCCAGGCGGAGACCGAGCCGCTGGAGCACCGCAGTGGCGATGCCCTCGCCATCGCGGATCAACCCGAGCAGCACGTGCTCGGTCCCTACGAAATCGTGCCGGAAGCGGCCCGCTTCCTCGCGTGCCAGGATGATGACCCGTCGCGCCCGCTCGGTGAACCGTTCAAACACTGGAGTCCCCACCCCTTTTCATCGGCAGTCGGCGCCGGTTTTTGCTGCGACGACGGCTAGTTATCGAAAGCGAACTCAGTATATCCCGCGCTCCGACCCCTCGCTAGACTTTTTCTTCACGAGCAAATACGGCTGCGAATCCCACGCCATCTACGTGGACAACCCCCCCGCCCCCTCCGCCGTTCCGCTCACCTCGCGGGCGCGGCCCTCCACGAGGCGATAGATGCGATCGGCCCGGCGCGCCAGCTCGGGGTTGTGGGTGGCGATCAGGAACGCGATCCCCCGCGCGGCCTGCAGTTGCAGGAAGAGATCGTAGACGACCTCGCTCGTCTTCGGGTCCAGGTTGCCGGTCGGCTCATCGGCCAGGATGACGCGCGGCCCGTTCATCAGGGCGCGGGCGATGGCCACGCGCTGTTGCTCGCCCCCGGACATCTCGCCGGGCCGATGGTGGAGCCGATCGCCGAGGCCGACCTCGGCCAGGGCCGTCGCGGCCCGCTCGCGAGCCTCCCGGCGGGGCCGGCGCGCGACGAGCGCCGGGAGCATCGCGTTCTCGAGCGCGGACATCTCGCCCAGGAGGTTGTAGAACTGGAAGACGAAGCCGACTTCCTGGCGCCGATAGCGGGCCAGCCCCGCCTCCCCACGCGCAAAGAGATCCTCGCCCTGGAACACCACCCGTCCCGCCGAGGGCCGGTCGAGCGCGCCCAGCAGGTGCAGCAGCGTGGACTTGCCCACCCCCGAGGCCCCGACCAGCGCCACCACCTCGCCCGCCGCGACCGTGAGGGAGGCGCCGCGCAGGACCCGCACGACCTCGGGGCCGGTGCGGTACTCGCGCTCGAGGTCTTCGCCGGCCAGGAGGGGCGTCGAGACGGTCATCCTGTCGTCGTCGCCGTCGGGGCGCCTGCGCAGGGCTCCGGCGCCCGACGGTCTGGAAAGAGAGCCCGCTCTTCTGTCGTCGTCGCCGTCGGGGCGCCTCCGCAGGGCTCCGGCGCCCGACGGTCTGGAAAGAGAGCCCGCTTACTCATATCGGAGGACGTCGACGGGCTGGAGGGCGCCGGCGCGGCGGGCGGGGATGATCGTGGCGAAGAAGGAGAGCAGCAGGGTGGCGCCGACGATCATCAGGAAGTCCGTCGGGGTGAGCTTCATCGGCAGGTGGTCGATCTGGTAGACGTCGCCGGCCAGGCGGATGATCCGGTAGGTGTTCTGCACCCAGATGATGGCGAGCCCCACCAGGCTGCCGGCCAGGGTGCCCACCACGCCGATCGTCATGCCCACCGTGAAGAAGACGGCCGTGATCGACGACCCGGTGGCCCCGATCGACTTGAGGATGCCGATCTCCTTGCGCTTCTCGGCGACCAGCAGCACCAGGTGGCCGATGATCGCGAAGGCGGCGACGAGCACGATGATGGTCACGATGACGAACAGGGCCAGCTTCTCGAGCTGGAGGGCGGCGAAGAGGTTACGGTTCATCTCCATCCAGTCGCGCATCCAGTAGCCGACGCCGAGCTGACCGGCCAGGATCCGGCCCACCCCCTTGGCATCGAAGGGATCGGTCAGCTTCACCTCGACGCCGGTCACGCCGGCGAGGCCGGCGAACTCGCGGGCGGCCCCCAGCGGCAGGTAGGCGATCGACGAGTCGTATTCGTGCATGCCGACCTGGATGGTGCCGGCGACCGTGAAGCGGCGCATCTTGGGCACCATGCCGACGGCCGTGAGGGCCCCCTTCGGCGAGATCACCGTGACGGCGTCGCCGGGCAGAACTCCCAGCACCCGGGCGAGCTCGACGCCGAGGAGGATGCCGTCCCCGCCCTCGGCGAAGCTCTCCAGGCGGCCGGTACGCAGCTGGGAGCGCAGGTCGCCGGCGACCACGCCGTCGGACAGGTCGACCCCGCGGACGAGGCCGCCGTGCGCGTCGCCGCCCGGGCTGGTGAACAGCGCCTGCTGGAGCACGAAGGGCGTGGCCGCCCGCACGCCGCGCACCTGGCGCACCTGGCCGGCCACCCGGCCCGCGTCCAGCATGCCCGCCCCGCCGGTCTGGAACACGAGGAGGTGCGGATTGGCGGAGATGATCCGGTCGCGGATACCGTCCTGGAACCCCGTCATCACCGCCAGCACGACGATCAGCGCCGAGACCCCGAGGAACACGCCGCCCACGCCGATCCACACGAACAGGGACAGATGCGCCCGCTTGCCCCGGGAGCCGAGGTAGCGCAGGCCGAGGAAGAGCTCGTAGGGCAGGCTGCGCTTCACGAGCCCGGGGCCTCCGGGCGCAGGTGGGGAAAGAGGATGGCCTCGCGGATCGACGGCAGGTCCCCGAGCAGCATCACGAGCCGATCGATGCCGATCCCCTCGCCCGCCGCCGGCGGCATGCCGTACTCCAGGGCGCGGACGTAGTCCTCGTCGAGCCAGTGCGCCTCGTCGTCTCCGCGGGCCAGCAGCGCCGCCTGCTCGCGGAAGCGGGCCAGCTGATCGACCGGGTCGTTGAGCTCGCTGTAGGCGTTGGCCATCTCCCGCCGGCCGACGTAGAGCTCGAAGCGGTCGACCAGCGCGGGGTGGTCGCGCTTGCGCTTGGCCAGCGGCGACAGCTCGATGGGAAAATCCGTGACGAACGTCGGCTGCACGAGGGTCGGCTCCACCAGCATGTCGAACGCCTCTTTCCAGATCCGGTCGGCGGGCTCGCCTTCGACCGCCAGCCCCCGGGCGGCGGCGGCGCGGGCCAGCGAGGCGGGCTCGGCGTCCGGCGTCACCGGCGTGCCGAGCGCCTGCGAGAGCCCCTCGAAGAAGGGCAGCCGCCGCCAGGGCGGCGCCAGGTCGATGGCGTGCTCGCCCCAGGTGAGGGCCAGCGTGCCCCGCACGGTCTGGGCCAGCTCCACGAACATGGCCTCGGTCAGCTCCATGAGGTCCGTGTAGTCGGCATAGGCCTGGTAGAACTCCAGCATCGTGAACTCGGGGTTGTGCTGGGTCGACACGCCCTCGTTGCGGAAGTTGCGGTTGATCTCGTACACGCGCTCGAAGCCCCCCACGACCAGGCGCTTGAGGTACAGCTCGGGGGCGATGCGCAGGTAGAGGTCCATGCCGAGCGCGTTGTGATGGGTCTTGAACGGCCGGGCGATGGCGCCGCCGGGGATCGGCTGCATCATCGGCGTCTCCACCTCGAGGAACCCGCGGGCGTCGAGGAACGCGCGCAGGAACCTCACGACCCGCGAGCGCAGCTGGAAGACCTCCCGGGTCTGCGGGTTGACGATGAGGTCGACGTAGCGCTGGCGGTAGCGGGTCTCGACGTCCTTGAGGCCGTGCCACTTCTCGGGCAGCGGGCGCAGGGACTTGGCCAGGAACGTGAACGCCTTCACGGCGATCGTCAGCTCGCCGGTCCGTGTGCGCATCGCCTCGCCGGTGACGCCGACGAAGTCGCCGAGGTCCAGCCCGGTGAAGAGCGTGAAGTCGTCCCCGAGCTGATCGGCCCGGGCGTAGAGCTGGATCCGGCCGGTCTGGTCCATGAGGTGGGCGAAGCAGGTCTTGCCGTGGTGGCGGAGCGCCACGATGCGGCCGGCCACGCTCACCGGGCCGACCGCCTTCAGCTCCTCCTCGCTGGCGCGGGCCAGCCGCTCGTGCAGCGGGCCGGCCCAGTGGCTGACCGGATACCGGCCCCCGAACGGATCGATGCCCCGCCGGCGCAGCAGCTCCAGCTTGTCGTGCCGCTGGCGGATCAGCTCGCTGGACTCGGGCTCGCTCACGCCTGCGCTCCCCGCGACCACAGCAGGTAGGCCTTGATGAACGACTCGATCTCGCCGTCCATCACCGCCTCGACGTTGCCGATCTCCACCCCCGTCCGGTGGTCCTTGATCCGCTGCTCGGGATGGAAGGTGTAGGTGCGGATCTGGCTGCCGAACGCGATCTCCTTCTTCTGACCGGTCAGCTGGGACAGCTCCTCCTTCTGCTTCTTCTCGGCCAGCTCGTAGAGCCTCGCTTTCAGGATGCGCAGGGCCGTATCGCGGTTGCGCAGCTGCGAGCGCTCGTTCTGGCACTGGACCACGAGGTTGGTCGGCAGGTGCGTGATGCGCACGGCCGAGTCGGCGGTGTTGACGCCCTGCCCGCCCGGCCCGGACGCCCGGAACACGTCCACGCGGATCTCGTCGTCGCGGACCTGCACCTCGACGTCGTCGACCTCGGGGACGACCGAGACCGACGCGAAGCTGGTCTGCCGGCGGCTGGAGGCGTCGAACGGCGAGATCCGGATCAGGCGGTGCACGCCCGCCTCGCCGCGCAGGTAGCCGTAGGCGTACTCGCCGCTCACCTCGATCGTGGCCGACTTGATCCCCGCCTCCTCGCCGGGCAGCAGGTCGACGACCTCGGCCTTGAAGCCCGCGCGCTCGCACCAGCGCAGGTAGAGGCGCATGAGCATCTGGGCCCAGTCCTGGGACTCGGTGCCGCCGGCGCCCGGATGGATGGAGACGATGGCCGCCTTCGCGTCGTGGGGGCCGGAGAGCATCACCTTCAGCTCGAACTCGTCCAGCTCGCGGCGCAGGCGGGCGGCCCCCTCGGTGATCTCGCCGTCGAGACTGCCGTCGTCGCCGGCCTCCTGGGCCAGCTCGATCAGCACGCCGAGGTCGGAGGCCTGGGTGGCGAGCTCGCCGACGCGCCCGAGCGTCCGGGCCACCTCGGACCGCTCGCGGATCAGCTCCTGGGCCTTGCGGTTGTCGTCCCAGAAGGTGGGCGACGCCATCTCGGCGTCGAGGGCCGCCAGCCGCTTCTCCTTGGTCGGGAGGTCAAAGATGCCCCCGAAGTTCGTCGACGCGGCGGCTCAACTCGACGGCCTCGCGTTTCAGGTCTCCTAGCACGGCTTCCTCCGCCCGGCCACGCCCACCGACGCCGCCGCCAGCGCGAGCGACACCCACGCCACCCAGTCCCCGAGCCGCGTGAAGAGCGTGCGGCCCTCGCGCAGCGGCATCCGGTCGGCGATCACGCCCCGCTTGAACAGCCCGAGGTGGCGGACGACCTGTCCGGTGGGCGCGATGAACGCCGAGACGCCGGTGTTGGCCGCCCGCACCACCGCGATGCGGTGCTCCACGGCCCGGAACGGGTACATCGCCAGGTGCTGCTCGGGGCCGCTGGTGCGGCCGAACCATCCGTCGTTGGTCATGTTCACCATGATGCGCGCGCCGTTGTTGACGAATTCGCGAAAGAGATCGGGGAAGATGCCCTCGTAACAGATCACGACGCCGAACGGGGCTGGCGGACCCGGGAACACGACGGCGCGGGAGCCGGGCTCCAGATCGGCGATGAACTCCGCCCAGCCCCGCACGAACCCGATCACTCCCGAAAGCGGCACGAATTCGCCGAACGGAACGAGGTGAATCTTATCATACCGGCCGACGATGCCCCGCTCGCTGACCAGGAACGCGGTGTTCGTGAAACGGTTCGGCCCCCCCTCCAGCACGTCGATGGAGCCGACCAGCAGTGGCACGCCCAGCTCGCCCGACATCGCCGTCAGGCTGCCGAGCAGCCCGGGGTCGTGCCGGAGGGGCGTCGGGGCCGCCGTCTCCGGCCACACGATGAGGTGCGGCCGCTCGGCCCCCGCCTGGCGCGTCAGCTCCTGGTAGATCTTCAGCACGATCGAGGCGTGTTCGGGATCCCACTTCAGCGGTTGCTCGATCGAGGGCTGCATGATCGCCACCGACGCCTGTCCGGCCGGCAAGGGCTCGCCGAGCCGCCAGGCGCCGAATCCGAGCGTGGCCGCCACCAGCACCGTTCCCAGCCCCAGTCCCACGAGCGCCCGCCGCCAGGTGAGCACGAAGGCGCCGGTCACCGCCGCGTTGGCCGCCACGATCACGAGTGACACCGCGTGCACGCCCCCCAGCTCGGCGATCTGGATCACCGGCAGGCGCAGGTGTTGCGAGTATCCCAGCGTTCCCCACGGGAAGCCCCCCAGCAGATGTCCGCGCAGCCACTCGGCCCCCACCCACAGCAGCGGCGCGGTGGCCAGCGCCCACGCCGGCGACCGCCGCCGCGCCAGCCACGCGATCAGCGCGCTGACCGCCGCGATGTAGAGGCCGCACCAGGCGGCCAGCAGCAGGGTGGGTCCCCACGTCAGGGGCCACGGGATCGCGCTGAACGTGCGGAACGTGAAGTTGAGCCAGCGAAGCAGCACCAGGAAGAACACGATGCCGAAGAGCCAGCCCCAGGCGAACGCCAGTCGTGGCCGGGTGCTCAGCGCGACGATGAACAGGGGCACCAGCGCGAACCAGGCGGCGCCGTCCCAGTCCGTCCGCGGGAAGGCCAGCGCCAGCACGCCCGCGCTGCCGACCAGCAGCGCCGCCTGACCGAGGTGTTCGCGCACCGCGCTCAGGTGCCGGCCGCCAGCCGGTCGGCCAGGAATCGCGGCAGGCCGGCGGTGAGGATCTTGCGCCGGGCGGCGGCCACGTCGTAGGCGACGCGCCGGATCTCCAGCCGCCCGCCCTCGGCATCCCAGAGCGCGTAGGCCGCCCGCGGGTCGCGGTCACGCGGCTGCCCCACGCTGCCGACGTTGATCAGGTATCGTCGGCCCCGTTCCATCGACAGGCGCGCGGCGTCCGGGTGATGCTCGGGCCCGGCTGAGCCCAGCGACCACACCCCCGGCACGTGGCTGTGACCGACGAAACACCAGCGGGTGGCGAAGTGGCCGAATGCCGCGAAGCCGTCCTCGGCGGTGACCAGGTAGTCCCACTCCTCGGGCTGCGCCGGCGAGGCGTGCACCAGGGTGGCGTCGGCCACCTCGTGGACGAGCGGCAGCGCGCCGAGCCAGGTCCGATGGTCGTCGTCCAGCCGCTCGCGCGTCCACTCGGCCGCGGCGCGGGCATGGCGGTTGAACCACGCCAGATCGAGCCGCCCGGCCACCGCGTGCTCGTGATTGCCGCCCACGACGGCCTGGGCCCGGTCCGCCACCAGTTCCACGCACGGCAACGGATCGGCGCCGTAGCCCACCATGTCGCCCAGGCACAGCACGGCGTCGGCGGCATCCGCGCAATCGGCCAGGACCGCGCGCAGCGCCTCGAGGTTGCCGTGGACGTCGGACAGGATCGCGTACCGCAAGCCGGCCCGCCTCAGGCGGGGGTGGGGGGATGCTCGCGCAGGATCCGGTCCAGCACGCCGTTGACGAACCGGCTCGACTCGGTCGTGCCGAACTTCTTGGCGATCTCGATCGCCTCGTTGATGGCCGCCTTGGGCGGCACGTCGGGCTGCCAGAGCAACTCGTACACCGCCATCCGGAGGATGTTGCGATCGACCACGGCCATGCGGTCGAGGTCCCAGTGCTCGGCGTACTGGCCGAGCAGCTGGTCGATCGCGCCCTGGTGCTGCTTGGTGCCCCGGACGAGCGTTTCGCCGAAGCCCTGGGTGTCGGGATCGACCGGGTGCCGCTGCCAGAACTCGCCCTCGTACGGCATCGGATCATTCGCCTCGTGCAAGTCGAGCTGATACAGGAATTGCAGCGCGACCTCTCTGGCCTTTCGCCGGCTGCCCATGCTACTCGCCGCCGGGGCGCCTCCGGCGGGCTCCGGCGCCACGGCGGTCGGGCGCAGACTCCCCGTGACCGCGCCGGCGACGCCGGTCGCCCCTCCGGGGACCATGAGTCTGCACGAACTCAGCCATCTCGACGGCGGCATCCGCGGCTTCCTGGCCGCGGTTACCGACCTCGCCACCGGCCCGTTCCCAGGCCTGCGCCTCGGTGAGCGCGGTGATCACGCCGAAGGTGGCCGGCACGCCCGTTTCCAGGGCGACGCGCTGAATGCCCGCCGCCGCCTGGCCCGCCACGAAGTCGAAGTGCGGCGTCTGCCCCTTGATCACGCAGCCGACGCAGATGATGCCCGCGTAGCGCCCGCTCCGGGCGAGGTACCCTGCGGCCTGCGGCAGTTCGAACGAGCCCGGGACCCAGTGGACGTCGACGGCCGTGTCGGCCACACCGGCCGCAGCCAGGGCGCCCTGGGCGCCGGCGAGCAGACGCTTGGTGATGGGCTCGTTGAATCGGGCCGCCACGATCGCGAACCGCACGTCGAGCCGTCGGCCTGGCCGATCACGCCTCTGGGGACGCGGGGCGCGGCCGGCCATCGTCAGTCGAGGTCGGCGGACGTCAGCAGGTGACCGAGCTTGTTTCGCTTGGTGCTCAAATACTTACGGTTCTCCGGATTCGCCGGCACTTCAAGCGGCACTCGCTCGACGACCTGGAGACCGTACCCTTCCAGACCTGCCCGCTTGCTCGGGTTGTTCGTGAGCAGCCTGAGGTTGCGAAGCCCCAGGTCGACCAGGATCTGCGCGCCGATGCCGTAGTCCCGGAGGTCGGCCTTGAAGCCGAGAGCCTGGTTGGCCTCGACCGTGTCCAGGCCCAGATCCTGAAGCTCGTAGGCTCGCACCTTGTTGTGCAGGCCGATCCCCCGCCCCTCCTGGCGCAGGTAGACGATCACCCCGCGGCCGGCCTCCTTGATGAAGGCCATGGCCTTGAGGAGCTGGGAGCCGCAGTCGCACCGCAGGGAGTGGAACACGTCGCCGGTGAGGCACTCCGAGTGCATGCGCACCAGGACCGGGGCGTCCCCCACCACCTCACCCATGACCAGCGCCAGGTGAACACGGTCGTACACGGTCGCCTCGTAGGCGATCGCCGTGAACTCGCCGAAGTCGGTGGGCAGCCGCGTCGCGGCGATCCGCCGCACCAGCTTCTCCTTGAGCGTGCGGTGCTCGATGAGCGCCTTGATCGTGATCATCTCGAGGCCGTGGCGCTGGGCCAGCTCGGTGAGCTGCGGCAGGCGGGCCATGCCGCCCTGCTCGTCGAGCACCTCGCAGATCACGCCGGCCGGGTAGCATCCGGCGAGGCGGGCAAGGTCCACGGCGGCCTCGGTGTGGCCGGCCCGCCGGAGCACGCCGCCCTCCTTCGCCCGCAACGGGAAGATGTGGCCGGGGACGGTCAGGTCCTCGGCGCGCATCTGGGGATCGACGAGCGTGCGGATGGTGACGGCGCGGTCGTAGGCCGAGGTGCCGGTGGTGACGCCCCGCCGGGCGTCGACGGTGACCGTGAACGCGGTCCCCATGGGCGCCGTGTTCTCCGCCACCATCATGCCGAGCTTCAGCTCGTCGAGGCGCTCGCCGGTCATCGGCATGCAGATCAGGCCGCGACCGTGCATGGCCATGAAGTTCACGGCCTCGGGGGTGGCCTTGTCGGCGGCCATCACGAGATCGCCCTCGTTCTCCCGGTCCTCGTCGTCGACGACGAGGATGATCCGGCCCCGGCAAATCTCCTCGAGCGCGTCCTCGATCGTGGCGAACTGGGTCATGTCGTCCCCTTGAGCGCGAGCGATCGCTGCAGGTACTTGCCGATCACGTCGGTCTCGATGTTCACCGCCTGGCCCCGCTGCAGCCGCCCGAACGTCGTCACCGCCAGCGTGTGCGGAATCACCATCACCTCGAACGCGCCCGCCCCGAGCGCCGCGATGGTGAGGCTCACGCCGTCCACCGCGACCGAGCCCTGCGGGATCAACAGGGGGGCCAGCGCCGGGCCCGGCAGCGCGATCCGCACCCGCGCCGTCGATTCTACACGGGTCACGTGCTCCACGGTTGCCATCCCGTCCACGTGGCCGAGGACCAGGTGGCCGCCCACGGCGGCCCCGAAGCGCAGGGGCCGCTCGAGGTTGACGGCGTCGCCGGCTTTCGTGCAGCCGAGCGTGGTCCGCGCCAGCGTCTCGGGACCGACCTCGAACACGAGGCCGCCGGGCCGGATCGCCACCACCGTGAGACACACCCCGTTGACGGCCACGCTCGCGCCGATGGCGCTGCCCTCGAGGGCGACCCGCGCGGTCACCTCGAGACAGGCGATGTCGCCGCGGGGCTCGACCGCGCGAACCGTGCCGATCTCCTCGACGATGCCGGTGAACATCGGCTAGGAACTCTCGTGGGCGCGAAGCACGTCGGCTTCGAGGAGGAGGTCGTCGCCCAGCGACGTCACCGCCGCCGGCCCCAGCCGCACCGCGCTCTTGAGCTCGCGGCCGGCACCGCCGACCACCCCGGGCGCCGTCCGCCCGCCGAGCAGCAGCGGCGCCAGGAACAGCGCCAGCCGATCGACCAGACCGGCCTCCAGGAAGCCGGCGTGGGTCTCGGCTCCGCCCTCGACGAGCACGGCCCGCACCTCGCGCTCGAAGAGCACTCCGAGCAGCGCGACGAGGTCGATCCGGCCCTGCCGTGTCGGACAGCGCACGATGCTGGCGCCGGCCGCCTGCAGGGCGCTCAGCCGGTCGGCCGGCGCCTCGTCTCCGACCGCCACCAGCGCGCGGGCCGGCGTCGCCGCCTGGATCACCCGCGCGTCGCCGCCGAGCCGGGCGCGCGTGTCGAGCACCACCCGGTAGGGCTCGCGGGGCCACGGCGCGGCGAGCCGCACGGTGAGCGCCGGGTCGTCGCGCAGCGCCGTCGTCACTCCGACCACGATGGCGTCGGATTCGGCGCGCAGCCGGTGCGCGTGCCCGCGGGCGGCCTCGCCGGTGATCCACCGGGAAGCGCCGTGGACGTCGGCGATCCGCCCGTCGAAGGTGGCGGCCGCCTTGAGGGTGACGTGCGGACGCCGCTCGCGCATGGCGGTCAGCCACGCGCGGTTCTGGCGCTCGGCCTCGGCGGCCAGCAGGCCCACCTCGACCGTGACGCCGTGGGCGCGCAGCAACGCCACCCCGCCGCCGGCGACGGGATTCGGGTCGGCGAGGGCGGCCACCACGCGCGCGAGGCCCGCGCGGGCGACGACCGGCGCGCAGGGCGGCGTCCGGCCCCGGTGATTGCAGGGTTCGAGGCTGACGTAGAGCGTGGCGCCGCGGGCGGCCTCGCCGGCGGCGGCGAGCGCCTCGACCTCGGCGTGGGGACCGCCCGCCCACAGGTGGACCCCCTCGCCGACGACCCGGCCCTCGCGGACGACGACGGCGCCCACGAGGGGGTTCGGGGAGGTCAAGCCACGGCCGCGCTCGGCCAGCTCGAGGGCGCGGCCCATGAAGAGCGCGTCGCTCACTGCGGGGGCACCAGCGCGTCCACGAAGCGCCCCGGGTCGAACGCCTGGAGGTCGTCGATCCGCTCGCCCACGCCCACGAGCGCGATCGGCAGCTCGAGCTCGCGCACGATGCGCACGACGATGCCGCCCTTGGCGGTGCCGTCGAGCTTCGTGAGCGCCACGCCCGTGAGTCCGATCGCCTCGTGGAACATCTTGGCCTGCGCGAATCCGTTCTGCCCGGTCGGTGCGTCGAGCACCATCAGCGACTCGTGGGGCGCGCCGGGGACCTGCCGCTGGATCACGCGCTTGAGCTTGCTCAGCTCGTCCATGAGGTTGCTCTTCGTGTGCAGCCGGCCGGCGGTGTCGATGACCAGGACGTCGGCGCTGCGGGCCATCGCCGCCTTCACCGCGTCGAAGACGACGGCGGCAGGGTCGGAGCCGGCCGCCTGGCGAATCACCTCCACGTCGATCCGCCGCCCCCACGCCTCCAGCTGCTCGATGGCGGCCGCCCGGAACGTGTCGGCCGCCGCCAGCATCACGTGCCGGCCGTCGGCCTTGAGCGCGGCGGCGAGCTTCGCGCACGTCGTCGTCTTGCCGGAGCCGTTCACCCCGAGCGTCAGCACCACGCTCGGCCGCGCTTCCAGCGCCAGCGGCCGGGCGGGCCCCAGGGTCTCCACCAGGAAGCGTCGCAGGACGGGGCGCAGCTGGTCGGCGCGCGTCACCGTGCCGTACATCACCTCCTCGCGCCCCCGGTTGACGAAGTCGGCCGCCATCGCGGCGCCGAGGTCGGCCGCCACCAGCAGCTCTTCCAGCTCCTCCCACAGCGCCTCGTCGATCGGGCGATCGGCCTCGAGCACGGACGAGAGCCCCGAGCCCAGATACTCCTGCGAGCGCCGGAGCCCCTCCCGCAACCGCTCGCCGAGCCCCGCGAAGAACTTCATGCCGGTAGTGTACCCCCCGGCCCCGGGGGGTCGTTCAGCGGCTCTCGGGAGGGATGACGAGCTGGGGGATGACGGCGCCCGGCGCCCCGAGTGGCGGCAGCGCGCGACCGTTCAGCTCGAGGCTGACCCCGCCCGCGTTGCCGATCGTGAGGACGAAGGGCCGGTCCGAGACCCACTCGCGCACTTCGCCGGCCGGCACGTTCTCCTCGCTGCTACGGCCGTCTTCGGTGCGGACGCGGATCCACGTCGTCGCGTGGGTGCGCGCGACGAGTCGATACGGCGACGCCACGCCGCCCGCCACGGTGTCCAGGCTCGGTGCCCCCGCCGGCGGCGCTCCGGCGTCGGAGGCGGGGCGCATCGCCGTGACGGGGGCCGCCGGCGGTGCGGCGGGCGCCGGCGCGAGCGCGGCCGGGGGCGTGGCGGGGGGGCGAGCGGGGTCCGCCGGGGCCGCGGGCGCCGGGGGAGAATCCGGCGCGGGGATCCGTACCGGGTGGGCGGCGCCGGGCGCCGGCGTCGTCGGCTCTGGGATGGAGGGCACCTCGGCGATCACCCGCTCCACTCGATCGGGCGGCTGGATCACGAGGGCCATGGTGAACAGCGCCATGCCGAGGACCACCAGGAGAAGGAAGGACACCAGGAGCGCGCCCCGGGTGCGGGGCTGGGCTGCGCCGGAGCGTGGCAGGGCCGCCGGTCGCCTGGGCGTCCGGGGGATGCAACCATCCCGGCTGTCGTAGCAGGCGAGCGCTTCCTCGGGGGGCTCCGCCAGGGCCTGGCAGTACGCACGGATGAAGCCCCGGGTGAAGACGGGCGCCGGCAGACTGTCGAAGGCGTCGGCTTCGAGCGCTGCCAGGTAGCGCTGGGCGACACGCGTCGTGCGGGCGACCTCGTCGATCGAGACGCCGCGCCGCGCCCGCAACTCACGCAGATATGCGCCGACCGACGCCATGACCGCCGTCGCCAAGTCTAGACCATCGGCCGTGGATTTTCCGGCGGGAGGGCCGTGGCGGCGACCGCCGCGGCGAGATTCACCGAAACCAGCTTGGACAGCCCCGGTTCTTCCATCGTCACGCCGTAGAGGATGTCGGCGGCCTCCATCGTCTTGCGGTTGTGTGTGATGACCAGGAACTGCGTCTGGCTGGTCAACTCGCGGAGGACGCGCAGGAAGCGGTGGATGTTGGCGTCGTCGAGCGGGGCGTCGACCTCGTCGAGGACGCAGAACGGGCTGGGTCGGAAGTAGAAGATGGCGAACAGCAGCGCCAGCCCGGTGAGGGCGCGCTCGCCGCCCGACATCAGCGACACCGCCTGCAGGCGCTTGCCCCGAGGCTGGGCCATCAGCTCGACCCCGGTGTCGAGCGGATCGCCCCCCTCCTCGGCCTCGACGAGCCGCAGCTCGGCCCGCCCGCCCTCGAAGAGCCGCTCGAAGATACGGCCGAAGTGCGCGTTGATCTCCTCGAAAGCCTGGCCGAACCGCTCCTGGGCGGTCCGGGTCATCCCCCGCAACGCCCGTTCGAGGTCCTTGATCGAGCCGGTGAGGTCGTCGTGCTGGGCCCGCAGGAAGGTGAGGCGCTCGTCCAGCTCGCGGTATTCCTCGTCGGCGACCAGATTGACCGGGCCGATCGCCTCCAGTCGGCCGTCCAGCTCGCCCAGCCGGTCGCGCACCGCGCCCAGGTCCCGGGTGGGGTCGTGCAGGCCCGGCAGCGCCCCGGCTTCGATGCCGTAGGTGCGATAGGCCTCCTGGGCCAGCTCCTCGCAGCGCACGCGACCCTCGGTGGCCTTCAGCTCGATCTCGTGGATGGCACTCACGAGCCGGTTCGCCTCGCTCTGCGCGGCGCGCAGCTCGTCGTCGACCGCGCGAAGCCCGTCGACGAGGCCGTGATGATCCTCGCCGGCCTGCCGCGCCTCGTCCTCGCGGCGGTCCCGCTCCAGGGCGACGTCGCGGGCGGCGGCGTCGGTGCGCTCGCGCTCGCCGGCGAGCCACGCGCGCCGCTCGCCGAGCTGACTCTGGCGCTGACGTCCCTGCGCGACGCGCGAGGTGAAGTCGGCTTCCATCTCGTCGAGCCTTCCCAGCTCGCGCCCCAGGGCCTCGGCCCGCTCGGTGATGGCCGCCAGCTCGACGCGAGCGGCGGTCAGCCGGGCCAGCAGCGCCGCCTCGCGCTCCTGGCCACCGGCGATCGCCGCCCGCACGGTCGCCATCACGGTCTCGTGGCGGGCCTCGGCGTCGCCGGCGGCCTCGACGTGCTGCCCGAGCCGCGCCAGCAACGCCTCGGTGTCGGCGGCCTCGGCGGCCACCTGGCGCGATTCGGCCCCGAGGGTTTCGAGGTGGCGGTGAACGCGTTCGTGCTCGCGCACAGCCTGCTCGAGGTCCTTCTCGCTGGCCAGGCGCTCGGCCTGCCGCGCCTGCACCGACTGCTCCAGCCCGCCCAGCCTGGCCCGCAGCGTCGCGACCTCGGCGGCCAGCGACGCCACCGCCGCCTGCTCGCGCTCCACCGTCTCGGCCAGCCGCTGCGCCTCGACCTCCAGGTCGCGCAACTGGCGCTTGCGGGTCAGCAGGGCCTGTGGCAGCGCGGACGCCTCCGAGCCGCCGCGCAGTCGCCCGGTCGGCGAGAGGACCTCCCCGGTGGGCGTCACGTACGTCGCCACCACACCGTTGCGGCGCCAGAGTGCCTCGGCCTGGTCGAGGTGCTCGACGACCGCCACCTGGGCCAGGAGGCTCTGCACCAGCCCCGGAGTTCGCGCCACGACGTGGTTCACCACCCAGCGCAGATCGGCCGAGAACGCGTCACCCCGCTCGGCGCGGTCCTCCAGCTTCTCGAGCGGCAGGAACGTGGCGGATCCCGAGCCGCGTTCGCGCAGCCACGACACCGCGGCGCGGGCATGCTCGAAGCGCTCGACGATCACCCACTGCAGCCGCTCCCCGAGCACCGCCTCCACCGCTCGCTCCAGACCCGGCTCGACCTCGAGGAGGTCGGCCACCGTCCCCACCACGCCGCCCAGCGATGCGGTCGCTCCCTCGGCGAACACCGCCCGCACGCCCGCGCCGTAGCCCTCGCGCGCCGCCTCCAGCTCACGGACGGCGTCCCGGCTCGAGCTGCGGGCCGCCAGGTCCAGACGCGCCTGTCCCAGGCGGGCCTCCGCCCCTGCGAGCCCGCCCTCTCGGTCGGCCAGCGCCTCCGCCAGCCGTGCGCGTTCGTCGGCCAGTGACGACAGGTCCAGGAGGGCGCGATCACGCGCGGACTCCAGCGTCGCGCGCCGCCCGGCGAGACTCTCCCCCTCCGCCTCCGCCTCGGCGAGCTCCTGGGCCAGGCGTTCGCCCCGCCGGCCGAGCTGGGCCTGGCGCTCACGCAACTCGCCCGCCTGTCGCGTGAGATCGATGCGCTCGGCGGCCACGCGGACCTGCTCCAGGCGCAGCGCCTCGAGGCGGTCGCGCTCGCCCGCCAGGCCCGCCCGATGGCGCTCGACCTCGACCTGCAGCGTCTCGACGAGCGCGCTCTGCTCGCCGCGGAGCCGCTCGGCCTCGGCCAGGGCGGCCAGAGCCGTCGCGCGCTCGGCCACGATCGTCTCCAGCCGCTCGGCGGCGAGGCGCATCTCCTCGTCGAGCCGGGCGGCCTCCTCGCCCACCTCCTGGAGCTGGACACCCATCTGCTCGCGGCGCTCCAGCAGGCGCTCCAGCTCGCCCTGGATCTTCTGCACGGACTGCCGGAGGTCCCCCAGCCGATGCTCGCTCGCCTGCAGGGCCTCGCGCTGGCGCGCCTCGCGGGCGGCCAGGCCGGCCAGCCGGGTGCGCACCCCCTGCTCGCTGTCGCCCAGCCGCGCCAGCTCCGCGGCCTGCAGCTGGGCCTGCGCGGTGAGGCCCGCGAAGTCCGCCGCCACCAGGGACAGCGCCAGCTCGCGCCGCTCGCTCTGCAGCGCCTTGTACTGCTGCGCCTTGCGGGCCTGCCGCTCCAGCGAGCCGAGCTGCCGGCGCACCTCGTCCATCACGTCGCGGACGCGAACGAGATTCTGACGGGCCGCGTCGAGCTTGCCCTGCGTCTCGCTGCGCTGCTGCTTGTACCGCGCGATGCCGGCCGCCTCCTCGATGAACACGCGGCGCTCGTGGGGCTTGGCGGTCAGGACGTGGTTGAGCTTGTCCTGGTCCATGACCGAGTACGCGCGCGGATTGGCGCCGGTGCCGGCGAACATGTCGAGGATGTCGCGCAACCGCGTCGGCTGCTTGTTCAGCAGGTACTCGCTCTCGCCGGTGCGGTAGAGGCGGCGGGCCACGCCGATCTCGCTCCACGGCACCGCCAGCGTGCCGTCGTTGGAGAACGTCAGCTCGACCTCGGCCAGGCCGACCGGCTTGCGGGAGCCGGTGCCGTGGAAGATGAGGTGCTCCATCTTCTCGCCGCGCAGCGATTTCGCGCTCTGTTCGCCGAGCGCCCACCGGACCGACTCCGAGATATTGCTGTTGTGGACGACGATGTTCGCCGCGACGAAGTTGTGCGTGTCGTCGATCGTGAGGTCGTAGACCCACGGATCGGGCGGGGCCGTACGCTCGATGGAGACGACCTCGTCCCAGCACACGTCGGCGTCGGCCAGCCTGCGAAGCTGTCGCAGGAGGGGCCGCGCGCGGTCGGAGGTGACGCCGCTCCGCTCGATCATGTCGGCGACTTCGTGCAGGCCCTCACGACTCGCCTCGCAGCGGCCCTCGACGTAGGCCGCCAGCCGAGGACTGAGCCGTCGTGCCGCCTTGACGCTGAGACCCCCGAGCCTCACGGCCGCCCGGACCAGCGGCGTGACCCCCGGAATGACGTCGAGGTTCGGGTTGCCGCGCACCTTCAGCGCCAGGGCAGCGTCGAGGCGAGCCTGCTTGACGCCGACGAACCGGAGCCGCCCGGCCAGACGACGCACCTGCTCCGTCCCATGGACGTACACCGAGTAGGACAGGCGGGCCTGACTCCCGGCGCCGTTCGTCGCCCGCTTGCGCTTGACCCGGAGCAGCGGGAAGACGCCGAGCCGCAGCAACAGGGTGCACACGTCATCGGCGAGACGCCGGCTCGCCGAGACGTGCTCGACAGAGGGCGTCGCCCGGC
>Ga0302046_10000832_pt1 | contig 29734 bp, 32 predicted proteins | sample RVTome_11_FD_200261 | JGI IMG/M metagenome (GOLD analysis project Ga0302046, IMG submission 200261) | Soil microbial communities from uranium-contaminated site in the Upper Colorado River Basin, Wyoming, United States - RVT147D111 (version 2) ...
TTTCGGCCCTCATTTTTTGTGTAAAAATTGCCCACCCAAATTTGCTCGTTTTTCCCCCCCCGGCACCGTCTTCCGTTTCTATTTGCTGCGGCTTTGGTTAGCGCCTGCGCGACGGAGCGACTCTACGACGGCCCGCCGCTGTCCTCGGCCGAGCGCGCGATCGTGCGCGCCGATCCGGTGATGAGCGCGGGATTGCCGGTGCAGTTGCGGTTGCGTCAGGTGAACGGCCGCGACGTCGCGCTTGCATCGAGCGCGGTCGAGTTGCCGCCCGGTAAGCACGAGCTCCTGGTCGATTGCCGCGTGGAGGAGAGCGGATCGGTGCGCCGCTTTGCCGTCGAAGCGGAGCTCGAGGCGGGCGGCCGCTACCGACTCGTCGCGAACGCGACGGCGCGAAACTGTGAAGCGGTCGAACTGATCGGAGACTGAACGGCGGGCGCGGGCGCAGGGCGCTATAATCCGGCGCCGTATGAACCGCAAGTTGTTGATTCCGATGATCCTCGCGACCCTGGTCGCGGCAATCGCGCGCGCCGATTCCATGACCGGGTTGGCGGATCCCGTGGGGATGCTGCAGCCGGTCGAACGCGTCGTGGTGCACAAGGCCGGCCGCAAGATGGAGCTCTTCCGCGAGGGCGAGCTCGTCGCGAGCTATCGTATTTCGCTCGGCCTCGCGCCCGCTGGCCACAAGCAGCGCGAAGGCGACTTCCGCACTCCCGAGGGCAGTTACCGGCTGACGCGCCGCAACGCGCAGAGCGAATTCTTCCTGGCCGTCCAGGTCTCGTATCCGGAAGCCGCCGACATGGCGATCGCGCGCCGGAACGGCTGGCAGCCAGGCGGGTCGATCATGGTGCACGGCCTTCCGAACTTCCTGAAATATCCGCGCGAGCGTTACCTCAGCACCGACTGGACCGACGGCTGCATCGCGCTGTCGAACGAGGACATGCTCGATTTCTGGCTGCTGACGGGACAAGGCACGCCAATAGAGATCCGACCGTGAACTCGGTTCCGGGCCTCGATCTCTCGGCAATCGTGCATGCGCGAGTGTCGCCGAAAGGCGTGCTCGACAATCTCTCGCAACAGGAAGTGGACAAACTCCTGGACCGCGGCCAGGGCGGCCTTTATCCGCTGTTCCGCCGCTGCGCCCTCGCGGTCCTGAACTCTGGCACGCTGATCGACGACGCGCGCCTCATCTTCGAGGCCTACAAGGATTTCGAGATTCGCATCGTGCGCGAGCCCTGGGGCATCAAGCTCGAGGTGCAGCACGCGCCGGGCAGCGCCTTCGTGGACGGCGAGATGATCAAAGGTGTCAAGGAGCACCTGTTCGCGGTGCTCCGCGACATCGTCTACACGCACAACGAGATCGTCGCGCGCTTTGACCTCGAGGACGCCGCGAGCGTCACGAACGCCATCTTCTGCATCCTGCGGAATGCGCGTGCCCTCGAGTATAAGGGCCGGCCGGACCTCGTCGTCTGCTGGGGCGGCCACTCCATCCCGCGCGAGGAATACGACTACACGAAGCAGGTCGGCTACGAACTCGGCCTGCGCGGGCTCTCGGTCTGCACGGGATGCGGACCGGGCGCCATGAAAGGGCCGATGAAAGGCGCGACCATCGGGCATTCCAAGCAGCGCATCCGGGATGGCCGCTATATCGGCGTCACCGAGCCCGGAATCATCGCTGCCGAGCCGCCGAATCCGATCGTGAACCAGCTCGTGATCATGCCCGACATTGAGAAACGGCTCGAGGCGTTCGTGCGGCTCTGCCACGGCATCATCGTGTTCCCGGGCGGCGCCGGAACCGCCGAGGAGATCCTGTATCTGCTCGGCATCCTGCTCGATCCCGCGAACGCCGGCCAGCAGCTCCCGCTCGCGTTCACCGGGCCGCGCGAGAGCGCAGGCTACTTCCGGCAGCTCGATCGCTTCATCGGCCTGACGCTCGGGGATGCCGCGCGAGAGCGCTATCGCATCATCGTGGACGATCCGCCGGAGGTCGCGCGCGAGATGCAGCGCGGTTTCGACGCAGTACGCCGCTCGCGGCGGCGCGCGGGCGACGCCTACAACTTCAACTGGCTGCTGAAGATCCCGCGCGCGTTTCAGCAGCCATTCGAAGTCACTCACGCTTCGATGGCGGGGCTCGCGCTGTCGACGGAACAGCCGGTGCACGAGCGCGCCGCGAACCTGCGCCGCGCGTTCTCCGGAATCGTCGCCGGCAACGTCAAGGAGCAGGGCATCAAGTTGATCGAGGAAAAGGGCCCGTTCGAGATCCACGCCGCGCCGCAGATCGCAAAGCCGCTCGACGAGCTGCTGCGCGGTTTCGTCGCGGAAAGACGCATGAAACTGGTCGGCGAGTACCGTCCGAGCTACCGCATCGTCTGATTGCGCCGGAACGCGGATTTGCACCCCGCGACTTGTGATGCAGTTCCTGTTTCGCCTGCTCCCCGCCGCGTAACTTGACCGGCATGAAGCCGGTTCAGGTCTCGTCCCCGTGAGTGACATCAAAGTGACGCCCCCCGACGGCCGTGACCGCGGCGGCTCCGAGCCGGCGCCGCGCCTGCCGCGCCGCACCTCCGTGAGCCGTCACGGGGCAATCTCGCGCGAGCTGACGAAATACTCGAACTACAAGACCTGGGCCGAAAAGGTTCGCGGCGTCTTCGCCGCCGACCCGGAAGCGCCGGGCGTCAATGGTGCCGGCGCGTCGCGCCGCCCCACGGATCGCTGAGCCTGCTACGAGCACAACAGTCATGGAAAGACTCGCCCAATTCATCGACGAGCTCGAAGACCTCGTGAGCTTGCTCCGGCACCAGCTCGGACTCTGGCCGACGAATCGGGTCGCGCGCCGCCGCTGATTCCGCGCCGGAAAGAGGGGACGCAACCCTTTTCCACCCACGCCCGCCGCCGCTGACTCTTCGACGAAAGTGGGGTTACGTTCCCATTTCGCGACGCTCCGCGCTTCGCGGCAAAACTGCTATCTTTGCGTCATGGGTGGCAAACCGGACGAGGCGGAACTGCGGGCGCGATTGACGCCCGAGCAATACCGCGTGACCCAGGAGCAGGGCACCGAACGCGCGTTTACCGGCGAGCATTATCACAACACGCGCACCGGCACGTATCTCTGCATCGTGTGCGGCGAGAAGCTGTTTTCGTCCGCCGCCAAGTACGACTCCGGGTCCGGCTGGCCGTCCTTCTGGCAGCCGGTCGACTCGGCGCGCGTCGCGGAATCCACCGACCGCTCGCGCGGCATGAATCGGACCGAAGTCCGCTGCGCGAACTGCGGCGCGCATCTTGGCCACGTCTTCGAGGACGGGCCGCAGCCGACGGGCCAGCGATTCTGCATCAATTCCGCGGCGCTCGGCTTCGAGCCCGGAACCGGTTCCTGATGTCCCACTCGCGTGTTGCGAGCGTCTTCGCGGCGGGACTTTGTCTCGCTGCGGGAGCGATCGCGCAGGAGCCGGCGACGCCGCCCGCACCGCCGGCATCGCTGGCACCGGATGCGGCCCTGCTCGTCACCGACCTCGTCGCCGGCATCGGGGACGAAGCACTGCCCGGCATGATCCTCATCGTGCATTACTCCGGCTGGTTGTACGACGCGAATGCGGCCAACTTTCGCGGGCGCCAGTTCGACAGCTCGCGCGAGCGCGGCCAGCCGTTCTCGTTCCCGCTCGGCGGCGGACGCGTGATCAGGGGCTGGGAGCAGGGCGTTCTCGGCATGAAAGTCGGCGGGCTGCGCCGTCTCGTGATCCCGCCCGCGCTCGCCTACGGCAGCCGCAATATCGGAAACGGCCTGATACCGCCGAACTCGACGCTGCTCTTCGAAATCGAATTGCTCGCGGTCGAAACCGTGACGCTGACCCCCGACCAGTGAACTGACGACGAGGTCATGATGCGCATTGGAATGTCCATCGCGGCGCTGGCCGCTTGTTTCGCCACGGGTGCGGCATCCGCCGCCACGCTGATCCATGCCGGCCGCCTCGTCGACGGCCTGACCGACGCGCCGCGCGAGCGCGTGACGGTGGTGGTGGACGGGGACCGCATCCGGTCCGTCGAGAATGGTTTCGTTGCCGCCGGCGAGGGCGACGAGGTCATCGAGCTGTCCGGCTCGACCGTGCTGCCCGGGCTGATGGACATGCACGTGCACCTCACCTCGGAGCACAGCCGGCGGAGCGAGCTCGACAGCATCAAGAAGAGCGAAGCCGATCGCGCCTACGATTCAGTGGTTTTTGCGGAGCGCACGCTGCTCGCCGGCTTCACGACGGTGCGTAACCTCGGCGACAGTTTCAACGTCTCGATTGCGCTCAGTCGCGCGATTGCGGACGGCAAGGTCAAAGGTCCGCGCGTATTCACGTCCGGCCGCTCGATCGGTACGCGCGGCGGCCATGCGGACTCGACGAATGCCTGGGGGCCGTTCCTCTATAGCGACGATCCGCGGCTCGACACCGTCTGCAATGGCCCGGACAGCTGCCGCGAAGCGGTGCGGAAGCGCTATCAGGACGGAGCGGACTCGATCAAGATCACCGCGACTGGCGGCGTCCTGTCGATCGCGAAGTCCGGCACCGCTCCCCAATTCACGGACGAGGAATTGAAGGCGGTCATCACGACCGCGCACGACTACGGGATGAAAGTCGCGGCCCATGCCCACGGCAACGAAGGGATGCTTCGTGCCGTGCGAGCCGGCATCGATTCGATCGAGCACGGCACGTACATGGACGACGAGACGCTCAAGCTGATGAAGGCGCAGGGCACGCATTACGTGCCGACGATTTCGGCCGGCCGCTGGGTCTTCGAGCAGGCGCAGGATCCGACGTACTTCCCGGCCATCGTCCGCCCCAAGGCGCTCGCTGTAGGCCCGCAGATCGAGGAGACCTTTGCGAAGGCCTGGAAGGGCGGCGTCACGATCATGTTCGGCACCGACTGCGGCGTTTGTGCGCACGGCAGCAACGCGAAAGAATTCGGTTACATGACGAAAGCCGGAATGCCGGTTATGGACGCGATTCGCTCAGCCACCATCGTCCCGGCTCGATATCTCGGCGTGGACGACCGACTCGGCAGCATCGAAGCCGGCAAGCTCGCGGACATTATTGCTGTTCCAGGTGATCCTCGGCAGGATGTTCAAGTGCTAGAGCGCGTCAACTTCGTCATGAAGGAAGGCGTCATCTATAAGCGCTGATTGCCGGAGGTTCGCCCGCCGCGCGCATGGATTTGCATGGCATCACCGGCACCCAGCATTGAAAGGTTCTTCATCGACGGTCCGGCGGGCGCGATCGAGGCGCTGCTCGAGCGGCCGCCAGACGCGCGCACGGACCTCATTGCTGTGTGCTGCCATCCCCATCCGCTGTACGGTGGAACGATGCAGAACAAGGTCGTGCACACACTCGCGCGCGCGGCCCAAGACCAGCGGGTCAGCTCACTGAGGTTCAATTTTCGCGGCGTTGGCGGTAGCGTCGGAAAGCACGACGATGGAGTCGGCGAGAGCGACGATGCGGCTGCGGTGGCGGACTGGAGCCGGCGGACGCTGGGTACCACGCGCCTGTGGTCGCTCGGGTTCTCGTTCGGCGGCTTCGTTGCCTACCGGCTCGCGACGCTATGCGATGCGGCGCTGCTCGTGACCGTGGCGCCGCCGGTGCGGCGATTCGATTTCACGACGCTCGCGGTGCCGCGCTGTCCCTGGCTCGTGGCCCAGGGCGACGCCGATGAACTCGGCGACCACGAGGCGGTGCTCGCCTGGACGCGAACCGTGAGTCCGCCGCCGGACGTGCGGATCCTGCCGGGAGCCGAGCATTTTTTTCACCGCCGCCTGACCGTGCTGCGGACGCTCGTTGGCGAGTGGCTGGCGGCGAAACAGGCTGAAAACCCCTGAAAAACGAACGGGGCGGACCCGCCGCCCCGTCAGCTTTCCGAACGCGAAATCGGATGGCGGCGCTTCAGCCCACCATCTCGTTGAGGTTCTTGAGGGCGCGGATACGCACCTTCTTGGAGGCCGGCTTGGCCTTGATCATCATCTTCTCGCCCGTGAAGGGGTTCACGCCCTCGCGCGCCTTGGTGGCGGCTTTCTTCACGACACGCATTTTGCAGACGCCAGGGAGCGTGAACACGCCGACGCCTTTCAGAGCCTTCTTCATCTGGTCGCCGAGCGCCTCGAGCACGGCGTTCACCTGCTTCTTGCTGAGATCTGCCTTGGCGGCGACCGCCGATACGACTTGCGACTTCGTGGGAGCCGCATTCTTTTTCGCCATTGAGTTGTCTCCTGTGGTTCTGTCAGCGACGGGGCGATCCCGCCAAATCAATTCCGGCGCGCAAGATACCACGGAAAATCCTGCTGCATAAGAGGGTCGACGACGATTTCGCGCGGGCTTTTACGGCATTCGAAGCGTGTTGGCAAATCAATCCAGACGAAATTCCCGCGTCAGGCGGACGCTGATCTCGGGGCTCGCCGCTGTCGCGCGCGCCCGAATCTCGATCGTGACCGGCACGCGATGACGCACTTCGACCGTCGCCAGCCAGGTCGGTCCATCCGCTTCGTCGTGACGCGTGAGCGCAAGCGTGTTGCGCTCGCCGGTGAGCGCGACCATGGTGGCCTCGAGTTCGAAGGCGTCGAGCCGGGCGCCGCCGTTCGAGTCGCGCGCGATCAGCGCGATCGTCAGCAGAGCTAGATTGCGTCTCTGCAGAATCCCGTAACTGCCCGCAATTTCTGAAGGCAGGTCGCGCGTCAGGGTCAGCGCGTAATGCAGCCGATGATCGCCGGCCTCGGCGAATCCGGGATCCGTGAATGGCGCCGCGGGCGGCACGGCCGCCGGGCTGCCGCCACAGGAGGCGAGGAGCCACCACGCGATGACGATGGCGGAGCGTGGGAGCCGGCCGGCCGACGCGCGCCCGGACCCGCCGATTTGCCGGCCTTTTCCGGGCGGTCCGCGCCTGTTGTTTGCCGCCCACGACGCAGGCCGCTGGGTGTCCGCCATCGTCAGGCGATTAGGATGCGAAACGCCTGCAGGCCGATGATGGCGACCAGCGGCGAGAAATCAATTCCCCCCACGATCGGCAGGACCCGGCGGAGCGGCCCGAGAACGGGCTCGCACAATGACGCGAGCAGCGCGGTCGCCGGGCTCCTGACGCCCGGCGCGATGAACGAGAGGAGCGCGTAGACGAAGATCAGGACCGTATACAGGAGCAGGGCCGCGAGCAGGAGCGAGCGGAGCGAGGCTTCGGCGAGCGGAAGGAACGGGAACAGGGCGCCTGTCTGCAGCCTGAAGATGATCAGCGTGGTGGCGAGCTGCACGGCGAGGAGCGCCACGATCGACGCCGTGTCCACTCGCCCGATCGGCGGCAGGATGCGGCGGAGCGGCAGTACGAGCCAGTTGGTCAGCGCCAGGATCGCCTGGGCGAGCGGATTGCGGAAATCGGCGCGCACGAGCGGCAGCAGCACGCGCAGCAGGAAGGCGTACACGGCGAATGTCAGCACCGAATCGACGATGAAGATCAGCGCGTCCATGGATCGATTCTAAACGCGCTCGCCGAAAATCGCGGTGCCAATGCGAAGGTGCGTCGCGCCCTCGGCGATCGCCGCCTCATAGTCGCCGCTCATGCCCATGGAGAGCGCATCGAGGCGTTGACCCGCGGCGTTCAGCTCCTCGAGCAGCCGCCGGAGCTCGGCGAACCATCGCCGCTGATGTGCCGGCTCCGCCTCCCGGGGCGGCAGGCACATGAGGCCGCGGAGCGCGAGCCGCGGCAGCCGGCTGACGCCGCCGGCGAGCGCGACAAGCTCGTGCGGCGCGACACCCGCCTTCGTCAGCTCGTCGCCGAGCCGCACCTGGATGCAGACGGCGAGCGGCGGCAGCGACGCCGGGCGCTGCGCCGCCAGCCGTTCCGCGATGCGGAGCCGGTCGACCGTGTGCACCCAGTCGAAGAGCTCTGCCACTTGCCGGGTCTTGTTCGATTGCAGGGCGCCGATGAAGTGCCGGCCGACGGTGCGGCCCGCGAGCGCCCCGAAATGCAGCCGTGCCTCCTGCACGTAGTTTTCGCCGAGGTCGCCGAGCCCCGCATCCAGCGCTGATTTCACGTGAGCGAGCGGCTGCGACTTGGCGACGCCGACCAATGTGATCGAAGCCGGATTTCTCCCTGCGGCTCGGGCCGCGAACGCGATGCTTTCCCGCACCCGTGCGAGTCTTTCAGCGGGATTCTGCGGAGCAGTTAACATATTGGTGTGCAGCGGTCAGCGATATACTGCCCCCGGTCCCGAGCAGCCGTTTTTTGTGGGACGGCGGGATCTTGCGCCGTGCACCGAGCCAGGGAGTCCTGATGGCCGTCGACATCGCACAACTCTTGGCGTTTGCCGTCAAGAACAACGCGTCCGACCTGCACCTGTCCGCGGGCGTGCCGCCCATGATCCGCGTGGACGGCGACGTCAAGCGCGTCAACATGCCACCGCTGACGCACAAGGAAGTGCACAGCATGGTGTACGACATCATGAACGACAAGCAGCGGAAGGTTTACGAAGAATTCTTCGAGACCGACTTTTCGTTCGAGATCCCGAACCTGGCGCGCTTCCGCGTCAACGCCTTCAACCAGAACCGCGGCGCCGGCGCCGTGTTCCGGAACATCCCCTCGGTGATCAAGACGCTCGACGACCTGTCCGCGCCGAAGGTGTTCAAGGACCTCTGCATGCTGCCGCGCGGCCTGGTCCTCGTGACCGGCCCGACCGGGTCGGGCAAGTCCACGACGCTCGCGGGCATGATCGACTACGTCAACGTCAATCGCCCCGAGCACATCATCACCATCGAGGACCCGATCGAGTTCGTGCACGAGTCGAAGCGCTGCCTGATCAATCAGCGCGAAGTGCATCGCGACACCCTCGGCTTCAGCGAGGCGCTGCGGTCGGCGCTGCGCGAGGACCCGGACGTGGTCCTGGTCGGTGAAATGCGCGACCTCGAGACGATCCGCCTCGCGCTGACCGCGGCGGAGACCGGCCATCTCGTGTTCGGCACGCTGCACACGAGTTCGGCGGCGAAGACGGTGGACCGCATCGTCGACGTCTTTCCGGCAGCCGAGAAGGAAATGGTCCGCGCGATGCTTTCGGAATCGCTGCGCGCCGTGATTTCGCAGACGCTCTTGAAGCGTCTCGGAGGCGGCCGCATCGCCGCGCATGAAATCATGATCGCGACGCCGGCGATCCGGAACCTGATCCGCGAGAACAAGATCGCGCAGATGTATTCGTCGATCCAGACCGGTCAGGGACAGGGCATGCAGACGCTCGACCAGTGCCTCACGGAAATGCTGGCGAAGGGCCTCGTCGCCAAGGAAGAGGCGCGCTACAAGGCCCAGAACAAGGACGCGATGTAAACGGCGCGCCGCGCGCCCGGGAGAGAGGAATGGATCGCGAACAGGCAATCAGGCTGATGCAGGACCTGCTGCGGCGCATGGTGGACCGCAAGGGATCCGACCTGTTCATCACCTCGGGCTTCCCGCCGGCGATCAAGATCGACGGCGAAGTGCGGCCGCAGACCGACAAGGTGCTGGCGCCGGAGCAAAGCGCGGTGCTCGTGCGCTCCATCATGAACGACCGCCAGACCCGCGAGTTCGACGCCAGCAAGGAAGCGAACTTCGCGATCGCGCCGCCCGGCATCGGGCGATTCCGCGTCAGCGCCTTCGTCCAGCAGGGCCACACGGGCTGCGTGATCCGCCAGATCAATTCGACCATCCCGACGATCGAGGAACTCGAGCTGCCGCCGATCCTGAAGGACATCGTGATGTCCAAGCGCGGCCTCGTGATCGTCGTCGGCGCGACCGGCTCCGGCAAGTCGACCACGCTTGCGGCGATGGTCGGCTATCGCAACGAGAAGACCCGCGGCCACATCGTCACGATCGAGGACCCGGTCGAGTACGTGCACCAGCACCGCGGCTGCGTCGTCACGCATCGCGAGGTCGGCGTCGACACCGAGAGCTGGCACACGGCCCTCAAGAACACGCTGCGCCAGGCGCCTGACGTCATCATGATCGGCGAAATCCGCGATCGCGAGACCATGGAATACGGCATCCAGTTCGCCGAAACGGGCCACCTCGTGCTCGCGACCCTGCACGCGAACAGCTCCAACCAGGCGCTCGACCGCATCATCAACTTCTTCCCCGAGGAGAAGCGCGAGCAGCTCCTCATGGACCTGTCCCTGAACATCCGCTCGATGGTTTCGCAGCGGCTGATCCCGCGCGAGAAGGCGGAGGGCCGGATCGCGGCGATGGAGATCCTGATCGGCACGCCGCTCGTCGCGGACCTGATCTTCCGCGGCGAAGTCTCGAAGATCAAGGAAGTGATGGCGCGCTCGAACCGGCTCGGCATGAAGACCTTCGACCAGGCGTTGTACGACCTCTACGAGAGCGGCGTCATCTCCTACGAGGAAGGACTGCGGAACGCCGACTCCAAGAACGAGTTGCGCCTCCGGATCAAGCTCGAAAGCAAGCGCGAGGATCGCCTCCAGGCGGAAGCCTCGAGCACCCTGAGGATCGTCGATGAGTCCAACGACGGCAAAGTCTACTGACAAGCCGATGAAAGAAGAAGCGATCGCGGCCGAAGCGGACGACAGCCGCTTCAGCATCAAGCCACTGCTCAAGCTGATGGCCGAGAAGAAGGCCTCGGACCTCTTCTTCACCTCGAATTCCCCGGTCAAGATCAAGATCGAGGGAATCATCTATCCGATCAACAAGCAGGTGCTGAACGCCGAGACCGTGCGCGACATCGCCTACGGCCTCATGAGCGCGGAGCAACTCGAACATTTCCAGAACGAGCTCGAAATAGACTTTGCGATCTCGGAGCCCGGCGTCGGCCGCTTCCGCGCAGCCCTGTTCTACCAGCGCGGCTTTCCGGCGCTCGTGCTGCGCTACATCAGCGTCGACACGCCGAAGCTCGACCAGCTGGGCCTCCCGGACACGCTGCGCGAACTCGCGATGCTGAAGCGCGGCCTCGTGCTGATGGTCGGCGCGACCGGGTCCGGCAAGTCGACGACGCTCGCGGCGATGGTCAATCACCGCAACGAGCACTGCTCTGATCACATCCTGACGATCGAGGATCCGGTCGAGTACCTGCACCAGAATCGCAAGGCGATCGTCAACCAGCGCGAAGTCGGGCTCGACACGCGTTCGTTCGGCAGGGCGCTGCGCGCTGCGATGCGCGCCGCGCCGGACGTGATTCTGATCGGCGAGATCCGCGATCGCGAGACGATGGAGGCGGCGATCTCGCTCGCCGGCACCGGCCATCTCTGCATCGCGACGCTGCACGCGAACAACTGCGCCGAAACGCTCGACCGCATCATCAACCTGTTTCCGCGCGACCAGCACAACCAGATCTTCCTCGACCTGTCGCAGTACCTGCGCGCGATCATTTCGCAGCGCCTGGTGCGCGGCCGCAACAACAAGCGGGTCGCCGCAGTCGAAGTGATGCTGAACACGCCGCACATCCAGGACCTCATCAAGAAGGGCGACGTCATCGGGGTCAAGGAAGCGATGCTGTCGTCGAATGAGCGCGGCATCCAGAATTACGATTCGGCGTTGCTGCACCTCTACAAGGACGGAAGAATCGACATCGAGGAAGCATTGAGCAACGCCGACTCCCGCACGAACCTCGAGGCCCGCATCAACTTCGGCTAAGGCGGGCGTTCCCGGGCGGGCGGGGAATGATTCCTCGTTCGCTCAGCCGATCTTTATTCGCTTGTATGTTAGTTGCCGGCCGGCGGTCGTGATGATCCACGGCAGCGGCACGAGCGGCCGCAGCAATCAGTGGGCGGTTTCAATTGCCGATGCGCTGGCGCGATGTGGCATCGCGGTGCTTATCCCGGACAAGCGCGGCAGCGGGAAGTCGCAGGGCGACTGGAGGACGGCGAGCTTCACGGACCTCGCCGCCGATGCGCACGCCGGATGGGAATTGCTGCGCGGGCGACCAGCGATCGATTCGGCGCGTGTCGGCTATGTCGGCCTCAGCCAGGGCGGGCATGTGGTGCCGCTCGCGACTGCGACGAGTCCCGGCGCGGCTTTCGCCGTCAATATAGTCGGCTCGACTCAGATCATGGAGGCGCAACTCTACGACGAACTCGAGATCGCCTATCGCAAGCATGGGCTCGATCAGGCGATGATCGACTACCTCCAGGAATTCGCGCGCTTCAGCTTCGACTACATCAGGACCGGCGCGGGCTGGGAGCGATAACTTGAGCGTCATCGCGAAATCGCCGCGGGCCCGTTCGCGCGCGCGGCCGAAACCTGGCCAACTTCTCCGGTGGATCCGTACTGGACATTCTGGCGCGGGGTTTACGACTTCGATCCCATGCCCTGGTGGCGCCGTGTCGTCCTGCAAGGCATCCCGGCCCTGATCGTTTACGGTGCCGACGACGACAACGTGAACGTGACCGCGAGCGTAGCAAGGCTCGGTGAGCAACTGCCCGACGGCGGCGTCACGCTGCGCATCTATCCTGGCGTTGGGCACGACTTGAGGAATCCGGCCACGGGTCAGCTGCTGCCGGAAATCGTGGCCGAAACCTGCGAGTGGCTTTTGGCCACCAGCCGGCGCGGACGCCGCACCTTCTAGTAAACGATCGCGGCGTCGAACACCGGGCCGTCCACGCAAACGCGTTTCATCGCGGGACCGTCGGGCGTCTCGACGAGCACCGTGCATCCGGCGCAGCCCCCGACACCGCAGGCCATGTTCTCCTCGAGCGATACCTGGCAGGGAACGCCGTGGCGGCGCGCCAGCGCGGCGACCGCGACGAGCATCGCGTGCGGCCCGCAGCTCATGATCTCGACCTCGGCCCGCTCGGAGTCCGCGATCGAACCGAGCCAGGCCTCGGCGAGCTCGGTCACGAATCCCCGGTGACAGCCGGGAAAGCCCGAGAGGCTCGCGAGCCGGCATGGGATGCCCAGTCCCTCGAGCAACGGCATCGCCGCGGTCGCGCCCGCGGGCAGGCCGGTCGCGGCCTGCCGCGAGGGCGCGAGTTCGAAGGGAAACGGCAACTCGGATCCCAGCAGTGCGAGCGGTTTCCAGGGGCCGCGATCCCGCGCGAGCCACTCGGCGAGAAATACCAGCGGCGGAATGCCGACACCGCCGCCGATCAGCAGCACGCGCGGGCGCGCGGTATGGGGCGTGAAGCCGCGGCCGATCGGGCCGAGGCAGGAAAGGATCTCGCCGGGCACGCGGAGCGAAAGATCGGCCAGCCCGTGTCCGACAATCTTGTAGAGCAACTCGACCCAGCCGGCCTGCGCGTTTGCGCGCATGATCGAAAGCGGGCGGCGCATCGGCAAGTCGGGCCCGCAGGTCAGGTGGACGAAGCTGCCGGGCGTCGCGGCCGCCGCGCAACGCGGCGCTCGCAGGCGCAGCACGTATTGCCCGCCGGCGAACGCCTGGTGATCGAGAACAGCCGCGTCCTCCAGGAAGATCGTGCCGCGCTGGTGCGGCTGCGCTGCGCTCACGGCGCGCGCTTCCGGCGCGCTTCGGCCAGGTGCGCGAGCACCGCCATGCGCACCGCCACGCCGTTCGCAACCTGCCGGCGGATCACCGACTGCGGTCCGTCGGCGACGTCCGGGGCGATCTCCACGCCGCGGTTCATCGGGCCCGGATGCATGACGATCGCCTGCGTATTCGCGCGGGCGAGCCGCGCGGCGGTCAGGCCGTAGTCGCGGTGATAGGCGGCGAGGTCCGTCGGTTCGGCGCCCTGGGCCCGCTCGTGCTGGAGGCGGAGCATCATGACGACGTCGGCGCCGGAGATGCCCCGGTCGAGCGACTCGAAGCGCCGGGCGCCCGCGTACTCCGCCGCGTCCGGCATCATCTCGGGCGGCGCGACGATGCGGATTTCCGGGACGCCGAGTGTCGCGAGCGCGCGATGCGCAGAGCGCGCGACGCGGGAGCGCCGGATGTCGCCGACGATCGCGACCGCGAGCCGCTCGAAGCCGCCCTTGCACTGGCGGATCGTCAGCGCGTCGAGCAGCCCCTGCGTGGGATGCGAGACGTGCGCTTCGCCGCCGGAGATCACGCTGACGTGCGGCGCGACGTGGCGCGCGACCTGCTCGTGAAGGCCGGCCTCGGCGTCCCGGATCACGAACGCGTCGACCTGCATGGCCTGCAAGGTCCAGATCGTGTCGAGGAGCGATTCGCCCTTGGCGCGCGACGAGAGCGCCATGTCGAGGTTGATCACGTCGGCGCCGAGGCGGACCGATGCGAGCTCGAACGAGGCGCGGGTCCGCGTGGAAGGCTCTGCGAACAGGATCGCGACGGTCCAGCCCCGGAGCGTGTCGCCGCGCGCGGGTACCTCGCCGGGCGTGCTGGTGTGTTGTTCCGCGCGCTGCAGCAATTCCTCGAGCAGGTCGCGCCCGAGTCCGTCGAGGGTGATCAGGTGTCGCAGCCGGCCCCGGTCGTCGAGCTGCGAGAAGCCTGCGCTCATCGCGCGGGCCGGCCTGATTGCGCCCGCAGCCATTGCAGCAGGAGCAGGCGCGCGGCCTCGCGGTCGACGTCGCCGCGGCGGACGCGCCGCGCCTTCGCGCCGCTCCGCCTTCGCTCGCGCAGGTCATCCTCCGCCTCGCGCGACGTCAGTCTTTCGTCCAAGCGGTGAACCTCGATGCCGTAACGGCCGCCGAGCAGGTCGGCGAACCGCAATGCCGCCGTGGTGAGGCTGGCATCGCGACCCGCCATATTATAGGGAATGCCGGCCACGATCGCGGCCGGGCGCCAGTCCGCGACGCAGCGGTCGATCGCGCGCCAGTCGGGCTCGCCGTCGTGCGCCGCAATGGTCGAAAGCGCTTCGGCCGTTCCCGTCAACGTGTTGCCGACCGCGACGCCGATGCGCCGCAGGCCGTAGTCGAAGGAGAGCACCGTCCTTGCGGCCGGCGCGGGCATCCGTCAGGCGCGCCCGGCCTGGGTGCTGATGCGGGACAGTTCGATTCCGAGCAGGCGCGCAGCCGCGTGCCAGCGCTGCTCGAATGGCAACTCGAAGATCAGTGCGTCGTCGCAAGGCACGGTGAGCCAGGCATTCTGCAGGAGTTCCTCGTCGAGCTGGCCGGCTTCCCAGCCGGCGTAACCGAGCGCGATGACGGCTTGCGCCGGACCCTTGCCTTGCGCCATCGCGGCGAGCACGTCGCGCGAAGTCGTGACGTGCAGCGTCTCCGAAACCGGCATCGTGGATTCCCAGGCCTGCGGACCGGGGCGATGCAGCACGAAGCCCCGGTCGCGTTGCACCGGGCCGCCGGAGAGCACCGTCATGTCGCGGAGCCGCGCGTCCTCGGTGTCGAGCGAAAGCTGGTCCAGCACTTCCGACATCCGCATTTCGAGCGGCCGGTTGATCACGAGGCCGAGCGCGCCGCGCTCGTTGTGTTCGCAGATGAGCGTCACGCTGTGCGAGAAATTCGGATCCGCGAGCGTCGGCATCGCGACCAGGAGCTGATTGTTGAGGTAGGGACCCGCGCCCATGCCGGTAGTATCGGCCGTGGCTTCGCACCGGTCAAAGCGGACGCGACGATGCGCCGCGATTCTTTGCCAGCAGACTTAATCCGGCATGGATGCGGGCAACTCCACCGAGGAGCCGGCGAGCCGGCCGCCCACGAACTGCCACTCGTAGGCGAAGCGCAGCACGTCGTGGCGGGTGGCGAGTTCCGCCGGGAACGCCTCGAACGGCGTCGCGAGCCGCAGGATGTCCATCGCGGCCCGATCGAGCTCCCCATGGCCGCTCGAACGCTGCACGTCGGCGCGCACCAGGCCGCCGCTCGAGGCGAGCACCACCTCGATCACGGGATTGCCGGAGAGCTTGCTGCGACGCGCCGCGTTTGGGAAATTGAGCGTGCCGACCTGCTCGATCCTGCGCTTCCAGGCATCGAGGTAAACGGCGACTTCGGAGTTCCTCGTGTTGGGCGTGACCACGAGCTCGCGGCGCGGCGCGCCCTTGAGCACGACCTCGCTCGCCTCGTCATTGCCGGCGAAAGGGGACGTCGATCCGGCGAGGGTCTCGCGCACCTGCGAAGCGGACATGGAGTTCATGTCCGCCGCTTCCGCGACAAATCTCGGCGTTCCATCCCGGCCTGTGAGCAAATTGCCTTCGCCGCCCTCGGCGCCCTCCGGCCTGGGCGGCTCCGCGCCGCCTTCGGGCGCCCCGGGCATCGCCTGCGGGCCCGCGCCCGCGGCGGGCTGGTAGGTCCTGCCATCCGTGGAATTGCCGCTGCCCTGCTGGGTGCGCTCGGCGAGATAGTCCGCCCGTTCGTTCGACGGCGAGTCCGGCAGCGTGTTGCTGACGAGCAGCACTTCGAGCGTCGGCACGTCGCCCGAATCGGCGAGCGGCGGCGCGAAGCTGATGCCGAGGATCAGGATCAGGTGAAACACGCCGGCGAGGAACATCGTGACGGTCAGGCGGTCACCGGATCCGGTCGATGGAGGCAAGCCCTTCATGTGCGGCCGGAGCCCCCGGGCAGCCGCGCGAGCACGGCGTCGATCAGCCGGCCGGCGATATCGTGGTCGTGCATCGACTCGAGCTCGCGGATGCCGGTCGGACTCGTGACATTGATCTCGGTCACGAAATCGCCGATGACGTCGAGACCGACGAACAGCATTCCACGCTCGCGCATCACCGGCCCGATACGCGAGCAGAGCCAGCGGTCCCGGTCGGTGAGGGCGCGTGCGCTGGCCCTCGCTCCCGCCGCGAGATTTCCGCGGTGATCGCCGGGCGCGGGCATGCGCACGAGCGCATGCGGCACGGGTTCGCCGTCCACGAGCAGGATGCGCGCGTCGCCCGTTTCCGCGATCTCCGGCAGGTAGCGCTGCGCGATCGCGTAGCGGGCGCCGTAATCGGTGAGAGTCTCGAACACGACGCGGGCATTCAGGTCGCCGGCCTCGAGAACGAAGATCGAGCGGCCTCCCATCCCGTCGAGCGGCTTGCAGACGACGCGGCCGTGCTCCTCGAGGAACGCCTGCATGGCCGTCATGTCGCGCGTGATCAGGGTCGGCGCGCAGCAATCCGGAAACCAGGCCGTGTACGCCTTCTCGTTCATGTCGCGAAGGCCCTGCGGGCGATTCACCACGAGCACGCCTTCCTGCTCGGCCCGCTCGAGCAGATAGGTCGTATAGACGTACTCGACGTCGAAGGGCGGGTCCTTGCGCATGAGCACGGCGTCGACGTTGCCCGCGAGCTCCCGCACCGTGGATTCGCCGGTGCGAAACCAGTTTTTGCCCTGGCCCGCAACCTCGATCGGGATGAGGCGCGCGATGGCGCGCCCGTCGCGCACCGACAGGTCGCCCTGGCCGAAGCACCAGGTCTGGCAGCCGTGGCGGGCTGCGGCGACGAGCATCGCGATTGTCGAGTCCTTCGCCGGCTTGATGGTTTCGAGCGGATCCATCAGCACGGCGAGTCCCGGTCGGGTTGGCATCAAGCGGTCTCCGGCCGATTGGCTGGAATGTGACGCGGATACTGCACGTCAGGGGGGCTTGTCATAGTACACCTGTCATCGGTCTCGACCGCCCGCGTGACCGGCGCTTCCGGCATGGCGGGGGGTGGACCGATATGTTAAAAGGAGGCCGCTCCGGCGTCGAAACCGTGGGCGCCACCAGGCGAGCTTTCACGCGCCCGGCCGGAGCAACGCCGGGGCCGGAGGAACCCGATGGACAGTGCAGCGGCCGTTAATGACGGGCACCGCCTGAGCGGTCTGAAAGTGCTTGTCATCGACGACAGCAAGACGATCCGTCGCACGGCGGAAACGCTGCTGGCCAAGGAAGGATGCGAAGTGTTCACCGCGGTGGACGGCTTCGACGCGCTGTCCAAGATCGCCGACCACCAGCCCGACATCGTCTTCGTGGACATCATGATGCCGCGCCTGGATGGCTACCAGACCTGCTCACTGATCAAGCACAACAAGGTGTTCCGCTCGATCCCGGTCATCATGCTGTCGAGCAAGGACGGGCTCTTCGACCGTGCGCGCGGACGCATCGTCGGTTCCGAGCATTACCTGACGAAACCGTTCACGCGCGACGAGTTGCTGTCGGCGATCGAGCGGCACGTCAACCGGGAATGACCGGAACGGCTGGAGAAGTGTCATGGCGCTCATCCTGATAGTCGACGACTCGCCGACCGAGGTGTTCCAGATGCGGCGCATGCTCGAGAACCATGGCTTCGAGACCGAGGGCGCCGCGGACGGCGCCGAAGGCATCCGCAAGGCGCGCGAGATCCGGCCCGACCTGATCCTGATGGATATCGTCATGCCAGGCGTCGACGGGTTTCGAGCCACGCGCACGCTCGCCAACGATCCCGCGACGCGCGCGATCCCCGTCATCATGGTCTCGAGCAAGGGCCAGGAAACCGACCGCATCTGGGGCATGCGCCAGGGCGCGGTCGACTACCTCGTGAAGCCGGTGACGCCGGCTCAACTCGTGGAGAAGGCGCAGGCTGCGCTCCTCACAGGCTGACCGGATGCAGGCTGAGCCGACCCTGAGGGCCCTGCGCGACCGGCCGTTCGAGCTGTTGCTGGCACTGGAGAGGCGCGCGCGCGACGTGGCTGCCGGCGCGCGCGACGGAACCGCGGCGCAGGAGTGGATCGGCGTCGCGTTCCGGATGAGCGGCGAGACCTTCCTGGTCGAGCGGGACGAAGCGCGGGAGGTCATGGGCGTGCCGACGCCGATCACCCGCGTGCCCGGCGCGCGGCCGTGGATCATGGGGCTCGCCAACGTGCGCGGGCAGTTGCTGCCGGTCATCGACTTGAAACAGTATTTCGGCAGCGGCGAGCTGGTGACGGGCCGCAACACGCGCGTGATCGTCGTCAATCACCGCGAGATACCCGCCGGCCTGGTGGTCGACGAGGTGTTGGGGTTTCGGCGGTTCGCGGAGCGCGAGTTCACGGCCGACGCGCCGCCGACGATAATCCGGTGCGAGCACTATTTGGCCGGGTCGTTCCGGCGTGGCAGCGAGGCCTGGCCGGTGTTGAGCCTGAGGACGCTGGTCGAGAGTCCGGCGTTCCTGCACGGTTCGACCTGAGCCGCGGTCAGGGAAAAGGTCTGGAGCATGGTCAACTTGCCTGAAAGGCACGCAATCGCGAAGTGGATGCCCGTGATGCTGGTCGGCGGACTCGTCGCCGCGCTCGCGGCTGCGCTCCTGCTCGTGCTGTCGACCCGCGCCGAAAACCAGGATCGCGGCTATCGCGCGCACCTCTCGGAGCTGACCTTGCTGGCCGGCGCCATGCCCGCGCAGGCTGCGGCGGCGGGACGCGGCGATCAGGCGGCGTTCGAACGGCTTGCCGCATCGCGCGCCACACTCGAGCGCGTGCTGGCCGAGATCGAGGAGGGCCGTTCGCCATTCGCGGCACTGTCGAGCCCGAGCGCCCGGCGCCTGGGCGATGAGCACGGCTGGATGCAGGTGCTCGAGGCTTCGCAGCAGGTGCTCGCCGCGCAGGCCGTGGCGGGGGAGTTGCGTTCCTCGGCGGCCGAGTCGCGCGCGATCCTCGGGCGGGTGCTGGCCGCGATCGGCAACGCGGTGTCTGCGCCCGGCGGAATGCCGGCGCTGCGCGTGCTGCCGCGCTTCGAGACGGTCGCGCAGCGCACCAGCGATGACCTCGAGCAGCTGGCGGGCGCCGCGGATCCGGCGGCCGTCACGCGGCGGATTTCCGAGAACACGGCACTCCTCGCACAGTTCCTCGCCGGCCTCGCGGGCCTCGACCGGTCCGCTGGCGTGCCGGCGATCGACGGCGAAGCAGCGACGCGGCTCGGCGAGGTGCGCGACGCCTTCGCATCCTATGAGAAGCAGTTGCAGGGGACGCTCGAGCGCGCCGGAGCGCTCGCGACTACGCAGCGCGCAGCGGCAGACCTCGCCGCGTCCGCCGACAAGCTGTCGAAGTCGCTCGCCACGCTGACCGACGCCGGGACCGGCGGCTTCGGAGGCGTCACGCCCGCGCTGATCGCGATCGGAATCGCCGTGCTCGCATTCGGCGGCGCGTTGTACGGCTGGGCGTCGCAGGCCGGCGTGCGCCGCGTCGCGAGCCTCGAATCCGAGCGCAACCGGCGCAACCAGGATGCGATCCTCCGGCTCCTCGACGAGATGTCGAGCCTCGCCGACGGTGACTTGACGGTGCAGGCGACGGTCACCGACGACATCACCGGCGCGATTGCGGACTCGATCAACTACGCGATCGAAGCGCTCCGCGAGCTGGTCGCGACGATCAACGACACGGCGATGCAGCTCGATCAGGCGACCAGGCAGACCCAGGCAGCGGCCGGGCATCTCGCCAAGGCGAGCGTGGCGCAGTCGCGGCAGGTGGCAGCGGCGACCGACGCGGTCGGCGCCATGGCGGCGTCGATCGAGGAAGTCTCCGGCAACGCCGAGCGCTCGGCCGACGTCGCGCGCCATGCAGTCGACGTTGCGCACAAGGGCGGCGACGCGGTGCGCCGCACGATCGACGGCATGAACACGATCCGCGAGAACATCCAGGACACGTCGAAGCGCATCAAGCGTCTCGGCGAAAGCTCGCAGGAGATCGGCAACATCGTTGAGCTGATCAACGACATCGCCGAGCAGACCAATATCCTCGCGCTGAACGCCTCGATCCAGGCATCGATGGCGGGCGAGTCGGGCCGCGGCTTCGCGGTCGTCGCCGACGAGGTGCAGCGCCTCGCCGAGCGCGCGGGTCACGCGACGCGGCAGATCGAAGTGCTGGTGCGCACGATCCAGACCGACACCAACGAGGCGGTCGTGTCGATGGAGCGCACGACGACCGACGTCGTGGGTGGGGCGCTGCTCGCCGAGAACGCGGGCGCCGCGCTCGGAGAGATCGAGGACGTGTCGAACCAGATCGCGCAGCTCGTGCAGAACATCTCCGCGAGCGCGCGCCAGCAGGCCGCGACTTCCGCGCACATCTCGCGCACGATGCAAGTGCTCCGGGAGATCAGCCAGCAGACCGCCGACAACACCAGCGCGACCTCGACCGCGATCGGCCGGCTCGCGGACATGTCGGCGCAGCTTCGCAAGTCGGCGGCGGGCTTCCGCCTGCCGCAGCAGCTCCCGGCCCCGGAGCGGAAGATCAAGCCCTCGCCGGCGCCCGCCCAGGCGGACAGCACGGAGACACGGCGCGCCGCGAGCGGCGCGGCCTGAGACGGCGTGGCGGACTTTCCCTCGGTCAACGAGCAGGCACTGCATCTCGTCGCGCGCGAGCTCGCCGCGACGCTGAACGACGTCCGCATCGCGCTCGAGGCGGCCGCGGAGACTCCGGCCGACAAGACGAACATCGCCAGGGCCGCAGACCTGATGCGCGCCGCGCGCGGCGTGCTCCGGGTCGTCGAGGTTTACGGCGCCGCGCTCCTCGCGGAAGAAATGGAGCACACCTCGCGCTGGCTCGCCGGCAACGAGGCCGATGCGCGCCAGTTCGTGGACGGACTCGACGCGCTCATGCGCGCGAGCGTGCAGCTCCCCACCTATCTCGAGCGGGTGCTGGGGGGAGGGCGTGACCTGGCGCTGGTGCTGCTGCCGCTGCTGAACGACCTGCGGGCGGTGCGCGGCGCGCCGCTCCTGTCCGAGGGCACCCTGCTTTCGCTGAACCTGAGCTCCGAGAAAGCCCCGTCGGCTCGCGATCCGAAGGTCGACCAGAAGCTGACCGTGCCGCAATGGTCGCGGCGCCTGCGGCCGAAGTTCCAGGCCGGATTGCTCGGTCTGATTCGCGGCGGCAGCGAAGATCGCGGACTCACCGCGCTCACCGAAGTCGCGAATCGCATGGAATCGATCGCAACGACCGCGCCGTTGTACCAGCTCTGGTGGGTGACGGGCGCCTTGCTCGACGCCTTGCGCGCACGCGGCCTCGAGGCGAGCGTCACCGTGAAGCGCCTGCTCGGACACGCCGACCGCGAGCTGAAGCGCCTGTATGGGCAGGGCGAGGAGGCGTACTCGGGCACGCCGCCGATCGAGCTCCTCAACAACCTGCTGTTCTATGTCGCGCGCGCCGAGACGCGCGGGGAGCGCATCGACGCGGTGCGAAGCTCCTTCCGCCTCGGTGAGCTGCTGCCAATCGACGAGTCGGTCGAACAGGAACGCGAATCCCTGTCGGCCCCGTCGGTGCGCCTCATGCGCACGGTCGCCGCCGCGATCAAGGAAGACCTCGGCCGCGTGAAGGACGCGCTCGATATCTACACGCGCAAAGGCGGGCCGCCGGAGGAGCTCGCTCCACAGGTCGACCTCCTGAAAAAAATCGGCGACACGCTCGCAGTGCTCGGCCTCGGCTCGGTGCGCGAGCAGGTCCAGGGCGAGCTCTCGCGGCTGACGGATGTCATCACGCGGCGGACGCCGGCGGAGCAGGACACGCTGATTGCGATCGCGGCCACGCTGATCGGCGTGGAGGACGGTCTCGATGACGCGCTGGTGCGGCTCATCATGCCGCCGGGCGCCCCGGCGCCGGGCGCCGAGACGGATCCGGAATTCCGCCTGGTCACCGAGACGGTGCTGCGCGAATGCATCGTGAACCTCGCGCGCATCAAGGAGCTGCTCGGCCAGTCCCTCGACCCGACCGCGGACCAGGCAGGCCTCGACGCGGCGCCCGCGCTCGCGCGCGGCATCACTGCGGGTCTGCTGCTGCTCGGGCGCAACCGGGCCATGGAAGTGATGCGGCGTATCGGCGAGCACGTCCAGGCGCTGCTCGGCCCCGGCAGCCTGTCGCGCAACGACGAGTACATCGACCGGCTCGCGGACGCGATCGTCGGCATCGAGTACTACATGGAAACGCTCCAGGCCGGGCGCGGCGATCCGTGGTACATGCTGGACAACGCCGAGCGCTGCCTCGGCGCGCTCGACCAGACACGCGCTGCGGCGCCCGGGGGCGCTCCTACACCGCGCGCCGCCGAGGCCAAGGCGCCGCCGCCGCCGCCGCCGCCTGCGCCAGCCGCCACGCCCGCGCCTGCGCGTGACGCCGCGGAGCCGCATCCCGCCGTCGATCCCGAGTTGCTCGCGCTCTTCATCGAAGAGGCCGGTGAGGAAATCGCCACGATCGGCCGCCTGTTCCCGCTCTGGGAGGAGAATCCTTCGGACCGCGAGTCGCTGACGCGCGTGCGCCGCGCGTTTCACACGCTCAAGGGCAGCGGGCGCGTCGTCGGTGCGCGCCGCATCGGCGATTTCGCCTGGTCGGTCGAGAACCTGCTGAACCGGGTGATCGACGGCACGCTCGAGCGCACGAGCGGCATGCTCGCGACCTTGCGCGTAGCGATCGGAATCTTGCCCGCGCTGGTCGGCGAGCTCGCCGGCAAGCCGGGGGAAGTCGCAGGCCTGGCGGAGCTCGCCGCGCGCGTCGAAGCGCACGCCGCGGGACAGGCGACTGCCGCGCTCCGGCGACTTGAGGCCGCCGCGGCTTCGCCGGAGCCGACCTTGGTGATCCCAAAGCTCGAGGATCAGATCGCGACCAAACGCCTCGCGACGCTGCCGGAGCCGCCGCAGGCCCCGGCGCCGCCGCCGGCACCCGCGGAAACGGCGCCGCCCGCGGACGACGCCTGGCTAGGCCGGCCCGCGGCCTATGCGGAAGGCGGGGATTCCTCGCTGCAGGAGATTTACCAGAAGGAAGTGCAGAGCCATCTCGAGGTGATTCGCGCCTACCTGCGCCATGCCTGGCTCGCGGTCGGCACGCATACCGTCACCGAGGACCTCTATCGCGCCTGCCACACCCTGCGCGGCGCATCGCGCACCGCCGGAATACGCCACAGCATCCGGCTCGCCGAACCGCTGCACCGGTGGCTGCGCCGCATGTTCGACAATGACTCGCCGTTTGACGAAGCAGGGCTCGCGGTGCTCGCCGACAGTGTCGTCGGCTTCGAGGACGTGATCGCTGCCGTGCACGAGGACACGGGGCACTTCACGAATCTCGACCGACTGGTGAGGCGCATCGAACAGCAGGATGCGGAGCTCGAGCGGCGCCTGGCAGAAGAGCCGCCACAGATGGGCGTTTCACAGGAGATCGTGATCGAGGCGCCGGAGGAACCGCCGTCGGCCGAACCCGCGCTGCCTGCAGCCCCGCCGCGACTGTCGCTCGAATCGCTCCTGCCCGGCAGGGGCGCCGCGGTCGCACCGGAACGGGACGTGCACGGTCTGCTGCCGAAGATTCCCGTGCCCGCAGGGACGGAGGGCAAGCCGCCCTATCTGCAAGCGACGGAAGCGCCACCGCAACCTGCGGCGGCCGCGTCGCCCAGATCGCCAGGGGCGCGAGGCGAAGATTACGACCCGGACGTCGCTTCCATATTCGGTGACGAGGCGACTGAGCTCCTGGAATCCGCCGATGCGGCGCTTGGCGCGCTCAAGGCCGAGCGCGGCAGCCGCGATCGCGTCACCGAGCTGCAGCGCGTGCTGCACACGCTGAAGGGCGGGGCCCGCATGGCGGGCATTACCGCGATGGGCGATCTGAGTCACGAGCTCGAATCGCTGGTCATCCAGCTCGGCGACGACGCCGTTCATCTCGATGACCGGAGCCTCGAGGTCGTCCAGTCGAGTCTCGACGAGCTCTCCCGGATGCGCGACCTGGTCGGCGCCGGCCGCCCGGTCGAGCCTGCGCGCGATCTCATCACGCGCATCCGGCTGATCGGCCGCGGAGGCGCGCCGGCGGTTGAGAAACCGACGGCCCCGGTGCCGCCGAGCGCGGAGCCGCCGATCCGGCCGCCGGCCGCGAAGGCGAAGCGTGCGCCCGCGCGGGCCGCTCCCGCGGCGCTCGAACCTGCGGAGGAACCCGAGGCTGAGGCGGCAAGCCCGTCGCCCGCGGCCGCGGCGACGGGTCCGCCCACGCGCGACACCACGGCGGATCGCGCCGAGGTCGCGCGCGTGGACGCCGATCTCCTCGACACAATGTTGAACGTCGCGGGCGAAGTGAGCATCTACCGCGCGCGCCTCGAGCAGCAGGTGTCCTCGATCGATTTCAATCTCGCCGAGCTCGGGCGGGTCGTGCAGCGGCTGAAGGACCAGTTGCGCAAGCTCGAGATCGAGACCGAGGCGCAGATCCTGCACCGGCACGTGGATTCGGGCACGCGGCGCGACGATTTCGATCCGCTCGAGCTGGACCGCTACTCGTCGATCCAGCAGTACTCGCGCGCGCTCGCGGAGACGAGCTCCGACGTCGCGAGCGTGCAGGGCCTGCTCGCGACCCAGATGCGCGAAGTCCAGAACCTGCTGACACAGCAGGGCCGCATCGTCTCGGAGCTGCAGGGCGGGCTGATGCGCACGCGCATGGTGCCGTTCCAGCGCCAGGTGCAGCGCCTCACGCGAATTGCGCGCCAAGCCGCGGCCGAAACCCGAAAGAAGGTGGAAGTCCGCATCAACGGCGCGGCCGGCGAGCTCGACCGGCAGGTGCTCGAGCGCATGCTGGCGCCTTTCGAGCACATGTTGCGGAACGCCATCGTCCACGGCATCGAACTGCCCGCTGCGCGCGTCGCGGCCGGCAAGGACGAAATGGGACGGATCGACGTCGCGCTGAAGCGCGAGGGCTCGGAGGTCGTCATCACGGTCGCTGACGACGGCGCGGGCGTGAACCTGAAGCTCGTGCGCGATCGCGCGGTGGCGCTCGGGCTCACGACGCTGAAGCAGGAGCTGTCGGACGAACAGGCGCTGCAACTCATCCTGGAGCCGGGCTTCTCGACCGCCGGCAAGGTCACGCAGACGGCCGGTCGCGGCGTCGGCATGGACGTGGTCGCGACCGAGATCAAGAAACTGGGCGGCTCGCTCTACACGGAGACCGAGGCCGGCAAGGGCACGCGCTTCACAGTGCGGCTTCCATTCACGCTCGCGATCAGCCAGGCGCTTGTGGTGCGAGTGGGGGAGGAGCTCTACGCGCTGCCGCTGCCGACCGTCGAGGGCGTGGTGCGCGTGCCGCGCGCGGAAGTGATGCGGCATCTCGGCGAAGAGTCGGCGAGCTTCGACTACGGCGGGCAGAAGTATCGCTTCCAGCACCTCGCGACCTTCGTCAGCGGCACGGCGTCCACGATCCCCGAGCACGACGTCGCGGTGCCGGTGATCCTGGTGCGCGCGGGCGAGCACTCGACCGCGATCGTGACTGACGAGCTGATCGGCAGCCGCGAGATCGTCGTCAAGACAGTCGGGCCGCAGATCTCCGGAATCCGGGGCATTTCGGGCGCGACGATTCTCGGCGACGGTCGCATTTGCGTGATCCTCGACGTCGGCGCGCTGGTTCGCTCCGACTGGCGCCAGCGTGCGGCGCCGGACGCGCGGGCGGCGAGCCAGGTGGACCGGCGCATCTTCGCGCTCGTCGTGGACGACTCGATCACCGTGCGCCGCGTGACCCAGAGGCTGCTCGAGCGGAACGGCATGCGCGTCGTGACCGCGAAGGACGGCCTAGAGGCGGTTTCGGTGCTGCAGGACGAAGTGCCCGACGTGATCCTGCTCGACATCGAGATGCCGCGCATGGACGGGTACGAGGTCGCCTCGCACGTGCGCAACGACGTCCGCCTGAAGGACGTCCCGATCGTGATGATCACGTCGCGCGTCGGAGAAAAGCACCGCGCGCGCGCGATCGAGCTCGGCGTCAACGAATATCTCGGCAAGCCCTACCAGGAAGGCCAGCTATTGCAGGCGATCGAGCCGCTGGTGCGGCGGACCGTCCAATGAGCGCAGAACAGGAGCTCTACGGCCTGCTGGTCCCGCTGCTTGACGAGCGCCTGCTGGTGCCACGCGCCTGCATCGCGGAGGTCACCGGGTTCCAGCCACTGCAGGAAATGCCCGGGGCACCGCCCTGGTATCTCGGCATCGCGGCCTGGAACGGCCGCGGCATTCCCGTCGTGTCCTTCGAGGGCGCCTGCGGCAAACGCATTCCGGTCATCGGAGGGCGCACGCGCATCGTGATATTCACCTGCCTCGGCCAGAAACTTCCGGCCGGCCACTTCGGCATTGCGACCCAGGGCTTTCCGCAGCTCGTGCGCGTGAATCCGCACGTGATCGCGCCGGACGGCTCGCGCGCTTTTCCGGAGCGCTCGCCCGTGCTTTGCCAGGTGCGCATGGTCAACGAGCTGCCGCTGATTCCGGATCTCGAGCGTCTCGAGGAAATGATCGCCGACGAGACGACCGTCACCGCCGCGTGATGAAAAAGGGGACGTTCACCTTTTCCCGCTGCGGGAAAAGGTGAACGTCCCCTTTTTAATCAACCCAGATCGCCCGCCACCGATTGCAGCACCGAGAGCGCTGCGATCGCCGCGGTTTCGCTGCGAAGGATCCGGGGGCCGAGGCGGCAGGCGCGATATCCCGCGCGTTCCGCCGCCGCCCGCTCCGCGTCCTCGAGCCCGCCTTCCGGACCGACGAGCAGCTCGATGGCGCGCGCGCCCCTGGCAGCGTCGACGAGGGATGGCTCCGAGCCGGCGGCGAGCAGGACGCGGCGCGTGCCGGCGGCCGGCGGCTCTGCGAGCCATGCGGGGAGCGTCACCGGTTCTGCGAGTCGCGGGAGCTTCGCGCGCCCGCACTGCTCGCAGGCGGCGATGGCGATGCCGCGCCAGTGCGCCGACTTCCTTTCCCGGCTTTCGGCATCGAGCTTCACGACGCTCCGCGCCGTCGCCACCGGCTGCATCGCGGCGACGCCGAGCTCGGTCGCCTTCTGCACCACGAGATCCATGCGCTCAGCGCGCGCGATGCCCTGAACGAGCGTGAGCGCGAGCGGCGACTCGGTCCTTGCGGGTGTCGTGCCGAGGACCTCGACTTCCACGGCGTCGCGGCCGAGCGCGTCGATCCTGGACGGATAGTCCGTCCCATCCCCATTGAAGAGAGTCAGCGCGTCGCCGGCTTCGAGGCGGAGCACGCGCCGCACGTGGGCCGCCGCGGCGCCCTGGATCGCGACGCGCGCGCCCTGCGCGAGTGCCTCATCGACGTGTACGCGGATCAGGCGCATGCCTCATCCACCGCGCCGCGGGCGATTTCGGCGAGCCAGTCGATCTGCTCGGGCTCGATGACATAGGGCGGCATCAGGTAGATCACGTTGCCGATGGGCCGCAGGAGCGCACCCTGCGCGAGCGAGTATTCATAGGCGCGGAGTCCGCGTCTCTCGCGCCAATCGAAGCGCTCGCCCTTCGCCTTGTCCTTCACGAACTCGATCGCCGCGATCATGCCGGTCTGGCGGACTTCCGCAACCTGCGGATGATCGGCGAGGGGAGCGGTCGCCTCGGCGAGCCGGCCGCTGAGGGCGCGATTGCGCTCGATCACGCCGTCGTCGCGGAATATCGCGAGCGTCGCGAGCGCGGCGGCGCAGGCGAGCGGATTGCCGGTGTAGCTGTGCGAATGCAGGAAGGCCGTGAGCCTGGTGTAGTCGTCGTAGAAAGCCCGGTACACGGGTTCGGTGGTCAGGATCGCCGACAGCGGCAAATAACCGCCGGTCAGCCCTTTCGAAAGACAAAGGAAATCGGGACGGATGTCCGCTTGCTCGCAGGCGAAGAGCGTCCCCGTGCGGCCGAAGCCGACGGCAATCTCGTCCGCGATCAGGAGCACGCCGTGGCGGTCACAGGCTTGGCGCAGCATCGCGAGGTACACAGGGTGATACATGCGCATCGAACCCGCGCACTGGACGAGCGGCTCGACGATGACGGCCGCGATCTCATCGGCCTTTGCTGCGAGCGTTCGCTCCATCTCGCCGAACAAGCGCCGGCTGTGGGTTTCCCAGCTCTCGCCCGGCTCGCGCAGGTGGCAGTCCGGCGACGGCACCGTGATCACGTCCATGAGGAGCGGCTGGTACACCTTCTTGTACAGCTCCACGTCGCCGACCGCGAGCGCGCCCAGGGTTTCACCGTGATAACTGTTCGACAGCGTGACGAAGCGCCGCTTGCGCGGCCGACCGAGGTTCTGCCAATAGTGAAAGCTCATCTTGACGGCGACTTCGACCGCCGCCGAGCCGTTGTCCGCGTAGAAGCAGCGCGTGAGGCCGGCAGGAACGAGCCGCACCAGGCTTTCCGCAAGCGCGAGCGCCGGCTCATGCGTGAAGCCGGCGAGCAGGACGTGCTCGAGGCGCTCGAGCTGCTCGCGCACCGCGGCATTGATGCGCGGATTGGCGTGTCCGAACAGGTTGACCCACCAGGAGCTGATGCCGTCGAGATAACGGCGGCCCTCGAAATCGTGGAGCCACACGCCTTCACCGCGCGCGATCGGGATGAGCGGCAATCGCTCGTGATCCTGCATCTGCGTGCACGGATGCCAGACAACCGCCAGGTCGCGGGCGGCTATGGCGGCGTTGCGGGAAGTCCCGGTCATCGAAAAACGAGTGTATGCGATTGGAAGCGGCGAATGGCGCGGGCTAAGCTGTCCCGATGTCCGCCATGTCCATCGCGACGGGTCTGCTTGCGGGGGCGCGCTCGGTTTATTCGCCGAACTGCGATGATCGGCCGGACGGCGCCCTGCCGGAGCTCGTCGTCATTCACGGCATCAGCCTGCCGCCCGGCCGCTACGGCGGGCCGTGGATCGAGCGCCTGTTCACGAACACGCTGCCGCCCGACGTCGATCCCTATTTCGCGATGATTCACCACCTGCGCGTGTCGTCGCACGTGCTGATCGCGCGCGATGGCACGCCGACGCAGTACGTGCCATTCGATCTCCGCGCCTGGCATGCTGGTCCCTCGCACTGGCGCGGCCGCGGCGCCTGCAACGATTTCTCGATCGGCATCGAACTCGAAGGCGCCGATGATGAACCGTACGCGGATCCCCAGTACTCTACATTGGCGCAGGTGATCACGGCCCTGCAACGGACGTACGTGTCACTTGCGGATGGCTGGATCGCGGGTCACAGCGACATTGCACCCGGCCGCAAGACGGATCCGGGG
>Ga0302046_10000834_pt1 | contig 29645 bp, 25 predicted proteins | sample RVTome_11_FD_200261 | JGI IMG/M metagenome (GOLD analysis project Ga0302046, IMG submission 200261) | Soil microbial communities from uranium-contaminated site in the Upper Colorado River Basin, Wyoming, United States - RVT147D111 (version 2) ...
CCCCTGATTGACGAAGAACAACTCGCGCCGGTCCACCTTGGGATCGGCGATGTTCGTGACGTAGATGTCGTCGAACCCGTCACCCGTGACATCGGCGGCCTGCACACCGTGGCCTCCCAAGTTCCCCGAGGATGGTCTTCTACCTGACACCTATCTGGGACGGAAAGACCAAGACAATTTAAGATGAGCGTGCGCGCCGAGCAGCAAGTCGCTCGCTAAGTGGGGATTGAACTACGTACTAGAGGAGTACCTGCCAACCAAATTGAAGAGGCCGAATCGATTTCTCCCTTGAAGTCCCGGTTTCCTCGCGGTCTCCTCAGGTCCTTGCCTTCAATTCCCGCCGATGTTAACGTCACTCCCACTCCTGTATGAACATTCTGCTCCTCCGTCCCATCCCCGGTAACGAACGCTTCGGTCTCGGTCCTTTCTTTCGCATCGAGCCGTTAGGCATGGAGTACATCGCCCGGGCTCTAGCGGGCCGCAACCATGACGTCGAAGTCCTCGATCTGCGTTTCACGCAGTCGGTGGAGTTCCATCTTGAGCGCCGTCGTCCCCGGGTCGTCGGTATCGCTTGCATGCATGCACTCGAAGTGGAAGACGTCATGGCCCTCGCCCACCGCGTTCGCCAGGCGGCTCCCGACGCGTTTGTGGTTGTCGGCGGGCATGCTGCGGCGGCCTACCCGGCGCCGTTTCGCGTTTCCGGCATCGACGCCATCTGCACCGACGACGGTGAACGAGCCGTACCCCTGCTCGTCGAGGCGCTCGAAGGCGGCCGACCGGCAAGCGCCGTCCCCGGGTTTCTGGTTCGCGAGGGTCACGACTTCATTGACACCGGGACACACGAGGAAGCGTTCGTGCTCGACGACGTTGCGCTGCCGTTGCGTAAGCCGGTGGAGCCGTGGAGAGCAGAGTACGCCTGCTTGCAGTACCGGCCGATGTGGCTGGTGGAAACTGCCCGGGGTTGCCCGTTTCGATGTTCTTTTTGCTCGGTCGCGCCCTTGTTCGATCGTTCCGTCCGCGAGCGCTCGATCGATTCGGTTTGTCGCGATCTCGCCAACGTGGGTCCTAATGTGTTCATCGCGGATGATCTCTTCTGGTATCACGGAGCCAGGAGCCGCGAGCTGGCCAGCGAGGTCGTGCGCCGGGGCATTCGAAAGAACTTTCTCCTTGTCCAGAGTCGAGTCGATCTCGTGGCGAACCATCCGGAGCTCCTCGAGGCATGGCGCCCGCTGGCCAAACGCATCGATATCTTCTTCGGTTTCGAGGCGAGCACGGACGACGGACTCGCGGCTCTCGCGAAAGATACGACGGTAGATCGGACCGAGGAGGCACTTCGGGTTTGCAGGAAGCTCGATTACGGATTCACCGGGAACTTCGTCATCGATCCCGCCTGGGACGAAGGGGATTTCGAGCGCCTGTGGGCCTTCGTCGACCGGAACCGACTCTCGAGAGCCGGGTTTACCGTGCTGACCCCACTCCCCGGGACCCCTTACTTCGAAGCGATGAAGAGCCGTATTCGTGCGAAGAGCTGGTCGCAGTTCGACATGCATCACCTGCTCTGGGAGCCAAAGCTCGGCCCGCGGCGTTTCTTCGAGCTCTATTGCGAAACGTGGCGGCGCTCGGTGCTCAACCTGCGGGGTGACAAGAAATGGTGGAAGTGGATTCCTCAGACAAATATCAGGGACCTCTTCTTTCTTGCCAAGCTCGTGAAGCGAACGCAGCATATGATGAAGCCCGAGTCCTATCTGATGGAGCATCGCCTTAGCGACTCTCGCTTCGACGTGGCGGCCCCCGCCGACTCTCACTTGCGACTCGCCTGAGACCGAGCTTCCCGTTCACTCTTGACCCACCCGAATTAATCTCCTAGGATTACCTGTCCTGACCCACGACCGTAGTCCGTGTTGAGAGTTGAACGTGACGATGTTGGCGTGCACGGGCCTCCGAACCCCCGCGCCCGCGCCTCCGGCCTGGGTCAGCCGCATCTTTGAGCGCACCTCCTGGAAACTGGTATCGGGCAGGAACGACCCCATTCAAATCCAGGTCGTCGATTCCCAGAGGTGGGCACAGATCAAGGCCACTTTTCCCATCCACGGCGTGAGCCACGAGATTTTCGAGCAGCTCGTCTGCTGCGCCTACCGGGATTTGGCTAGCGAGCTGAGCAAGCGTCTCGCGCGTCATGCTGTGAGGTTGTGGGCGTTCATCCCCGATATCCGTGCTCGGATGGGCTCCGGTCTGGATCGTTACAAGGTTTTCAACGCTGGCCGCTTTTCTGCTTTCCAAAGCTGGTTTGGTGGAGCCGAGAAATTGCGAATGGTTCCGACCGGCACCGGTGTCGGCTGGGGTGACAGTCAGCTGGCGTTGCACTGCCTGAGCACAATTCGACCGGGAGTACAGGTGGAGAACCCGCGGCAGATTCCGGCGTACCGTTATTCAAAACGATACGGACCGAAGCCTCCATGTTTCGCCCGGGCGACCCGCATTCAGATCCCAGGGGAATCGCCCGTGCTGTTCGTAGGCGGAACCGCGAGCATCTTCGGAGAAGATACTCTGCACCGAGGAAACGTGAAGGAGCAATTGGCTGAGACGTTTCGTAATCTCGCCAGCGTGGCACAGTCTGCATTCGCTCCGGTGATCACGAAGCTACCGGCCCAGCCGGCCCCCGAAGACTGGCTGCAGGTTTATCGGTATCTGCGCGTCTACTATTTGAACTCTGCTGATCTGGACACGCTGACGGGTTTGGTCGCTGAGCGCTGCCCCCTCGCGGAAGAAATCGAGTTTGTTCAAGCAAAACTCTGTCGACCGGAGCTGCTAGTCGAGATTGAAGGATTGGCCAGGGCGGACTGAGATTTCATGGCCCGGCGGACTGAGCCAGGTGACCCCGCAGAACCTCATGCAGCACCTTCAATCGCTCTCGCTCCCTCTGGCTCAACCCTTGCCCGCGAAGGCTTCTGGATGAGCCATGACACCATCGGCCGTTGATCACGAGAGACCCGGGGAAACTACTCCACCCTCGACCATCGCACGTCTAGGCTTCAAGCTGCGGACCGAAGCGGCAAGCCCTGCACGGCAAGCGGCGGCGATCGGAGTCGGATTCCTCATTGGGTGCAGCCCCTTTTTAGGACTGCACTTGCCCCTGTCGCTTTTCGCGGGCTGGCTTTTCGGACTGAACCGGCTCAAGATCTATGTTGCCGCCAATATCTCGAACCCATTGGTCTCACCGTTCCTCCTCTTTGCCGAAATCCAGGTGGGGAGTTGGTTGAAAACCGGCTCGTTCTATCCCATTTCGGTCGAAACGCTCCGGGAACTCGACATTTGGGACTTCGCTGGAGACCTGCTCCTGGGGAGTGCAACGGTCGGGCTGGGGATGGGCGCCCTAGGTGCCCTGGTGACTTACGTCTTTGTGAGCCAATCGCGTCTCGAACCCGCAGTGGGCCTCCTGCTCGAAAAAGCGGCGGAAAGATACCTAAGCTCGGGTCTGCTGGCGTGGGAGTTCGCGCACAGCAAGCTGCGTTACGACCCGGTGTATCAGGAGATTCTGCGGGAGGGGATGCTCCCCGAGACGGGAACCTTTCTTGATCTGGGTTGTGGCCGCGGACTCCTTCTCGCTGCCCTGACCGAGGCACGGAGCCAGTACGAAGCCGGCGAGTGGCCGGATGGATGGCCTGCTCCTCCACGACTCCGGCTCGTCGGAATCGAGACACAGTCTCGAGCTGCGAAGATTGCTCAGACGGCGCTGGGCGAAGGTGCGGAGATCGACAACAAAGACCTCACCACGGCTGAACTGCCTGTTTGTCACGCCACCGCTCTCATCGACGTCCTTCATTATTTACGACCGGACGATCAGCACGCACTGTTGCATCGCCTGGCGGAGACAATGCTTCCCAGAGGTGTCTTGTTTATCAGGGAAGTGAACGCAGATGGAGGCAGGCTGTTCTTCTTCGTAAGGGCCTCGGAGCGCTTGCGAGCTCTCCTCCGGGGTCACTGGCGACAAAAGTTCAGCTATCGAAGTACTCGCGATTGGGCGGCTCTGCTCGAGCTGGCCGGGTTCTCGGCGCCCTGGGAGAACATGGGCCAAGGAACGCCGTTCGCGAACGTTCTGCTGCGCGCAGATCGCAAACCGAGGATGGCTAGCGCGGCACTCATGGATAAATCCGGCATGGAGAGTCGGTGAGGACCGGTCGACTTCTAGAAGGAGAGTCCGCGCCACTGGCGGTTATCGGGATCGGCGAGCGAACTCGTGCCCTTTGCTCTTGCCCAGAGCGAAGCCAACAGAAGCGAGAAGCGTCAGGAACACCGCGAGAATCGCCGAGAATTTCACGTAGGTAACGATCTGTTCCGTCACCGTGATTCCTGCCGGTTGCATCACCCCAGGCGCGTGGAAGTAACTCGATACCCCCAGGCCTTCCGTAACTGCGATGCCGTAGGCAACGAGCTGCAGCACCACGAATCCCACCATCACCCCTACGAGAACCATATGCGCGTAGCCGTTGAAGCCCCGCGAGGGAGCCCGGTAGCCATAGTAGGCAGCCAGAGCCAGGCTGAGGAGCGTGATGCTCGTGGCCCAGGACCCCACGCCGTAGGGTACTCCGAGGGCTCCCGCTAGAAAACGCAACACCGCCATCGCCGCCATCAACAGGAAGGCGTTCCTGAGATATGCGATGTGGCGCGACAGCACGTATCCCAAGATCGAAACACCCAGGATCGAGATCGTCATGATGGGCAGCACGCTGAGTTGGCCCACAATATGCTCTACGAGCTCCATCCCTGCCGGGGCATAGCCCGATCCCGGCGCGTGGAAATATCCCGCAATTCCGGTCAGGCCCTCAACCGTGATGGCAAGGAGAATGAAACCGTACATCGTGAAAGAGAGCAGGAGAGTGAGCGGGATCAAATGACGATACCCGCCGAATCGGCGGCTCGCCACCCGCTGACCATAAATGATGGCGAGGAGAAAGGTGAGAATCGTCAGGCTGACCAAGTGCGTAGCTCGAACGTAGGAAACTCCCGACGCGCCTACGGTGAAGCGCGCCACACCCATCGCGACGATCAGAAGTAATCCCGTCCGCACGAAAACAAAATAGTCCCTGACTTTCTTGCCAAAGATGTACATCAGAAAGATGCCGAAGACCTTGGCTAGCCGAGCTCGACCGAGCTCTTCAGCACCTCCTCCGGCGCTCGATTGGCGGTGTCGCATCCGCTGGGGGTCGGGCTGGACGTGTGAATCAACGCGTCGGGTCCATACACTTTCAGCGAGACCGCCGCAGGGTACACGGGTAAGGGCACCTCCTTGCGAGAATTCGCATAGACTGCGTGACGGCCGCGGGTCTTGTACCACTCCGATACCGTTGCGGTCTGGTAAATCCTCTCGACGATCTGCCGCCATCCCACACCGGTGTTGTAAGCGCAGAAGGAGATCTCACCCATCTGGGTCGCATAGGGAATGATGCACATTTCGGTGCGCCGGAAATCATAGGTCCACAAATCCTGAAACCACATCCCGGCGATGAATAAAATCAGCCACTCGTCGGCCTTGCGATCGTCATTGTCGAGTGCACCCAAACGGCCGCCGAGAGCGCCCCCGCTTTGCTTGTCGAACTTCTTGATCAGATCGATGAGCCGGAATCCCTTCGGTGCCAGTCGGGGGTCGTAGTTGCGAACCACGGAAAGAGCCGTCTGGAGCAACGTCAGAAATCTGCCACGCGAGGTGTCCGTGATCATCCGCGCGTCGGCGAACAGACGTTCGACGTCAATGAACTGCGTCAGCGGAGCCCATTCCTTAGTTTTTTTGCTCACCATGAGTGCGGTGGCGATTCCGCAGTTGGGATGGCAGCCGCACTTCATGGTTCCCCAGTCCGCACCGGGACCCTTCAGCATGTCCGTGAGGTCGGAGAGCGCTCCCGCCGCAGAAAGCGGAACCCAATCCCGGAGAGGTTCTGTCACGCCCGTCTGCCGTTTAACGTCCTCGGCGAGATGGGAAAGGGTGTAGCGTTGCTTGGCGCGCGTCTCATCGGGAATATCCTCGTCGCGACCGGTGAAGGAAACGGGCTGGAACGCCACGAAACTTACTTTGTCGCTATTCTCCAACGCAAAACGAACCACCGGTCCGACCTGGTCGTTGTTGACCGTATTCACCACCGTGACCACGAGGACCACGTCAATGCCCGCTTGGTATAGGTTCTCGATGGCCCTCAGCTTCACGTCGAACAGGTTCTTCACCTTGCGGTGCGAGTTCGCCTCGTTGCCTACACCGTCGAATTGAAGGTAGGCGAACCGGAGCCCCGCGTCCCTCGCTCGGCGGGCAAAGTCCGGATCCTGTGCGAAGCGAATCCCGTTGGTGGCCGCTTGGATGCTGTAGTAGCCGAGCTTGCGGGCGTAGGCAATGGCGTCGAGAAAATGCCGCGAGATGGTGGGCTCGCCGCCCGAGAACTGTACCGACATCTGGCGTTTGGGCTTGACAGTGATCGCATCATCCAGGAGTCGATGCACCTCTTCGAGAGTCAGCTCGTGGACGTAGCCCACTTGATTGGCGTCCATGAAACAGGGATCACACATCATGTTGCAACGGTTGGTGAGATCGATGGTGAGCACGGAACCCCTGCCGTAGCGAATCGAAGAGGTGCCGTGATCGTGAAGCGCGGTCTTGGCCAGGAAATCTCGCCCGGGAAAGAGCCTTTCCATGCGTGCCAGAAACTCGGGATTGATGGCGAGAACGTCGGTGAACGTCCCGTGTTCGGGACAGCTCTTCTCCATGATGACTTTTCCATCTCGCTCGAGAATTTGGGCCTTGATCTCACCTACGTGGTCGTCGATGAGAGACCGGTAGTCCTGCTCCCCCGCCAGGATGCGTTTGCGGGCGGATTTGACGCAGCCGGGGCACAACGAGTCGGTCGTGCGGGGCCAGCCGAACGGCGGGGCGGATCGCTCCCAGCTCTTCAGCAGGGGAGCGGGCGCCCAGGGGGGCCGGAAGGACTTGCCGACGAAAAACTGGTTCACCGATTGGAACGCCACCCAGCCGAGATTGGCTACCCAGCGGAGTAGGAGCTCGAGCGGTCGCCACGAGTTCATAAGCGAGACCTCCGGGACGGGACTGCTTGCCTGACACCCCAACTAGCGCCGTATTATGCCCGATCGTCGAACGGCAAAGAAAGACTTTTCTTAACAAGAAAGATAGGATTAGTCAGGGTTCCGGGAGGCCGCCGCCGGCGAAAAACGAGCGGTGAGGCGGACACAGCTGGAGCGCGCTGGAGAGGGTCAGGTGGCCATCGCAAGATACTCGCTGAAGATCCACCGGGTTCGCGCCTCGATTCCCGCGAAACCCGCCCCGCGGAGTGCTTCGAGGACAGCCGAGGGCGGCACGCAGCCATCGACGGTGTCCCAACAGTACTCCATGAGTTTCCGGGCTTCCGACCCGCCGGGACCGAGCTGCGCCACGAGCGGGACGAGTTGTTGCAGATACAACCGGGCGAGCGCGTCGCGCCAGCGGGAGCCGGTTGGACGCGTCAGCTCCAGAACCATGAGCGGGCCCCCTGGCCTCAAAACGCGGTGATACTCCCGGAAAGTAGTCTTCAGGTCGTCCACGTGTCGAAGGGCGTAACCCATTGTCAGAAAGTCCACCGAGTCTGTTGCGACGGGCAAATGTTCGGCCAGTGCTCGCACGAGAGGGATGCCGACGGAGCGTGCCACGTGCAGCATGCCCGCGCTGGCATCCAACCCGATGACGGACGAGGAGCCGCCCGTCACCTCGAGCGCGGCGCGAGCCGTCAGGCCCGTACCCACCGCGATATCGAGTACGCGCATGCCGGGAGCCAGTCCCGCTCTTTCGAGCGCATCTCGCCGATAGCGAAGCCCAGCGCCGAAAGACATCACCCCCTGGATCCAGTTGTAGTGAGGAGCGGCGCGATCGAAGAGGTCGATGACAAAGGCCCGATGCTTGTCCCCAGATGCGCCACCATCTGGATAGTACCTTCCGAGCGGCGGATGGGGTGGGAGGGGCTCCGAACTCATTGGTGCATATTATCACTCGGGCCATGCGTTAAGCGTGTCGAATCTATTCGGGTTGAAAAAGCCAGCCCACGTGCTAAACTCTCTAGTTCGGGCTCGAAATCCGTGCGGAAACTGTGTGCCATCGAGAAGATTCGAGACCGGCTCGGTGCTAACGGCTCTCGATTCCGCGCCCATCAGGAACTTCGCTACGATGGTTAATTCGATACCTGACCGCCTCCTCGAGGGACGCGTGGCCGCGGTTACCGGCGGGAGTCGCGGGATCGGGCGGGCGATCGTGCTTGCCCTCGGAGGACACGGAGCCTCGGTCGCCTTCAACTTTCTCCAGAACGAGGCCGCGGCACGCGAGGTCGAGGCGGAGCTCGCCGCAGCGGGACCCTGCTTCAGCCAGCAGTGTGACGTGCGTGACGAGGGGCAGGTCAAAGAGTTTTTCGGGCAGGTCGAGAAGCGGCTCGGACCCGTGGACATACTCGTCAACAACGCCGGTCTCACACACGATAGCCTCTTCGTATTCATGGACAGCCGGAGTTGGAGAGATGTCCTCTCCGTCAACTTGGACGGACCGTTTCACTGCATTCGAGAGGTGGCTCGCGGCATGATGGTTCGTCGTTGGGGGCGAATCATCAATATCGTTTCTCCCAGCGGGTTGCTGGGCGCCCCGGGTCAGGCCAATTACTCAGCGGCCAAAGCGGGGCTCGTCGGGCTCACGCGTTCCCTGGCGAGAGAGTTCGGTCCACAGCGGGTACTGGTGAACGCCGTCGCTCCAGGACTCATCGACACCGACATGGCGAGCCAGTTGCGGCCGGAGGAGCGTGACAAACTGATGGCGCTCGTTTCGCTCCGCAGGATGGGAAGCCCGGACGAGGTCGCGTCGCTCGTGGCGTTTCTTGCCTCCGAGAAGGCAAGTTATATTACGGGACAAGTTATTGGAGTCGATGGAGGATTATCTTAGTCAGACGTGAGCTCACTTCCGGGGAGGCCGAGTGGCATGGATGACAGCAGTTTGAGCCAGCAAGTCAAGGAATCCATCGTCAGGAGCCTCCGTCTTCGCATCGAGCCGAAGGAGATCTCGGATGATCTAACCCTCTTTCGGACCGGACTGGGGTTGGACTCACTCGATGCCTTGGAGCTTGTGCTCGAGCTCGAGCGCAACTACGGCGTCGTGATCGAGGACGAGGACGAAGGTCGACGGATCTTGCAATCGGTGAACACGATCGTCGCGGCGATCAAAGAGCGGCGTGCAAACCGCGAGACGAGCGGATCCTGACATTGGAAAACTCCTTCACCGTTGACGTCGAGGAGTGGTTTCACATCTGTGGCGTCGGCGGTGTTCTCGCTGAGAACAACTGGTCCAAACTCCCCAGTCGCGTGGTCGAGACCACGGACCGTCTCCTTGAGCTTCTCGACCGCCGGGAAGTTACCGCCACGTTTTTCGTGCTCGGCTGGGTCGCCGACCGCCATCCGGAGCTCGTGGTGCGGATTCGCGACGCGGGGCACGAGATCGCTTCCCATGGGTACGCCCATCACCGCGTCTATGAGTTGGCCCCACGGGAGTTCTCGAAAGATCTGGACAAGAGTCTCGATGCCTTGAAGCGGGCGGGGGCGGATCGGGTTCGTGGTTTCCGCGCTCCCGAATGGTCGATCAACGACCGGTCGCTCTGGGCCCTGGAGCTCCTGGCGCGACGCGGCATTCGGTTCGATTCCAGCATGGCGCCCCTGTGGCTGATCGGAAACCCGAACTACGTCGAGGTCCCTCATCGTCGGAAGACTCCCTCCGGGGAGATCATAGAGTGCCCTCCGCTCGTCGGCCGCCGCTTGGGCCAAAACTACCCACTGGGAGGGGGATGGGGCCTCAGAATGCACGCTCCGCGCACCGTGTTGCGTGAGATCGAAAAGCGGAACCGCGGGGGCGTGCCCGTAACCCTTTTTGTTCACCCTTGGGAACTCGATCCCGATCCGCCGAAGGCCAGGCTTCCCTTGGGCCACCGCTTCGCCCACTATTTCAGGCTGGAGGGTTTTGCAGCAAGGTTGGATGAGATCCTGGCCGGCGGCACTTTCGCCCCCATGAGCGCCGTTTTGAAGCTGGGGGCGGACGCGGCATGAGAGGCCCGACCACCTGCATGGTGGCCCTCCTTACCGTTTTGTGCCTTCCGTTCGTCTCCCGCGCGCAAACAACCTCGCTTCGCGGCCTGGGTGTCGACGAACGGCTAGACGAGCCGCCCCAGTTTGCCCGCGCGCGCGACGCGATCGGGGTCGTACCCCCGCCTTTCGTTTTTGTTCGGCTCATCGTCCCGCGGGAGAGCGTAGAGGCGGCACCGGGCGTTTATACTTTCCTCGCTCTCGACGCTCGGATGGCGACACTTCAGGGATCCCCAGTGCTGCTGACGCTTATGGGGATCCCCCCAACGGCCGAGGAAGGCGAGCCCTGGCGAAAGTACGTTCTCGCCGTGTCCCAGCGATACCGGGGAAAGGTGAGCGGATACATCCTGGGACACTTCGACCGCGAGACCTCTCCTTCCGATCCGGAAACCTACGCCTACCTTCTAAAGCTCGCCGCGGTGCAGGTACGCTCGGTCGACGACACGGCTCTCGTCCTCGAGAGCCACGCGAGCCCGCCCGAGCCGGAGTGGAGCGCGTTGCTCTACCGAGAAGACATCGCACCGTACTTCGATGGTGTGGCGGTCTTAGCTGACGCGACCCTCCCGCGGTCTCGGGTCGAGGAGCAGCTCAGCGAGATCAACAACATCGTGGCCGAGAACGACCCCTCGGCGCAGGTGATCGTCACCGGCATCGAGCTCGGCGACAGGCCAACCGAAGCAGTCTCGCAATTGCTCATCGAAACCTTCGTCAATCTTGCCCGCGGATCGCCGCTCACCACCTTCACCGGAAGCGAGGAGGCCATGACCGCCTTACTCACCACGGCCGGTAAGCTCACCGACATTTTGACCGGAGAAGTCGTCACCATCGACGAGGACGAGCGTGCTCTCGACATCGATGTGGAACCGGGCATCGCGATTCGCTACCGTCTTCTCTTCAACGCCAACTCCGGCTCGACCTACCTCGTTTATTGGACGGAGGGCGAGCCCCGGGCTGCGGACGCCTTGCGGATCCAGATGCGCTCGTTCGCCCGCGAGGCCCCCGAGCTTCGTGACCCCGGTGGCGGCAGCCGCTCGCTGGCCGTTAGCGAGTTCTACTACGATGCGGAAGCTGCCCTATCGAGCGTTCGGGTGCCACTGTCCGAGCGTCCTATGATTCTGGAATACCGGGCACCCATCTCCGGAACCACCGTGGCCGCGCGGGCGGGGCTCGGCGTGGCAGAGATTATCGCTCGGCACCAGCAAACACAGCGGCGCCGCGAGGATCTCCTCGAGAACTACATCGCTTCGGTGACGGACGAGATCCATTTTCGACCGACACCATCCGACTCCTTCGATGTTGTCATCGAGAGCCTGTTCTATACCGACGGAGAAGGCTCCGAATGGGAGGAGCTCTCCTTTTCATTCAACGGTGCTCGCTGGGGTCACGACCGGCCAGCCTTTCCACTTCTGCAGCCGGAAAAAGTCTTGTCGCTACCCCTCGACCTGGAGCTGAATCAGGAGTACGAGTACCAGCTTGTGGGGCGCGAACAGTTGGGCGAGGACAATTGCTACGTCGTCAGCTTCGAGCCCTTGGCCGAGACCAGGTCGATGTACCGTGGCTGGGTCTGGATCGACGATCGGAGTTTCCACAAGCTCAAGGTTCAGGCAGTCCAAACCCAGCTATCGGCGCCCGTCGTGTCCAACGCCGACGTCTACATTTACGAAGAACAGGCGGAAATCGACGGCCACCCTATGTACCTTCTGACCAACCTTAGTAGTAAGCAGCTTGTGCTCATCGCGGGTCGAAACCTCCTGGTGGAGAAAGAGAGCCGATTCCGAGAATTCCGGGTGAACTCGCCGGATTTCGAGCAATCCCGCGAACAGGCGCGTGCCAGTGAACACATCATGCTCAAGGACACAGACGAGGGCCTCCGGTACTTCGTGAAGCGGGACGGCAGGCGCCAGGTCGTCGAGGAGTTCACGTCCTCCGCCAAGGCCCTAGCCATCGGAACGCTCATCGACCCTTCATTCGATTTCCCCTTGCCGATTTTCGGCTTCAACTACCTAGACTTCGACTTTCTCGAAAAGAACGCCCAGTTCGCCCTCCTCTTCGGTGGCATTTTCGCGCTGGGGAACATACAGAAGTCGAACCTCTTCGGAGGCTCCTTCGATATGAGCCTGGACTTCTTCGGCATCGCAATCAAGAGCAACGACATCGTCTTCGGCCAGGAGGGAGAAGTCGAGGAAGCGTCGTTGAGGACGCTCCCGGCTTCCCTGGGAGTGAATTTCGGGTGGCAGGCCACGGATTTCCAGAAGGTCGCGGCACGATATGATCTTCGCTACGACTTCTACGAACGGTCCGAGACCACGGCGGAGGACTTCGTCGTACCGAACAGCACCTTCACCAACGGCTTCACGCTGGGGTACGAGTACCGACGGCGCGGGTATTCCTTGCTCACTTCAGGCTCCTATGCTCGCCGAGCCGACTGGGAGCCGTGGGGGGACGTGGAAAGCTTTGATCCCATCACGGAGAGCTACTGGAGATACCGCGCCACCCTGGGTAAGGATTTCTTTTTCAAGACGTTTCATAAGATTCATGTCGATGCCGGTTATTTCGGAGGCAAGAGATTGGATCGCTTCACCGAATATCGGTTCGGCCTGTTCGACGAGACAAGGGTTCGCGGAATACCCTCCACCGTCCGTTTTGCGGAGCTGGTTCTCGCCCGGGTTTCTTACTCTTTTAACGTCTTCGACCAGTTCCGATTCGAGCTGTTCTACGATCAAGGATGGGGAGACGATGAAGAGCAGCGTCTCAATCGAGTAAGATTCTTTGGCCTCGGCCTTGGCTTGAACATGCGCGGTCCACGCCACACCATCCTCCGGGTCGACCTGGGAAAAAGCTTTCTGCCCGAGGCCCTGAGCGGGGCCGGCACCTTCGTGGCCCAGGCGCTGATACTGAAGCCACTATGAGCATCCGCGCGGATCAGCGTTGTCATCTCAAGGCCGATCTGCACGTCCACTCCTATCATTCCGGCTACTCGACCAGCCTGCGGTTGTTCCGTTCTCGCGATTCCTATTCGGACCCCGAGGAAGTCTATCGCGTCGCCAAAGCTCGGGGAATGGACCTCGTAACCATCACCGACCACGACAGCATCGACGGTTGTCTGGCGTTTCTCGACCGCCACCCCGACGCATTGGATTTCATCGTAGGTGAGGAGATCGAGTGCGTTCTCCCCGACGGCGGGGTGACCATACACGTTGGAGCCCTCGGCCTCGACGAACGGATTCACCGCGAAATCCAACCCCTTCGCGACAACGTGTACGATGTCGCTGCGGTTCTACAGCGCGAAAAGGTCCCCTTCAGCTTGAATCATCCGTTTCTCTATTACCGCGAGCAAATGGAGCTCCCGCAGTACGTCACCAGCCTTTTGGCTCATTTCCCCGCCCTCGAGGTGCGGAACGGGACGATGCTCGCTGCTCAGAACGAGTTCGTGGAGCGTTTGCTCGAGGACACCACCCGACGACAGGGAAGCTGTCTGGCTCGATTCGGAGGCAGCGATGCACACATACTCCGCCGGGTGGGCACCACGTACACCGAGGTGCCGGCTCGATCACGCGAGGAGTTCCTGGAGAACCTCAGCAAGGGCAACAGTCGCGTGGGTGGCCAGCACGGGAGCACCTTGGTGTTGGCAAGCGAGATCTATGGTGTGATCTTCAGCTACTGGGGCAGTCTCCTGGGGCTAGGGAAGGCCGACTTGCTCGGGAAACAGCGACTACGAGACATCGGTCTCTCCGCCCTGTCGGTACCGTTCCAGTTCATTCCCTTTCTGGTTGCGGCAGCGAGCAAGACGGGAGAGTCCCGACGCATCGAGCAGTTAGCCAAGCGCTGGCAGACTTTCGTGGAGGCGGAGGAGATCAAGCTCCCCGCAGACGCCGCGGTTCGATAACGTCATGTCGGAGCGAAGGGTAGCCGTCACCGGAATCGGGATGATCTGTGCTCTCGGGATCGGGCGCGAAGACGTCTGGAAGGGCATGGTGGAGGGGCGCTGCGGTATCGGCGAGTTGACTCTCTTCGATCCCGAGGGCTACCGCAGCCGTCTGGTGGCGGAGATTCCCGATTACCAGCCGGCGCGGCATTTCGGCGCGCTCGAAAGACGAAGGTTGTCGCGAAGTGATCAGGTTGCCGTGTTGGCTGCCGAAGAGGCACTAAGGGATTCCGGCCTGCTCGAGAACCGGATCGACCGATCGCGCGTAGGCGTGTTCTTCGGCTCCGGGACCAGCGATATGGTTCGCAACGAAGAGTATTTCGCCGACCTCGTGACCCGTGGGATCGAGCGTGCAAAGCTATCCCAGGTTTTCAATCATTTCACCAGTACCCCGGCGGATGTCGTTGCCGAGCGCCACGATCTGCTAGGCATGAAAGCCTGTCTCCTCTCCGCCTGTTCTTCCACGACGGCGGCGATCGGCTACGCCGGTGATACGATCCTGGAGGGACGTCACGACGCGATGGTTTGCGGCGGCAGCGATGTGCTCTGCCGGTTGACTCTCAGCGGTTTCAACGCGCTGCGTTTGGTGGCACCGGAGCCCTGCCGTCCCTTCGATGTGAACCGCAAGGGACTCAATATCGGCGAGGCGGGAGCGGTCCTAGTGCTCGAGGAGTTGGACCGTGCCCGTGGGCGAGGGGCCAATATCTACGCCGAGCTCTCGGGATACGGGCTCGCCTGCGAGGCCTTTCACGCCACCGCCCCCGAACCTAGTGGCGCCGCCTTTGCAAACATGTTGCAGCAAGCTCTCGCCGCGGCCCGAACGGACCGAGACGCGGTCGACCACATCAACAGTCATGGCACCGCGACCATCCAAAACGACCGCGCGGAGGCGGCAGGCATCCGCAAAGTATTTGGCGAGCGCGGGCGAAGGATCCCGGTCAACTCCATCAAATCGATGGTCGGACACTGTCTCGGAGCGGCCGGAGCCATCGAGGCAGCGGCACTTGCGCTGACGATTGCGCGGGGTACAGTTCCACCCACGGTGCATCACGACGAGACCGACCCCCAGTGTGATCTCGACGTCGTGGCCCACCAGGCCCGAGAGATGAAAGTGCAGTGCGGCGTCTCCATCTCCCTCGCCTTCGGAGGGAACGACGCCGCCCTGGTCATGAGGCGCTTTTCCTAAGGCGAGCCGGGTCACCGGTCGTGGTTTGGAGGGACCATCGACCGTGCAAGCTCCTCCAAGACCTGCTGGTCGACCTTCCCTCTTGCGGTCAGTGGGAAACGATCGAGCAGGATAAAGTCGCGCGGAATCTTGTACGGAGTCAATTTCTCCGCGCAGTATGTTCGGACCTGCACCGGGCTCAACCGGTTCGAGCGAGCGACGATGAAAGCGACGAGCTTCTGTCCTCTCCTGTTGCAGGGGAAGCCAAGCACCTTCGCCTCCGCGACCTCCGACATTTCCAGGATGACGGCCTCGGCCTCCTTGGGGTTGACCTTCCGACCGGCCACGTTCACGAACGAAGACACCCGCCCCGTGAGGTGCAGCCTGTCCTGGTCGTCGAATTCACCCAGGTCGCCGGTGAGGAATCCGCCGTCGACGAACGCGGATGCCGCCCCGCCGTCACGCGACTCGACATAGCCAGCAGCCACGGCATTACCTCGCACGTAGACTCGCGCCTCGCCGGGAGGCGCCGAATCGTCCCGCCTCAACGAGACTTCGGTCTCGGGCATGGCGGCCCCCACGTTGAGGGGATCGGTGATCTCTTCTTCGTCGTCGTAGGTGATGCCACCGGTTTCACTGCTGCCGTAGAAAGAATGGATCTTCATCCCGAACCGCTCTTTGAATGCAATCACCAAGCTCGGATCGATGCGCGCCCCGGCGCTGAGGAGCAGTCGAAACGACGCGGGCCAGCCTTTTTCGGGAAAGTGCGTGAGTATTCGCTCGAACAGGAACGGGACTCCTGGAAAGACGGACGCTCCGCTTGCCTGCGCATCTTCGAAGAGACGGCTGGGAAGGAAGAGATCGCGAAGCGCCACCGGGGTGCCCTGGATGAAGAGTGGCACCACGAGATTTCCGAGCCCATACGAGTGCGAGAGAGGAATGGCGCCGTAGTTGACGTCGTGCGGGCGAATCCCCATCGCTTCGACGATGTGACGCCCATCGTTCCAGAGGTTCTCCTCCGAGACGAGCACCGCCTTAGGCTCACCGGTCGAGCCGGAAGTGAGCTTCAGGAGGGCGGCGCCCTGGAAGGACACGGGGTGTCGTCTTTCGAGCCGGTGGAGGAACATTCCCCCGGGCAGCGCCTGAGCCGTGCCCGCGGGGGTATGACCGTTCGCAGGCTGCGCGACGATGGCCGACGCCCGGTAACGGGTGGCGAGCTGGAGTGCCTCCGTCGAGGTCGTATCGGCATCGAGCGGCATCAGAGCATTGCCTCTTGCAAGGCAGGCCAGAAACACCGCAAACCACGTCGGGCGGTTCCCCACCAGAGAGATCACGCATGAGCCGCTCGGGATTCCCGCTTCGTCGAGCACCCGCTTCACCGTTCGGTACTCCAGAGCGAGGTCAATGAAACTGAGCACTCGTCGTTCGGAAAGTGCGAAAACGGCCGGAGCATCCGGACGGTCGGCCGCCTCTTTCTCGAAACCGCTCAGAATCGGGCCGCTCATGGACAGTCGTCGAACACTGACAAGAGAATTCATCTTAACATGTCGCGATTCGCTCTGGTCTTGCCATGTGTTATTCTTGCGCGGATGGCTGGGAACTCCTGTGACGTCGCCATTATCGGTGGTGGGCCCGCGGGTGCCACGACGGCAATTTACCTTCGCCGCCACGGATATAAGGTTGTAGTTCTCGAGAAAGTCCGTTTCCCGCGCTTCCACATCGGCGAATCGCTTCTCCCCGAAAACCTCGCGCTGTTCGACGAGCTCGGGATTCAGGACCGGATCCGCCAGCGCGGCTATACGAAGAAATTCGGCGCGGAATTCGTGAGCCGATGTGGAAAGCATGTCAGGAAGTTCTACTTCCGGAATAGTTTGCTTCCCGGCGCGACCATGGCCTACCAGGTGCTTCGTTCCGACTTCGATCTCCTCCTGCTCGATCGGGCGCGTGAGGTCGGAGCCGACGTCCGGGAACAAAGTGCGGTTACCGACGTCGTTCCGACGGAGGACGCCTACGAGCTCGAAGTCACTCCCGACCAAGGTGAGCCTTACAAAATCCGCGCCGGAGTGCTAGTCGACGCCAGCGGCCAAGACACTTTCCTCTCCTCTCGCTGGCACCTCAAAAAGGTCGATCGTCGCCATCGCCGTTTCGCGGTCTTCAGCCATTTTCGCTATGTCGATCGCGACACTGGTGACGACGCTGGCAACATCCGTATCATCCCTTTCGGAGATGGACACTGGTTCTGGGTCATACCCCTGTCAGACGACCTCACCAGCGTCGGTGCCGTGGTGACGAAGGAGATCGTTCGAGAACATCGAGACGACCTCGAGCGGTATCTCCTCAGTGCGGTAAAGCAGACTCCAGCCTTGGAGGAGAGAATGTCGCGGGCCGAGCAGGTCGAGCCGGTGCGTGCCATTGCCGACTTTTCCTATGAGTCTTCCCGGTATGGGGGAACCCGGTTCCTGATCGTAGGCGATGCCGCCGCTTTTCTCGACCCGGTGTTCTCCTCAGGAGTGCTCATGGCCATGAGCTCGGGGAAGGAAGCGGCGAAATCCATTCATTCTGCTTTTCAGAGGAAGGATTTCAAGTGGAAGGCACTTCGCGCCTATGAACGGGAGCACCGAAGGAAGGTTCGCACGTACTTCCGGCTCATCCGGGCATACTACCGGCCCGCCTTCCTCGATATGTTCATGAACCCGACGGATTTTCTCGGGCTCAAAGCTGCGATTGCGACGCTGCTTGCTGGAAACGCGGAGCGCCGATTTCGCCTGTGGTGGAGGGTGGAGCTCTTCTACTTCATCGGCTGGATGCGGGGATTCATGCGACCGAACCGGTCTCGCAGTACGGGCGTCACCGAATGCTCTCACGGGTGTAGTGTCCACTCTGGGGGAGCGTGAGGCGTTGGCAGATCCCAACCTACGCCCAGCGCTCGAGACACTGCCCCATCAGCCGCTGATGTGTCTCATCGAGGAAATCCTGGAGATAAGGCCCGGCGAGCGGGCCAGGGCTCGACGACGCGCACGCGCCGACGATTGGTACTTTAAGGGCCACTTTCCCGCGACCCGGTCCCGCTGTCGCACTCGTCGAGCTTTTGGCCCAGAAGGGGGGCTTGCGGCACATCGTGCACGTGAGTCGGGGCACGGCCGCTCCTTTCGCATCGCCGCATTGGGACCGTTCAAGTTGCCCGTAGCGGCGAGGCCCAACGCGATTCTGAAGGCAGACGCCATACTGGAGCGGCGCATTGGGTCGTTGGTTCGAATCGCAGGGGTCGTGAGGGCGGAGGGTGTACCGCTAGCGGACGGCAGTGTGACGCTGGTCGAAGTCGATAGCGAAGAATCCCCTGGTGCATGCCGCATGAAAGGCGCCAACGAGCCGAAGAGGCGCTCGTGAACTTGGCTGAAGACCGCCTCATGACGGAGGCGGCAAGGCGATTCATGAGGGCAGGTGTCGGGCCCTGGCTCTTCGCCAGTTTCAAGCTCCGGACCGACCCTGTTTACAAGGAAATCCTCCGGCAGGGGATTTTGCCATCGCGCGGGCGTATCCTCGACGTCGGTTGCGGACTGGCGTTGGCGCTTTCCCTGATCCGATCGGCCCAGGTGCAGTACGCAAAGGCGAACTTTCCGCGCGATTGGCCGCCGCCGCCAGAGGACGTCGAGCTGTGCGGACTCGATCTTCGCGTGAGGCAAGTATCAATCGCCCGCCGGGCTTTGTCGGGAGAGGCGAGCATCGAGCCTGCCGACATTCGCCACGTGATGCTTCCTCGGTGCGGCGCCGCGCTGGTGCTGGACGTTCTCCACTATCTGGAGCCACAAGAACAGGAGAATCTTCTCGCGGAAATAGGGCGCGTTCTGGAGAGCGGCGGAACGATCGTGATCCGTGAAGCGGACAGCAACGGAGGGAAAGGGTTCCAAGCGGTGCGCTTCTCGGAAAGGGTTCGCTCACATCTGCGGGGCCAATTCCGGCAGGAGTTCCACTACCGGAGCGCCGAGGAATGGGAGCGACAGATTGCGAAACTGGGATTCGTGACGAGCGTCCAGAAAATGGCTGCTGGGACTCCTTTCGCCAACGTTATGGTGCTTGGCCACCGCTCGCGGGACCAGAAAGAAGAGAAGTCTCACAAATGAGCGGAAAACGCCAGCCGCTCGGAGGCGCCGAAGCTCCGATCGTGATCACCGGCTGTGGCGTGGTCACCGCGGCCGGACGGGGGATGGAGCCGCTCATAACCTCCCTTAGGAATGGACACTCCCATCTCGCTCCGATACGGCGCGTGAACGTCTCCGACCTCCCCTTGCAGCGAGGCGGCGAGGTAACGAGCACGATTGGCGAAGGAAAGGCTCGCTTCGTTCAGTGCGTCCGGCTTGCTCTCGAAGATGCGATCGCTCGGGCCGACGAAGCAACTCATCCCGTCCCCCTGGCGCGAACCGGACTGGCTCTCGGAACGACATTGGGGCTCGTGGACGAGCTCGCCCGTGACCCGGCAGAGAGGATCTCTATGACAGAAGCGGGCCGAAGGTTGGCGGTCGACTCGTCGATTACATGCTTGAAAGCTGGTTCCACGGGAGGCGTTCCACTGGGAGGGCCGCGCAGCCTGTTCAGCCTCGCTTGCGCGTCCGGTCTGTGTGCAACGGAACAGGCGGCTGCGGACCTCGCTATGGGTCGAGCGGAAGCAATGCTGGTGGGCGGTGCAGATACGCTCGGACGGTTCATGCAAGGAGGCTTTTGTGCGCTTGGCGCCCTCGCCTTCCCGATCCCGGGGGACGACAGGCACCACTCCCGGGAGGGGTTGGTTCTGGGTGAGGCCGCTTGCTCGGTTGTTCTCGAGCCGTTCTCGAAGGCCCGAGAACGAGGCCACCCGGGTCGCGCGGTGCTCCGTAGTCAACGCCTCGTAAGCGACGGCTACCACCTCGCCAGCCCGGATCCTTCCGGCGGCGGAATGGCTCGTGCCATCTCGCTGGCTATTGCCGACGCAGAGCTCACGCCGTCGGGCATCGGCGCGGTCCTCTTGACGGCACTGGCTTCGCCCCTTCACGAGAACATGCTACGGCATGCTCTCGAGACGACGTTGGGAAGTCGCGCCCGTGAGATTCCCATGACGTCTCACGAGCTTGCCATAGGACACGTCCTGGCCGCGTCAAGCGTTCTTGTCTTGGCCCACGCCGTGACAGTGCTCGAAGAGAGGAGAGTCTATCCCGCGTTTCCCGTCGAGGCTTTGGGCACGGATCGGTCAGCAAGCACCTTCACGGCGTCGTGGCCGCTGAGCCAGCCCAATGTGCTCACCCTAAGTGTCGGGTTCGGAGGCTTCAACGGTGCGGCCGTCGTCGGAAACGCTTAGAGCCCGGTGACGTAGTGCTGTCGCTCAAATCCGGAGGACGAGCCCCTTGAGTTTTCGCTGTCGTGTCTCGGCTGCCTGGACGGGGTGGATCGACACGCAAGGGTCCCGGCGATCGCTTGTGGCGCTGGCCAACTGCCCTCCTGGCGTGGACGCCCGCAACGACGAGATCACTCCGGAGATGTTTCCCGGCCGTTGGAATCCGGTGCACACTTTCCCGGAGGCGCTGGAGCCTCTGACCACCGCTGCCGGGAACGCCCTTGCTTGGGCCGGCTGGTGGCGAAAGGGCTCGGGCGAAAGCTGTGCGGGAGGGCTGGTCGTGGGCGCGGACGGTGGTTTCGTAAGCCCGAGCCTCGCCTTCGCGCGCCAAATCGCAGGCGCTTATTCGCCGAGCGTCTCTCCCTCCGACTTCATCCATGCGCTTCCCTCGACCGCAGCCTCTCTCCTGTCGATGCTCTATGGGTTGGGCGACTACCAAGCCACCTTGCTCCAGGGGCCGTCCTCGGGTGTCATGGCACTGGGCCACGCTCTCGATTTGATGGCGGTGGAGCGGCTGGAACGGGCCCTGGTGGCTACCTTGAGTGTCTCAGCGTCGTGCGAGGAGCAAGCGCCCGCCCTGGCTCGGGTTGCGGTCGCCTTTTGCGTCGAGCCCACAACCCGGGACACGGGGCTGGATGTTGAGCTCGAAGTCGGAAGAACGAGCCATGCCCGAGGAACCACCGAAGCAGCTCGTCAAGAAGCGGATGGTCTTAGCGAGCGACTCGAGCCTTTCGGCGCTCTCGCGGCTCTTCCGCTAGTGAAGCTCGCCATCGAACTGGAACGTGCCCAGCGCCGGGACGGCCAGATTCGATCGACCTCCGGCGAGATCAAGATCGGCCAGCCGGCCGATGAGCAAGGCGAAGGTGTTTTCGTCAGCGCCCGCCTCCTATAACCGCACACGTCGGACCGGAGCTAGCTATCGGCGGTCTTCTGCGATTCCCAGAACGGATAGAACTGGTACCAAAGGTGTGGGTACTCGCGGATTCTGGCCTCGAGGCCGTTGGCGATCGCCTGGGTCGCGCGGTGGAGAGCGGTGTCTCGGTCGCCGCTCCGCAAGGCGTAGACCGGGTCGTCGATGAAGCAGCGGAATCGCCCCTCCCGATCCCGGATCACCCAAGCGGGGAGCATTGGAGCTTCGCACAGGTAGCTCAACAAGGACGGCGTCTTCAAGAAGTGCGCTCGCTCGCCACAGAAACGAACCGCAATGTGGTCTCTTCCCAGAAAGCGGTCGACCAGCATAGCGACGATGCGGTTCTCGGCCAACCTCCGTCTTATCTGAAGCGGAGTATTGATGCTTTGCCTCACCTCCAGAAGCTCGATGCCCAGTGACGTCCGCATGTGGCTCCGGAAGCGGTTCACACCCCGACTGGGCTCGGCCATGGCCACGATGGTCAGGGGATAGCCGAGGAGCTTTCGAACCAGCAGTGCGCCAAGCTCCCAGCTTCCGAAATGAGCTGCCACGAGCAGTATGCCCCTGCGTTTGGCAAGGAGTCGCTCGAAGACTCTGCGATCAAGATCGACCACGCTCCGAGCGAGCTCATCCCGCGGCTTCGACAGGCTTCGGATGAAATCGATGGTGTCGAACGCATAACTTCGATAGGTCAAGAGGGCCATCTCTCTCAGCCGCTGCTCCGGGAGCTCCGGGAAAACAGTCCGGAGATTGCCGACCAGCGCCGAGGTGATCCGGTGCATCATTTTGAAGGCGAGCCACGTCCCGCACTTTCCGATGGCGTAGCTGAGCTCGACGGGAATGTTGCTCACGCCATGATAGGTTGCGGCGAATATGGGTCCGTTGTTCAGGGCGTGTTCCGCCCAGCGCACCTGCTGGATCCGTTCCAGCTCCTGAGCTCTTTGGGGAGTCGGCAACGTCACGCCCGACAAAAATAACAGTAGTACATCGTCAGCATGCAAATGCGGAACACATCACGAATGGGCCGCATCTTGCTCGAAACTCCGTTGTAGGAGGCCGCCACCGACACCCGCTCGACGCGTGCACCGCGTCGGACCAGCTTCACCAGGATCTCCGCTTCGATTTCGTAACGACGGGCGGTCAAGCTCACCGGCTTCAGCAAGTCGCACCTGATGATACGAAATCCGCTTTGGCTGTCGCGAATGGATGTGGCAGTCAGCATCGACATGACGTGACTTCCAATCGTATTGGCATAGTAGCGCGCCCGCGGCATCCTGTCCCTGTCGAAGATTCGCTCGGCGACGACGAAGTCTCCCGAGCCGTTTCGGGCTTTCTCGACCAACAAGGGAATGTCCGAGGGGCTGTGCTGCAAGTCACCGTCGATGAAGAGAACGTGTGTGAAATCCTGTTGAAGAACGTGTGCTAGTCCCGTCCGAACCGCCACTCCCTTGCCGAGGTTCTCCCCGTGACGGAGGACGCGAGCTCCAACTCGTTCTGCCAGCTCCGCGGTTCGGTCGCTGGAGCCGTCGTCGACGACGACGATGGCTTCTAGAAACGGCCGCGCACCTTCTACGACGGAGACAATGGTCGACTCTTCGTTGAACGCGGCAACCAATCCGCAGATTCTCAACGTCTTCCCTCTCCGAGGAGGGCAGGCAAGACGAGAAGCGACGCGAACGCTGCGAACGTGATACTCGTGGCCACCACGACGCCGAGTCTCGCGAGCGGCTGATAGCTGGAAAACGCTAAGGTCCCGAAGGCGATGATCGTCGTGAGCGCGGCCAGAGCGATGGCGGCCCCGGTCCACGGCAAGAACTCGCCGAGCCTTCCGTCGTGGGACTTGAATCGGTGCAGGATGTGAATGCCGTAGTCGACTCCTATCCCGATGGCCATGACGATACCGAAGATACTGAAGAGATCCAGTTCGATCCCGGTGATAGCAAAAAGGCCTGCGCTCCACAGTAGCCCGAGAACGGTCGGGAGAAGACATAACAACGTCAGCCGCACCGAGCGAAAATCACGATAAATCAGCAGGATGACTGCGACCGAACCGATGGCGATGCCTTTGAGAAACTGAGGAAGCAAGCTCGCCCGAAGCTCGCCATTCACCAGTGCCTGTCCGGTCACGAGAAACGACGGATCGATGGCGGCCACGATCCCCGCCAATCTCGAGACATCGGATTCGGTCTCTGGATAGAGGTAGGTCACAGCCAGGTAACCCGTTTCTTCGCGTACCACGAAGCGCGACACGACGGGGCCGAGCCCATGCTGCAGTAACCCATCGAAGGTAATCCGCTCCCCGGGATCGAAAAGCACCGAGAGTCGCTCCTCGAAGACCCGAAACACACCCGGACGAAACCCCGCCGTCTCAGCAGCCACCCTGAAGCGTGGTGCGACGTTGTCCGCGGCCAAACCAACGCTCTCGATCAACTCGCTCACGGCCGCCTGCTCGCCAGACGGCGGCAAGAATAACAGGGGACTACTGAAGGATACAGTTTCCCCTCGTGCCATGAGCTCGCGCTCGAGGATGCGATGCTTTTCCAGAACCGGGTCGAGCTCGCCCCCATGGGCCAAAACCAGCATCACGTTCTTCTCGAACTGGAATCGTTCCTCGAGCTCGTCCTCGATTGCCGAGCCCGCGGTGTGCGGCTGAATTTTCTCTAGGCTCGCGATCACCACGAGTCGCGGCAACACCAAGAGTGAAACCATCGTGAGCGAACCCGCGGTCCAAAGAATAGCGGTCGACCGCCGCTCGATGAGCTTGGCCAATCGAGGCAGGCGCGGAGACCTGTGCGGACCGGTCGACCGGTGGAACGACAAGAAGGCAGGGACGAAGACCAGGGTGAGACCGGCGGATAGAAGCATGCCGAGGGCGACGAGGCGCCCCAGCTCTTCGAGACTCGGAAAATCGATGAACATCAGTGCGGCGAAGGTTGCCACGGTCGTGATGTACCCAAGGAAGACGCTGGAGACGGCCTGGCTCAAGCGTCTCGTCGCCGCTTCCAGACTCGCCCCCCGCGCGCGCTCCTCCAAGAAGCGCACATAGAGAAGCATGAGCCCGTCGTCCCCGAGCCCAAAGACCATGGCCGCTCCCCCGCTTGCCGCCGCCAGCAAGTCGCCCCGGACCAACCCAACGAGCACCATCGCCAAAAGGCCCGCCAAACCGAGAGTCGTTGCGGCGCAGAGGAGGATCGAGTAGCTGCGAAAAAAGACGAAGATTACCGTCAGGAGCAGTGCGAGTGAAACGAACGTGTTGAACGTCATTTCGCTGCGGATGAGACTCTCGGCTTCGAGGGTATCGCGATATGCACCTGCAACTTCGATCAGAACCGGCGGGAGCACTTCATCATCCTCCTCGGGGACGACGCTCGTGGCCGCCGACCGAACGCGCCTCTCTACCCCGGCGAGTTCGTCGAGAAGCTCCTTGCAGAACGCCACGTCGAAGGCCGGCCCGATAGGCTTGGCGATGACCAGCCGCGAGCGACCATCGGAGCTCAAGTAGCCGTCCGCCGCGGGATCGAACTGCGAGAAACCTTTGTTGTCGGCGAAACGCGATCGGAGATCGAGCGCCAAGCCCAGCGGATCCCGCTGGATCAGCTCCCCTACCGAGGTTCCCGGGATCGTCAACGCTTCTCGCGCGCGCAGAAGGGCGGCCTCCATGCCTTCTGGTTGGAATCTCGCGAGTGCGTTTCGGGCGCCCTCCCGTCCCAGCAACAACAGAATCCGGTCGAGTAAATAACCCCAGTCTCTGCCGGAGTCGAGCAACGCCGCATCCACGTAGGCGATTTGGGGAACCGCTCTCAATTCGGCGATGTATGCCTCGACAAGATCCTCGTACTCCGAGATGGTATGCCCAGGAGGGGCGTCGAACAGAACGTAGACGAAGTCGAGACTGTCGAAATGATCGACGTAGGTTTGAAACGCCTCGACCGCTGGCCCGCCTTGCGGTATGAGCTTCAGAATGTCGGATTCGAAGGGAACGCGGGTCAAGGCCGCTGTTGCACCAATGGCAAGAACCAAACCCGAACCTAGTACGGTGGTACGCCTTCTTCGAGCGAAGTCGAGGATGAGCTCGTACCGCTCAGTCACTGGTCTGACGCGGGGTTCGAGTTACGGGAACGGCTCGATGGAAGCTCGACTCGAAACTCCTCGTCCTCGACAGGAACGTTGGCACGGAGGTTCGAGAGCTCGATCGTCTTGCTGCCGACGCCAGCGGGATAAATCATCCGCATCTTCACCATGAACAGCGTGTTCTTCTCCAACCAAATCTGCAGCCGCTCGAGCCCTTTCTTGACCTGCTTGCCCTTGGCGATCATGTCGATCTGGTGGGTGCCGGGGAGCGCGGGATCGGACGATACCTGGATATCGAAGTGACGACGTAGCTCCTTCTCCGACGCGCGATAGAAATACTTGTCCACTGCATTCTGGATTTCGCCAAGAGGCATCTTCTCTTCCTCGCGGCGCTCGAGCCACACCATGCGCAGCTCGTTTCCGTCAATAAGGAGTATCTTTCTCTCCGGCTCGTCGTATCGCAGTAATACGCGAAGCGGCCGCGCGGCAACCATGGTCCCCCGGGCAGTGATGGGCTCGGCCAGAAGATCTGACTCGGTGGTCTCGACGAAATCGGCTCGCAGCGTAACGAGGCTCCTTTCGAATTCCCTCGCACGTTCGTGAAGCCCGGTGAATGAATCCACCTGCGGCTCCTGAGTCACAGCGGGTCCGTGGATCAAAGCAGAAATCAGAAAGGCAGAGAATGTGCCGATCATAAAGGAAACTTAACATACCGCCAACTTGACGAGCAAGTTCTACTGTGCGATAGACTCCCGGGAACAGAGTCGGCATTTGGTCGCCGGGAAAAGGCTTGCGATTCACCTCGCGCGCGGACAGGAGCGCTTGAAGTGACGGAACGAGTGGCGCTAACCGGGTTGGGAGTGATATCGAGTCTCGGTCGAGGTTCCAAAGACTTCATCGACGCGCTCCTTCGCGGCGCTACCGGGATCTCTGCCATCACTGCCTTCGACACCTCGAACTGCCGGTCCCATCGAGCTGGCAAGCTAAAGTGTTTCGATCCTGCCGAGTACATCACTCCTAACATGCTTCGGCGGGCGGATGAAGTGGGCCGTCTCGCCATCTCCGCCGGCAAGCTGGCTCTGGCCGACGCCGGCATTGAGCCGAAAGCGACGAAATCGAGTGAGATCGGGATCGTTCTCGGAACATATACCGCCGGCCTGCACAGTACGGTCGAGTTTCTGAGCGGGCTCGTTCGAGAGGGTCCGGCCGGCGTATCGCCGCTCATCTTCAGTAACACCGTGGGTAACGCCCCGGCGAGTCTCTGCGCCCTGGAATTCGGTCTCAAAGGCCCTAACGTGACCTTGACCAACAAAGAGGCCTCAGCTCTAGCCGCCGTCGCCTACTCGGTGAACCTGCTGCGAAACGGGCGTGCCTCCGCTCTGATAACCGGTGGGGTGGACGATGTCGAAGCCACATTCTTCAGGATCCACGACCGCTTCAAAGTGCTGTCCCCGGTGGACTGCAAGGAAGAGGCGGCGCGGCCCTTCGACCGCCGCAGGAATGGCTTCGCTCTCGGTGAGGGGGGGGTCGCTCTCTTCACGGAGGCCTGGTCTCTCGCCAACCAAAGAGGTGCGCGCATCTACGCTGAGATTCTGGGTGTCGGGGGAACGTCCTCTCCGTGCGGCATCAACCGGTGGCCGAGCGATCCGACGCACCTGACCGGAGCAATGCGGATGGCGCTATTGGATGCCCACTGTGCGCCCCATGATGTCGGGGTCGTATTTGCGTCCGGAAACGGCGCGATCGATCTGGACCGTACCGAAGCGGCGGCCATCCGCGAAGTCTTCGAGGACGAGGGCGTGAAAGTCGTCTCCATCAAAGGCGCCCTGGGAGAATCTGGAATGTCGGGAGCGGCTTCCCTGGCCGCGGCGATCTTGAGTTTGCGCGAGGAGCGAATTCCACCGACCGTGGGCCTCGAAGAGCTGGCTCCCGATTGTCCCGTGGACGTGTCCCCGGAAGCTCGTCCCGCGTCGGGCTGGTTGGCCCTCGTGAATAGCTTCGCGAGTGGCGGCGCGAACTACTCCGTCCTCTTACGCGTGCTGGCGTCCGGCTAGGCGAGGGACATCCTGTCGCCGCTACGGGAAGTGTTAGACTCGCGCTTGGAGGTGAAAGATGATTTCACCATTTAGAGCACTCCTTCTCAGCTGCCTGCTCACCAGTGGCAGTTGCAAGGTGTCAGAGCTGAAGCCGATTTCATTCCCCACAGACTATCGGCCGGAGGGGAGCGCGGGTGCCATAACAGTCGCCCCGGCCTGCGCCGTCTACCGGGAGTTCACGGTGTTGGACCAACGTCCCGACAAACACAACGCGGGTATCCGGACCATTCAGGACAGGCCCGACCGCAGCGATATCTTCATTGAAGGGGACGTGGCGGCCTGGTTCCGAGCCGGCGTGGAAAGAGGGCTCGCCCTGGCCCAGTTTCCACAGGATTCCGGGGCGAAGCTCGACCTCACCTTCAAGCTCGCGGGCATCCACATCGAGGAAATCGCCTATCGAAACTCGACATTCGAGGGCAGAGTCGTCATCGATATCGAGCTAAGAGAGCCAGGCAGCAGTGGTCATCTGTGGACCGACCGTGTCGATGGCACCGCCGAGAACTATGGCCGCCCGGGAAACCCCGAGAACTATCGGGAGACGATCAATCACGCCCTCGATCGAGCTGTCGCCAGTGCCCTCAATAATACGGAGCTCCGCAGCAGACTCTGTGGGACGACTAGCCGCGCGCGGCTCGGCGCGCGAGGCTCTCGCTAACGATTGTCTGCTGAAAACACTCCTACCGCTAGCGCTCGACTCGATCGAAGGTCGCTCGATCCGACAACAGAATGTCAGCCACGTCCCGGAGCTGGGAGAGGATAAGGGCAGGACCCGTCGCCGCTCGCTCCGGAGGTTCTGACGGCCGCCGGCCATGCCTCCCCAAACGCGGTGACGTACGACGCTCTCCGCGTCCAAGCTTCAAGACCTCCCCTTCCGCCGCATCCTCTGTTTCGGCGACAGCATGACGAAAGGAGTCACGTCTCGTGGCTTTTTCGAACGATTCACGCTGACTCCGGTCGAGGGCTATATCCCGAAGCTGAGGCGCCTCCTACGAGGGGAGTTCGGAGACAGCGGTCAGCTCTTCAATTCAAGCATCGGGGGAGAGACGACGAACCAGGGATTGGAGCGGTTGCGCATCGAAGTCCGCTCGGCGCGATACGATCTCGTCCTGCTCCTGGAGGGCGTCGTGGATGTGAACAACACGGAACCCGGATTCGAAAATGCTCGCGCCAACCTCAAAGAGATGATGCGCGTCGTCAAAGGGGAAGGCATCCCGGTCATCATCGCCACGATACCTCCCCTCAATGAAGATGGCTTCCGTACCCGGGGCGCGGAGAACGTCCCGAAGCTCAACGACATGATCCGTGAGGAAGCCGATCTAGAGAAGGTGCCGCTCGCCGATCACGAGCGGGCATTCGGCCGAAACTTTACCTTGCAGGGGCCGGACGGCCTCCACCCGAACGACGCGGGCTACGAAGTGATGGCGGAGACCTGGTTCGACGCCATCGTCGATCTCGCCGCAGAACTCGAAACTTAACCCCGATCCGACATTCTCGATCGCGACTCCAGTCGTGAAACCGAGAGAACGCACTGGGTTAGGGCCGAAGTCCACGTGTTTGCCAACCACCCGTTCCGTAAGTCTGCGAACACAGCATCGAACTCGGACGCGATGCTCCCAGCGAGTGGTTTCGGCGACCCGTCCCGGACCGGACCGGGTCGGGATTCCCGACGAGTTTTTTGTCGGATCGGGGTTAATGCCTTTGCCGTGTCCGCCTTCGTTCGTACTCTGAATGAAGCGAGCTTCGGCGGACCCGCCGAAGCCATGAGTAAGTTCACTTGGCGGAGGCGGGGGGCCCCCTAGCTTCAAAGGATTCGAATTGCAGGAAAGCTACGGATTCTTTCCGTCGATGGAAATTCGCTGAGTAGCCTGGACGCCGAGGCGCGTCACGGTCGTACCGTCCAGGAACTTGACCTTGACGTCGTAGGTGTTCCCCGCGCGCACGCCGAAGTGGAGTACCGGCGAGTTCTGCGCGCA
>Ga0302046_10000835_pt1 | contig 29596 bp, 23 predicted proteins | sample RVTome_11_FD_200261 | JGI IMG/M metagenome (GOLD analysis project Ga0302046, IMG submission 200261) | Soil microbial communities from uranium-contaminated site in the Upper Colorado River Basin, Wyoming, United States - RVT147D111 (version 2) ...
CAGCGTACAACCCAGACGGCGATCCCGTGATCGAGGTGACGTCGATGTTCATGACCGAGGTTCCGGAACTGTCGGTGCGCGCCCAGCTCGGCGCCCGAGGGATGGATCAGAACCGGACGTTCCTGGACAGGGTGGTCTCGTTTCCCGAGAACATCAACGTCGAGGTCAATCAGACCTTTACCGCGCCGACCGACACCGGCGGTGGCCGGGGCGCCCCGGGGGGCCGCGGCCGCGGCGGCATGCGTGGCAACAGCGCCACCGTCACGGTGTCGTACAGCATGGTGAAGCTGCCCGAGGAACCGATGATGCCGCGCCTGTTCGACGAGCGCGTCGGGTACTTCTCCGAGAGCCTCTACGACTACGGCCGCGACGAGCAGCGCGCCACCGAGCGCACCTACATCACGCGCTACCGCCTCGACAAGCAGGATCCGGACGCCGACATCTCCGAGCCGGTCAAGCCGATCGTCTACTACGTGGACCCGGCCACGCCGGCCAGGTGGGTGTCGTACGTGAAACAGGGCATCGAGGACTGGCAGCCCGCCTTCGAGGAGGCCGGCTTCCGCAACGCCATCGTCGCCCGCGAGGCGCCGGCGGACGATCCCGACTGGAGCCCGGAGGACGCCCGCTACTCGGTGATCCGGTGGCTGCCGACGACGGTCGAGAACGCGTCGGGCCCGCACATTCACGACCCGCGCTCGGGCGAGATCCTCGAGGCCGACATCCAGTTCCATCACAACGTGCAGAACCTGGCGAAGAACTGGTACTTCGTCCAGGTGGGCCCGCTCGATCCGCGCGCGCGGACGCTGCCGCTGCCCGACGAGCTCATGGGCGAGCTGATCCGCTACGTCGTCGCGCACGAGGTGGGGCACACGCTCGGGTTCCAGCACAACATGAAGGCCAGCGCGATGTACTCGATCGAGCAGGTGCGGGACCCGGACTGGGTGCGCGAGAACGGGCACACGCCGACGCTCATGGACTACTCGCGCTTCAACTACGTGGCGCAGCCCGAGGACGGCATCGACCCGGCCGATCTGATTCCCAAGATCGGCCCGTACGACAAGTGGGCCGCGATGTGGGGATACAAGCCGATTCCCGGTGCCGGCTCGCCCGACGACGAACGCCCCACGCTCGACGCCTGGGCGCGCGAGCAGGACCAGACGCCGTGGTACCGCTTCTCGACGGCACAGTCCGGCGGCAGCGACCCGCACAGCCAGACCGAGGCGGTGGGCGACGCCGACGCCGTGCAGGCGACGACGCTCGGCCTCAGGAACCTCGAGCGGGTCGCCGACATGCTGCTCGAGGCCACGACGACCCAGGCGGGCGACCCGTACGAGGAGCTGACCGAGGTGTACAGCCGGCTCGTCGCCCAGTGGACGCTCGAGATGAATCACGTCGCCGCGCTCGTGGGCGGCTTCCTCTCGCAGCAGCGCCACATCGGTCAGGAGGGCGTCCGGTTCACGCCGGTGCCCCGGGAGCAGCAGGTGGAGGCCGTCCGGTTCCTCCTGGCCAACGCGCTCACGACGCCGGAGCTCCTGATCAGGCCGGAGATCGTCCGGCGCATCGAGCCCACCGGGACGAGCAATCGCGTCGCCAGCGCGCAGACGTCGGTGCTGAACGCGCTGCTCCAGACATCGCGGCTCGAGCGACTCCTCGAGCAGTCGGCACTCGATGACGAGGCCTACGAGCCGGTGGAGTACCTGACGGACCTTCGGGAGGGGGTCTGGAGCGAGCTCGGCGCGCGCGCGAGCGCGATCGACCCGTTCCGCCGCAGCACGCAGCTCGCGTACCTTGCCACCGTCGACAACCGCCTGAACGGCGGCGCCGCTCCGGGTCCGGCCGTGCGTGGACTGCTGCGAGGCGAGCTCCGGACGCTGCGCGCCGAGCTGGCCGACGCCCTGCCGTTTGCCACCGACCGCGCCACACGCCTGCACCTGGAGGACGCGCGCGACCAGATCGACGAGATGCTCGATCCACGGGCGATGCGGGAGCGCGCTGCAGCCGGTGGCCGCGGGGGCGCAAGCGGCATCGCCAGCGAGAGAGGCCTGCTCACCGGGGCCGGTTTCGACTTCGAGGGCGACCCGTTCCTGGCCGTGCCGGAGGCCTGCTGGCCCGACTACGTGGTGTGGTGACGCGGAGACTGGCCCTGGGACGAGACAGGAGGACGGAGGACGGATGGAGCGCGAGGACGGGGCCATCAGGATCGCCCGACGGGACGTGATAAAGGCCTCGGGCGCCCTCGTCGGCGGGCTCGCGCTGGGAGCGCCGGCGCTGGGCGCCCAGGCACCGGCAGCATCCATCGACGAGCTCGACCGGCAGTCGTTCCCCGGCTTCAGGAGCCTGGAGATCGAGACCGCGCCCGGCGTCTCGATTCATACGCTGGTCGGTGGCCAGGGTCCACCGGTGCTCCTGCTCCACGGGGCACCGCAGTCGCACCTGTCGTGGGCGAAGGTCGCGGTCGAGCTGGCCAGGGACTACACGGTCGTCGCCACCGATCTGCGGGGCTACGGCTGGAGCAGCAAGCCCGACGGCGGCGAGGATCACGTCAACTACTCGAAGCGCACGATGGCCAACGACCAGGTGACGGTGATGCAGACCCTGGGCTTCGAGCGGTTCGACCTGCTCGGTCACGATCGCGGCGGGCGCGTGGGACGGCGCCTGGCGCTCGATCATCCGGACAGGGTCCGGAAGCTGTCGGTCCTCGACATCGTGCCCGCCCACTACCTGTACGCCCACACCACGCGCGCGTTTGCCGAGGCCTACGTGCACTGGTTCATCTTCATCAGGCCCGCGCCGTTCGGAGAGAACTTCATCAGCCGGACCGGCATGTTCAAGGGCGGGGGCGACGAGGCCTCGATCTACGAGGATCCGGCGGCCATACACGCCATGTGCGAGGACTATCGCGCTTCGGCTGGAATCGACATCGGCAACGACGAGGCCGACCTGGCCGCGAAGCGATTCGTTCGTTGCCCGCTGCGTGTGCTCTGGGGCGATCGCGCCCCGATGGGTAGGCTCTACGACGTGCTCGGCATCTGGCAGATGGAGGCGACAAGCGCCACCGGCCGCGCCATGCCCGGAGGGCACTCGTTCCACGTGGAGAACCCCGAGGACACCTACGCGGAGCTGAAGGCGTTCCTCGACGCCTGACCCGCGACGACGCCGCGGGTGCTCCTACCCGGCGGCCTGCGGCAAGAGCGGCTCGATGTCGGCGGCCAGCCCGTCGTAGGTGACGGCCCGCTTGTGGAAGTGCACCCGGTGGCCCTGCGTGTCGAACACGAGCGTGATCGGCAGCTCGCCGAACCAGTCGTCGGTCACCGCCTCGTAGAGCTCCCGTTCGACGCTGGCGGCGCGATAGACGGGGAAGGACGGCGGGAACTCCTCGAGGAACAGGTCGATGTCGCCGGTCTCGTCCGCCTCGTTCATCGAGACCGCCACGACCTCCAGTCCCCTGGCGTGGTAGTCGTCGTGCACGGCGACGATGTCGGGGAACTCGGTGCGGCAGGGTGGGCACCACGTGGCCCAGAAGTTCACCACCACGACCTTGCCGGCGTGCCCCGCCACGAGCGCCTGAATCTCGTCGGCGGTGACGGTCGGGACGCCGGGCTCGGTGGCCGCGGCAGGCGCCGCCGCCTCGGGCTCGCCGGCTGCCGGGGCAGGCGCACCGCAGCCGGTCACGGCCAGCAGCGCGAGCACGGCCATCCAGCCCCGGGTACGCCGCCGACGCGTCGTCACGAGGCCGACACTCCTACTCGTCGAGGCCGGCCAGCATCCTGGTCGTCCCCTCGACGACCGCGTCGAACCCGCCCGGCGTGATGTCGGCGACATTGGCCACCACGAAGCGGTTCACCGTCACCAGGAACGTGTTCGCCGCCTCGGGATTCAGCTCGTAGAGCCGGGCCGCCACGTCCCGCGGGCCGCGGCGGAACACGGTCAGGGGAATCTCGAGATCCGTCCTCGCGTTCAGTTCCTCGAGCCACGGCTTGGCGTCCTCGCCGGCCACGATCATCGCCACCGCCTTGAAACCGCGATCGCGATGCCGCACGTACAGCTCGTTCAGCCGCGCGATGAGCTCGGCCGTTTCCGGTCCGGTGTCGCGGAAGAACGCCAGCACGTTGGGGGCGTCCTGAAACTCGCACACGTAGCAGATGCGCTGTCCCTGGTACGGACCGGTGACGTCGACCACGGGGATGGACACGGTCGGCGCGCCAGGGGCCAGGCCCGACTCGACGCCTGCGGCCACCACTGCGGCGCGGGGCGTCACGGCGACCAGCCCCATGGCCACGAGTCCTGCCCGCAACATCGTCCTGACCATGGCCTACTGCGCCTCTTCCTCGACCGCGCTGCCGGCGATCGGGTACTCCAGGTCCAGCCACTTGAACCAGCCGCCCTCGAGCACCTGGACGTTCAGGTACCCCGCCAGGCTCAGCTTCTGGGCCATGTCCCTCGAGTCCTCGTGGTCGTTGCAGGCGCAGTAGAGGACGAGTGTCTTGTCGCGCGGCAGGGTGACCGGCAGCTCGAGCTCGTGCACCCAGGGATAGTTGACCGAGCCGGGAATGTGCTCCTCTTCGAAGATCAGCGGGGCGGCGGTGTCGACGACGACGACGCCCGTGTCACTGGCCTCGATGCGGCGCTTCAGCTCGTCTGGAGCCATGAAGTCGGGAACGTAGACGTACCCCTCGACGAACTCGCCGTCTATGAACGTGCCCTCTTCTTCCTGCGCCACGGCCGAGCCCGCCCCGACCAGCAGAACCGCCAGTGCCGTCGCCAGCGTGTGCCGCATACCGTCCTTCCCGGCTACCCGTGGGGCCGCCACCGCCCCCGGAAGCCCCCGAAACTGCAGTCTAACGCCAGAACCGACCCGAGTCACCACACCCGGCACCAGTCCCGACCACCGTGGGCTCCGCGCCCCGGGGACGCCAGGAAAACGGGTGTATCATCCGCCCGAATACGCCTGTCGGCTCACGGTTCAAGGAGAGGCGGTGCCCATGTCAGTCATCCAGTTCCTCCCCTCGGCGGGGCTTCGCGCGGCGGCCGGGAGCTTGTGCCTCGGGCTGGCACTCGTGCTCGGGTTGCCAGCCGTCGCAGGCGCCCAGAGCGACGCCGGGAGCGACCAGCGCTTCACGGTCTTGAACCCCACCGGCGACGCGCCGCCGATCGAGCGCAAGGCCATGGCCGAGCGTCCCGACAGCCTCGACGGCAGGACCATCTACCTGGTGGACGTGACCTTCAACGGCGGCGACCTGTTCCTGCAGGAGATGCAGAAGTGGATGGCCGCCAACCTTCCCACCGTGACGGCCGAGCTCCGCGTCAAGCGCGGCGCCTACTCGGCCAACGATCCGGAGCTGTGGCGTGAGATTCAGGCCAACGAGGGCCTGATGGTCATGGCCATCGGTCATTGAAGCACCTGTGCGCCGGCGGTCGTCGGCCACGTTGCCCGGATCGAAAGTGAGTACGGTGTTCCCGCGGTCGGCGTGATCGTCGACGCGCTCGAGAGCCTCGTTCGCGACAAGGCGGTCGAGGACGGCATGCCCGCCCTGCGACTGGCCTTCACGCCGACGCCGGTTGGCGGCAAGACGCCGGCCGAGCTCGCCGAGTACATCGTCGGCGAGGATCCGGTGACCGGCGAGCCTTTGATGGAGGAGATCCTCGGCCACCTCACCCGGCCGCTCAACGAGGAGGAGCGCCGCACCGGCGAGTTCGTACGGACGAAGCAGAGGCTGATCGGCCCCGACACGGCCGAGAACCTGCAGCGGTACTTCGACGACCGGTTCTGGACCGACCAGTTGCCGATCGTGATGCCGACCGAGGCGCGGGTGAACGCGATGCTGGCCGCGACCTCCCACCCTCGCGACGAGATGGTCGGCCGGATGCGCGTGACCGGCACGCGCGAGGCCTGGGAGTACACCGTCGAGACGGTCGCCATCAACGCGGTGATGGCCGGCGCGAGGCCGGAGCTCTTTCCGGCGATCCTCGCCCTGGCCGCCACGGCGACCAACGCGCGCTCGAGCTCCACGTCGTCGATGGCGGGGATGGCCATGTTCAACGGCCCGATCGCCGACGAGCTCCAGCTCAACTCGGGCACCGGCGCGCTCGGGCTCTACAACAACGGCGGCGCCCTGATCGGACGGGCCTGGGGACTGCTGTCGGGCAACGCCAGCGGCGGCTCGGTGCCGGGGCACACCTACATGGGCGTCCAGGGCAACCCGATGAGCAGCGTGCCGGCCGTCTTCGCCGAGAACGTCGACGGACTGCCCGCGGGCTGGAATCCGCTGCACGTGCAGAAGGGCTTCGAGGCCGACGAGAGCGTCGTCAGCACCTTCTCCGGATGCCAGAGCCAGAACACCATGATGGTGCTGCGGGACGAGGACTGGGAGTGGGTGCTGCAGCGGTTCATCGGCGGCCTCGGATCGCCGCAGCGCAGCAGCAAGCTGCTGCTCGTGGATCCGGCCGTGACCGCGCCGTTGCTTCGGTTCGGCTTCGACACCAAGGAGAAGCTGATCGAGTGGATCGAGGCGAACGTCACGACGCCGAAGTTCCACTACTGGCTCGATCAGGAGGTCATCAACTACAACCTCGGTCCGGCTCGGGCGGGACGCGAGCCGTACGCCACGTGGCTCACCCTGCCCGACGACGCGCCCATCCCGTTCCTCCAGAACGTCGAGGTGGTGGTGGTGGGCGGCAGCGGGAACATCCGTTGGAGCGTCAACGAGTGCGGGTACAGCCGGAGCATGCGCGTGGACGAATGGCGCTAGCCGCGCGTCGCGGCACTCGTCGCGCCGGCCCACCCCGACGACAGCCGACGGTGGGGAGATGAGAGATCGGGCTGCAACGCTCGCCGTGGCTCTCCTCGCCGGCGCCGCCGGGGCGGTCCTGGCCATGCTCGCGCTGCCCGTGGCCGGTCAGGCCCCGTCGGCGATTCCGCGACTGGCCAACGGCAGGCCGGACCTGAACGGCGTCTGGCAGTCGCTCAACGAGGCCAACTTCGACATCCAGATGCACGTGGCGCGTCCGGCCCTGGCCCTCCGCGCCGGTCCGTACGGACCAGTGCCCGACGCGGCCGTCGTGGCGCTGGGCGCCGTGGGCGCTGTGCCCCCCGGCGTCGGTGTGGTCGAGGGGAACGAGCTGCCCTACCTGCCGGAGGCGTTGAAGACGAAGCAGGAGAACCAGGCGAACTGGCTGGCGCGGGATCCGGAGATCAGGTGCTACCTGCCGGGCGTGCCGCGCGCCACCTACATGCCCTACCCCTTCGAAATCGTCCACAGCGCCGACAACGTGTTCTTCGCGTACGAGTACGCCGGAGCGGTTCGCGACGTGTTCATGACCGACCCGGGACCGGCCCCGGTGGACTCGTGGATGGGGCAATCGGTCGGGCGCTGGGAGGGCGACACGCTCGTGGTGGACGTCACCGGCCTCAACGACCGGACGTGGTTCGATCGCGCGGGCAATTTCCACAGCGACGCGCTGCACGTGGTCGAACGCTACACGCGCACCAGTCGCGACATCATGGCCTACGAGGCGACGATCGAGGACCCCGACGTGTTCTCGCGCCCGTGGACGATGCGCATGGCGCTCTATCGACGACAGGAACCGAACGCACAGCTCCTGGACTTCAAGTGCGTGGAGTTCGTCGAGGAGCTCATCTACGGCCAGTGGAGGAAGACGCCGCTCGACCGCTGACGTCCGTGAGGCCGCGGACGAGTCGCCGGGGCAGAAGACGAAAGGGACGCATCGCGATGCGAGGACGACTGATCGGCGTGACGATCCCGCTGGCCCTCATGGCCTTCGCCTTCCTGGTGCAGGCGCCTGTCGCCGGACAGGACGCGCGAGGCTACACGCCACCGCGCATGCCAGACGGGCGCCCGGACCTGCAGGGCACCTACGACCTCGCCACGCTCACGCCGCTCGAGCGGCCAGCGGGCGTGAATGCCACGCTGAGCCCGGAGGACGTGGCCAGGCTCGAACGCGTGGTGGCCGCGCAGGTCGAGGTGGGCGCACGCCCCGTCGGCGCCGAACGGACGGCGCCGCCGCAGGGGGGAGACGGCTCGCCCGGCGCCGCCGGCAACGTCGGGGGATACAACTCGTTCTGGCTCGATCCGGGCTCCAGCTACACGATGGTCAACGGGGAGGCCCGCACGTCGATCGTCGTCGATCCCCCTGACGGCCGGCTGCCGCCGCTCACGCCCGCGGCCCGTCAACGCCTGGGCGCCTTGCTCGCCCGTCCCAGCGCAGAAGACGACCCGGGCCTCGACCCGACACCCGGCGCGTACGACGACCCGGAACGTCGGCCGCTCGGTGAGCGGTGCCTGCTCGGCTTCGGGTCGGCGGCCGGGCCGCCAGCGCTGCCAAACTACTTCTACAACAACCTTCGCCGCATCGTGCAGACACCGAACCGCATCCTCATCCTGAACGAGATGGTGCACGACGCCCGCATGGTCCGGATGAACGCCGAGCACCTGCCGTCGCACATCCGCCGCTGGGCCGGCGATTCCGTCGGCCACTGGGAAGGCGACACGCTCGTGGTGGACACCACCAACTTCAACGCCGATCAGATCCGCTACGTCGTGTCCGCGGCGCCGGGGCGAACGCTCATGATGGTGGAGAGCATCGGCGCCACCGGGCAGGATCGTCTGAACGGCCCGGCGCGGGACCTGCACGTGATCGAGCGGTTCACGCGCGTCGCCGACAATGCCCTGCTCTACCGGTTCACGGTCGAGGATCCCGGAACGTGGGAGCGCGCCTGGACCGGGGAGTTCACCTGGCCGGCGACCTCGGAGCCGATCTACGAGTACGCCTGCCATGAGGCCAACTACGCGCTCGAGGGCATCCTGCGCGGCGCGCGACAGCGCGACGCCGAGGCCGCGGAGCAATAAGGGAGGCTTGGAGATGCGGTTCAACGTCATCGGTACGGCCTGTGTCGGATTGCTCGTGCTGTGCGTCGCGGCGCCCGGCGCGGCGCATCACGCCTTCGGCGGTGAGTTCGACGCCAACCGCCCCGTGCTGCTCCAGGGACCCATCGTCAAGGTGGAGTGGGTGAATCCCCACACCTGGATTCACATGGAGGTCAAGCAGCCCGACGGCAGCACCGAGGTGTGGATGATCGAGGGCGGCAGTCCGAATTCTCTCCTGCGCCAGGGCGTCACGAAGGACTCCTTGCCCATCGGCACCGAGATCGTCGTGGACGGGTATCAGGCCAGGGATCACTCGCTCAAGCGCGCCAACGGACGCAACATCACCTATCCGGACGGCACCAAGCTGTTCTTCGGCTCGTCCGGGACCGGTGCGCCGCGCGACGGCGCCGACCCGTCCGAGAGCGCCCGATGACCTCGACACGCCTGGCTGCCCGGGCCGCCCTGCTCGGCCTCGCGCTCCTGGCCTCGGTGCCGGCGTTCGGGCAGACTCGTGGCGTCCAGCCGTCCGGGGCGACGGCCAACGCTCCGAACGACTACAGCCGTGACACCTCGTGGCTCTGCCGTCCCGGACGTCGGGATGCCTGCTCGGTGGATCTCACCACCAGCGTCGTCCAGGCAGACGGCAGCGTCTCTCGCGAAGCGTGGAGCGCGGCGACAGACCAGCACATCCCGCTGTGCCGCGAGGCGTCTCAGATCGGGTGCCTGGTCACGTACGTGTCGTACCGGTCCACGAGTCCCCCGCCGGCCAATACACGGTTCGGCGATGTCACCGAGGACGGCATGGTCGCTGCGTGCACGAATCCGGCTGCGCTCGCGCGTCGAGGCGGGGCCCTGCACGCGTACCTCGACGCGGCTGGCCGCCTGATCGCCGGCGAATCGCCCGGACCATGGGTCGTGTCGACTCGTCCGGTCGACGCGCCGTGGGTGAGCCCGCCCGGACTGCTCTCGGCACAGTGCACGTCGAACGAGCACGCCGCCTATCTCGAGGTCACCGTGCACGCCGATCCGTCCGATCCTGGCGCGGACGACATCCAGGGCGACCTCGTCGTCGCAGGCCAGATCCTGGGGGACTGGGGTCTCCACCTGGTCGACGTCAACCTTGCCATGGGCAACCTCGTGGGTCGTGGCGCGACAGGGTCGTGTCTGGGCGGAACGTGGACGTTGACCCAGGAGCGCAGCATCAGTTCGGGAACACGAGCGTGTCGCCGAAGAGCTCCATCACCTCGGCCGCGAAGCGTGCCGCAACGCGGTTCCCGTGATCGCCCTCGTACACCTCGAAGGTGTGCGGGACATCCAAACGCGTGAGCGCGGCGTCGAGATCTCGGTTCGACGCGGCCAGTCCGTCCATGTCCCCCACGTCGATGGCGATCGCCGCGTACCGCTTCAGGGCCGGCACGTACTGATCGACCATCACCAGCGGCGAGTTGGCCAGGTACTTCGCGACGACGAGTGGCTGCACGACGCCGTCGACGACCGGCAGGTCGAAGTACTCCGGCGGGTTGTTCGGATTCGGCGCCCAGGCCGCCGCCTGCGCGGAGCCGGCGTTGGCGAAGCCACCGCCACGCCCGCCGCGACCACGTCCGCGCGCCGGCTGGTCCTGCTGCGCGCCGTCTCCCCGAGCGGCGTCGCCCTGCCCGGCGATCCCGCCGCCACGCGCCGCGCCGCGGCCACCACGACCGCCCTGCGCGCCCGGGTTGTTGAGCAGGCAGCAGGAGCTCATGGCGTAGAGCGCCGAGAAGACGTGTGGGTGCTTCATCCCGATCCGCATGGTCCCGTAGCCGCCCATCGAGTGCCCGGCGAGCCCGCGGCTCTCGCGCGTGGCCACCGTCCGGTAGTGGCTGTCGATGTAGGACACGAGGTCGGAGGCGATGTACCCCTCCCAGTCCCCGGTCGTCGGCGAGTTCGAGTACATGCTGCCGTCGTAGCGCGTGTGCGCGTCCGGCAGGACGACGATCATCTCCTTCGCGCCACCGGCGATCGCCTCGTCGAGCGCCCCTGGCAGCCCGATGAGCCGGATGTAGGCCTCGGCGGTCGCGCCGTAGCCGTGCAGGAAGTAGACGACCGGGTAGCGCCGGTTCGTGTCGGTCGTGTAGCTCGGCGGCAGGTACACCGCGACCTCGCGCGAGGGATCGTCCCCGGAGAGGTTGCCCTCGAGCGAGGCTCCGCGGACCTGGATGCGCTCGAGCGTGCCCTGCGCCCAGGCAGGCGCGGCCGCGGCCACGAACGAGAACGCCGCGACGAACGGGGTCAGGACGTGTCGCTTCATCGATGACTCCTCTGCGCGGACTCGCCAGGAGTCGCCGCGCTGCGTGGGATTCTACTCCTGCCCCGGCCGTGTCCGGCAGCCGCGCCTGGGCAGCAGGCTGGGCCCCGTCGCACGGCGATCGAGGCAGGCCGGTCACGGGGCCCGATAGATGACGACCTCCTCGACATCGCGTCTGTCGCGACCGTACCGATACGCCAGCACGCCACCTGCGACTCCACCTGCGACCGATCCCACGTAGCACCCTCGGGGATGGCGCGTGCAGTAGTTCGGGCCCGTTCCCCCGTTGGCGAGGGCGATTGCCGTCATCAGGAAGGCCATCACCGCGCCTCGTTGGACGGTCTCGGCCGAGCCATGCGTTCGCGTGTGACGGAGCCGGAGCTCGCGGACGTCAGCCCGATCGAAGCGTTGCAGCACGTCGGACAGGCCGGCGACCTTTTGGCCGCGGACCGACAGTCCCGACGGTGACAGCCGGGTCCATCGGTCCAGGAAACAATCACCGCCCTCCAGCACTCGGGCAAGACATCCGGGATCCTGGCGCGCCGTCTCCCGGATCGCCAGGGCCGGCCGGTCGGGCAGCCATCAGCCTGTGGGAGATCGGGAAGAAGGTGCAGTTCGGCAAGCTGTCCCTGCCGAAGGAGCTGCCCCTGTGGTTCGCCGACGCCCTGGCGCCGAACCTCCAGGTGCTTGCTCTCAACGACAACGTCGTCGTCGAAGCGATGCGTCTACCCGAGTTTCCGAATCGAGATCCTGCAGACGAGTGGATTGTCGCGACGGCGCGCGTGCACGGGTTGACGCTGTTGACGACCGATACGAAGCTGAAGAACTACGCGCACGCCTCCGTTCACTATTTCAAGCCCAGGCAGCCACAACTGTAGCGGCGCCCCTCGAACGGACCGCGCCGGTGTCCCGTCGCCCGGGGCAGGATCGCGCCCGGCAGACGCTACTCGGGCGACGAGCCTCCGGCGACCGTGCCACCCGCGCTCGCCGGTCGCGGAAGCGGCGCCGGGACGGGCAGGCCCTGCGCGCGCAGCGCCTCGGTGAGGATGGCCTCGGCTTCCGGGTTCACCTTCTCGGCGTTGGCCAGGAACACGCCACGTGCGAGCATCAGCGGCGTCCAGCCGAGATCGCAGGTGGCGTCGATGTCGGCCCCCTGCTCCACGAGAAACCGCACGATCGAGGGCTGCCCCGTGAGGATCGAGCCGTGCAGCGCCGTACAGCCGTCCCATCGCGGATCGCCCACGCCCAGGTCCACCAGATCGTCGATGTTGAGCGGGTAGTACAGCAGCGTGTAGGCAGGGTCGCCGGTCATCTCGTAGTCGCCGAAATCGGCCTTCGCGTCGAGCTCGTTGCCGGCGGCGAGCGCGACCTTCACCGCCTCGAGCCGCTCGGCCTCCGAGGTGCCCGTGAAGGGACCGGGGCTCTCGCCCTCGTAGTAGTTGAGGCCGGACGCCACCATCAGCGGCGTCACGCCGAACCGGCTGGGAATCGACGGATCGGCGCCGCCGTCGAGCAGAATCTGCATCAGCGCGGCGTCGCCGTTGTTGGCCGCGACCCAGTACGCGGTGGCGCCGTTGTACGTCAGCAGGTGCCGGCCGAGGGCCACATCGGGCGGGTTGGTCACCGCCGCGCCGTCCTTGTTGAAGCGCCGCTCCTCCCAGTCCACGCGCACGTTGGGGTTGGCGCCGTGCTCGAGCAGCTTGCGCGCCAGCTCCAGCCCGGTGACCTCCCCCTCGGGCACGGGCGGACCGTTGGCCTCGCCGCCGACGGCGGCCGTGCCGGTGGCGCCGGGCTTCCGCAGCCACGCGATCGTGTGCAGCGGCGAGCCGCGCGGGTCGGGGGCGGCCGCATCGGCGCCGTGGTCGAGCAGCATCCAGGCCAGGTCGTAGTAGGCGTTGACGATCGCCATGTTGAGCGCCGTCGTGCCGTCGGGAGCGGCGTCATCCACGTTCGCCCCGTGGTCGAGCAGCCGTTCGGCGACGCTTGCCTGGTTGTTCAGCACGGCGAACAGCAGGGCGGTGAAGCCTCCGCCCGAGCGCTGGCCGACATCGGCGCCGGCCGCGACGAGCGCGTCGATGGCTGCGGCATTGCCCTTGCCGGCCGCCCACATGAGCGGCGTCTGGCCCCGGACCGGCTCGACGTCGTTCACGCGCGCGCCGCGCTCGACGAGCAGCGCGATCGCCTCGACCGACCCGCCGAGCGCCGCGCTCATCAGCGCCGTCTGCCCCTCTTGCGACACCTCGTTGGGATCGACGCCGGCCTCGAGCAGCCGGGACACGAGGCGGGCGTTGCCGTTGGCCGCCGCCAGCGCCAGCGGCGTCACGCCGTAGCGCGTCGTGGCGGCGGGGTCCGCGCCCGCCTCGAGCAGGAGGGCCGCCAGCTCGGTGTCGTCGCGCTCCACCGCCCGGTGGAGCGCCGTCGCGCCCCCGGCATCACGGGCATCCACGGCGGCCCGGGCGCCCGGGTCTCGCAACAGCAGCCTGAGGGCCGCGCCGTCTCCGGCTCGCACGGCGTCGAGCACGCGCAGATCGGGCACGTCCTGCCCGTACGCGAGCGCGCCAGACAGCAGCAGAGAAGCGGCGACCAGGGTCGTCCAGGCTCGCACAGGTGGCTCCTCGCGGGAGTATACGCCGTTGTCGGGCGTCGGGACGACGAGTAGAATCGGCCAGAATCCCATGCGGAGCACCCCCCTCTGCGCGACGCTCCTGCTCGTGGCGTGCTTGGCGCCAGGGGCGTCCGCCCAGGACGCGGGCGCCCCGATGGCGCCGGCAGCCGAGCTGCTCGACGGCTATTGTGTGCGCTGCCACAACGAGCGGCTGCGAACGGCCGGGCTGGCACTCGTGCCCGACCAGCTCGACTCGGTCGGTGAGCGTGCCGAGCTCTGGGAGAAGGTCGTGGGCAAGCTCCGGTCCGGCGCGATGCCTCCAGCCGGACGGCCACGGCCCGACGAGGCGGCCTACGACCGCGTGGCGGGACTGCTCGAGTCCGAGCTCGATCGCGCCGCCGAGGCGCGCCCCAACCCTGGGCCGCTGCCGCTGCTCTACCGCCTGACGCGCACGGAGTATCAGCACGCGATCCGCGATCTGCTCGCGCTCGACGCGCTCCCGCAGGAGATGGACTACCCGCTGCTGCTGCCGGCCGACAACGCGGCGAGCGGCTTCGACAACATCGCCGACCTGCTCTTCGTCGCACCCCGGACGATGGAGCGCTACCTCGACGCCGCGCGCACGATCAGCCAGCTTGCCGTGGGTGACCCCGCGCTGCCGCTGATGGTCAACATCCACCGCCTGCCGCCGGATCGGCCGCAGGACGCGCGCGACGAGGATCTGCCTCCGGGCACGCGCGGCGGGCTCCTCGTTCCCATGCACGTACCGCTCGACGCCGACTACGTGATCGACGTGGAAGTGTCCGGGCGCTCCCGCGAGACCGACGAGCTGGAGGTGACCGTCGACGGCGCGCGCGTGGCGCTCGTGGCGCTCGGCGGGGGCTCCGGGCGAGGAGGTCGCGGGGGCGGCCGCGGCGGCGCCCGGCCCGACACGGAGTTCCGTCTGCCGCTGGCCGCCGGCAAGCGGCATATCGGCGTGACCTTCGTGCAGCACAACGCGTTCCTCCCCGAGGCCACGCTGATGCCGCGGCTGCGCAGCCGCGGGACGCAGCCGGCCATCGCCAGCGTGACGATACGCGGGCCGTACGACGTGCTCGGGCCGGGAGAGACAGCGAGCCGCCGGCGCATCTTCGTCTGCTATCCGGCGGCGAGGGAGGAGGAGCTGCCCTGCGCGCGAGAGATCCTGACGGCGCTGGTGCGGCGCGCGTACCGCCGCCCGGCGACGCAGGCCGACCTCGACGATCTGCTTCCCTTCTTCGAGCAGCACCGCGCCGACGCCGGGTTCGAGCGCGGCATCCAGAAGGCGCTCGAGCGGCTGCTCGTGAGCCCGCAGTTCCTCTTCCGGATCGAGCGCACGCCCGAGGGCGCCACGCCCGGCCGCCCCTATCCGGTCACGGACGTCGAGCTGGCCTCGCGCCTGTCCTTCTTCCTCTGGAGCAGCATCCCCGACGGCGAGCTGCTCGACGCGGCGGCGGCCGGCACGCTGAGCCACCCGGCGGAGCTCGATCGCCAGGTCCGCCGCATGCTCGCCGATCCCCGGTCGGAGCCGATCGTCAGCAACTTCGCGGCCCAGTGGCTCTTCCTCGGTGACGTGGACCTGAAGGAGCCGGACCCGCTGCTGTTCCGCCACTACGACGCCACGCTCCGCCACGCGTTCGTGCGCGAGACGGAGCTGTTTCTCGACAGCGTGCTGCGCTCGGAGCGCAGCGTGCTGGATCTGCTCGCCGCCGACTACACGTTCCTCAACGAGCGTCTGGCCGCCCACTACGGGATTCCGGGCGTGCACGGCAGCCACTTCCGGCGCGTCGAGCTGCCGGCCGACAGTCCGCGACGCGGACTGCTCGGGCACGGGAGCATCCTGACGCTGACGTCGTACTCCACGCGCACCTCGCCGGTCCTCCGTGGCAAGTTCGTGCTCGACAACCTGCTGGCTTCGCCGCCGCCACCGCCGCCCCCGGACGTGCCGGCGCTGACGACCGACGGCGCGGCGCCGGGCGAGGTGCTCACCATCCGGGACGCGATGGTCCAGCACCGGGCCAATCCCGCCTGCGCGAGCTGCCACGCCCAGATGGATCCCATCGGCTTCGCCCTCGAGCACTTCGATGCCGTGGGCCGCTGGCGCGACACCGACGCCAACCAGGCCATCGACGCCTCGAGCGTGATGGCGGACGGAACGGCGATCGACGGTGCCGGCGGGCTGCGCCGCGTGCTCCTCGACCGCTCCGACCGCTTCGTCGAGGCGCTCGCCGAGCGGCTGCTCATGTACGCGACGGGCCGCAATCTGCAGTACTACGACCGGCCCGCCGTGCGGGGAATCGTGCGGGAGTCGGCGGAAAACGGGTACACTTTCGGCTCACTGGTGCGCGGCGTGGTCGACAGCACGCCGTTCCGAATGAGGCTGGCGGCGGACACCCCGTAAGGACCCGAGAGGCTGGAGACGCACGCATGTTCGTGACCCAGACGGCCCTGTCCCGCCGCACCTTCCTGCGGGGCGCCGGCGCGACACTCGCCCTGCCGCTCCTCGACGCGATGGCGCCGGCCTTGCGGGCGCAGGCCCCTGCCCCGCCCCGTCTCGGCTTCGTCTACGTCCCCAACGGCGTGATTCCGGAGCAGTGGGTGCCAGCCACGACTGGCACCGGCTTCGACCTGCCGCCCATCCTGTCGCCGCTGGCTCCCGTGCGCGAGCGCATCAACGTGCTCAGCGGCCTGGCGCACCTGGAGGCCAACACCAAGGGCGACGGCACGGGCGACCACCCGCGGGCCTCGGCCGCCTGGCTGAGCGGCGTGCATGCGTACGACCGGACGCGGCCGGGGGTCGAGGTGCGCCTGGCCACGACGGCGGACCAGTTGGCCGCGCGCGTCATCGGCCGCGACACGCGCCTGCCGTCGATCGAGCTGACCGTGGAGGAGCCGAGCCAGGGTGCGTGCGACTCGGGCGATTGCTTCTACGTGAACACCGTGTCGTGGCGCAACGAGACGACGCCGAACCTGACGGAAGTGCATCCCCGCCTGGTATTCGAGCGCCTGTTCGGGTCTGGCGGTTCGGCCGCCGATCGACAGCGGATCGCCAGGGAGAAGGGGAGCATCCTCGATTCGATCGCCGGCGAGGTGCAGCGCCTGGCGGGGACGCTGGGCCCCGGCGACCGGAGCAAGCTGACGGAGTACGTCGACGCGGTGCGCGACATCGAGCGGCGCATCCAGACGGTGGAGCACGAGCAGGCGCGATCGCTCGAGCTGCCCGAGCGCCCGGTGGACATCCCGGATACGTTCGAGGAGCACATCACGCTGATGTTCGATCTGCAGCTCCTCGCCTGGCAGGCCGACGTCACACGCGTGTTCAGCATGGTCGTGGGACGCGAGCTGAGCGGCCGGACGTACCCGGAGATCGGCGTGCCCGAGCAGCACCATCCGGTGTCGCACCACCGCAACGATCCGGACCTCGTCGCGAAGAAGGCGCGCATCGACACGTACCACGTGCAGATGCTGGGCTACCTCCTCGAGAAGATGCAGGCCACGCCCGACGGCGACGGGTCGCTGCTCGACCACAGCCTGGTCCTCTACGGCGGCGGCATGGGAGACGGCAACCTGCACGGCCACACGAACCTGCCCTGCCTGCTCGCCGGCGGCCTCGGCGGCCGCTTCCGCACGGGGCACCACGTGGCCTACCCGGCGGACACGCCCATGACCAACCTGCTGCTGACGCTCCTGGACACGGTGGGCGTGCAGGTCGACGCGCTCGGCGACAGCACGGGCCGGATTCAGCCGGACACGCTGTCGATCGGCTGATCGCGACCCCGGCGCCGCCATCACACCACACCCTCTGCCTTCATGCAGCCCGACCTCGAGCCGCTGATCGATCCGGAGGTCATCGGCCGCGATCTGCCGTTCGACATCAGCCCCGAGCTGGCCTACATGGTCCTGCTCTTCTCGCTGATCGTCCTGCCCCGTGTGCTGGTCCGCTGGAAGATCCCGACGGCCATCACCGCCGTGGTGCTGGGCGCGGCGATCGGGCTGCCCTTCGGCTTCTTCCAGGGGGACGTCACCATCCAGCTCCTGGCGACGCTCGGCATCTCGGGGCTCTTCCTGTTCGCGGGCCTCGAGGTGGACGTGAACCTGCTGGTGACACGGCGGCGCGTGCTCCTGCAGCACGTGGTGCTGCGGATGGTGGTGCTGCCCCTGCTCGCCTGGGGCCTGGTCTCGTTCTCCGGCCTGGCCTGGCGGCCGGCGCTGCTGGTCGTCCTGGCGCTCGTGACGCCGTCGGCCGGCTTCATCCTGGATTCGCTGGCCGGATGGCCGCTCGACGACGACCAGCGGGCCTGGGTGCGGTCGAAGACGATCGCCACCGAGCTGGTCTCGCTGCTGGTGCTCTTCTTCGTGACCCAGTCCGCGACGCTCGCTCAGTTCGTGATCGGCACCCTGGGAATGGCGGCACTCATCGTCGTCCTGCCGCTGATGTTCAGGGCGTTCGCGACCTGGATCGGGCCCTACGCGCCGAAATCGGACTTCGCGTTCCTGCTGATGCTGGCGCTGCTGGCCGCCTACGGCACGCGGAAGCTCGGCGCCTACTACCTGATCGGGGCGTTCGTCGTGGGCATGGTGGCGCAGCGCTTCCGCGGGCGCCTGCCGTCGATCACGTCCGAGCAGACCCTCTATGCGGTGGAGGTCTTCGCCTCGTTCTTCATCCCCTTCTACTTCTTCAACGCCGGGCTCCATCTCCGGACGGAGCACTTCAGCCTCGAAGCGCTCGGGATCGGCCTGGCGTGCATGCTCATTCTCCCCTTCCGCGTCGGACTCGTATCGCTGCACCGCCGACTGGCGCTGCACGAGCCGTTCGGCACGGGCGCGCGGGTCGGCATCTCGCTGGTGCCGACGCTGGTCTTCACGCTGGTAATCGCGGAGCTGCTGCGCGACTCGTTCGCCGCCCCCCCTGCGCTCTTCGGTGGCCTCGTCATCTACGCGCTCGTCAACACGGTCCTGCCGACGGTGCTGCTCAAGGCTCCCCCGCCGCTCTACGACCAGCCGGGCGTGGAGCTCCCCGTCCTGTACGACTCGCGGCCGTTCATGCAGCGTCACGCGCACGGGGCGGAGCCGCCGGCCGTCACACCGGCCGGGCCGATCGAGAGCGAGACGCCCCTGGCCACGTCGGACGAAGCCGCGGCTCCGGCACCGGCACCGGTCGAGACCGGGCCGCCGGCGGACTCGTAGCTGTGCCCGCCGGGCCGCAACAGGCCGCGGCCATCCCGTTTCGACGCACGCGCGACGGCGTGTCCCTGTGCCTCATCACCTCCCGGACGTCGAACCTGTGGGGTATCCCCAAGGGCACGATCGAGCGGGGCTGCACGCCCGAGGAAGCGGCGCTGCAGGAGGCCCTCGAAGAGGCAGGGCTCGTAGGGCGCATCCTCGGCGAGTGCGTCGGCACGTACGAGTATCCGAAGGCCGGCGTGCTCCTCACCGTGGCCGTGTACCTGATGGACGTGGACGTCGAGGCCGCCGAGTGGGACGAGCAGGAGATCCGCCGCCGCCAGTGGTTTCCCGTCGCCGAGGCAATGGCGCTCCTCGACGCGCATCCGGCCCGGTCGCTCGTCGAGGAGGCCCGGCGACGGCTCGGGCCGTGATCACGACCGCCGCCGCACGCTACTCGGGATCGAGCCGGAGGCTCCAGTCGTCCCGGTTCGACGCGAGGTTCGGGTTGTAGCAGGGATCGCCGTCGGTGAGGACGCGGTCCCAGATCTGCTCGAAGAGCGCCTGATCCTCGGCCGGGTGGTACAGCCCCCGGCTGGTCCCCTCGAAGTGGGTCAGCACGGCGTTGGGCGTGTAGACCACCAGGTGGCCGTGCGCCCGGATCCGCAGGCACAGGTCCACGTCGTTGAGCACGAGCCGCAGACGCTCGTCGAAGCCGCCCACCTGCTCGAAGACACGGCGCGGCACCATGAGGCAGGCGCCGGTCACGGCGCTGCAGTTGCGGGTGAGATCGGCGAGGCGCGGCGCGCCGATCGTCTCGCCCGGCGCGAGCCGGAACGCGTTGGCCGCCGAGCGGTTGATGCCTACCACGACGCCCGCGTGCTGGATGCGCCCGTCCGGGTACAGGAGCTTGGCGCCGACGGCGCCCACCTCGGGACGCTGGGCGTGCTCGACGAGCGCGGTCAGCCAGTCTGGCTCGAGCACCTTCACGTCGTTGTTCAGGAACAGGAACTGCTCGCCACCGGCGTGACGGACGCCGAAGTTGTTGACGGCCGAGTAGTTGAACGGCTGGTCCCACGACAGCACGCGGCACGGCGACCCGAGCGTCGCAAGGTACGTGTGCGCTTCCGGGTCCGTGCTGGCGTTGTCAATCACGAGGATCTCGTAGCGGTCGTAGTCGGTGCGCCGCAGGATGCTCTCGATCGTGGTGCGCAGCACGGCCGGCTTGTTGCGCGTCGGGATGACGATCGACACGAGCGGCCGCTCCCGGAGCGCGAGACGGGTGGCGTAGCATCGCGGACCGCTGCGCGCGAACACGAGGGAGGCACGCCCGGGACGACCGCGCCGCGCCAGCGCCTGCTCGATGGCCTGACATTCGTCACGGCCGGCGGCGTGACGCTCCAGAATCGCCTCGATCGTGACGGGCGGCCGTTCCCGATGACAGAGCACGCGGGCCACGTGCACGATCGGCCCTGCGAGCTCGCTGGCGCGCAGCACCAGGTCGTAGCCCTCGGCGAGCCCGGCCTCTGCCCGAAAGCCGCCCGCGCGGTCCACCAGAGAGCGCCGGATGAGCCCGACGCGCTCCAGGTAGTTGGTCGAGAGCAGCAGATCGGGGCTCCAGTCGGGCTTGAATCGCGGCTCCTCCCGCCGTCCCCCGGCCGCGATCGCGTCCTCGTCGGAATAGACGATGTCAGCCGCCGGCTCCCGATCGAGCGCCTCGACGAGCGCCACCAGCGCGTCGGGTGCGAGCCTGTCGCCGGCCTCGAGCCAGCCGACGAAGTCTCCCGTCGCGACCGTCAGCGCGTCGGCCAGACTGGCGCTGTCGTCCCCGGCGTCGGCGAGGCGAAGCCGGGATTCGGTGGCAGACGCCGCCTCCAGATCCGCACCCGCGGCCGCACGGGTCTCCGGCGACACCGCGACGCAGAGCTCCCAGTGGCCGTAAGCCTGTGCCTGAAGGGTCTCGAGCAGCTCGCCCAGCGCGGGGGCGTCGAGCGCCGAAGGCGCGGCCAGCACGCTGACGCGCGGCGCGGCCGCGAGACGGGCGACGGCCGCTCGCATCGTCTCGGCGTCCGGGCTTCCGCCGTGCCGGCGCAGCCACGTCTGGTACTGGTCCTCGATACTGCGCGGCACGCGGTCGCGATCCTCGACCAGGAAGTCCCGGCCGCGGAGCGCGAGGCCGAGCTTGTGGCCGGTGCGCACGAAGATCTTGGCGAACCCCTCGTCGACCCAGATCTCGAGCGCGCGATAGAGCGTGCGGTAAATCTGGCGCAGGACGGGGACGGCCAGCATCGCCGTCCGCACGCGCTCGAGGCGGAGCTGCAGGCGCCAGCCGATCGCCAGCGAATGCAGCAGCAGCTCGCGTCGCAGCCCGGCGATGGTCCGGTCCTGCTCGTCGACGAGCCGCCCGAGGTGCTCCACCTCCTCGCGCAGAGCGGCCAGGTCCTCGTGCGCGCTCCGGTGGCGCGAGTCGCTCATGACGCGCGCACCGAGACGGTCACGGGCAGCGACACCTTGCCGTGCACGGTCTTGCCGGACTCGGGCGGGAGCACGGTGAGCACCAGCGCGTTGTCGACCCAGTCGAGGTAGTCGGGCACCTCCGGATGCCGGGCCACGGCAGTGGTCACGCTGTAGGTTCCGCGCGCCAGCGGCAGCCGTTGCCGGAACTCCACGACGAGCGACTCGCCCGCACGGCGCGCCGGCACCGCGACCCGCTCCTCGTGGGTGTTGGTGCCGACGACGTCGGTGCCGGTCCTGTCGCGGAGGCTGAAGCCGACGATACTGACCGGGACATCCCGGTCGTAGGAGACGTGCACGCGCAGGACGACCTCCGCGTCGAACGGCACGGTGCCGAGCGGCCCGCCATCGGGGTCCACGAGCTCCACCAGACGGATCCGCGCCTCGCCCGTCCCGTGACGGAACAGCCGCACGCGCTCCTCGAAATCATCCCCCTCCGGCGCAGCCGCAGCGCCCGTGTCTGCCGGCGGGGCACCGGCCGCCGCCGCGGCCTCGAGGCTGGCCGTGCGCGCGTGGTACAGATTGGCGATCGTGGCCGGATCGCCGTGCGCCTCCACGCGTCCGCCGTCGAGCAGCATGGCCTCGGTGCAGACCGCCCGCACCATGGCCATGTCGTGGCTCACGAACACGATCGTCGCGCCACCGGCCTGCAGTTCCCGGATCCGGCGGATGCACTGGTGCTGGAAGGCCACGTCGCCCACGGCGAGCGCCTCGTCCACGAGCAGGATGTCCGGGTCGACGTGGATCGCGGCCGAGAAGGCCAGCCGCACGAACATGCCGCTCGAGTACTGCTTGACCGGCCGGTCGATGAAGTCGCCGATGCCGGCGAAGGCCTCGATCGCCGGCAGCCGTGCGCGCGTCTCCTCGGGCGAGATGCCCATCACGACGCCCTGCACCTCCACGTTCTCGCGCCCGGTGAACTCGGGGTTGAAGCCGGCGCCGAGCTCGAGGAGCGACGCCACCCGGCCGTCGACGGACACCCGGCCGCGCGTGGGCGGCGTGATGCCGGCGATCACCTGGAGCAGCGTGCTCTTGCCCGACCCGTTGTTGCCGACGAGCCCGAGCGTCGTCCCGCGCTCGACGCGAAGCGACACGTCGGTGAGCGCCCAGAAGTCCGTGTGGTAGCAGCGGGCCCCCAGCAGGAACAGCTCGAGGGCCTGGTGACGGGGCGTCGGGTAGATCCGGTACGCCTTCGAGACGTGGTCCACCTCGATCGCGGGCCCGGCCATCAGAGGAGATCCGCGAAGGTCTGCTTCGAGCGATGGAAGATCCAGTAGCCGCAGACGAACACGGTGAGCGCCATGCCGGCGAACACGGCGAGCGGGATCGGGTCCGGGATCCGGCCGTAGTACACCGCGCTCCGGTAGGCCTCCACCACGTACCACATCGGATTCAGGCGCAGCACCCAGAGGAAGCGATCGGGCACCAGGGTCGGCGGCCAGACGATGGGCGTGAGGAACATCCACAGCGTCAGCAGCAGCCCCACGAGCTGCCGCACGTCCCGGAGGTAGACGGCGAACGTGGCGAGCACCCACGCCACGCCCGTGGTGAAGAGGAACTGCAGGGCCAGCACCACCGGAATCGCGAACAGGGCGGGTCCGGGCAGCCGGCCCAGCACGACGAGGACGGCCAGGAACACGGCCAGGCCGATCAGCTCGACGAGCAGCGCCGAGAGCACCAGATGGACCGGGAGGATCTCCGAGGGAAAGACGACCTTCTTGATGAGCGGCGTCTGCTCGACGAGCACCGACGAGGCCCGCGTGACGGCGTCGGCGAAGGCCAGCCACGGCAGGAGGCCGCAGAACAGGACGAGCGCGAACTCACCCGTGTCCACGTTCTCGGTGAACCTGACTTGCATGATGTACGAGAACACGAAGGTATAGACCGCCAGGAGGAACAGCGGCTGGATCACCGCCCACCACAGACCGAGCGCGGAGTTGACGTAGCGGCCCCGGAGGTCCCTGGCGACGAAGAGCTCGATGACGCGACGCTGGACGACGAGAGCGCGGAAGGGCGAGAGCAGAGCCCCCCCGGGAGTGATCGGCATCTCAGCGCGTCAGTATACCCTTAGGACCTGTGACCTCCTCCAGGACCGAAGCGCTCGGCCGTGGGCTCTTCCTCTCCGGCGTCTTCATGATGATCACGGGCGACAGCCCGGAACTCGCGCTGCGGGCCCTGCGCCTGAACGTCGAGCTGCCGGCGCTGGCGTGGCCGTGGCTCTATCTCGTGCTCCTCGCAGCCGGACTGGCGACGATAGCGGCGGGCGGACGCCGCCCGCTCGGACGCGTCCCGCGCGCCGCCTTCCTCGCGTGGCCCCTCATCGCGCTGCTGGCCGCGTTCCTGCTGTCGGCCATGTTCTCGAGAGTGCCGTCCCAGAGCCTTCCCGCCTGGCTGCTCGTGGCCGGCATCGTCGTCTTCGGATGGGCGATGGCACGACTCCTCGAGGACAGGGCCCTGCTCGATGGCGTCCTCACGACGATGGCCGTGGCCGTCCTCCTGCTGGCGGTGCGCGTCATCGACTGGCGCCTGGACGAGGGACTCGGTGCCGTCTCACCCCAGGTCCTCAACAACGCGTGGGAAGGCAAGCTCCAGCTCGCGTGGGTCTTCACGCTGTGCGCACCGCTGCTGCTGGCGTGCTCGATCGGCGCGAGCCGTCGGTGGCGCGCCGTGCTGCACGGGCTGGCCTGGGCGGGAGCGGCCACCTCGACGGTCCTCCTCTACTCGAGGATGGCCGTGCTGGTGCTCGCCGTGACGGCCGCGGGCCAGCTGCTGGTGAACCGGGCGCACTGGAAGCGATGGATCGCGCTCGTCGCCGGCGGCGCCGTCGCCGGTCTCGCGATCGCGGGCGGACGCCTGGACCTGGGACCGTTCGCGCCCTCGACGCTCCTCGACGCGGAGCGCAATCCTGGCATCACCATCCGCCTCGGGGCCTTTCGTGACGCCCTCCGGATCTTCGCCGTCGATCCGGTAACGGGTGCGGGTCTGGCCACGTTCGACGAGGTGGTGTACGCGCTTCCCGACACGACGGCGGAAGGCGCCTACCGCCAGAACGGGTGGCACGCGCACAACGCGTTCCTCCACGTCCTGGCCGAGACGGGCGTCGTCGGCCTGCTGGCCTGGAGTCTCCTCTGGCTCGTGCTGGTGGTGCATCTCGCGAGGGCGTGCCACGGGGCGGCTGACGCCTCCCTACGCCTCGAGGCGGTGGCCGCCCTGGGCGTCGTGACGAGCTTCCTCCTGCTCTCGCAGACCGAGGTGCTCGTGGCCGCGCGGGTGGTCGCGAGCCTCCGGATGAACCTGACGATCGCACTGCTGGTCGCCCTGGCGATCGGGCTTGGCGCTGGCGGACGCCGGGCGTTCACCGGGTCACGAAGTCCATTTTACTCATGAGTAAAGTGGACTATACTCCATTTTATGTACGCACCTCGATACCTCGAGCGCGCCGTGCGGAAGGCCCTCGACAGGAAGATGGTCTTCATCGGGGGTCCGCGCCAGGTTGGCAAGACGACGTTTGCCCTTGGTCTGCTCGGGGACGGCGCCGATGAAACCCACCCGGCCTACCTGAACTGGGATCACCCCGACGTTCCGCCACGGATTCGCCGGGCCGAGCTGCCTGTAGGGGAACGACTGTTGCTCTTCGACGAGATCCACAAGTACGCCCGATGGAGGAACGTGCTCAAGGGGATCTACGATACCGAGAGGTCGCGTCGCCGCATCCTCGTGACCGGCTCGGCCCGGCTCGACTACTACCGGAAGGGGGGCGACTCGCTCGCGGGCCGGTACCGCTACTTCCGCCTGCACCCCTTCTCGCTGCGCGAATTCCGTCGGTCGCCGACGCCGTCCGACGTCGATCGCCTGCTGGCGTTCGGCGGTTTCCCCGAGCCGCTGTTCGCGCGCGACGAGGCCGAGCACCGCATCTGGATGCGGGACCGCCTCTCGCGCGTCGTCCGGGAGGATCTGCGCGACCTGGAACGCGTCCGCGAGATCACGCTCGTGGAGCACCTCGTCGATCTGCTGCCGTCCAGAGTGGGATCGCCGCTCTCCATCAGGAGCCTGCGCGAGGACCTGCAGGTCGATCACAAGACCGTGGAGCGCTGGCTGCAGATCCTGGAGAACCTGTACGTCTGCTTTCGCCTCCCGCCCTACGGACCGCCGCGGATCCGCGCCGTGAAGAAGGAGCGCAAGCTCTACATGTGGGACTGGTCGGGAGTCGAAGAGCATGGCGCACGGTTCGAGAACCTCGTGGCCTCGCAACTCCTCAAGTACTGCCACTGGATCGAGGACACCGAGGGACACGCCATGGAGCTCCGCTACCTGCGCGATACCGATGGCCGCGAGATCGACTTCGTCGTCCTGCGCGAGGGGAAGCCGCTCTTCGCCGTCGAGTGCAAGTCGGGGGACAAGGCCCTGAGCCCAGCGCTTCGCTACGTTGCCGAGCGCGTGCCGATCCCGCGTCTGTTTCAGGTGCACCGCGGCACGCGTTCCTGGGCCACCGGCCGCGTCTCGGTTCTCCCCTTCGTCCAGTGGTGCGAGGAGCTGGATCTGCCATGAACGTGGCGGAGTGCGCCGACCTCGGACAATGAAAAAGGGCCTGGCCCCCCGGGAGGGGCCAGGCCCTGGAACCGGTTCCGACCGGCTGGTGCCTAGAAGTCCACCTGGACCGACAGGCGCACGAAGCGCGGGCTCAGCAGGGACGTCGCCTGCCCGTACTGCTCGACCACCGCCGTGTTGGGGTTGTCCACCTGGTCGAGGTCATCTTCATACGACCGAATCGCGTCGTTGTTGAGGAAGTTGAAGATGTCGACGCCGACATTGACGCGCTTGTTGGCGAAGCGGAAGTTCTTCCCGATCTTCAGGTCGACGATCGAGTAGCCCTCGCCGTACAGCTCGCCCGTGTTCAGGAGATTCACGGTGGTCTCCGTGCCGCCGGCAGCGCCCTGCGTCAGACACCCCACCCCGTCCGCCGGGTCGGGGCAGGGCTGCGTCGCCCGGAAGGCGCTGGTCGGCTCCCACACCAGTTGGTCCTTGGTGTAGGTGAGGTTCGCCTCGCGCTCGACGCCCGGCCGCCACTGGAACACGGTGCTCACGAGCACGTCGGCCTTGGGAATCGTATACGCCGCGGTGCCGCGCACGTTCGTGTCCCACCGCCGGTGCGGGTTGCACGCCACGGCCGCGCCGTCGTACACCTTGACGTTCGGCGTGTCGGTCTCGGCGTGGCACAGGTCACGCACGGACCGGCCGGTGCTGGTGCCGCCATTGACGCGCAGCCCGCCCGGCGCCCGCCACACGAAGTTGGTGTCCACGCCGGCCCAGGTGTACTCGAGCGTGTCGAGGATCGTGATCGCGTTCGGCGTGCCGCCCGGCAACTGCAGGTTCTGGTTCGTCAGGCCGCGCACCACGTAGCCGCCGCCACCAGGCAGGAGCGGATGGTTGGGCGCCGTGACGCTGTAGAAGCCGTAATCCGGATGGGTGTAGTTCAGGTAGAGGTCGTTGCACGTCTGGAGGTCCAGGGCGGCATTGAACCGATCGCACCCGAGCCCGACGTCGTCGTTCACCGTCAGGTTCTGGAACGACCGGCGGTTGTAGGTCACCTCGGCCGACAGGCGCGGCAGGAGCTCGTGCTGGATGCCGAGCCCGAACTGCCACTCGGAGCGGCGCCTGCCCCACCCGTCGAGCAGCGTCTCACCGTAGGTGTCGCAGTAGGCCTGCACGACCGCCGGGATGGCGAGCTCGGTGCTGCCGCAGTAGGTCGTGCCCAGACCGAGCAACTGGCCGGCCTCGTCCAGGCTGTACGGGTCGCGCCCGTAGCGCACGGCGTTCTGCGCGTTACCCACCGAGCCCGGCCCGCCGCAGATGTCCCCGCCTGTGGCGCTGTGATTCTGCTGGCTGAAATTCAGCAGGTCGCAGTCCACCACGCGGTCGCCGTCCACGTCGCTCCAGGTGCGGGTGTACTCGTTGGTCGCCCGCACCATCGGGTTGGCCCCGGCATAGATGCCGCTGATGCCCGCGCCCGACAGGTACTTGCCCATGTTCCACTTGATCGACGTCCGGCCGGTGCCGAACACGTCCCACGCCACGCCCCACCGCGGAGTGATGTCGTGGTACGAGACGCCGTCGAGGCTGGGCGTGCAGTACGCGTTCTGCCCGTCATACTGCCCGCCCACCTGCACGGGCACGTAGGGCTCGTTGCCGCTGCCGGCAATGTTGTTGCCGCTCCCGTTGATGCACGAGCCGGGGTAGCTGCTGAACGCATGGTCGTAGCGGACGGCGCCGCTCAGCGTGAAGCGGTCCAGCGTCCACTGGTCCTGCGCGTAGAAGCCGCTGTAGCCCGCCCGGTTCTCGATGGTGGACGGCCCCGAATTGACGAGGACCCGATCGGGCACGGGCCGCCGCAACTGGTTGTACGGGTCCTCCGGGTAGTGGAGGCTCGTGTTGCCGCAGGTCGACGCCGCCGGATCCGCGGCGTTGTAACACGCGCCCGTCGGCGTGAAGTACCGGTACTCGAGGCGCGTGTTGCCCGTGTTGTTGTTCCGGGTCTGCGCGAAGTAGCCGCCGTCATACCCGATCTTCGCGTTGTGCGTGCCGGTCACGTAGGAGAACGACGCGCGCGGCCGCCAGTCGTTGAGGGTCCGGTTCTCCGCCAGCCCCCCGATCCCGTCGGCCCACGGCCCCGAGGGGACGCCCAGGAAGGTGAAGTTCGTGCTGTTGAGCGGCGTGCCGTCCGGCAACATGCCGACCGTCGATCCGAACTCGACCACTCGCGGAATGTCCGGATTGGGATCCCAGTAGCGATGGTGGGAGAAGTCGTAGAGCTGCCGGTTCGCCGACAGCCCGGCCTCGAGCAGGATCACGTTCGTCAGCGGATTCGTCCAGCTCGCCTGGATCAGCCGGGCGGGATGCACCTGCCCCGACCACCAGCCGTCCCGCGAGGTCCAGGGCGCCACCGACCCGTCACACGGGTCCTGGCACGTGAAGCCCTCGTCCCAGAAGAAGTTGAACTTGTCCTTCTGCGTCGCCTGGTAGGTCACGCGCACGTTGGCGTTGCGCGTCCAGTTGATCAACTGCAGCGCCGGTGTCGACCGATCCCACTGGAAGTTCTCGCCCCAGATGAAGGCGTTCGCGTTGTCCCCGATGCGGTCTTCCTGCGCGCTGTAGGCGTTCTTCTGCCAGATGCGCCCGCTCGAGAAGAACCACAGGTGGTCGCGCACGATCGGGCCGCCGAACGCCCCCGACGTGTCCCAGTCGCTGATCAGCGGATAGCCGTTGGCGATCTCGGGGTAGCTGCCGTTGTTCGAACTGAACCACCCACGGCGAGGATCGCCATCCCCGTCCAGCGGCCCCTGCGTGTAGGTCCCGAAGTAGTTGCCGGCGAACGTGTTGCCGCCGGTGCGCGGCACGATGTTGATCGTCGCCCCGCCCGTCTCCGATTCGCCCAGCGCCCCGGAGATCTGCACGTTGACTTCCTGGGCGTTGGCGACGTCGGCGACGTAGCCGCCGGTCATCCCCATGATGCCCGCGCCGCCGCCGGTGTTGATGATCGTCCCGTCCACCATGATGCGGCCCTGGTTCAGCCCGTCGCTGGCGACCTCATCGGGCGGGTCGAAGGCACCCGCCGTGTTGACGTCGGTGTGCGCACCCAGGTTGTAGATGTTGTTGTTGCACCAGACGCCCACGTTACCCACGCAGTCGGCGCCCAGGCCCGACGGGGTGAGCCCCGGCGTCAGCGTCAGAATGCTGCGGATGTTGCGCGTCGTCGGCAGATCGCGGATGTCCTCGCCCGCGAAGGTCGCCACCTGCCGCGCGCTCTGCACGTCGACGGTCGGCGACTCGCCCACCACGGTGATCGTCTCCTGCACGCCGCCCACGGTCATCGTCGCGTTGATAGACGCGGTGAACCCGGTGGTCAGCACCACGTTGTCACGCTGCACGGTGGAGAACCCCGGCAGCGTGAAGCTGACCGCATAGGTGCCGACCGGCAGGTTGGTGATGCGGTACTGACCGCTCCCGTCCGTGACGGCGGTGCGCACCTTTTCGATGAGAGCAGGGCTCGTCACTTCCACGAGCACGCCCGGCATGATGCCTTCGGAACTGTCGCGAACAGTCCCGGCGATATTTCCACCTTGCTGCGCA
>Ga0302046_10000836_pt1 | contig 29548 bp, 30 predicted proteins | sample RVTome_11_FD_200261 | JGI IMG/M metagenome (GOLD analysis project Ga0302046, IMG submission 200261) | Soil microbial communities from uranium-contaminated site in the Upper Colorado River Basin, Wyoming, United States - RVT147D111 (version 2) ...
CGAGCGCATAGCCTTGGCGAAAACGCGATTCATGGCCGCGATCCTAAACACTCCTAACGCTCATCGCAAGCGTCGGTCTTCGAGCAGGTCCTTTAGATCGATCTCGAGCGACTCGACGCGCTCGCGCACGTTGGGCCACTCCTCCGCGAGAAACTTCGTCTGCTCGCGCTTGAGCAGAAGCTCCCTGACACCATTGCGCACGAGCAAACCGACGCCGCGGCGCGTTTCCGTGAGCTCGTCGAGCTCGCGATAGGCGCGTGCCACGGTCAACGGGTTGATCAAATAGGCATCGGCGAGCTGCCTCACGGAAGGCAGCAGCTCACCCTCCTCATAGGTCCGGTCGAGGATGCCGGCGATCAGCTTCTCTCTGAGCTGGCGGTAGATCGGCCGGCTTTCGTCCCAGGTCGGTGCGTGTTGCGTCATGAAGAGCTCGGGCTTGGTATTTGCCCCAGGATTGTATTACAGTATTACTGTATTGTATAGGCAATACACACCTGGCGATGGGGGAAGGAGAGTTGATCGAGCTGTCCGGGGTTGGCCGGTCGTATCGAGTGGCTGGGCTCGAGACGGTCGCGCTCGACAGCGTGAATCTTCATATCGCGCAGGGTGAGTTCGTCGCGGTCATGGGGCCGTCGGGCTGCGGCAAGTCGACTCTGCTCAATATCGTCGGGCTTCTCGATCAGCCCACGAGCGGCCGGTATCGGCTTGCCGGTGAGGATGTCTCCGACTACACGGAGAAGGAGCTCGCACAGCTTCGCCGGGGCAACATCGGCTTCATCTTTCAAAGCTTCAACCTGCTCGACGAGCTGACCGTTTACGAAAACGTCGAGCTGCCGCTGATCTACCAGCACGTGCCGCGGGCGCTGCGGCGCAATCTGGTTCGCGAAGCGCTGGAGCTCGTGGACCTTGCAGCGCGTGCCCGGCATTTCCCGGATCAGCTTTCCGGCGGGCAGCAGCAACGCGTCGCCGTCGCGCGCGCGGTCGTCAATGCGCCACGGCTGCTGCTCGCCGACGAGCCGACCGGCAACCTCGATTCGGCCAACGGTGAAGAGGTCATGGGCATGCTGGATACGCTCAACGGCCAGGGTGCGACCATCCTCATGACGACCCATTCGCCGAGCCACGCGAGACGGGCGGGCCGGATCGTCAATCTGCTGGACGGCTGCGTCGACATCGAAAGAGCGGCCGCTTAGCGCTTTGGAGAAAGAATCGTGCTGTCTCATTTTTTGACCACGACGCTGCGAAGCTTCGCTCGTTCGCCCTTTGCCACGGCGATGAGCGTTCTGGTGCTTTCGCTCGGGCTCGTGAGCTTCGTCACGGCGTTTGCCGTCATCGACTACTGGCAGGTCAGCGAAAGGCAGTTCGCGAACGCGGATCGCATCTACGTCATCACGCGCGACATCACGCCCGACAACGGCGATCCAGGCACGGGCGCCGTGCCCCGCACGCCGCTGCATCTTGCGCGATACCTCACGAGCGACTTCCCGCAAATCGAAGCCGTCGCCCGCGCCTTGCCCGACGTCGATGTCGGCGTGACCGCCGGCGATCGCGCGATGCGCGTCAACCGGCTTACGGTCGATCCCGGATTTGCCGAGGTTTTCGACCTGCCCTTCGTCGCCGGCGATCCGCGAACGGCGCTACAGCCGGGCGGCGTCGTGCTCACGCTGCAAGGCGCCGAGCGCCTGTTCGGATCGGAAGATCCCATGGGCAATACCGTGACGTTCGCCAACATTGCCGACACGACCGTGACGGGGATCATCGCGCCGATACAGAATCCCTCTCACATGGAGGATTTGCCATCGGCGCCGATGCGATTCGACGTGTTGGCGTCGTGGAGCGTGTTCGAGGAGCTCGTCACGGCCCGAGTTCCGGATTATTTTCAGCTTCCCGAGAACTGGCGCGGCGGACGCTTCGCCACCTACGTCTTGTTACCCGAGGACGGCTCGCTCACAGGCGAGCAGCTCCGGTCGCAGCTCGAGGGGTTCGCCGCGCGGCACATACCGGCCGAGCAGCTGATCGGTGCGAACATCAGGTTCGACGCTCTGCCGATCAATCAGATGGTGACGGAGAACCTCGATTCGGTCCTGTTCGGCGCCAATCGCGCGTATCTATCGGTCACGATGATGCTTATCCTCTTAGGCACGCTGATCTTGGCGGTCGCCTGCGTCAACTACGCGAGCATCGCGGCTGCAAGGGGTGTGAACCGCGCGCGCGAGATCGCGGTACGAAAAGTCGTCGGCGCCAGCAAAGGCCAGGTGATCGCGCAATTCCTGCTCGAGGTTGCGCTGCTGACGGTCGCCGCCCTGGTCATGTCGGTGGCCGTACTGGTGGCGATCGTGCCCGTGCTGCGAGCCGGCGCCGGCATCGACCTCGGCGTTTCGCTATTTGCGGGACTGGATTTTTGGGTCGTCTTAGTCGCGTTGATCGGCGCGGTAACCATCGTCGCCGGCGCCTATCCGGCCAGCATCCTGTCGTCGATCCGTCCGATCGAAGCGCTCCGCTTGCGCCCGCATAGCGGTCACTCTCGAACGATCTCCACCTTGCTGGTCGGCACCCAGTTTGCGGTGACCAGCTTCCTGGTGATCGGCGTGATCGTCACGTTCTCGCAGAATGCCGAGCTCAGGCGCATCGGCTTAGGCATGGCGGAGGATCCATTGCTGATGATCGACAACCCGACGCCGCTCACGGGCGTTGACGTCGACACGCTGCGCGCCGAGCTCATGAGCACATCCGCCGTCAACGGCATGACGAGCGTGGCCCAGCGTCCGTGGGAACTCGAAGCACCGTTGGTCCATTTGAGCCGCTCCGTCGAGGTCGCTGCCGAACAGCGGCCCGTGTTCTACAACTTCGTGGGCGAGGACTTTCTTTCGGTCTTCGACATGCAACTATTGGCGGGCCGTGAGTTCAGCCGCAATCGCGGCGAGGACGTGATCCCGTGCTGCCAGCTCGATGCCGCGCGGACGACGAACGTGATGGTCGATCGTGCGCTGGTCGAGGAGCTGGGCTTCGCTTCTTCGGGTGCGGCGATCAATCAGCTGGTCTACGAGGTTTCTGCGGATACCCCCGCGCCGCTGCGCATCATCGGCGTGCTGGAAGACAAGCCGCTGCATTTCGTCGGGCTTGGTGCGACCTCGAACGTCTATGCCTTCGGCCTGGATATGGAGAACGAGGTCGTTCGATTGTCCAGAGATGATGTCTCAGGCGCGCTCGCGTCGGTTGGTGACGTTTGGAGGCGCCTATCGCCGAACATGAGCCTGTCGAGCTATTTCGTCGATGATCTGTTCGAGCAAAGCTATCGGAACTTCGGCCGTGTGAACCAGGTCTTCGCGTCGCTGGCGTTGTTTGCGTTGTTCATATCCGCGATGGGCCTATCGGCGATGGCCGTGCACATCAGCAACAGCCGCATTCCCGAGATCGGCATCCGCAAGACGCTCGGGGCGACGACGCCTCAAGTCATGGCGATGCTGCTGCGTGATTTCAGCACGCCCGTGCTGATCGGCAATCTCGTTGCATGGCCGCTGGCGTTCCTTGCGGCCAGCGCCTACCTGAACGTGTTCATTCATCGCATCGCGCTGACGCCGCTGCCGTTCATGGCGAGCCTGGCGATGACGATCGGCCTGGCGTGGCTCGTCGTCGGCGGCCAGGCGCTGCGGGCATCGAGCGTTCGGCCCGCGGAAGTGCTGCGGGCGGAGTAGGTAGATGGAATGCTCCGCGGCTGCCTGCCTGCGGGTCTATGGGTCTACGGGTCCAGAACGAGATACCGTGGAAGAGTCGGCGTGCATGCCGCAGCTCTCTTGCACCAGGAAACGCGGCCGCGCCTTTGTCTCTAGATAGATCTTCGCCACGTACTCGCCGACAATGGCAATGCTGAGCAGCTGGATTCCGCCGAGAAAATAGATCGGAAGAACTGACGACGCCCAGCCGGGCACTGCATCGTCCGTGAACAAGCGAACCCACAGCGCCCATGCCGACACGAACAGGCTTCCCGTGAAGATCACCAGGCCCAGAAGCGAAATGAATCGCAGCGGGGCGGCCGAGAACGAAGTGATGCCGTCGACGGCGAGGGCAAGCATCCTTCTGAGGGGGTACTTGGTTTCTCCCGCGGCACGGGCTCGCCGAGCATACGCCACGACCGCGTGCGGGAAGCCCAAGTCGCTGACGAGCCCCCTGAGAAACAGGTTGACCTCCCGGTAATCCCGAAGGCTTTCCACGGCACGCCGGCTCATCAACCTGTAGTCGGCGTGGTTGTGCACGATCTTGATGCCGATCGCCCGGAGCAGCTTGTAATACGCTTCCGCGGGAGCTCGCTTCCACCAGGAGTCCGCCGAGCGGTCCTCCCTGACTCCATAAACGATGTCCACACCCCCGTGGTATGCCGAGAGCATTTCACGGATGACCGTCGGATCGTCTTGCAGATCGGCATCGAGGCTGATCAGTGCATCGCCGGGAGCTGACAGCAGTCCCGCGAGCAACGCCTTCTGATGGCCGAAGTTTCGGCTGAGGCGGATGCCGCAGCATTCCGGTCGTGCCTCGCTCAGCGAGCGTATGATCTGCCACGTGTCATCCAGGCTGCCGTCATCCACCATGCAGAGCCGGCTGTCTTGAGCTATCAGCCCGGAAGTTTTCAGCTCGATCAGCAGATCGACCAGCTTTTCGGCGGTGGCGGGCAGAGCGGCTTCCTCGTTGAAACACGGTGTGACCAGAGTCAGACGTGGCGCCTCGGCGTGCGTCCGGGAAGCTGCGGCACCGGTCCGTGAGGCTATCGAAAGCTCCATAGGCGATTTCCAGTGAACGACCAAAGGAACACCATTCCGGTAGCGAACAGTTGCGAAAACAGGTAGTGGAGGTCCAAGAGGCTGTAGCAGACTGCCATGATGGACGAATTCAGCGCCAACCCACTGCCGGCGACGGCAAAAAAACGCGGCAGTGCCCGGGCATGCTGAGCGGTGCCGCCGAAGGTCACGGAATGGTTGAGGCGATAATTGAGCAATGCGCTCAGCGCGAATCCAACCGAGGAGCCTAATACCGGATGGACTGCAAATCCCTCGACCAGGATGGCGAGCACCGCGTATTGAACGCCCGTAGCGAAAGCACCGATCAGGGCGAACGCAACGAGCTGTTGCCGTATTGTGTGTACCATATACGGATACGACATCTCATGAGATACAAGTCGCGGGCATTGGAGACGGTCAAGAGATAAGCGAGCATGCCGGCGCGAATTACGCTGAATCAGGGGGCGCTGTTGCTCGCGGCGGTGATCGTTCTGCTGGCCGTCAATTTCTTTGGCTGGCCTGTCAATCGCGATATTACAACCTATGCCACTATCGCGAGAGAGCTGATGCTTGGTGGAAGTCTATATGATGAGATCTTCGACACCAAGCCTCCGGCGATCTTCGTGACCTATATGCTGGCTCAGTGGATGTTCGACGCCGGGCCGATGCAGTTTTTCGTTCTGCAGCTAGCCCCGTCGCTCGTCGTCTTGTTTGCGCTGCTGCGCTGTGGACCGCAAGCGGGCTTCGGAGTGCCCGCGGGACTCTGGGCCGGGCTGTTCTGGGTCGCTCTCTCGGGCGACGTTCACTTGCAGATGCAGTCGCCCAACACGGAGCTGTACATCAACGCCTGCGTCGCGCTCGCGCTGCTGCAGTTCCTGCGTCTTGACGGACGCCGTCGCTGGCCCACCGTGTTGTCGATCGGCGTGCTTTGCGCCGTCGCCTGTCTTTTCAAAACGGTGGCTATCGCGATGGCCGTGACGATTGGCCTGGCGCACGTTCTATGCCCGCCATCCGGCGGCAACCGCAAGCAGGCCATGCAGGAGGTCTCGCTGATGGCCGCCGGCGGCGCGGCCGTGCTGGGCTCGGTGTTTGCTTACTTCGCTCTGACAGGCCGGTTTGCCGTTTTCAAGGAGGCCATGATCGATGCGGGCGCGGCGTATGCCGGTGACATCGGGCGAAACATCGTCGACGGGATCACGCTGTCGCCATTCACTGCGGGACAACCGGTTCTCGGCTGGGCCGCGGCTACGCTGCCTTGGCTCGCCTTGGCAGGAATCGCCGGCATGGACCGCGAGAATCGCCGTTCCTGGGTGCTGCTCGGAGCCTACGCGTTCTCGGCACTGATCGCGGTAGGCATGCCGGGCCAGTTCTACGCGCACTATTTCCAGTTGCTCGTGCCGCCGCTCTGTCTCGGGATCGGATGGCTCATCGATTTGCTGTTGCGTCGCGTGCCGGTGCCTCGATTGGCCGTGCACGGCGGTTTCGGCCTTGCGCTTGCCGCGCTGGCAACGTTCGAATCCAGGGCGTACCTGTCGAGCCCGGAGGAGATTTTCCGGGACACCTACGCCGAGCTGTACGTCGAGACGCGCGCGCTTGGCCAGCGGCTCGGTGGCGCGCTGCGCGACGATGAATCCGTCTACCAGTGGGGCGAGGAGACCGGGATCTACTGGTACAGCGGCAAGCGTGCGCCGGCCTCCATTTTGACCTATCCGCTTCTTGCCGGGCCGCAAGCTCCGCGCCTGCAACTGCAGTCCTTGGCCGCTCTGCGGGCCGATCCACCGGATCTGGTCGTAGCCGCGAAATACGTCCTCGAGAGCAGTCGGGGTCATACGGTGTTCGAATGGATACTCGAGAACTATCGTCCCCTGATGCCGGATGTCCCCGGAGAAAGGAAATTCTTCGTGTTCTATGTGCCCGCAGATGCCGAAGTGGAATTCATCGGCAGGGTGCTCGGCCAGTGACTATCGGGAACAGGCTAGGGCGCTTCGCCTTCGACGATCTCCACGGTGGAGTCGTGCATCCAGCCGTTGTCCTCGTCGCCGATGGTGACGCGCTCGCCGCCATCGATGATCTCGTGCTTGCCCTCGTACCAGCGCATCACCATGCCGGTCTCCCTGAGCTCCGGCGGAAGCCGCACCTGAACCCACTCGCCGCGTCGTCCGATGATGGGCAAGACCGTTCCCTGCGGGACCAACACCAGGGGTGCCGAGCCCGAGCTCGGTGCCGCGTGCACGTTGGCGTAGCTCGTGGGAACGCGGGCGTGCTCCGTGGGCGCCGACGCCTGGCCGGACGCCGCCGCGGTAGAAAGCAGCAGGCCGACGGCCAGCAGATGGCGGATGCGATCCTCGGTGTGCATGAGGGACAGTGAATAACGGGCGATAACGAGTGTCAAGCACTTCTACGGATGCCGGCGGCCGCGCCGAGCTGTCTGCTGTCATTGACAGCCGAACCCGGAAGTAGCAACCTCACTACGAATCACGGGAGAAAACACGTGAGCCATCTGCGGGGGACGATTTTCGCGATACTCGGTCTGCCGGCCTTGCTGGCCGTGAGCGGCTGCGAGGACGCTGCCGAGACGGCGTCGGCTCCGCCTCCCCCGCCCGCACCGATGGCGACGCCGGCACCTGCGCCGGCTCCGACGGTGCAAAGCGTGCCGATGGGCGACTACGAAGTCGTCCTCGACTGGCCGAAGCCGCTGCCCGACGACGATCTCTCGCACGACGGCTGGACCTGGGGCTCGGGCGCCGGCGTCTTCGCCGAGAGCCCGGACAAGATTTGGGTTTCGCAACGCGGCGAGATCGAGCTGCCGCCCGGCGCTACGCCTTGGATCTGCCCCTGTCTGCTCGAGCCGCGCCGCACGAATACGGGCAGGCGCCCTTACTCCGGCAACGACTACGGCTATGAGATGCGTCGCCATCACATCGTCTTCGCCGTGGACCGGGAGGGCTACACGATCGAGGAGTGGCTGCAGCACGACGACTATTTCGCGCCGCCCAGAGGCTCGGGGCTAGGCGAGGTCGGCCGCGGCCCGCACAAGCTGCTGATGAATCCCTACGATCCGGAAAAGCACATCTGGATCGTCGATGACGATCAGCACATGATCAGCATCTTCACCAACGACGGTGAGCTCGTGAGGACCATCGGCGAGCGCGGCGTGCCCGGTCGCGGCCCGAACAACTTCAACCGCCCGACCGACATCGCCTGGCTGCCGGACGGCACGTTCTTCGTCGCCGACGGCTACGCCGGCACGCGCGTCGCCAAGTTCGATCCCGACGGCAACTTCGTCATGGACTGGGGCCGCCCGCCCGCCGACCCCGCCAACCCCGGTCCGTACGAGTTCTGGTCCGTCCACAGCATCGGCATCAGCAATGACCGGCGCATCTTCGTCACGGATCGCGAGCACAGCCGCATGCAGGTGTTCAACGAGAACGGCGAGTTCCTGGAGATGTGGCCCACCGGGCATAACTCGCAGATCCTCGCGCACATCGTCACTGTCGACGATTACATCTGGGTGTCGGACTGGACGACGGACAGGCTGATCAAATACGACCTGAACGGTCGATACATTCTCGATATCGGCGAGCACGGCGCGCTGCCGGGCCAATTCGACGGCGTGCACCAGATCGAAGTCGACCAGGAAGGCAACCTCTACGTGACCGAGGTCGCGAACGACCGCTCGCAGATGTTCCGCCCCAGGGCGGACGCCGATCCGGCAAAGCTCATTCGCCCGATGGTCGGCCGGCCGACGGGCTAGGCTCACGTCCTCGGTCAAGTGCACCCAGCTTGGTGTGCTATATTTGCACGATGCGCCGGTTACGCTCGGTCGCCCTGTTCGCTGCGTGCCTCAGCCTGTTCGCCCTGCAGCTGAGCGGTTTGCACATGCATCTCAACGAGCACGGCTATTCCGGCACACCGCAAGGCACGCACGTGCACGGGCCCGGACCCCGCAGCCACGGCGTTGATGGGGCGCACCATCACGGCGCCGGCTCTCACGATCATGCGGGGTCGGGTGATCCGGATCATTCGGGCGACAAGGATGTCTCGGTCGTTGAGCTCAGTGCCGGCGTATCGAAGCTGCTGCTCATCTTCGTGTGTCTCGGCCTGGTCTTGCTCGTGCTCTCGAGACCGAGCGTCAAGCCTTCCTTCAACCATGTCGTGCCGTTGCCCGTTGGCCGCCACGCACGCTGGCGACCCCCACTGCGCGCCCCTCCGCATCTCGCCTAAGTCACTCCGTTAACAAACTCGTCGGCGTGCCCGCTGGGCACGCTGTGGCGCATTCGCTATTCACGTTGCGGCGACTGCGCGCTTTGGTGGAGATGTGATTCATGTGGAGCACGATTGCGCGATCTTGCGCGTGTTTATCGCTATCGATATTCGCCTCTGCGGTCGGGGCACAGACCGGTCCGCCGGTGAGCCGGCCGGCCATCGGGCTGCCTGAGGCGCTCGCGAGAACCGTTGCCAGAAACCCCGAGCTGGCAGTCCTCGGATATCGGATCGAGGCAGCCGAGGGCCGGCTGCAGCAGGCGGATCTGCGTCCCAACCCGGAGCTCGGCGTCAACGTACAGGACGCCTTCGGCACGGACGCGTACAACGGTTTCGACAGTACGGAAACCACGGTGACCTTGGGATGGGTATTGGAGCGCGGTGTTCGCGAACGTCTGATCGACGAGGCTCGAACGGACGTGTCGCTGCGAACCCTCGATGCCGAGATCGTGCGCGTCGATGCGGCCGCCGAAACGGCGCGGCGCTTTCTGGATTGTCTCGCCTATCAAGGGCGGCTGCAAAACGCGGCAGATGCCGTTCGTCTGGCGGAAGAGACCGTCGCGGCCGTGAGGAATCGGGTCGAGGCGAGCCGAGCGCCCGAAGCCGAGCTGTCCCGCGCGCAAGCCGAGCTAGCGCGAGCGGAGCTCGTCGTTGAGGACTACGAGCATGAGCTGCTTTCCGGCTATCATCGTCTGAGCGCTCAATGGGGCGAGACGCAGCCGGATTTCGCCTCCGTAGACGGCGAGCTCGAGAGCATATCCACCGTGGAACCCCTTGAAGCGTTGTTGGCGCGCGCCGGGCAGAACCCGGAGCTCGCGCGCTACCTGTCGGAGCAACGCCTGGCGGAAGCTCAGCTGCGCTTGGCCGAGGCGCGGGCCCGGCCGAGCTGGATTGCGCATGCCGGGTTGCGCCGCTATGAGCTTTCCGACGATGTCGCGCTGGTCGGCGGAATCACGATCCCGCTGCCCGTGCGCAACCGCAACCAAGGGCGCATCGCAGAAGCCCGCGCCGACGTCGCCCGCACGCAAGCCCAGCGCGAAGCGGCCCGGGTGCGTTTGGAGACGGCGCTATTCGTGCTGTACCAGGAGTTGCGCCATAACACCCAGCTCGCTCGGCGGCTCGTCGACGACGTCATTCCGCGCATCGAGCGCGCGCTCGCCGATACGCGCAGAGCCTACGAGCTCGGCCGCTACAGCTATCTAGAATGGAGCGTCGTGCAAGAGGAGCTGCTCGAGGCGAACAACGATCTGCTCGAAGCAGGTATCGATGCGCGCCGCATCATCATTGAATTGGAGCGTCTGACCGGGGTGCGGTTCGCGCCGCCGTCCGGGCAATGAGGTCAGCCATGAATATTCGATTACGTGTTTTTGGGTTGCTGCCGTTCTGCGCCGCGCTTACCGCCTGCAACGGGCCCGGCGTTTCGCCCGGCGCGATGACCGAGGCGCCCGGAGAGGAAGTCGTCGAGCGTGGTCCGAACAACGGCCGCTTGCTCAGCGACGGCGATTTCGTCGTCGAGCTCGCGATCTTCGAGGCCGGCGTGCCGCCGGAGTTTCGTGCCTGGGTGACGGACGCGGGACGGCTGCTCGATCCCCAGGACGTCGATCTGAGCGTCACCCTGACGCGCCTCGGCAATCAGATCGACGAGCACCGCTTCCGGCCGCAGGATGACTTCCTGCGCGGCACCGACGTCGTCTATGAGCCGCATTCGTTCGTCGTCGATATCGAGGCGTCTCACGACGGCCGCGCGCATCGCTGGTCGTACGAGAGCTTCGAGGGCCGCACGCGTATCGGCCCCGAAATGGCCCAAGCCTTCGGGATCGAGACCGCGGAGGCCGGCCCGGCCGTCATCGCGGAGACGCTCAGGCTCTACGGCCGCATCGTGCCGACCGCGGATCGCGTGCGCGCCGTCAGCGCGCGCTTCGACGGCGCGATTCAATCGGTCGCCGTCTCCTTGGGTGAGCGGGTTCGCCAGGGCCAAACGCTCGCAACGATCGAGAGCAACGAGAGCCTGCAGAGCTATGCGATCGCGGCGCCGATCGCCGGCGTCGTCACCGAGCGCGCGGCGAATGCGGGTGAGCAAACCAACGCCCGGCGCCTGTTCACGATCGTCGATACCTCGACGGTCTGGGCGGACCTGGCGGTGTTTCCCGGCGACCGGCCGCGCGTGAGCGTCGGCGCGATGGTTACGGTTACCCCCGCAACGGGCGGCCCGCAAGTGGAGGGCGCGATCTCCGACATCACCGTGCTTGCCGATGCCAATCAAGCCGTCACGGCGCGGGTAGAGCTCGACAACAGCGGCGGCGCCTTGGTGCCCGGCACCTACGTCACGGCATCCGTCCAGGTTGCCGAGCATGCGGTGCCGATCGCCGTGAAACGCAACGGCCTTCAAAGCTTCCGCGACTTCACGGTCGTCTACGCGCAAGTCGGCGACGAGTACGAGGTGCGCATGCTGGATCTGGGCCGCCAGTCCGGCGAGTGGGCGGAAGTGCTCGGCGGCTTGCAGCCCGGCACGCGCTATGTGACCGAGAACAGCTACGTGCTCAAAGCCGACATCGAAAAATCCGGCGCCTCGCACGACCACTGAGGAGGCCGCGGCATGCTCAACCAGATACTGAGATTCTCGATCGCGCGTCGCGGTCTGGTGCTGATCCTCGTGATCCTGCTGGCGGGGCTCGGCGTCTGGAACTTCACTCGATTGCCGATCGACGCCGTTCCGGACATCACCAACGTTCAGGTGGTCGTCAACACGCAGGCTCCCGGCTACACACCGCTCGAAGTCGAGCAGCGCGTGAGCTTTCCGCTGGAGAACGCGATGGCCGGGCTGCCGCGCCTCGACTACACGCGCTCCTTTTCGCGTTACGGTCTGTCGCAGATCACGGTGGTGTTTCTCGAAGGCACCGACATCTACTTCGCGCGACAGCAGGTCGCCGAGCGATTGAACGCCGTGCGGCCCGCTTTGCCGGCCGGCCTCGAGCCGGCGCTCGGCCCCATCGCCACCGGGCTTGGGGAAATCTTCATGTTCACGGTGGACGCCGAGCCCGGCGCGGTGAATCCCGACGGCACGCCGGTCACGCCGACGGATCTGCGCTCGGTGCACGATTGGATCATCCGGCCGCAGCTGCTCCGCGTCCCGGGCGTCGTCGAGGTCAATCCGATCGGCGGCTTCAAGAAAGAGATACTCGTCGCCCCGGATCCGGCAAAGCTCGCGGCCTTCGGGCTCACGCATGCGGACGTCATCGGCGCGCTGCGACAAAACAACGACAATCGCGGCGCCGGGTTCATCGAATACAACGGCGCTCAGTGGCTGATGCGCGTGCCCGGCCAGGCCGCGGGCCTGCAAGATCTTGCCGGCCTCGTGATCAGCGAGCGCGACGGTGTGCCCGTACGCATCGCCGACGTCGCGAGCGTGGGCCTCGGAGAGGAGCTTCGAGCCGGCGCGGCGACGCAAAACGGGCGGGAAGTGGTGATGAGCACGGTATTCATGCTGATCGGCGAGAACAGCCGCGCCGTGGCGAATGCCGTGGCGGAGAAATTGGAAGAGATCAGGCCGAGCCTGCCGGAAGGCATCGCGGCGACCGCCGTTTATGATCGCACCGAGCTCGTCGACCAGACGCTCGTGACCGTCGAGAAGAACCTGCTCGAAGGCGCTTTGCTCGTCATCGTCGTTCTCTTCTTGTTGCTCGGCAACGTGCGTGCCGCGATTTTGACCGCGGCGGTCATTCCGCTGGCGATGCTGATGACCATCACCGGCATGGTGCAGAGCCGAGTCAGCGCCAATCTCATGAGCCTCGGCGCGCTCGATTTCGGGCTGATCGTCGACGGTGCGGTGATCATCGTCGAAAACTGTCTACGGCGGCTCGGCGAGGCGGGCGTGAAAGGAAAGTTGCCTTTACACGAACGTCTCACCGTCGTGCGTGACGCCACCGGCGAGGTGATTCGCCCCGCGCTGTTCGGTGTCGGCATCATCACCGCGGTCTACATTCCGATCTTTGCGCTGAGCGGCATCGAGGGCAAGATGTTTCACCCGATGGCGACGACCGTCGTCATTGCGCTCGTCAGCGCGATGCTGCTGTCGGTCACGTTCATACCGGCGAGCGTGGCGTTGTTGTTCCGTGAGCCGGTGCGCGAGAAGGCCAATCCCATCGTCGACGGCGCGCGGCGCGTCTATCGGCCGCTGCTCGTCGCCGCGCTGCGGTTCCGCCGGCTCACGGTCGCCGCCGCCGTCGCGTTGATCGTCCTCACCGGCCTGCTGGCGACGCGTTTGGGCACGGAGTTCGTGCCGAATCTCGATGAAGGCGACATCGTGATGCACGCCTTGCGCATTCCGGGCACGTCCTTGCGGCAGGCGGTCGATCTTCAGCAGCAGCTCGAAGCCGGGATAAGGCAAATGCCCGAGGTCGAGCGCGTGTTCGCCAAGATCGGCAGCGGCGAGGTGGCGACGGATCCGATGCCGCCCAGCGTCGCGGACAACTTCATCATGCTCAGGCCGCGCGCCGAGTGGCCCGACCCCGGCAAGCCCAAAGCCCAGGTCGTCGCCGATCTCGAGGCGCTGGTGACGCCGATTCCGGGCAATCGCTACGAGTTTCTGCAGCCGATCCAGATGCGCTTCAACGAGCTCATCGCCGGCGTGCGCGCGGAGCTCGCCGTGAAGGTCTTTGGCGACGATCTCGACGAGCTCATTCGGCTCGGCGGCGAGCTCGAGCAAGTGATGAATTCCGTTGCCGGCGCCGCCGACGTCGCCGTCGAGCAGGCCACGGGCCTGCCCGTGATGACCATCGAGCCGAAGCGCGAGATTCTCGCCCGCTACGGCTTGACGATCGCAGAGCTGCAGGACGTCGTTGCGACGGCGCTCGGCGGTGCGGTGGCGGGGCAGATTTATGAGGGCGACCGGCGCGTCGACATCGTCGTGCGATTGCCGGAGAATTTGCGTTCCGATCCCGATCAGTTGTCGGCCTTGCTGATACCGCTCGATGACGGCGGTTATATCCCCTTACGCGAAGTCGCCGCCTTGAATCTGGTCACGGGTTACAACCAGATCCCACGTGAGAACGGCAAACGCCGCGTGGTCGTGACCGCCAATGTGCGTGGCCGCGATCTCGGCTCGTTCGTGACGGACGTTCAGAGTGCCGTCGAGCAACAGGTGGAGATTCCGGCGGGCTACTGGGTCGAGTACGGCGGCACGTTCGAGCATCTTCAGTCCGCGGCAAATCGTCTCGCCGTGGTGGTGCCGATGACGCTGCTGATCATCATGGTGCTGCTGGTCGTCGCCCTGGGGACGCTACGCGACGCCGCGGTGATTTTCACGGGCGTCCCGCTGGCATTGACGGGAGGCGTCGCAACGCTCTTGATGCGAGGCATTCCGTTCTCCATTTCGGCCGCCGTCGGCTTCATCGCGCTTTCGGGGATTGCGGTATTGAACGGCCTGGTCATGGTGTCGTTCATTCGCGATCTCAGAAAGTCGTCGGGGCTTTCGCTCGACGAGGCCATCGTCGAAGGGGCACTGACGCGTCTGCGGCCGGTGCTCACCACGGCATTGGTCGCGTCGCTGGGATTCGTGCCGATGGCGTTGAACAGCGGTATCGGCTCCGAGGTGCAGCGGCCGCTCGCGACCGTCGTCATCGGCGGGATCGTTTCGTCGACCTTGCTGACTTTGGTGGTATTGCCGGCGCTGTATCGAATCGTCCATCGGGCCGGGAGATAATAGAGCGCCCGATACCGATACATCAGGAGACAAATCAATGACAAGCAAAACAAGCACGGGCATGCGCGGGCTGCCAATCATCGCCCTCGTGTTGTGTTTGCCCGCCCTCGCCCAGATGACCCGCGGCCCGAGATCACAACCCGACACGGCGATGGGCCTGTATGCGCCGGATCAGCACGAGCTGTACGACGGTCGGTTTGTCATTCGAGGGAGTCGCATATTTCAGGCGGGAACGCTGAATGACGCATCGCCATGGAATCACATGGGAGACGATGCGAGCAATCTTCGTCAGGTGGGAGGTGAGATCTCGCTCGACGTCAACGAAATCGAGAACTCGGGGTCCTTTCGTGCGGAGCTGGAGCTGCCGGAAGGCCGGTACGTGGTTGAACTCGACCGGTTTCATGAATTTTCTCCCTGCCAGGACGGCGGCATCGCCGCCTTTCTTTTCGAGCATGGCAACTCCGGCTGCGGGGACATGAACTGGCCCAAGAGCCTTCTCTATGTCGCCGGTTGGGGTTACGGCCGCGCGACATTGAACGGCGAGCCGTTATACGAAGACTATGAGATCCATTTCATGGTCACGCAAGGCATGCGCGACAGGGAAACGTTGCGCGTGATGCTCGAGCCAGCCACGGGCGAAGCGGGCGCGGTGAATCCTGCCGCTCAGCAACTTGATTTCTACATTCGCAGTCCCGAGCGCAATGAATCCAATCACCCGAATCGAGAGGTATTCGACCACTTCTTCGCGATGGAAGTAACGTGGCAATGATGAGTTGAATGCATTGTCATTGCCTCGAGCGGCCACCTCGCTGTATGCGGCAGACTATCCTTCGTGGTGTTGCGATCGCCGTGCTGGCGGCGCCGCCGGCCTGGGCGTTTCCGCCGTACCGCTCTACAGATGCCGATACGGCCGGCGCAGGCGTGCTGGAACTTCGTCTCGGCTTGGCGAAGGTTCAGCGGCGGGAGTCGAGCAGCAGTCGCAGTACGCCGCTGACGCGGACGAATTTCGGCATCGGCGCGCACTACGAAATAATCTCCGAGTTCGAGTACTCCGCTGACGAAGATCACTTGGCCGAAGGCGCCCTGGGATTCAAATGGGCGCGGCTCGACAACGGCTTTGGCATGGGCGTCGAAACTTTGCTGCTGTTGCCCGTGCAGTCGGCCCAAAGCGGATCGGGGATCGAATCGCAATTTTTGATGACGCTGCAAAGGGAGGGTTGGCAACTTCACGCGAACGCCGGCGGCTTCTACGATCCGCGCGGGCCGGAAACAGAGCGAGGCTGGCGCGCCAGCCTGCTCGTGGAGTTTCCGCGTCGGCGATTTCGGCCCGGTGTGGAGCTGTTCGCAAAAGACGCCCGCGGGGAAAGTGCCCGTGTTCAGGCCGGCTTGGGCCTCATCAAGCAGTTCCAACACTTCGAATTACGAAGCGGAATACACTTCGGCTTGAGCGACAACGCCCCCGATGTGGAAGCGAGCTTGTGGCTTGCATGGAGGTGGCGGGTCTTGGGAGATTAGCGCAACACGGCGGGAGGGGTCGAACCGTGAATTCCGGCGCCTCGACCCCCTGTCTCCGATTTCTAGACGGCTTGCTGAGTCGTTCGAACCTGCCGCAGCTCCCGCGCCTGCTCGCGATTCAACCGGTAGATGGCCTTGATCGGATACTCCGAGCCGCGCACGAGCACGGAGTCCAGCTTCGCGTGAACGTTTCCGATCGTTGAGGTCAGCCCGATCACCTGGGCAAAACGCAGATCCGGGCTGCCTCGCATGAGCTCGACCAGGTAGGGCCTGGACGGAGTGGTCCAAACGATCAGCGTGTTGCGATCGATGGCACGCCAGTTGTCGAGCCGACCGTAGAAATGAAAGCTGTCGATCTGCTCATACGCGGGCTGTAAACCGGCTCCCGGCGCGGAGCTGGTTGCCCAACTCGCTGAAGCCGTGCCGAGCACCAACAGTGCTGCTAAGACTGACCGTTTCATGATGACGCCTCCTATCTAGGGTGCCACTCTGTGTCAGACTCAGAATATCGAAGCGAACCTGAAGGGAAGATGAACGAGAGCTCCGAATGGTCGCGGCTCGACGCATATGTCTCGGAGTTGCGTGGCCTGCCGCTCAGAATTTGAACTTGACCGCAGCTCCGATGCCGAAAAAGACGATCGTATTCTCGTTGAAGCCGCCGCCTTCCACCGCCGGAACGACATTGGGCGGCACCGGCACGTCCCACCAGACCGAGGCATTGGCTGCGGCTCCAAGGGAAAGGCGGTCATTGATCGGGCGCAGCCAGTTGATCCTAAGCTCGGTGATCGGTATCGCGACATCCTGGTCTCTGCTGAGCCTGTTTTGGCTGGTCAAGGACGGCGTTTCGCTGACCGGCCCGGTGAAGTCGCTGGTGGTGTGGGTGAGCTGAGTCCTGCCGAAGACCACGGACTGTCCGATATATCCCCTGACGGTGTTTCCGCCGAAATCGAAGTCCCCGGCCAGACCCACGAGCGGGCCGATCATCCGCTCGTAATTGGACGAGGCATCGAACAGCGACCCCTCGACGCCCTGAATCCCCGCTTGGCCGTGAAAATCGTTGTCGAAGTCCGCGTTTCGCGCGCCGAGCGCGAGCCGCAGACGATTGCCGGCCGACACCTGTAAGGTCTTGATGCCGTACACGTCTATGCTCCATACGGCGATGTCCGTGTCACCGAGCACGCCGAAGAACAGCTCCTCATCCGGCCCGTTGGAGACATAGCTGCGATTCCAGGCATCGAACACGACCTGATCGATCGATCCGGAAGGCCCGGCGGTCGTGCGGGAGGGCCGGCCTCTCGAGGCGCTGAATAGAAAGCCATCGATCCCCAGATCCCATTGCCTGCCGCTGTTCCACTCGACCTCGAAGCGCAGCGCCAAGCCTGCCTCGGTGTCGAGGGAGGCCGGCGTCCGGGTATTGGTCGCCGGAGTCGATCCGGAGTCGATTTCCTGCATGGTGAGGACGTGCTGGTCGTGGCCGAAGGCATCCATGTACACGGGCTCGAGCAACACGCTCCATCCCGTTTCTTCCTGCGCGCCGGCCACACCCGCTCCACAGAGCATCAGGACGATCGGCAACATCGCGCCGGCCACTATCGACGCATTCATTGGCATGGAGATAGAGACGCTGCGGCAGCAGAAATCCTTCGCGAAATTCGGGATCGGGGAACGCAGACCCCTACTTAAAGACGGTTGCGGCCTCTCGAATTACGCCAATGCCTGTCCAAATGAACAACAGCGCCAACACGCCGCCGACCAAAACGTCCGGCCAGAAGGCTCCGGTGACGGCCACCAGACCGGCGGCGGCGAGCACGCCGAAATTGCCGATGACGTCGTTCCTCGAGCACAACCAGACCGACCGCATGTTGATGTCTTCCCCGCGATGCTTGAGCAGCAAGCCGAAGCAGGTGAAATTGGCGATGAGGGCGAGTGCGGAAACGACGGCCATCGCAGGGGCCAGCGGCTCGAAGCCGTGGATCACTTTGTAGGTGATTCCCGCCAGGATGCCCAGTCCGAAAGCGATCTGAATGGCCCCCTTGACGATTGCGGCTCCGCCGCGCCAGCGCAGGCTACGGCGCAAAACGTAGAGGCTGATCAGATAGGTCAGCGCGTCGCCGAGATTGTCCGCCGAATCCGCGACCAGCGCGGACGAGTCCGCGAGCACGCCGGCGACGAACTCGACGGCGAACATCACCGCGTTGATCCACAGGACCGTCAGCAGCGTGGACCGCCGAATCTGGTGGCTCTGGTCAAAGACCTCGGGTGCACAGCAAGAGTCCGACATTCAGGTTGCCATCATGTGATCCGGGGATTTCTCCTTCGAGAACGCCGTATATAGCACCGGTAGCACGAAGAGCGTCAACAAGGTCGACGAAAATAAGCCGCCCACGACAACGGTCGCCAGGGGCCTTTGCACCTCGGCCCCGACTCCCGTGGCGAGCAGCATCGGGATGAGTCCGAGCGCGGCGATGCTGGCGGTCATGAGCACGGGCCTCAGCCGCGACGTCGCCCCTTGAAATACCGCAACACCGGCGGGTATGCCGCCGTCGATCCGCTGGTTGACGGCGTTCACCAAGACCACGCCGTTGAGCACGGCGAGACCGAAGAGTGCTATGAAGCCGACGGATCCCGGGACCGAGAGATACTGACCCGAAAGAGACAACGCCGCTATCCCGCCGATCAGCGCCAGCGGCACGTTGAGCATGATCAGCAGTGCTTGACCTGCCGAGTGAAAAGCGAAATACAGCAACAGGAATATGAGGCCCAGGGACAGCGGCACGACGAGCATCAGGCGCGCTTGAGCGCGCTGCTGGTTCTCGAACTGGCCGCCGAACACCACGCTGTAGCCCGGAGGCAGGTCGATTTCCCGGTCGATGCGCTGCCGCAACTCGGCTACCAGTCCGCCCATGTCCCTCCCGGTCACGTTCGCTTGAATCACGACGCGCCTTTGCACGTCGTCTCGCCGTATTTGTGGCGGACCGGACTCGATGCTTACCTCTGCGACATCACCCAAACGAACCCAGGCGCCGTTTGGCGCTTGCAGGATCAGCTGGCGGATGGATTCCGGATCGTTGCGTTCCTTCTCGGCCAGGCGCATGTAGATATCGTATCGCTCGTTTCCGCGAATCACCTGCCCCGCAACCCTCCCGCCGATGGCGTCCGATACCAAGGACATGACATCGTTGATCGGGATCCCGAAGCGCGACAGCAGATTCCGATCGGGACGAACGACGAGCTGGGCCTCGCCCGCGATCTGCTCCATCGCAACGTCCCGGGCGCCTTCCACGTTTGCGGTTAGTGCCTCGAGTTCCCGCCCCTTCTCCGCCAGGACATCCAGATCGGGCCCGAGTAGCTTGACGGCGAGCTGGGCTCTAACGCCGGACAGGAGCTCGTCCACGCGCGTGGCGATGGGCTGTGAGAAGGAGAACAACAGGCCCGGGACTTCGGACATCCTTTCCTCCATGAGCGATTGCAGACCGTAGCGATCGGCCGCGCGCCGGGCTTCCGACGCGGACCGTGGCCGCGTCCCTCGCGGGAAGGCGGGCCTCCACCCACAAGGTGGACTCGTCGGCGATCTCGAACATCATTCTGCCCGGCTCTATCGCCTCGCCGACGACGAAATCATCGCGCACGATTGTGCCCGTCGCTGGCGAGAGCAGCGTGAAGCTACCATCGGCGGAGCTCGCGTCCGTTGCACGAGTGAGCGTCTCGATCTGCTCGGCGAGCATTCCGTATGCAAGCACTCGCGCCCGCGCCTGCTGAGCCGCGACCTCGGCCTCGATGTATCGGCGCTCCGCTACGATCTCCCGCCCGAGCTCCCGCACACGCGCCCACTCTCGTTCGGTAACGATGAGATTTCCTTGGGCTTCCGCCATCTCCACGCTCGACAGCGTCACCAGCGGTTGACCCACTTCCACGCGGTCCCCCAGTCCGCCGGCTCGACGGGCATTTGCGCCCGGGACTCGGCGATCACCAGCGAAGCGGCGAGAGCCGCTACGCATAAAATTCGAATCAGCATGACTGAATTCCTCCGGCAAACGAAAGACCGCTACGTCGTCAGCGGACGACGCGGCTCGTGAGCGATGCTGGAACTCAGGCGTTGGGCTGAGGTACGGGCGGCGGGAAGGTTACTGAAAAATACGTTTGGTTCGCGAAGGGAGATCCCAGGCTTCTCTTGACCGGAGCCGGCCCGACATAGGCGAAATTCAAGGCCGCGGCATGGGTGGTGCAATGGCAGTAGTGCTCCATTGGCTCGTCGTCACTCGCGGGCGTGTCGGTGTCGGAACTTTCGAGGGAATCAGGTTCGGCGCCTGGGTGGCTATGAATTTCATGAGATCCGCTATGCTCGGTCGGAGCGGCTGCATTGCCGACATCGAAGCCGCCTCGGCCACGCTGAAAAGAAGCGTTACGAGCAATGCTCTACCGAACAGATTCGTCATGTTGCATGTTTACCGCATTAGGGGCCGTGCAAATAAATGCCTCGCGAACCTGAGAAGCCGCGGGTGGAACGGCGAATATTCACCTCTCGCCGCTTACTCCCAGGCGCGCTCCTTGTATTCTGAATACTCCGCGCTGCCATTGTCTTCGCCGACGCAGATATGCTCGAAGATCTCCCAATCCTTCTCGAGCTTGAACACGAGCCGCCCGTGCCAAGATTCCGTATAGGCCTTGGGATCGTGGATCGTAACGTCGTCGACCAGGGTTTCGCCGTCGACCCGCCTCAGGCGCTCCGTGACCAGCAGCTCTTCGCTGTGCGGACGGCCGGAGCGATCGAGCCAGGTTTGGTCGTTGAAGCCGCTGGTTTCGATCACCAGCGTATCGCCGTCCCAGCGGCCGATGGAGTAACCCATCCACTGATGCATTCCGGTCAAATGGAGGTCGTCCGGGCGCGCGCGCCCGTCGGTGTAGATCCGCCGCAGCGAGTGGTCGTATTCGAACACCTGCAACAGTTGTCCATCGACGTGGATGAGCTCGAAAGGGGTCGGAATGGTCAGCACGTAGGGGATGCCGGGCGGCAGGCAGACGAGCGTCGGGTCGTTGGCATCGAGCACGGCATTCGGGCCGACGCTGGGCCTGTTGGCCGCGAACCGTTCCGCGGCCCAATCGGTCATCGGCGGTGGCGGCTCGGCGCTGAACGTCGCGGTTCCGCCGTCGAGCAGCCACACGCCGGACAGATCCCGCGGCGACCAGCCCTGATCGGTCTGCGCGCGCGCGCCCGAAGCGGCAAGCATTCCCATAATGAGTGTGCCAATGAGCACCTGAATCGACAGTCGCATGGTGATCTCCTTCGCTCAGGGGATGTAGTTGCCGAGCTCGCGACCGTCGGCCAGCACGACGCGCTGCAGGATCATCGTGTGGCTGCCGTTCTTGGCAGGGTGACCGACAACGGTGCAGCGGTCGCCGGGCTGGAGCGTCTGGTTATTCCAGCCGGCTCGCACCAGAATCACGAGACCCGCCGTCTCCGCCACCCACTCGTGCGCGGTGCCGTCGCCGTCCGTTTCGAAGCGAATCAGTGCGTGCGGGTTCTCCCAATCGAATGCGGTTATCGTCGCCTCGAGACTGAGCGTCGACTCCCGGTCGTAAGCGACGGCGCCGTGGTGTGCAAGCCCCGGTTTTGCCGCGAAGCACGAAGCCGCCGCGGCGGCAAGAATGAGCGCTTTGATTTCCATGGTACCTCGATGCATTTGCTGTCACGCGCTACGCTGCTGCGCACGAAGGAGCAGCGTATGCGCATGCATCGGCGCCGGCTCTCCGTTTCTTGCGATCGAATCCAAGGCGCCCGGTGGAGATTTGGCCGCAAGAAGCGGATAGCCGCCTTTCCGGCCGCCGGGGATACTCCTCACCGTTGGACAACGATGGATACGAGGGGCCTAATATGAACCATGCAAGCTCGAGCCGACGCCAGGTAATGGCTGGCGATCCTTACTCCGGCGATCGTGCCCGCTGGGACGCGGTGAAAGCGCGCGACGAGCGCGCCGACGGCCGTTTCTGGTTTTCGGTGGCGACCACGGGCGTCTATTGCTATCCGTCCTGCGCGGCGCGCCGGCCGAGGCGCGAGAACGTCGAGTTTCACGACAGCCGCGCCGAGGCTGAAAGTAGCGGTTTCCGTGCATGCAAGCGATGCCGGCCCGATCTGCCGCCGCGGCGCGCGCGTCATGCCGAGGCCGTCGCGCGCGCCTGCCGAACGATAGAGAGCGCCGAGCAGGCGCCGAGCTTGAAAGAGCTGGCCGACGCCGCCGGCTTGAGCCCGTATCACTTTCAACGCCGCTTCAAGGAGATCGCGGGCGTCACGCCCAAGCAATACGCGACGGCGTACCGGGCCCAGCGAGTGCGCCAAGGGCTTACCAACGGCACGTCGGTCACGGATGCGATGTATGACGCCGGTTACAACTCATCCGGCCGCTTCTACGAGCAGTCGAGCGCCATGCTCGGAATGAAGCCCAGCGTGTTTGCAGAAGGCGGCCGTGGCGAGGTCATTCGCTGGGACGCGACCCCAAGCTCGCTCGGCCAGGTGCTCGTCGCGGCAACCGGAAAAGGCGTCTGCGCGATTCTTCTCGGCGACGCGCGCGATGAGCTTCTCGAGGATCTGACCGCACGTTTCCCGCGCGCGACGCTCGAGCGGGCCGAGCGCGGCTCGGACTTCTCCGCCTGGGTCACGCGCGCGCTCACGTTGATCGAAACGCCCGGGCGCAAGACGGAGCTGCCGCTCGACGTAGCCGGCACGGCGTTCCAGCGTCAGGTCTGGGCGGCGCTGCGCGAGATCCCCGCTGGTGCGACCACGACCTATCGAGACGTTGCGAAGCGACTCGGCAGACCCAAAGCCGTCAGGGCCGTCGGCGCCGCGATCGCCGCCAACCCGGTCGCCGTCGCCATCCCGTGCCATCGGGTCATCGGCAGCGACGGCTCGTTGCGTGGCTATCGATGGGGAATCGAGCGCAAACAGGCGTTGCTCGATAGGGAAGCGCAGGAGTGAATGCAGTCGGCCGACAGGCCGTCGCGGCCGGGACCGGGATAGCCGAGCGCATCGCGGCGCTCGACTGGAAGCGCATCGAGGACGCGTTGGACGATGGCGGCTGGGCCTCGACGGGTCCGCTGCTGACGGCGCCGGAGTGTGAGGCGCTCGTCGCCGCGTACGACGATCCGGATCGCTACCGCTCGCGCGTGGTGATGGCGAGACACAACTTCGGGCTCGGGGAGTACAAGTACTATCGCTATCCGCTACCGAGCCTGATCGAAGACCTGCGGCGCGAGATCTATTCGCTCCTAGTGCCCGTCGCCAACCGATGGTCTCGCGCAATGGGCGCGGAGATCGACTATCCCGAGACTCTGGCCGCGATGTTGAAGCGCTGCCACGAGGCCGGTCAATCCCGCCCGACGCCGCTGATCCTTCGCTACGGCACGGGCGACTACAACCGCCTGCATCAGGATCTCTACGGCGAGCTGCACTTTCCGCTGCAGCTCGCGGTATTGCTGAGCCGCCCCGGCGAGGACTTCCTCGGCGGTGAGCTCGTGCTCACCGAGCAGCGCCCGCGGATGCAATCCCGCGCTCACGTCGTTCCGCTGATGCAGGGTGAGGCGGTGATCTTCGCCGTGAGCCAGCGGCCGGTCCGAGGCGGGCGCGGTTACTTTCGCGTGACGATGCGCCACGGGGTCAGCCAACTGCGCCACGGTCACCGTCATACGCTCGGTGTGATTTTCCACGACGCGGCGTGAGCGCCTACGGCCGACGACGGTAGATGATCAGCAGCGAGTTGCCGACGAGCAGCAGCAGCACCCCCGTCAGCAAACGCCCGCCCAAGGTCAGTCCCTCCAGAACCGACGAGATCAGAATGGCGACGATCGGCGACAGCACCACGACGTAGGCGCCCGCGACCGAGCCGATTGTCGGCAGTATCTTCATGTAGATGCCGAAGGCCAGGACGCTGCCGATCAGCACGAGATACGCATAGCCCGTCAGCCAGGGCGTCGTGAGCTCCAGTATCCACGGTGCGCCGCTCACCAAGCCCCAGGCGAGAATGACCGCGGTGCCCGCAGCCATCCCAAAGGCGTTCAGGCGGACGGCGTTCATCTCGGTCGAGACGATTCGGGTCGCGAGCACGTTGCCCACGGCGACGATGATCGCGGAGAACACGACCAGCCCCGCACCCGAGAGCGCGCCGTCGGTGCTCAAGGCGTGCGCGATCTCGGTGCTGAAGACGACCGCCACGCCGCACATGCCGATGAAGGCCGCCGCGAGGTCGACGATGCGCGGTCGGGCGTTCATGATCAGCCATTCGGCCAGAATGTTGAACGGCACCGACACGCTGAAGATCACCGCAACGACGCCGGAGGTCAGATACTGCGAGCCTTCGTAGACGGCGACATAGTTCAACCCGAAATAGCAAAAGCCCTGAATCAGGACCATGCGCGCCTGCTTGTAGGTCAGCTTCAGAGACAGGCCGCTGACGGCGGCGATGCCGAAGAAGATCAATGAGGCCGCTCCCATCCGCAACGCGACGGCGACATGCGGCGAGGTGCCGTTGATCTGCGTTTGGATCGTGAACCACGTCGTTCCCCAGATCACGACCACCAACGCGTAGCCGGCGGCGACCCACCAGGTCCAACCGCTCAGTACCTGGAGCGGCACGGGCGGCGTCAAAACCGGTTCAGGCCGGATTTCGTCGGATTCAGCTCGCATGCTCGTTATGCCTGTCAGATGCCAAAAAAAACCCCGGTCGGCGGCTGCCTTCCGGGGTTTGTCCATCTCGAAGGCAGTCTTGTTAGAGACTGCCCGGTCGACGCGTCGCCTAGGCAGTACCCTCCCTGTGGGCCGAATACCACATGACTACCGTTACGCGGCGAGAGCATCGATTCATGGCGAGCATACTAGCCGATGACGGCGCGAATACAAAAGAGTTTTGCTCATGCGTCGGGCCGCGATTCTTGACTCGGCCGGGCGCCGGTCGCGTAATAGGCCCCAGCGCAGAATAAGGAGATCTTTGATGAGGCGGTTCCTGCTCACCCTGCTCTTGGCAATGGCTACGTCCGCGCAGGCATTTGCGCACACGGCCTTGTCTGCGTCGCTCCCGGCCGACACCGCCGCGGTGGCCGCACCCTCCGAAATCGTGCTCGAGTTCACCGCCGATGTCCGCTTGACCTCGCTGAGCCTGCAGACGGCGGCGGGGGAGAAGAAATCGCTCGGCGCGCTTCCGTCGGCCGCGGCGCGAAAGTTTGCCGTGCCCATAGCAGAAACCCTTCCGCCAGGCGAATACGTGGTGGCCTACCGTACGGTTGGCGCCGACACGCACGTCGTTGCGGGCGAGATCAGGTTCACGGTCACCGAGACCTGAGCAGCGGTCCGTAGCGGACGCATGCTCGCCGCCCCGGACCTCGCCTGGATTGCCTGTCGTGCCCTGAGCATCGCAGCGGTCCTGCAAGCGGCGGGGGCGGTGATTTTCATGCGGCTCTTCGGCGAGCGCAGCGACGCGCGCGGGATCGCGCAACTCTGCGCTTGGGCCGCGGGCTTGGGAATCGTTCTCACGTCGGTTCTGCAACTCCTGGGCCCCGCCCGCATGACCGCCTCCTTCGACGGCGTGCTCGATGCGTCACTGCAAACGCTCTATCTATACTCCGACGCCGGCCGGGCGCACGGCGTGAGAGTCGCCGGTCTGGCGTTGGTGCTCATTGCATCGCTCGCGCCGGGGCGGCGGCTTTACCTGGATGTGCTCGGAGCCTGCACGGCCGTCGCGTCCTTCGCCTTGATGGGGCATACGGTGACGCACGAGCCGCGCTGGCTGTTGACCGGACTCTTGCTCGTTCACGTCGCCATCATCGCGTTTTGGTTTGGGTCGCTGCTGCCGCTGAGGTGGCTGGCGCGCTCGCAGTCTCCAAAGACTGCGGCCGGAATCGTGGAGGATTTCTCGAAGATCGCCATCTGGACGGTTCCGGCGATACTCGCGGCGGGCGTAGGGCTCGCGTTTGTGCTCGTCGGCACGGTCGAGAACCTTTTCCGGCCTTACGGATTGCTGATTCTCGCAAAAAGTGCCGTGTTCGCGGTGCTTCTGGGGCTTGCGAGCCTCAACAAATGGCGTTTCGCGCCGAGGATTCGTGCCGGCAGTACGGCGGCCGTCGCCGCATTCGGGCGGACGGCGCTCGCAGAGTGGCTGCTCATGCTTGCAGTCGTTGCGATGACCGTCGTGATGACGGGGTTGTTCTCGCCTGAGGCCTGAGGCGAATCGATCGCTTGCGCGTAGACCTCGGCAATGCGCCGATCGAGCCTGCCGCGAACGGTACCGCTTCCGGGATTCCCCGGTGGTATCCTGACGATGCTCGGCCTCGGATTGGCCGCGGCTCCTTGTTCCTTTCCGCAGCAACGTATCGGCTGCAAACACTGGAGAACGAAAATGGCTGTTGCGCGTATTACCGAGATCAAGGCTTCCTCGAAGAAGGGCTTTGACGAGGCGATGAAGACCGGCCTCAGCCGGGCGGCGAAGACGCTGGATAAAATCAAAGGAGCCTGGATAGAGAACCAGGAAGTCGTCACCGATGACGATGGATCGATCACCGAGTATCGCGTTCAGCTCAAGGTGACTTTCGTGCTGAAGGACTGAGCGCGGCTATTCAGCGAGCGGGCTACGCCGGAGTTTCTCTATGGCCACGTTTTCTGCGAGTCTCGGCCATCGCCGACGAGACGCCGGTGTGCCGATCCTCATGCTGGCGTGCCTCGGCCTCGGCGCCTGCGCGGGCCTGACGACGCGCGATCCGCTGAGCATCAGCGTGGCCGGGATAGAGCCGCTTCCAGGCGAGGGCTTGGAGTTGCGTTTGGCGGTCATCGTTCGAGTGCAGAATCCCAATGATTTACCCGTAGAGTACACGGGCGTCGCGCTCGATCTGGCGTTGAACGGCCGTACGCTCGCCACCGGCGTCAGTGACGCGGTCGGGTTGGTGCCGCGCTATGGCGAAACCACCTTCACCGTTCCGGTGACTATCTCCGCATTCAACGTCGCGCGGCAGCTCGTGGGATTCTTGAACGGCTCGCCCACCGACGAGATCGAGTATCGCGTACGAGGCAAGCTCGAGGGCGGGCTGTTCGGCACGCGCCGTTTTAGTGACGAGGGGTCGTTCGTGTTGCGCCTGCCGGATCAAGCGCTATAAGGGTACGGCGGGGCAGTGGTGAATATCGGTCTCTATGCCGCGTTCGTCGCCGCAACCGTCGTTTTGATTGCGATACCGGGTCCCACGGTCATGCTCGTGACGTCGATGACGCTCAGACGCGGCATTCGTGCGGGGCTGACCGCCGTGGCCGGCAGCGCATTGGCCGCTGCCGTTTGTCTTTCGATCATCGTTGCGGGTATCGCCTCGGTGATCGCCATGTTTCGCGAATGGTTCGTCGTGCTGCGATGGATCGGCGCGATCTATCTGATTTATCTGGGCCTGAGAGCCTGGCTCTCCGCATCGCCTGACGAGAATTCCGTCGCGATGCGCGTTTCCTCGGTGAGAGATTTCGGCCAGGGTTTCCTGACGACCTCGACCAACCCGAAGACGCTGCTGTTTCTGAGCGCTTTCTTCCCCCAGTTCATCGACCCTGCATTGCCGGCTCTCGGTCAGCTTCTGATCCTGTCGGCGACTTTTCTCGTGCTGTTGGCGGCCTTGGACACCTGCTGGGTCTGTCTGGCCTCGGCAATCGGCGCCAAGCTCAGAGGCGAGAGATTCAAACGCCTATGCGACAGGATCGGCGGATCGATTTTGATCGGCGCCGGCGCGAGCCTGGCTTTGGATCGGCGCGTGTGAGCGCAGCGCGCGTGTCGATTCCGATCGGAGTACAATTCCGAAAACGATAAGGGGGGCGCGATGTTACCCTTCGGCAAGACCGAATATGCCGGCTTTGGATTGGGGGCCGCCGCCGGAGCGATGATCCTTGCCGCGTTGATTTCTCTGCCGGCCGCGGCGCATCACAGCGCCAAGATCTTCGATCCCGGCACCGTGCTCGCGCTGCCGGGCACGGTCACTCGGTTCAGCTGGACCAATCCGCACACGTATATCTATGTCGAGACCATGGACGAGAGCGGCGAGCCGGTCGAATGGGAGATCGAGACCGATGCGATCCCGATCCTCGTGCGCAGCGGCTGGACGCGGGACTCCTTCAAGGCCGGCGAGCCGGTGCTGATCCGCGCGCGGCCCGACAGGAACCGGGAACGGCGCCACGCGCTGCTGGTGTCGGCGGAGAAGGCCGACGGCACGGTCGTCTCGGCCAGATCTTATTTTCTGCGCCGGTCCGAGGATCGCGAATTGCTGGCGCAGGCATCGAGTTTCTCGGGCCGTTGGGAGCTGCGCTTCGAAGACTACGAGCGTTTCTATGCGGAATGGGCAGCAGTTGCGCTCACCGAGCGAGGGGCGGCGGCGAGCGCGGCGTACGACGTCCGCCTCGACAGCCCGGCCGCGCAGTGCATCGCCGCGCCGCTGCCGTCCATTCTCGTCGCGCCCTATCTCAGTGAGATCGAGTTGCGCGAGGATGCGATCGTGCTGCGCAACGAGCGTTTCAATGCCGAGCGGATCGTCCACATGGACGGGCGCGATCACCCGGCGAACGGCGAACGCACCAACCTCGGGCATTCGATCGGCCGTTGGGAAGGCGACGTGCTGGTCGTCGACACGGCGCTCTTCGCCGACCACCGGGCGCCGGTTTCCGGGCAGCAAGGTAACGAAGGCGTGCCCGCCGGGCCGAGCAAGCACGTCGTCGAGCGCTACCGCTTGAGCGAGGATCGCACGCGGTTGCTCATCGACTTCATGGTCGAGGATCCCGATTACCTGGCCGAACCCTTCACCGGCACGGTGCAGTGGTACTACGCGCCGCATTTCGAGATGCTCGGCTTCGGCTGCGATCCGGAAATCTCCAGGCGCTACACCCTCGAGTGACGTCCAGCGCTTTTCCCTATCGCAGCCGCGCCATCGCGTAAGCATCGCAATACTCGCCGTCGCGGTATGAATAGCGCCGCAAGGTTCCCTCGACCTCGAAGCCGCATTTCTTGTAGAGCCTGATCGCCGGCGCGTTGTCCGTGTAGACGATCAATTCCAAGCGCGTGAGGTTCAGCCACCGGTCGGCGAGCTCGATCGCCGCGCGCATCAGCGCGGTACCGATGCCTCGCCCCTGCCAGGCGTCATGGACCGCCATGCCAAGCTCGCCGGCGTGGCGCCGCCGCAGCGAGCGAGCAATCACGGTGAGACCGACGACGCCGACGACGGCCCCATCCGCGCAGGCCACGAGACCGATCCGCTCGTCCTGTTGCTCGGCCAAGCGCTTGCGCCAGGCCTCGATGGACGG
>Ga0302046_10000839_pt1 | contig 29471 bp, 18 predicted proteins | sample RVTome_11_FD_200261 | JGI IMG/M metagenome (GOLD analysis project Ga0302046, IMG submission 200261) | Soil microbial communities from uranium-contaminated site in the Upper Colorado River Basin, Wyoming, United States - RVT147D111 (version 2) ...
GGACCACGACTGTGCGATGGCCCCTCACCCCAACCCTCTCCCGGGGGGAGAGGGAGCAGCATGCCCGGTGGAGGGTACGGGTTCAGATCGAAAGCCTTTCTCCGCGCGGAAGCCGATCCTCCGCTCGACTGAGCTCGTCGCAGGCCTCTCCCCCCGGGAGAGGGTTGGGGTGAGGGGCCTTTGAATTCGTCGTGCAATATTGTATGCCCGTAACTCCAACACGTTTCACAAGGAGATTCTTAAGAGGCGGGACTGCGAACCCCCCGTTCGTCGCTGGAATTTCAGAAGATCATCATGGAAAAACCGCCCCGATCTGCTCTACTTTGGCGATTCATTCGCCATGACTGTGCATCGTCTTCTCCCCCCTCCCGTATGCGGCTTGCTCGCCGCGTCGGTCCTCGCCTCCGTCGCGTCCGCCGCCGACAGCCCCGCGCTGGCCCCGACCGAACCGAAACAGCCCCGCAACTACCAAATCCCCGACGGCTTCACCGCCACCGTTTATGGTGAACCGCCCGACATCCGTTACCCGGTCTGCCTCACCGCCATGCCCGACGGATCCCTCTTCGTCGGCATCGACGAGAACGGGTCTCTCGACCGCGAACCCAACCGCAGCTCGGTCATCCTCTGCCGCGACCTCAACCAAGACGGGCGCGGCGACGTCTTCAAGGCGTTTGTCGAGAACGTGGACAGCCCTCGCGGCCTGGTCTGGGATGGCGAATGGCTCTACGTCCTCCATCCGCCCGACCTCAGCGCCTGGCGCGACACCGACGGCGATGGCGTGGCGGATGAAAAGCGCGTGCTGGTCAAGGGCATCGGATTTGACCTCGGCTTCCGCGGCGCCGATCACACCAGCAACGGCATTCAGATGGGCATCGACGGCTGGATCTACGCCGCCATCGGTGACTACGGATTCAAGCATGCCGAAGGCGCCGATGGACGCGTCCTGGTGCTGCGCGGCGGCGGCATCGTCCGCGTCCGGCCCGATGGCTCGGGCCTCGATCTGGTCTCCCGGGGGCAGCGCAACATTTACGACGTGGCCGTCAGTCCCCTGCTCGAACGGTTCACGCGCGATAACACCAACGACGGCGGCGGGTGGGACGTGCGGCTCAGTCACATCGTGGACCTGGCGGACTACGGATATCCCTCCCTCTTCAAGAACTTCAACGAGGAAATCATGCCGCCCCTCGCCGACTACGGCGGCGGTTCTCCCTGCGGCTCGCTCTGGATCCAGGAACCCACCCTTCCTGCACCCTGGAAAAACATGCTCTACACGGTGGAATGGGGCCGCAGCAAGGTGTATGCGCATCCGCTCCAGGACAAGGGCGCCGGCTACGAGGCCGGACAGGAGGAGTTCATCAGCATCAACCGCCCGACCGACATGGACGTGGACGCCTCCGGCCGGATCTATGTGAGCAGTTGGCAAGGCGGAGAGTTCAACTTCAAGGGGCCCGACGTCGGGTGGATGCTCGAGGTGCGTCCGGCCAATTGGCAGCCCGTCACGCTCCCCGATCTCAAGAAGGCCGACGTCGCAACGCTGCTCGTCGAACTCGCCAATGCCGGTGCCGTGCGCCGGTTCCACGCCCAGCGCGAGCTCCTTCGACGCCATCTTGCGGAGGAGCAGGAGGCCGCTCTCGTCGCGCTGGCGGGAGACTCGAATCGTTCGCTGGAGGTGCGCGCGACCGCCCTGTTCACGGCCAGCCAGGCCGGCCTGCCCGCGCGCGCCCTGCAGGCCCTGGCCGCCGATCAGGCCCTCCGCCGCTTCGTCGTGCGCGCCCTCGGCGATGGCTCGGTCCGGGATGCGGATGAGATCCCCACCGACTGGTTCGTCGCCGCCCTCAAGGATGCCGATCCAAAGGTGCGGCGCGAGGCGCTCATCGCCATCGCGCGCCTGCACCGCACCGACGCGGCCGCCGCCGTTTTCGCCCTCCAACAATCCGGCGACCGGGTCCTGTCCCACACCGCCCGCAAGGCCTTCGTGATGCTGGAGCAGCCGGAACCCGCCCTTGCCGCGCTGGCCTCCTCCGATGCGGGCGGCTACGAGGCCGCCCAAATGGCGCTGCGCGAACTGCATCGCGAGGATGTCATTGACGGCGTGGTCAAGGCGCTGTCCGACAATCCGGATCCCTCCCGGCGCCTGCCCCTGCTCACCACGCTCGTCCGCCTCTACTTCCAGGAGGACACTTGGCGCAGCCAATGGTGGGGCACCCGCCCCGACACCACGGGCCCCTATTACGATCGTGGAACATGGGACCAGACGCCGCGCATCGAGGGCGTCCTGACCAACGAACTCGAACGTGCCGCGCCTGAACTCAGGTCTGCGTTGATCCAGCAGTTGGTGCGGCATCGGGTCGAGTTCAAGGACCTGCTCCCCTATCTCGTCGGTCGCGCCATCGAGGATCCCTCGCTCCGGCAGTCCGCCGTCGAGGCTCTTGCCCGCCAACAGACCGTGCCCAACTTCGCCGGGTTCTTTCTGGAAACCGTCCTGGCGGATGACACCGTCGATCCCGGCACACGCGCCAAGGCCATGGATGCCCTCGGCAAATCGCTCGACCGCCGCCGCGGCGCCTCCCGCGCCTACGGCCACCTGGCCCGCTGGCCGCTTGATGTCCCCGATGAACTGCGCGATGCCCGGCGACGGTTCGTCACTTCCGGAGACCGCTTCGCCGACATCGACAGCTACCTCCTCCTCGCCGAGAAGGGTGCCACCGGCGACCGCGTCCTTTCCTATGCCGTCCTGGCCAGCATGGCGCGACGCGACAAGGATAAAGCCCGCGCCGCCAAGGCCCGCGCCGCCGTGGAGGCGGCCACGTCCTCCTCCACCGCCTTTCCCCAGTTGCTGCAGGGCATCGGAACGGCCGGCATGCGGGAATATGCCGACTTGATCGAGCACGCCACGGTGAGTGAAGCGGAGGCTGTGCGCACCGCCGCCACCTGGGCCTCCGCCCAGGCCGGACTGCGGGATCGGCGGCGCGCCCCCCGCCAGGGACGGTCCATCTCCGAGATGTCCCTGGAAGACGTGGTCACGGCGGTGAAACGGATCAACGGCAACGCCGAGCGCGGCAAGACGCTGTTCGAGCAGCAGGCCTGCCACACCTGCCACACCGTCGATCCCAAGGAACCTGTCAAGGGCCCCTACCTCGGCGACATCGCCAAGCGCTACAGCCGGGAGGAGTTGGCCATGTCCATCCTCCGCCCCAGCGCCACCATCGCCCAGGGGTTCGAGTCCCAGTTGTTCGTGATGAAGGACGAGCGGGAGATCCAGGGGTTTGTGGTGAGCGAAAGCGGGGACGCGGTCAGCATCCGCGACGCAACCGGCAACGAACAGCAGTTGGCCAAGGGCGAGATCGACAAGCGGGAGAGGCGCGACATCAGCATCATGCCCGAAGGGTTGGTGGATCCACTTTCCGCCCGCGACCTGGCCTCCCTCATCGCCTACCTCCAGCAGCTCGCCAATCCTCAACCGTAACCGCCTCCTATCGGTAGCCGCCGAGGTCACGAGGCGGAAGTCACGAAGCACGTGACGACGAAGACCACCTCCGGACGTCGGCGGCTACCAGGTCGCGAGGTCACCAAGTCACCAAGTCACCAAGTCACGACCCGAGTGACGACGAAGACCACCTCCTGACGTCGGCGGCTACTCCGGCTTGGCCTGCGCATACGCCTTGCGTGCGGCCTCCATCTTCGCTTCCAGGGCCATCGTTTCCAGGCGGGTAGGGCTCATCGACAAACGCACGTCGCGCACATGATCGATCAACCGCTCCTGCGCCTCGGCCAGGCGGGTGAGTTCGGCGGCGTGACGTGTCTCCGCCGTGGCCAAGGCTTCTTCAGCCTGGGCAATGCGCTGGGTGCCGGCCGCCGCCGCGGCTTGGGCGGCCTCCGCCTTTGCGGCTGCCTCGGCTTGCTGTGCGGTCAGGGTCTCGACATTCTTCCCGGCCTCCTCGACGGCGCCCTTGGCCTTCTCCAGGTCGCCCGCTCCGGCCTCGGCCTCGGTCTTCGTGCGGGCCACGGCGGCGTTCATGGCTTCGGCTTTTTGCTGGGACGCCTGGTGCGCTTCGCGCGCCTCGCGCACCTTGTCGCGCGCCGCTTCAAGTTGACTGGTGGCCTCGGTGCGTTCCTTGTCCGCCGTCGTCATGGCCGTTGCCGCGGCGGTGATGGCTTCCTCGGCCTTCGGACGCTCCACTTGCGCGAGTTGCTCGTGGGCGGCCTTGGCCTCCGTCATCGCCTTGGTCGCCGCCTCCACCTGCTGCTGTGCCGTGGTGGCGGCTGCCTCGAGCGTTGTCATCCGTTCGCGGGCAGGTCGGGCTGCCTCGTCCGCGGCTTGCGCCGACTTGCGGGCCTCCTCAAGCCGTGCCTGAAGCGACGTCACATCCGCATCCACCGACTTCAGGATCGTGCGGCTGGCGTCCAGGCTCGTGGCCAATTGCGTCTCGGTGGAGGTGGAAAGCTCGAGGGTCTGCTTCGCCGGAGCGAGCTTGGCGTCCTGAATGGTGCCCAGTGCCGAAACCCGGGCCGACTCCCTGGCCTTGCCTTCCTGCAACGTTGCCTCCCTGGCCTGCAGTTCGGTGCGCGATTCCGCCAGGGCGGAAGTGGACTTCGCCAGCAACTCGCGACTTTCGTTCAAGGCGGTTTCCGCGGCGGATTGTCGTGACCGCGTCCCAGCGATCTCCTTCTCCACGGCCGCCAGCTCGGTCTGTGATTTGTCGAGATCGCCGGTTTCCGCGGCGAGTTTGTCGGTCAACTCGCGCAGGCGCGCGAGGGCGGGCGCCTGCTCCTTTTGCACCAGGTCGTCCAGATTTTGCTTGGCCGCCACCGTCCGGGCGCGCTGTTCGGCCGCCGCCTTCTCAAGGCGCGCCTTTTCCTCGGCGGACTCCGCCTGAGCCGCGGCCAGCTCGGCCTCCTGCGCGGCGGCTTCGGCGGCCTGATAGGCGGCCAGCACTTCCTTGACCGAGGCGTTGATGCGGGTGGTCTCAGCCGTGGCTTTCCCTCTGCCATCCCGGGTCGCCTTGAGGGATTGGTTCAGGTCGTTGATGCGTTGCGCCAGGGGCTTCTGCCGATCGGAAACGAGAGTGGCAACCCGGGTTTCCAGTTCCTTGAGCGCGGCCTGGTCGGCGCTGACGCGGGTCTCCTGCGCGGTCACCTCGGCTTCCTGGCGGGAGACCTTCTCACGCACCGGCTGGGCTGCCGCCTCCGCGTCCTGGACTTGCTGCCGGGCCGTGGCCAGGGCGGCTTCCGCCTGCTGGCGTTCCGTCTCGAACAACCCGACCAAGCTTGTGGCGGTCTCGCGGGATTGCCGTGCGTCTGCCAGGTTCTTCTCCAGCGCCGCGACCATGGTGGCGGTGGGCTGGGCCTTTGCGGTGTCAAGCTCGGCCAGTTGCGCGTCCAGGTCGGCCGCCTTGCGCGCCGCCGCGTCGGCGGCGTCGGTGTGGCGGGTCCACTCCGGCTTGAAGACCTCGACGTCCTGCCGGGTGCGATCCAGTTCGCCGTTGGCGCTGGCCAGGGCGGTGGCCGCTTCCGTCATGCGCGAGGCGGCGGCCTTGATCTGGTTGTCGAGGTCGGCGAGCCGGCGGGTGGCTTCCTCCATCTGCGCCTGGGCCTGCACCACCGATTCCTCCGCCTTCTTCAGCCGCTCCCGGGCGGGCACCTCAACCTTGGCCACCATGTCATCGATCCGGCCTTGTGCCGCCTTGACGGCCTCCTCGGCGCTTTGCGCTGCGGCCTGGTTGGAGGCCAGTTGCGCCTGGGCCTGCTTCACGACGCCGGCTTGACGCTCCATTTCCGCGGCGGCGGCCTCCGCCGCTTTTAGCCCATTGGCCAAGGTCTCCCGGGCGGAGTTCAGTTCCGCCACCCGCGCCGCCTCCTGCGTTTGCAGTTCGGCGGCTTCCTGTCGTGTCTTCTCCAGGGCAAGGGCCAACTCCGCCTTGACCTGGTCGAGATCCAAATTGAGCGCCTGCACGAGACGGTCGCGGTTGTCGTCGCGTTCGGTCTCGGTGGACGCCATCTGCGCCAGGAGATCGTGTTCGCCGCGGACGGCTTCACGCCAGGCGCGCCGGGCGTTGAAGAAATTGGAGAAAAGGCTGCGCCGCTCGGCGAACACCAGCTCGGCCCGAGCCTCGTCGAGGACTTGCTGCAGTGAGGCCAGGCGCGTGCGGGCTTCCTCCAGGGCCTTGCGCTTTTCCTCGACGGTCTTGGTCAGGGCTTCCTTGTTGGCGTCCGGTTCCGTGGCGTTCTTCAAGGCGGCCTCCGCCTCGGCCAGGGCGGCTCCAGCCTGTTGGGCGGCTTGGGCGCCCGCGGAGACATCCGCCTCCCGCTGGGCGGCCGCATCGCGCACGGAAGCGAACACCTCGGCCATCGGGGCGGGGTTGAGGGAGAGCTGTCCCAGTTCCTTGCCGTCCTCGACGTTCCAGGCATACGCCTTGCCGTTCCAGTCGGTGCCGATCACGCGCTTGCCGTCGTGGCTCGGCACCGCGCGCGAGGGAAGATCGCCGGGGAAGGAGAACTCCTTTTGCTTGCCGCCGTTGGCGTCCCACACCACGGCTTTGCGGTCGCGGCCGCAGGTGACAAGCAGGCCGTCCTGGGTGCGGCCCAGGCTGAGGACCCCGCCACCGTGCGCCCGCCAGTTCTTGATCTCGCGCACCTCGTCCGTGTTCCAGATCTTGGCGTTCCCATCCTCGCTGACCGTGACCAGGATGTTGGTGTTGGCCCACTCGATCCCGGTGATCCTGTCCTGGTGGCCGTTGAGCGTGCCGATGGGGCTGCCGGGTTCCGTTTCCCAGACCTGCACCCCGCCGTTGCGGTCGCCTGTGGCGAGGAAGCGTCCCGTCGGGCTGAAGCGCACCGCCGTGACCCATTCAGTATGCTTCTTGATCTTGTGTAGCATCTCCCCGGTGGCGGTGGAAAAGACCTTCACCAGGCGGTCCGGTCCGCCGTGAGCGATGAACTTCTGGTCGGGCGAGATGTCGGTCGCCAGCACGCTGTCGTAGTCATCGCCCACTTGCATCACGCGCTCGCCGGTGGTGATGTCCCAGAGCACGGACAGACCCAGGTTGGCGCTGCGGCCGCCGCCGATAATGAGGAGCCGGCCGTTGGCGCTGAACTTCGCGTCATGCGGGTAGCCCTCGGGGAAAGGCACCACGCCTTCCAGGCGCAGGGTGTCGGTGTGGTAGAGGAGGACCTGATGCTGGCCGCCCACGGCGATCAAGGGCGACCAGGGACTGACGGCCAGGGCGGTCGAGACGCTGGTTCGCGCCGTGCGCACGTAGGGATCGAGAGCGAAGGCCTCCTCCGGCATGGGCGGCGGGCCCTCGGGCTTTCCAAACGCGTCCGCCAACACCTCCATCTGCACCTTGGGCTTGTTGGAGACGAGCGCCTTGCTGCCGCTGTTTTCCAGGAGCCCGCCCGCGATCCATTTCCCGATCAGGGCGATGTCCGCGTCCGGCAGCTTGTCGTTGGGCGGCATGGTCGGCTCCTCGAGGTGGCTGACCACCTTGAACATGAGGCTGCTGTCGGGGTTGCCCGCCTCCACGATCGAGCCGTTCCCGGAACCCTTGAGCAGGTTCTGGAAGCTGGACATGTTGAGGTCGGCCTTCTGCTTGTCGGCGTTGTGGCACTTGAGACACTTGTTGCGGAGGATGGGCAGGATCTGGTCGTCGTAGGTGACCTTGTCCGCCGCCTGCAGACCGGTTGCGTGTGCCAGCGCCAGGGCGGCGGTGGCGGCCTGCGCGAGCCGCAGGCTGCGTCGGCGGATGTCCGCTCGCGCCGGCTGCTTCATCCGGACTGCCCCTTCCGTCACGTGTCTCGACTCCATGCGTGAAGATCAGTGGTTGAACACAAACTCCTTTGAATTCAGGACCGACCAGAAGATGTCCTCCAGCACGTCCTCCTCCTTCTGGCCGTCGGCAAAGAAGGTGGCCAGTTGCGCCGACTCCTCCGGCAACGGCGGGCGCGAGAGAGTGCGCAGGTAGATTTCCTCGATGATCTGGTCGCGCGTGCGCCCCTCCTTCAGAAGGTCCCGCACCAGGCCGCCCCGGCGGATCTTCTGGTTGACCGTGTCGCCGTTGAGCAGGTGGAGGGCCTGGGAAAGGTTCGGTTCGAGCTGCACCTCGCAGGAGCAGACCGACTCGCGTGTGGCCCGGCCGAAGGTGGTCAGGAAGTAGGTGGACGTCCGGCCATCCACGATCTCGGTGGCGCTGGCGCCGGGCGGCAGGCCGCGGAACTTGTTCTGCGTGTCGGTCACCTGGCTGATCACGTCAAGCAGCACCTCGGCGCGGATGCGGCGGACATAGGCGTGGGAGAAGTTGCGTTCGTCCTCGCGATTGCTGTCGTTGGTCTCCACGGTGCGCTGGTAGGTTTGCGAGTTGCAGATGTCGCGGACGAGCTTGCGGAAGTCGTAGTTGCTTTCCTGGAAGCGCCGGCCCAGTTCCTCCAGCAGTTCCGGGTTCGAGGGGGGGTTGCTGATGCGGACGTCATCCACCGGATCGACGATGCCTTTCCCCAAGAAGTGGGCCCAGACCATGTTGGCGAGGTTCTTGGCGAAGTAGGGGTTTTCCGGCGAGGCCAGCCACACGGCCAGCACCTCGCGGCGGTCCTTGCCGTTCACGTCGGGAGTGGCGCCGCCCAGGAACTTGGGCGGCATGTCGCGGTTGCCGACCGGGTGCCGCACGCCGCCGCCGCCCTGGTTGAAGATGATGGTCTCGCGGTTGTCCTCGCCCGTCTTGCGCCCGATCTGCGCGAAGAAGGCGGCGAAGCTGTAGTAGTCGTCCATGGTCCACCGGTCGAACGGATGGTTGTGGCACTGCGCGCACTGGATGCGCATGCCCATGAACACCTGCGCCGCGTTCTCGGTCAGCTTCAGGGAATCCCGCTCCACCTGGTAGAAGCTCCCCGCCGGGTTGGAAAAGGTGCCGCCCTTGGCCGCGATCAGGTCCTGGACCAGCTCGTTCATGGGGCGGTTGGCCGCGAACTGGTCGCGCAGCCACTCGAAGTAGAGCACCGCGTTCTTGTAGGAAAACTGGTTGTTGTCGGTGCGGATCTGCAGCAACTCCGCCCACTTCATCACCCATTGCTGGACGAACTCGTTCCGGTCCAGCAGTTCGTCAATCACCTTCTCCCGCTTGCGCTCGTAGGGATCGGCCACGAAGGCCTTCACTTCCTCGGCCGTCGGCACCCGCCCGATGATGTCCAGCGTCACCCGCCGCAGGAAGGTGGCGTCGTCACACAGCCCCGCGGGTTGGATGCGCACCTTGCGCAGCTTGGCGTTGATGTAGGTGTCCACATAGTTGTGTTCCGGCGTGTCCGGAAAGGTGAAGTCGGGAATCTCGGGAATGACCAGGATCTGCGCCCCTTCGGTGATGTCGCCGTAGCGGGCCAGCATGAACGCCTCGCCCGGCTCACCCGCCTCCACCAGGCCGTCCGCCGACACCGGGGCGGACATGCTGTTGTTGCTGATCAGCACCGCCGTCTTGGTCACGTCGCGGTCTGTGCCGTCCGAATACATGGCCCGCACACTCATTTGTTGCCGGCTGCCCTTGCCCTCCAGGACCGCCTGCTTTGGCTGCACCTCCAGCCCGGTCAGGCGCGGCACGTCCTCCCCGTCGTTCGCCGCCCCCTCCCGAATCCAGCGCCGCAGCGTCGCATACATGTCGCTCGACTCCTCGAACAGCTTGCCTCCGGTGTGCGTGACGCGGCCTGCCGCCTTCTCCAGGAGCAGGCTTTCGTCCGGCAACGCAATGTTCAGGCGCCGCCCCAGGTTTTCCCGCGTCAGCCGGTGGTAGTCCGCTTGGGGATCGAATCCGAAGAGCGAGAGACGGAAGCCGTCCTTCCCGCGCGAGGCGCCATGGCAGCCCCCCGAATTGCAGCCGGCCTTGAGGAAGATCGGCATCACGTCCATGCGAAAACTCATCGGCGGGTCCTGGTCCGCGGCCTCCACCTTCACCGGCACGGCAAGCCGGCGTCCGCCAAACTCGACGGCCAGCTCGGTGGCGCCGTCCTTGATGGGGTGGAGCGTGTGGTTCTCCAGCCGGGCCAGCGCCGGATCGGCCAGGTGCCAGGTCGCCTGCTCCGTCACGTCCCGCGTGGTGCCGTCCTCATAATGGGCCTGCACCACGACCGACTGCACATCGCGGCTGGTGCGGAGGTTGGCGTTGGTGGGATAGACCTTGAGGTCCGTCAGTTCGACCGCCGTCGCGCCCGTCGCCGCCAGGAGCAGGGCCGGGGCGGTCAGCGCGGCCAGCCAGCGGCCGGCGTGCTTGCTGCCATTCAACATAAAGCGTCCTACTTGTTCGCCGCCTGCTTTCCGGGCGGCTTGGTTTCGGAGGATGATTCCTCCTCCTCCTTCGGCGGCGGCGGCGGCTCGTCGATCCGCAGAGCGCCGCGCCCGCCAAAGGTCTGCGTCACTGTCTCGCCGGGAAACTCCAGCGTCATCTTGCAGAAGAGCGACCGGTGCAGTCCCTTGCGGGCGTCCTTTTCGGTCGTGACATCAAACACCACCGTCTGGTCCTCCCGGGTGATCTCGCGGACCTCGGTCTTGGCGCCCGGAGGCAGGCCGAGGAGTTCAACGCGGGCCTTTCCCTCGAAGGCCAGCTTGTGCTCCAGTTCGCACGTCACCTGGACCGGCTCGCCCTGGATGGTGGTGGCCAGGGGGATTTTTCCGCCCAGGAATGAATCGGTGATGTTCAGGGGCGCCAGTTGGGTGGCGACGTAGGCCCGGCCGCCGTTGACGTTGGCGAAGCCCAGCATGGCGATCCGGTGCTCCTTGATCTCGGCGTTGCCATTGGCGCTCATCTCGTAGATGGCGTGGTCCTGGTCCTTGGGAATCGTGATCTCGGAGGGGCAGTTCAGGCCGGGCGGGCGGTTGAGCATCTGCACCTTGATCTCCTCCCCGAAGCCTTCCTTGCGTTCCGCCACCACCTTGATCGGCAGGGTGCCGTCCCGCACGAGAGGGGCCTTGGGTTCCTCGATGCGAATGGTGAAGGGGAGCGCATCCGTCACCGCCACGGCCAGGCGATCCACCCAAGTGCGGTAATAGACTCCCTGGTTGCCGTCCTGCACCAGGTCCACGTTCTGCCAGATCCGCCCCTCGATCCCGCGGGTGTCGTTGGTGTCGGCCAGGGTTGCCCGCAGGTTGGCCAAGCCCCCGGCCACCTCCGCATCCGGCCCCGCCTCGAACACCACCACCATCGAATCCTTGTTCGCCGCCAACACATCCGCGGCCATGCCGATCCCCGCCGGGAAGTTCTCCATCTCGATCTTCAGGTCGCCCCCGAAGTCGGCGCGGCGCGCATTGAGCACCAGCGGGAACCGGTTCCCCTTCGCCACCACCACCGACTTGCGCGTGTGGGTGTCGTATTGGCTGGAATCCGGCACGTAAAGCGTCAGGTCCGGCTCCACCGCCGTCACCTCGATGCGGTAAGTGTAATCGGGGCCGCCATTGCCCAGATGGTCCCGCACCTGCAGGGCAAACTCGCCGTCGGCCGGCACTTTGAAGCGCACATAGCTGTCCGGGCCGCCCGAGTCGTCGTTGTCCCCCAGGTTCTTGCCCTCCGCGTCCGTGACCCGCAGCACCGAGTCCAGCGGGGACCGCAGCGAGCGCGCCCGCACCCGCACGTCATAGCTCTGGTCCTTCCCCGCCGCGAACCGGAACCAATCGGTGTCCCCAGCTTCCTGGATGATGCCATTGAAGGCGAGGGGCAGGACGTTGGTGGTGGCGGTGGCCTCCTGGACGCCGTTGTTGGGCTCGGCTTCCAGCACGTTGGGAAACGGCGCGACATGCAGCAGGTTCCAGGAAGGGGTGGTCACGCCGCCGAGGTGCGCGAAGAGGCCGGTCTCCTCGCGGGCAGGCGCGGGCAGGCGCAGCGTCTGCGTCAGATCCTCCACCGCCGGATCAATCAGGCGCACCTCGAGCTCCTCGCCGGCCGGGCCGCCCGGAGGATAGACGCCGGTCGGCCGCGCGAAGGTCCCGACATGCAGGCGATAAAGGCCGATCTCGCCGTAGGACGTCTCGCGCACCTCGATGGTGTATTCGCCGTCCTCGGGCACCACCGTGCTGGCGAAGCAATCCTGGATGAAGAGCGAGGTGTCGTCCGACCGGGCGAGAATCCGCCGCTTGTCATTGAGGATGGAGACGTAGGGATCGTAGAAGCCGCGGCCCAGACGCATGCTCTCCACCTCCGCCGACAGCCTGTCGCCCTTCCTCGCCTGGACCCGGTAGCGATCGACCGTCTCGTTGTCCACCTTGCCGCTCACCGTCGTGTTGAGCGGGAGCAACAGCGGTGGATCCTCCGGTTTGATGGTCGTGTCCTCTTCCAGCACCGGGTAGGGGCCCACGTAAAAGGTGCGCAGCTCGGTGATGCCCGTCGCGGAGCGGACGCGCAACTGGTGTTCGCCCAAAGGGCAGTCCTGGGCGACGCGGACCTTGATCCGGACAGACTTTTCCTCCGGGGCCGACAGTTCCACAACGGCCACGCCGGGGTGGTAAAGGAGGATTTCGCGGGCGTCGTTGAGGCGATCTCCCTCGAGGCGCAATTCGGCCTCCGTGCCCACCTGGAGTCCCGGAGGATAGACCCCGTTGAGTCGGGGATCCACGGCGAGAAGCACCGTGGCGCAGCCTGTGATGCCTGCGGCCAGCCAGAAGCGGAGGTTCATGATCAAACGAGGGATGGGAAACGGATCAGGCAAGCATCGATTGCAGCAGGCGGCCGTCGTAGTTGATGGGCATGGGACGGTTGCCCGGTCCCACCAGGCGGCGGGCCGGGTCGATGCCGATCAGCGCGTACACCGTCGCCGCCCAGTCATCCACCGACACCGGATCGACATCGGGCTCGGCGCCGGTCGGGTCGGAGGCGCCGTGGATGCAGCCGCGTTTCATGCCGCCGCCGGCCATCACGATGCTGAACACCTTGGGCCAATGGTCGCGTCCGGAGTTGCCGTTGATCTTGGGCGTGCGGCCGAACTCGGTGGTCACCATCACCAGGGTGGAGTCGAGAAGGCCGCGCTCGTCCAGGTCGGTGATGAGGGAGGCGTAGGCCTGGTCGAACTCGCGGAGCGGATTGCGGACGGCGTTCTTGATGTTGTTGTGGTGATCCCAGCCGCCGAAGGTGGTGGAGACGAAGCGGACGCCCGATTCCACCAGGCGTCGCGCGAGCAGCAGCCGGCCGCCGGCGGTGTTGCGGCCGTAGCGATCGCGGAGGTTGCCCGGTTCGGCGTCGAGATCGAACGCGGCGCGCGCTTCCTCCGAGCTGATCATGGCGTAGGCCCGCTGGTAGAAGGAGTCCATGCCTTCCAGCGCATCCACTGATTCAAGCTGGCTGAAGTGGGCGTCCACCACGGCGCGGATGTTGCGCCGCTTCTCGAAACGCTGCTCGTCGATGCCGCCCGGCAGGGCCAGGTCGCGGACCTTGAAGTTGCCCCGCCCCGGGTCGGCGCCCAGGCTGAAGGGGCCGTAGGCCGAGCCCAGATACCCCGTGCCGCCGTAGGCGGACATGCTGGGGATGGCGACATAGGGGGGAAGATTCTTGCGCGGACCGAATTCGTGGGAGATGACACTGCCGAAGCTGGGGAAGAGGGTGGCCGGGCTGGGGCGGATGCCGGTCATCATGTTGTGTGTCCCGCGTTCGTGAGCCGCCTCGCCATGCGTCATGGAACGGATGACGGTGATCTTGTCGGCGATCTTGGCGGTTTCCGGGAGGTTCTCGGAGAACTTTTCCCCCGTCAGGCAGGTGTCCACGGTGCCGCACGGCCCGCGATACTCGATGGGCGCGAGGTATTTTGGATCCCACGATTCCTGGTGGGCGATGCCGCCTGGGAGGAAGATGTTGATGACGGACTTGGCTTTGCCTTCTTTGGACGTGTGGGCCAGGTCCTTCCAGTCTTCACTGGCTTGGAGCTTGAAGAAATCGCCCAGGGTCAGGCTCAGGCCTCCGATGGCTCCCACCATCAGGAAATCGCGGCGGTTGGGGTTCCAGGCATGGTCGGCTCCGCCGCACCATGAGTAGGGGGTATTTTGATTCATAGAGGTAAACTTCTGATTGCTGCGTTCCACCCACGTCCGGCTTGGCCGTGTCGGACTGGGTGATGGATGGGGATATTCACGACGCCCCGGCATCGGACCTTCCCCGTTGGATCCGGGACCGCCTTCAGGGCGACCGCACCCTAGCTAGACCAGCAGAGGTAGGAATTATCAAGCCAGAAAGCCCCCCAACCCATTGAAATCCAAAGGCTCCTAACTAGCTCACCCACCCGCCCACCCCGTCCCCAAGGTCCGTACGGCACCATTTTCGTACACATCGACGTGTACGTTTCTGGTGCCGATCGGCCCTTAATGCGTACACGTCGATGTGTACGATTTTGGGTCCGTACGGCACTTTTGCCTGCGCAAGTGGTTGATGGTCAAGATTGACAAGAGGGGTTCAGGGGTGGCAGGGCGCGGCGTGTGGCCAGCCTGGCTCCGGCCAGGGGTAGCTGCCAGGTTTGATCCGAAGTTGCACCTCCGGTTGGTCGTGTGGTGCAAACTGAGCCTGGCCTCCCGCCCAATGCGCCGTCAGCCGCGTCCAGCCCAACCCCCTTAACAACGCCACGGCCGTGGCTCCGCCTTCCACCATCACGCGACCCACGCCGGCGCCCCGAATCGCTCCGATCGCGGTTCGGACCAGTGGTTGGATCAATGCAGCCGGTGGGAAGGCTGGCCGCATCGCGGAGGGCCTGCCCACCGCCATCATTACGTTCCCGCCGCGCCGAAGTCCCTCACTTGCCTCCGCCTCCCAGCTGGAGGTGTCCCCCTCTCCGGGCGCTGCGAACACCTCCTCCGGCATGCACGACACCAGAAAGCCGCGTCCCCGGGCTTCCTCAAGCCGTCCCCCATCGATGGCCGCCGCGCTGCCACACACCAACAGGGTGGCGCCCGAGATGACAGGGCGTGGCGCCCTGGACTCCGTTGGATCTGTGTGCGGGATTCGGGCTCGAAGCAGCGCCTCGAAGAAGTCCACGCCACCGGCGGGCAATGTGGCTTCGTCCAGCGCGTCCGCCCGCCCCTCCAGGTCTAGTTGCGAAGCCGCATCGGGCACGGAGATGCCTTTGGGCGCGGGCGGTTCTCCCCGGCGCACAGAGAACAGCGGCGGGAACTCCTCGAGACGCAGGCCATCCAGCACCCTGGAGGAACGCGCGGGAAATTCCGGGTCCTGGGCAAAGGCGGTCCGCGCCAGTTCGCGGCCTTCCACCCAGTAGATGCCGTCACGGATGATGCGCTGGCGCGACGGATTGGCGGGAATGAGGAGGGCGCGCGCGGCACCGGTGACCGCCAGCAGTGATCCCAGTTCGGCCTGGATGTGCCCGCGCATGACCGAATCGACCTTCTTGTAGATCCAGTCCGGCCGTGCCGCCACCACCTTCGTTGCCAACTCCCGGACCCGCACTGCAGCGTCCTCCCTCGGCAGCCCGCGTGAATCGGTATCGACCGCCACCACGTCGGCCGCGGCGGAGGGGTCAAATGTCGTGTGCACCTCGGCCTTCAGTCCATGTCGAGCCGCCGCACCCGCGAGTTCGGCGGCGCCGGAAAGATCATCGGCCAGCACCACGATCATGGCGTGGTCGCGGGCGCCGGCTGGTCCTGGGCGAGCCGTGCCGCGAGGCGGATCGCCTCGAAAAGGCTGTTGGGATTGGCCTGGCCCTGCCACGCGATGTCCAGCGCCGTGCCGTGATCGACCGAGGTGCGGATGATCGGAAGGCCGAGCGTGACGTTGATGGCTTCGTCGAAGGCCAGCGCCTTGAGCGGGATGTGGCCCTGGTCGTGGTACATGCAGACAAAGGCGTCGGTCGTGCGGCGGCGCGCCGGCAGAAAGGCGGTGTCAGGCGGCAGTGGGCCTTCCACTGCGAACCCCGCAGCCCGGGCCTGTTCGATGGCGGGAAGAATGATGCGCTCCTCCTCGCCATCTCCAAAGAGCCCATGCTCGCCCGCATGGGGGTTCAGGCCGCACACGACAAGGCTGGGGGCGCGTCCCCGCAGTCGCCCCATCGCCTCGGCGGTCAACTCGATCACCTCGACGATGCGCGCCTGGTTGAGCAACCCAGGCACGTCGCGGTAACCCACGTGCGCGGTGACGAAGCTGCAGGTGATTTCCGGCGACGTCAGCATCATGCAGGCGCGTCGGGTTCCGGTCTTCTCGATGAAGATTTCGGTATGTCCGGGGAAGGGGATGCCGGCGGCGCGCAGGGCTTCCTTGTGGATCGGGGCGGTGGTGATGGCGTCGATGGTGCCGGCGAGGGCGGCGTCAATGGCCGCCTCGATGTAACGGTAGGCGGCGCGCCCGGTTTCGGGGCCGACGGTTCCAGGTCGCAGGGTGTCGGCCGCGAGCGCCCCCACATCGACCACCACCGGTTCCTCGATGGTGCGTGCCGTCCGGGCGAATTCCTCCAGCGTCATCCGTCTCCGGGCCGGACGCAGCCCGCAATGGGAGGCGGCGCGGTCGAGGATATCGGCATCGCCGATCACGACCGGCAGGCCCTCGGCCAGCAACGATTCCCTGGCCAGCAGGCGCAGGCAGATCTCCGGCCCGATCCCGGCGGGGTCCCCCATGGTGACGGCGATGAGCGGTTTGGCCATAGGCCGGGATATATAACGTCGGTGGTGGCGAAAGCCAAGGTCGGCTCATGGGGAGCCCGGACCGCCAAACGGGTTTGGACGCGCCAATGGACCATGAACCATGGTCACGACCGAACTGCCTGAAGGCAGGACTACGAACCTGGGCCGGCACGTTGGTAGTTCTGGCTTCAGCCAGTCCTGGAGGATCGGCTCATGGAGAGGCCTGCTTTTGATTGGTTTTGGCCCGCGCGCGTGGCATGCTTCACGGACAAAACCCCAAGTCATGCGGCTCCTCACCTCAACGCGAAACGCCATCTTTCCGATCGTTTGCATTCTGGGAAGGGCGACGCTGTTGCCACCTGGTGCCGTCTCCGCGCCTGCCGACTCTCCCCAGGCCGAGCGCCTCTTTGCGGTGGAGGTCTGGCCGTTGCTGCAGGACAAGTGCCTGGGCTGCCACGGACGGGATGAGGTGAAGATCAAGGGCGGGTTCGATCTCCGCACACGGGAAGGGATGCTGCGCGGTGGTGAGAGCGGCGGCGTGGCCTACGGCCGGGACCACAATCCCAAAGGCATGACCATCTGGTTCGCCGGCGGCGCCGAGGCTGTGGATGTGGTCCATCACATCCGCGACGTGCACGTCACCCTGCTGCGCCTGCTCGGGCTGGACGACCACAAGCTCACCTACTTCCACGCCGGACGGTTCAAGCAGCTTTCCCAGTTCGGCGGGCAGGTCATCCCTGAATTGATCGCCTGATCGATCTGCCCCATCCTTGCGCGCGATGAAATGCTTCGTCACTGGCGGCACGGGGTTCATTGGATCCAACCTGGTGCATGAACTCTGCGCCCGCGGGCATGAGGTCCGCGTCCTCATGCGGCCCTCCGCGGACCTGCGGGGGCTGGAAGGGGCGGACTTCGAACCCGTCACCGGCGACCTTTCCGACCGGCATCAACTCGCCAAGGCGATGAAGGGTTGCGGCTGGTGCTTCCACGTCGCGGCGAGCTACCACCTCTGGCTGCCCGACTACGAGCCCATGTATCGCGCCAACGTGGACGGGACGCGCCATGTCCTCGAGGCGGCGCGGGACGCCGGCTGCGTGCGGGTGGTTTACACGAGCACGGTCGGCTGCATTGGCCTTCCCAGGCCGGTCCGGGGCGTGTGGCATCCGACGGACGAGGAGGCCCCCGTCAGCGAGGCGCAGATGACCAATCATTACAAGCGCTCCAAGTGGCGCGCGGAACAGGTGGCATTGGAGCTGGCCGGGCAAGGCGTCCCCATCGTGATCGTCAACCCCAGCGCCCCGGTCGGGCCGCGGGATGTCAAACCCACACCCACGGGCCGGATGATCCTGGACTTCATGAAGCGCGCGATGCCGGCCTACGTGGACACCGGACTGAATTACGTGCATGTGCGCGACGTGGCCGCCGGGCATGTGTTGGCGGCGGAGAAGGGGCGGGTGGGGGAGCGCTACATCCTGGGCCACACCGAAGGGAACTGGACCATGAAACAGGCGCTTGATGTGCTGGCGGAGATCACCGGCCTGGTGTCGCCCCGGTTTCGCGTTCCGTATCTGGTGGCGCTGACGGCGGCGCACGTCGATGAGATGAAATCGAAGGTGACGGGCAAGCCGCCCAAGGCTCCGCTCGGCGGTGTGCGGATGGCCAAGTACAAGATGTTCTTCAATCCGGCCAAGGCCATCCGCGAACTGGATTTGCCCCAGACCCCGCCGCGCCAGGCATTGGCCGATGCCGTGGCGTGGTTCCAGGCAAAGGGCTACGCCAAGAAGTAGCCGCCGACGTCCGTAGCCGCCGACGTCAGGAGGTGGTCCTTTACCGTTCCTGTCACAACTCGGACCACCTCCTGACGTCGGCGGCTACTTGACGTCGGCGGTTACGTTGTCGGCGATTACGTGGCGGTGATTACGTCGTCGGCGATTACGTGGCGGTGATTACGTCGTCGGCTGTCTCCTTTCGTGTATTTCGTGTATTTCGTGGTTCGCGGTTCGCGGTTCGTGGATCGCGGTTCGCCCTTCCCTTTCGTGTTTTTCGACTGGTTTGGCCCCCTTTGGTGGTCCCCGAAAAGCGCCCTTGCTAAACCGTGGCCGCTTATGGAAACGTCTTCGCTCGATTTTATGGGACATCTCAAACTGCACATTCCCGGTCCGGTCGAGGTCAGCGAGAAGACCTACCGCGCCTTCTGCTCGCCGATGATCGGTCACCGGAGCCAGGATTTTAAGGACCTCTACGCCCGGGTTCAGCCCCAGCTCCAGCAACTCCTCTACACCCGGCAGCTCGTCTATCTGGGCACCAGTTCCGCCTGGGGCGTCATGGAAGGCGCGCTCCGCAATCTCGTGGCGAGAAAGGTCCTCAACTGCATGTGCGGCGCCTTCTCCGACAAGTGGCACGAGGTCGCCCAGCGTTGCGGCAAGGAGGCCGATGCCCTGCAGGTGCAGTGGGGTTCGCCGATTCGCGGCGAGGATCTTGACCGCCGGCTCGCCACAGGCGCGTTCGACGCCGTCACCATCATCCACAACGAAACCTCCACCGGCACCATGAGCCCCATCGAGGAGCTGGCCGAGGTGAAAAGGAAATACCCCGACGTCATGTTCATCGTGGACGCGGTCAGCTCCATGTCCGCGGTGAAGCTGGACTTTGACCGGCTCGGGTTCGATGTCCTGCTCGCCGGCACGCAGAAGGCGTTTGCGCTTCCGCCCGGGCTGACGGTGTTTGTCTGTTCCCCGGCCGCGCTGGAGAAGGCCGCCGCGCTCGAGGATCGCGGCTATTACTTCGACCTGGTCGAGTTCCAGAAGAACGCGGAGAAGCACATGACGCCGAGCACGCCGAGCATCGGCCACATCTACGCGCTGGCGTCGAAGCTGGAGGACATCTTCAGCGAGGGGCTGGAGGCCCGCTTTGCCCGGCACGCGGCGTTGGCGGCCCGCACGCGGGAATGGGCGGCCGGACATGGATTCAACCTTTTCCCCGAGGCGGGTTTCGAGTCGCAGACGCTGACCTGCATCAACAACGGCGCCAAACCGGGCGGTCGCGTGATCGACGTGGCGAAGTTCCAGTCGTTGGTGAAGGAATCCGGCATCCTGATCGATGGCGGCTACGGAAAGATCAAGGGCCAGACCTTCCGCCTCTCGAACATGGGCGACGAGACGGAGGAGACGATGAACCGGCTCTACGCGGCCCTGGACAAGGCGCTGGGCAAGCTTTGAGGACCAGCCCGGTGGGCCGGCACGCGGCACATGGATCCTGAACCTGGCCTCTCCTCGGACCGATCGGTCCGATCAGAGTCCGTTCATGGAGGGCGCAACGCGTTCGTCGTTCCGCCTCTTAAGAAACTCCTTGTGGAACGTGTTGGAGTTACGGGCATGCAATCTTGCACGACGAATTCAAAGGCCCCTCACCCCAACCCTCTCCCGAGGGGAGAGGGAGGATCGGCTTCCGCGCGGAGAAAGGCTTTCGATCTGAACCCGTACCCTCCACCGGGCATGCTGCTCCCTCTCCCCCCGGGAGAGGGTTGGGGTGAGGGGCTTTCGCACAGCCGTGGTCATTGGTGTTTCTTCCTTATCCAGCCCGTCGTGACGGGTCCTGGCTTCACGCGCCTCACGGCGTGACCGGGAGCCGCTCGTCGATGTCTTCGCCGCTCATGAGGACGCCCTGTTCCTTGTAGGGCTTGAGCATGAAGTGGGTGGCGGTGGAGAGCACGCCCTGGATGGTGGCCAGCTTCTCGGAGACGAACGACGCCACCTGGTGGAGGCTTTCCCCCTCGACGATGACCAGCAGGTCGTAGCCGCCGGACATCAGATAGCAGGTGTGGACCTCGCTGTGCCGGGCGATGCGTTCCGCCAGCCGGTTGAATCCGCCACCGCGTTCGGGCGTGATCTTGACCTCGATCACCGCGCGCACCTGTTCCACGCCGAGCTTTTCCTCGTTGAGGATGGTGCGGTAGCCGAGGATGACGTGGTCGTCCTCGTAGGCCTTGATTTTCGCCTCCACCTCGGCTTCGGGAAGGTTCAAGATGGCGGCCAGTTGATCGGGCCGGTAGGCCGCATTGGCATGCAGCAGCTTCAGCAGCGGATCCATGGATGGCTTTTACCACCTCTGCCCATGGGGCCGGAAGGAGAAAACCCCCGGCACCGAGCGGCATGTTGGGAGGGGCGCAGATGAGTGCCTTGGACGGCTACGAGTTGGTGCCCCTGGCCGACGGCGTCCATGGGGTGTTCAGCCATGCCTATCAGGAGACCTGCCATCCCATCATCGGACCGGAACGGGAGGCGCGCCGGTTGTATGTCGAGGGTCTGGACTTGGTCCGGCGCGTGAGTCGCCGGGCCGGTGCGCCTTTCGTGCTTTGGGATGTCGGGATGGGATCGGCCGCCAACACGCTTGCCGTGCTGCGAGCCCTGGCTTCCATCCCGGCGGCGCTTCGTGTCGTCAGCTTCGACCAGACCACGGCCGCCCTCGAATTTGCGTTGGGGCATGTGTCGGCGCTTCCGTTCCTGGCGGGGTTTGAACCCCACCTGCGGCGGCTGATGACCGAACGCCGTGTGGCGTTCAGGCATGGGGAATTGGAAGTGTCCTGGGAGTATGCGGCAGGGAACTTTCCGGCGCTGTTGGCCCAGGCGCCTCTCGACGCCTGGCCCAAGCCGGATGCGGTGGTGTTTGACCCGCATTCCCCGGCGCGCAATCCCGAGATGTGGACCCTGCCCTTGTTCGAGCGGCTGCACGCGCGTCTGGACCCCGCGCGACCGTGTGCCTTGTCCACCTACTCCCGCAGCACCATGGTGCGGACGGCGTTGCTCCTGGCCGGGTTTTACGTCGGGCGCGGCGGGGGCGCCGGTGCGAAGGAGGAAACCACGATGGCGGCCAGTGGGCGGGAGCTCTTGTCTGATCCGCTGGATCGCGCCTGGCTGGAGCGGATCCGCAGTTCAACCAGCGCGGAACCCTTGACGGAGGAAGGCTACCGGCAGGCCCCGCTTTCGGCGGCGACCCAGGCGCGGCTGCAAGCTCATCGGCAGTTTGCCGCCCAGTAGCGTCTGGGAAATGACTTACTCTTTGCCCGAAAAGAACGAACCAAATGTTGTCGTTGTGACGGGCCCCTCACCCCAACCCTCTCCCGGGGGGAGAGGGAGCAGCGTCTTCCGCGCGGAGAAAGGCTTCGAAACTGAACTCGTTCCCTCCACGGGGCTTGCGGCCCCCTCTCCCGGCGGGAGAGGGTCGGGGTGAGGGGCCTTTGAAGTGGCGCGAAATATGGTGCTCTTGTGGCTCATGTTCCTATCTCTGCGCAACCCGCTGCGGAGCCATCTTTCCCCAACAACGTCTGGGAAATGACTTACTGTTGCTTCATCTCAAATCTGCGGCTGCTTGGCATTCCAATCCCACCCATTTCCGATCTCGCCCTTCGGACAACGGATCCTTTCCGCACCCTTCCCACCTCGACAAAAATATGCGACACGTGTCGCTCCTGTTTGTACGGAGATCATGACGCCGGATTCGTTTCGTGAGCTGTTGCGGGGGGAAGCGCCGTTCCTGGCCCTGGCCCCGATGCAGGCGGTGACCGACCTTCCGTTCTGGGCCCTGATGGCCCGGCACGGCGGGCCCGATGTCTATTTCACCGAGTATTTCCGCGTCCACTCCACTTCCCGACTGCAGAAGGACATCCTCCGTTCCATCACCGAGAATCCCACCGGGCGCCCGGCGGTGGCGCAGATGATCGGGAATGACATTGCCGGGTTGGTCCGCACCGCCCGCGAGCTGCAGGAGCATCCGGTGGCCGGCATCGATCTCAACCTGGGGTGCCCCGCGCCGGTGGTTTATCGCAAGCGCGCCGGAGGCGGTCTGCTGCGGGAACCCCAACTGGTCGATGCCATCCTGGGCGCCCTGCGCGAGGCCGTGACGGTGCCGTTCAGCGTCAAGACCCGGATCGGCTTCGACACCACGGACGGCTTCGACGAGTTGCTCGCCATCTTCACCCGCCACGATCTGGACCTGGTGACGGTGCATGGACGGACGGTGTTGGAGATGTATCGAAGCGAGGTTCATTACGACTTCATCCAACGGGCCGCCGAGGCCTTGCCCTGCCCGGTTCTGGCCAACGGCAATGTCGATTCCCCGCCCCACGCGGCGCGCATCCTGGCGGAGACAGGCGCCCGCGGCTGGATGGTGGGGCGCGGGGCGATCCGCAATCCGTGGATCTTCACCCAGATCCGCCAGCACCAGCGCGGGGAGCCGTTGCTCCTGCCTTCGGGACGCGATGTGCTGCGCTACGTGGAGGCGCTCTACGAAGCGGTCACAACGCCGGACGCCGGCGAGGTGGCCCGTGTGCAGCGGATCAAGAAGCACATGAACTTTCTCGGCGCAGGCGTGGATGCCGAAGGACGGTTCCTGCATGACATGCGCCGCACCCACGGGCGCGATGAATTCTTCCGCGTCTGCCGCGATCACCTCGACCATGACCGGCCCATGTCATTGGAGGCGCGCTTCCAAGTCGCGACGAGCTGCGAGTTGTAGCCGCCGACGGGCCAGCCACGTTCCACGTGGTCACGAGATGGTCCCAGACGGTCGCACATCCGCGACATCCGCCTCCTGACCACGTGGAACGTGGCTGGCCCGTCGGCGGCTACTGATACCGCCACGGTTTGGCGAGCGGGAAGGCATTGGGCAGATGCCGGACCTCCGTCACGTGTCCCGCCTTCAGGAGCACCTCCACGATGTCGAACCGGATGGAGATGTCGGGCCGGCCGATGCGGCGCATGTAATGAAGGGCCGTGCGGGAAAGCCGCCATTTTTTCTTCCGATTCACCGCGGCGGCGGGCCGCAGCCAGGCACCTTCAGAACGCGTCTTGACCTCGACGAACGCGATGCAGTCGGCGTCCTGGAAGACGAGGTCGATTTCCCCGTGGGGGCTGCGGTAGTTGGCGGCGAGAAAGCGCAGCCCGGCCCTGGCGAGGTGGTCTTTGGCCGCCTGCTCGCCGAGCTTGCCATGTCGATGTTGAACCGGCGCCTCCTTGGGCTTGCGCCGGAACCGAAGCCATTCCAACACGGGGCATGCATACGGGAACTTGATGGGTGCTGGCAAGGATGCAGCCATTCCCGAACCGGCTAAAGCCGGGACCATGAACGCGGCCGCCTCCGTTTGTAGTTCCGCCTTTTAAGAAACTCCTTGTGAAACGTGTTGGAGTTACGGGCATGCAATCTTGCACGACGAATTCAAAGGCCCCTCACCCCAACCCTCTCCCGGGGGGAGAGGGAGGATCGGTTTCCGCGCGGAGAAAGACTTTCGATCAGAACCCGTACCCTCCACCGGGCATGCTGCTCCCTCTCTGAGCCCGCCGGGAGAGGGCGGGGGTGAGGGGCCTTTCCATAGCCGTGGTACCGAACGTTCCATTCCCATCTAGCCCCCTTCGGGGGTCCGTGCTTTAGGCGGTCCGGGGCCGAGACGCTCAACGTTCAACGCTCAACGCAGAACGTTCAAATGGAAGGGGCAAAGAGGTCGGGTTGGGTGGCGCGCAGGGGGGCGAAGGAACGGCGGTGAATTGGGCAGGGACCGAGCCTGGCGATGGCGTCGAGGTGCTGGCGGGTTCCGTAACCCTTGTGCTCCGCAAAGCCGTAGTCCGGCCATTGCCGATGGTAATCCAGCATGAGCCGGTCCCGCGTCACCTTGGCCAGCACGCTGGCGGCGGCAATCGAGTAGCTGCGGGAGTCTCCCTTGACGAGTGCCGTCTGCGCCGGGCCCAACGTCGGCACGGGGCGCCCATCCACCAGGAAATGACGGGCCGGTGTGGGCAGATCCTGGAGCGATCGCGCCATGGCCCGGTGCGTGGCCTGGAGGATGTTGATCCGGTCAATGGTGTCCGCTTCCTCCACCGCCACCGCGCACACCACGTCCCTGGACGTGGTCAGAAACGCGAAGAACGCCTCGCGCCGGGCTTCGGAGAGCTGCTTGGAATCGTTCAATCCCCGCAATCCCGCAGGCAGACCCGTCCGGATCCAGGTTTCGGGAAGAATCACCGCCGCGGCCACCACCGGGCCCGCCAGCGGCCCGCGCCCCGCCTCGTCCACGCCGGCCATCGGGCGCACGCCGGCCGCGAGCAGTTCGCGTTCGAACACGAAACGATCCATGTCAGTGATGCGGGCCATGGGCCAGGCGCGACGATAAAAGGTCCCGGGCCCCCGGCCAACGCCAAACTGGGCACCACGAACGAGGGAGTCGAAGAGGGGAACCACGAAATACACGAAACACACGAAAGGGAAGCGACCTGTAATCGTGCTCTTCAGCGAGGTGGAGTGCTCCATGGACCGGGATCCGTCATGGGACACGTAGCCACCCCCGTGAGGGGGTGGATGATCACGTCATCCTTCACGACTGACTCCACCGCCTCACGGCGGTGGCTACGTGGCTGCTCGCTTTCGTGCTTCCCAATGCCCTTTTGTGACCACTCACTTCGCACTGGCGTTTTGGCGGGCGGATGCTTCAATGGAGGTTCCAATGAAATGCGCGGTTTCCATCCTGACCGGTGTCCTTGTGGCCGGGCGTTGCCTGGCCGGCGACCTGACGCCGGAGCAGCTCCAGTCCCTTCCGCCGGCTGCCCCCGGGCCGGTGGATTTCACCAAGGACATCCGGCCCATCCTGGAGGCTTCCTGTGTGAAGTGCCATGCGCGGGGCAAGGCCAAGGGCGGTTTCAGCCTTGAGACGCGCGAGTCGTTGTTGAAAGGGGGCGACAGCGGGCCGGCCATGGTGGAAGGGCGAAGCGCCGACAGTCACCTGATCGCGCTGGTGGCCGCGGTGGACGAGGACAATGTGATGCCGTTGAAGGGATCGCGTCTGTCCGCCGAGGAAGTGGGCCTGCTGCGGGCCTGGATTGATCGCGGCGCGGCGTGGGATCCGGAAACCACCTTTGCCAAGCCGCCGCCATTGAACTTGAAACCCCGCCGCCCCGATCTGCCCCCGGGCGAGGGGCATCCGGTGGACCGGCTGCTGGCGTCCTATCTCCGCGAGCACAACGTCCGGCCCGGGCCGGTGGTGGAGGACCGTATGTTCGCCCGCCGAGTGTATCTCGACCTGATTGGGTTGCTTCCCGCGCCGGACGAGCTGGAGGCGTTCGTGGCGGACACCCGGCCCAACAAGCGTGTCCGGCTCGTGGACCGACTTCTGGCCGACCGCGAGCGGTATGCGGAACACTGGCTGACCTTCTGGAATGACCTGCTGCGAAATGATTATCGCGGGACGGGCTACATCGACGACGGCCGCAAGCAGATCAGCGCCTGGCTGTTCGATGCCCTGGTCAGCAACAAGCCGTTCGACCGGTTTGTCTCCGAGCTGATCAATCCCGACGAAGCCTCGGAAGGGTTCGTCAAGGGCATCGTCTGGCGCGGCGCGGTCAACGCGAGCCAGAAGCCGGAGATGCAGGCGGCGCAGAACATCTCCCAGGTCTTCATGGGCGTGAACCTGAAGTGCGCCTCGTGCCACGACAGTTTCATCAACGACTGGGCCCTGGCCGATGCCTATGCGCTGGCCAGTGTGTATGCGGAAAAGCCGCTCGAGATGTTCCGGTGCGACAAGCCGACCGGGGAGATGGCGGGCGTGGCGTTTCTTTACCCGGAGCTCGGAGCCATCCCCGCCGAGGCCGACCAGAAGGCGCGGCAGAAGCGGTTGGCCGAGATCATGACCAGCCGCGAGAACGGGCGCCTGACCCGCACGCTGGTCAACCGCATCTGGCAGCGGCTGATGGGTTACGGGCTGGTGGAACCGATTGACGACATGGAACAGCCCGGGTGGAACCCGGACCTCCTGGATTGGCTGGCCGAGGATTTCGTGGCCGGCGGGCATGACATGAAGCAACTCCTGCGGCGCATCACCACCTCGCAGGCCTACCAGTTGCAGGCGGTGGGGCTGCCGGAGCAGCCGGGTGCGGACTACGTGTTTGCCGGGCCGGCCATCCGCCGCATGTCCGCGGAGCAGTATCGCGATGCCCTGGCCCAGGTGACCGGCGTGTGGTTTGAGATGCCGGAGGCGGAGGTGAACTTCGCCGCGGCCGCGCCGGGAGGCGACACGAGCCGCGTGCTGGCCGTGGAACCGCAGTGGATCTGGGACACGGCGGAGGCAGCGGCCAAGGCGCCGCCGGGCACGGTTTTTTTCCGCAAGACCTTCGACCTGGCGGAGGTGCCCGACGAGGCGATGGTGGTCGCGACCTGCGACAACAAGCTCGACCTCTACCTGAACGGGGAAAAGGTCCTTTCCAACAACGATCACAAGAAGCCCCGGTTCGCCCTGGTCCAGGGCAGGCTTCGTGCGGGCGCCAATCTGCTGGCGGTCGAGGCCACCAACGACAAGACCAAGGACGCCAAGGACCGCGGGGACAACCCGGCCGGCCTGCTCGTGTATCTCTGGATGCTGAAGGATGGACGCGAGTATGTGGTGGCCAGCGACGGGTCCTGGCGCTGCTCGGCGGACAAGGTGGAGGACTGGGCCAAGCCGGACGCGGAGCTGCGGGGCTGGGCGTCGGCGCAGGCGTTGGGCGGGCCGCGCGCCGAGCCGTGGAAGGTGGCGGAGGCGTTCGAGCGCGCCTTGACCACGGTGTTCGTGCATCACGAGGTTCGAGCGTCGCTGGTGGCGTCGGATCCCCTCATGCGCGCCCTGGGCCGTCCGCCGCGCGAGCAGCTTCTGACCCAGCGCGCCTCGGCGGCGACCACGTTGCAGGGTTTGGAATTGACCAATGGCAACACGCTCAACGACCTGCTCGGCCAGGCCGCCGATCGGATGCTGTCCGCGAATTCCCAACCCGCCGGGCCACTGGCGTCGGCGGTGTTCGAGCGCGCGCTCGGCCGTGCCCCGACCCGGGAGGAGCTTGACCTGACCGTGGCCCTGCTGGGGAATCCGGTCCGCAGGGAGGGCCTGCAGGACCTGCTCTGGTCGGTGGCGATGCTGCCGGAGTTCCAGTTGATTTATTGAAAGGCTGAATGACAATGAACGCTGAATCCCTGACGCGACGCAACTTCCTCAAGACGGCCGGCGCAGCCACGCTCGGCGCATTGGCCGCCGGATATCCCAAGGCGTGGGCGGCGGGTTCCGCAGTGCCGAACCTGCGGGCCAGCGCCGACACGGTGATCGTCCTCTGGATGGGTGGCGGCATGGCGGCGACGGAGACGTTTGATCCCAAGCGCCACACGCCGTTCGAGAAGGGGATCAAGCCGGGCGATGTGGCCAGCACCTTTCCCTCGATCGACACCGTGGTGGATTCCATCAAGCTGTCCGAAGGCCTGGAGCAGATCGGTTCGGTGATGGACCGCGGCACCCTGATCCGGTCCTACACGGCGGGCGACCTTGGTTTCATCCTGCACTCGCGGCACCAGTATCACTGGCACACCGGCTATGAACCGCCGCAGACCGTGGCGGCTCCGCACCTGGGCGCCGTGGTGGCGCGCACGCTTGGTCCGCTCAACCCGGTGGTGCCGGCCTTCATCAACATTGGCCAGCGATTCGACGTGGGGGAAGGGGAGGAGCTGAAGGCCTTCACCACGGCCGGCTTCCTGGGCAGCGAGTTTGGCCCGTTCAACATCCCGTTTCCCGACCAGGCCGCCAACGCGGTGCGTCCGCCCGGAGGCATGAGCCCGGGCCGGTTCGAGGACCGGAACCGCTTTTACAGCCGCCTCCTCGAAGCCAGCCCCATCATGCGCCACGGGAGCAGTTACCAGAGGGAATCGCTGCTTCGATCGATGGACAACGCCCATCGTCTGCTCAGTTCGCCGGCGGCGCAGGCGTTTGACCTGACCCTGGAGCCAATCGAGAACGTGCACCAGTATGTGCCCGGCTACGAGCCCGGGCAGAAGTTCGAGGCCGCCCGCAAACGGCACAGCACCTACGAGGAGGAAAACATCGGCCGGTTCGGTCTGGGCTGTCTCCTGGCCCGCCGCCTCGCCGAGGTCGGGGCGCGCTACATCGAGGTCACCACCGAATACATCCCCTTCCTCAACTGGGACACGCACGAGAACGGACACGAGAAGGCCCGGGCCATGAAGAAGCAGATCGATGCGCCCATCGCGCAGTTGGTGCGCGACCTCGAGGCTCGCGGCCTGCTCGATCGCACGCTCATCGTGTTGGCCAGCGAGTTCAGCCGGGACAGCCTGGTCGAGGGCAAGCCGGAGAACACCGTCAAGGACCAGGTGCCCGTCCCGGACACGATCGAGGATCTGAAGAACTACGGCATGCACCGCCACTTCACCGACGCGGGATGCGTGCTGATGTTCGGCGGCGGCATCCGCAAGGGCCATCTCCATGGGGAAACCGCGGAGGAGCGTCCCTGCAAGACGACCAAGGATCGGGTGGTGATCGAGGACTTGCACGCCACCATCTACCGGGCGATGGGCATCCCCGCCGACCTGGCCTACGAGGTGGAGCAGCGCCCCTTCTACGTCACGCGCGACGGCGTCGGCAAGCCGATCATGGAGTTGTTCGGGTGAGGGGGCATGCGGGACGACACCAGAACTCGATTACGAGCACGAGCAGGGCATGACGCGTAGCCACCGCCGTGAGGCGGTGGAATCAGTCGTGAAGGAAGACGTGAAGGATGACGTGATGATCCACCCCCTCACGGGAGGTGGCTACGTGTCCGGTGGCGGATCCCGGTTGATGGAGAGCCCTCTGTCCAAGCGCGATTGGAGGCGCACAAGGTCCATGAACCACTGCAACTCGATTACGAGCACGAGCAGGGCATGACGCGTAGCCACCGCCGTGAGGCGGTGGAATCAGTCATGAAGGATGACGTGAAGGAAGACGTGATGATCCACCCCCTCACGGGAGGTGGCTACGTGTCCGGTGGCGGATCCCGGTTGATGGAGAGCCCTCTGTCCAAGCGCGATTGGAGGCGCACAAGGTCCATGAACCACTGCAACTCGATTA
>Ga0302046_10000840_pt1 | contig 29465 bp, 28 predicted proteins | sample RVTome_11_FD_200261 | JGI IMG/M metagenome (GOLD analysis project Ga0302046, IMG submission 200261) | Soil microbial communities from uranium-contaminated site in the Upper Colorado River Basin, Wyoming, United States - RVT147D111 (version 2) ...
CTCGAGACGCTCGCCGACCTAGGGCTCGCCCCGCATCGTCTCATCCTCGAGCTCACCGAGAGCGCGTTGCTCGAATCGACCGCCTCCGTGAAGGGCGTCCTCGACAAGCTGCACACGCTGGGCATCACGCTTGCCCTCGACGACTTCGGCACCGGCTACTCCTCGCTGAGCTACCTGAACCGCTTTCCGCTCGACGAGTTGAAGATCGATCGCGGCTTCGTAACCCACCTCTCCGAGGAGCGCGAGAGCCGCAGCATCGTCGCAGCGATCATCGCCATGGCCCACGGTCTGAGCATGAAGGTAGTGGCCGAGGGCGTCGAGTCGGCGGAGCAGCTGGAGTTCCTGCGCGAGCAGGGCTGCGACCTCGTGCAAGGCTACCTACTGTGCCGCCCGGCGCCGGCGGATCAGCTCGAAGCCTTCTTCGCCGAAGCGCCGCAGATCCACGGCGTCGGCCGATTGCCGGTGGTTACCGACCTGCGCATCGAGCGGCGAGCATAGGACCTATAGAATCCTCTGTCCACCACCGCGACCGGAGGACTCGAGGTGAGAATCGTCGCCATTTCCGACACCCACGCCCTCCATCGGGCAATCTCGATCCCCGATGGCGACGTCCTCGTGCACGCCGGCGACATCACCAACATGGGCGCGCTCGACGAGGTGGAAGACTTCAACGAGTACGTCGGCGGCCTGTCACACCGGCACAAGATCGTTGTCGCCGGGAACCACGATTTCTGCTTCGAGAGGGACCCGCGGAGCGCCGCCCTCCTCACCAACTGCATCTATCTGCAGGACGAGTCGGTGACCATCGAAGGCATCGTCTTTTACGGCAGCCCCTGGCAGCCTTGGTTCTACGACTGGGCGTTCAACCTCGAGCGCGGTCCCGCGATCCGCGAGAAGTGGGACCTGATCCCCGGCGATGTCGATGTGCTGATCACCCACGGCCCTCCGTTCGGCCACGGAGACGCGACCACGCGAGGCGAGAGGGTCGGCTGTCGGGACCTGATGGATGCGATCGAGCGGTCGCGCCCACGGTTGCACGTCTTCGGCCACATCCACGAGGGCGCCGGCACCTACACCGACGGGCACACCACATTCGTCAACGCGAGCTGCTGCGATCGAGCCTACCGGCCCGTCAACCGCCCGATCGTGTACGACTGGACGGCGGAGACCACGGAGCATCCCTGAACCGCCGCCCTCTGCGACTGGGCGCCTCAAGCCGGCGATCGGAAGAACCCGCCGAGGAACGCCTCGAACAGCCGTTCGGCATCGGGCAATCGCTCGACTCCCGACCCCTCCTCCAGGTACCGCTGGGCTAGGCCCTCGGTGAGGGCCAACACCAGGCTCGCCAGGAGGTCGGCGGGCACGTCGGTTCGAAACTCCCCCGCCTGCTGCCCCTGGCGCGCCAGCTCCTCGAACAGGGCGGCCGCCCGGGCCTTCTCGTCCGCCAGCTCCTCCAAAGGAGGCGCGGCTTGGTCGCTCTCCTGGCCGAGCCGCTCCGCGAGCTCGGGCCCGTGCATGACCCGGTACAGCCCGGGGTGCTCGAGCGCAAAGCGCAGATAGACGAGGGCCGCGGTGACCAGCCGCATCGCCGCCACCGGCTCGGGAGCCCGGACGGGGAGACTGTACTGCGCGACTTGCCGGCTCACGCTCCAACCCGGGGGCGGCTCGGCCTCCGGCTTTGCCTGCATCTGCTCGCACCGGTGCCGCACCTGCCGGAACCCCTCGGCGGCCAGGGCGGCGTCGAGCGACACCCGGTCGGGGAAGTGGGCCAGCGGGGCGGCGTGGCTCACGTCCAATGCCTCGGCGAGCTTGCGAAAGCTCACTGCGGAAGGACCCTGGGTTTCAAGCAGCTTGCCGGCGGCCTCGAGCAGGGCTCGCCGGAGATCGCCATGGTGGTAGGGCTTGCGTCTTGATCTTGACATTGTCTAGATTCTTGTTTATCGTGATCTTGTCGCTGTCAAGATATCCGCCCGGCCTGGAGGGGGCAAGGAGCCAGCATGAGCCACCCCCAAACGATCCGACATCACGATCCTGCTCGACCGCTCCGGCTCGGCGGCGCCCAAGCGGGATAAGGAGCCAGCATGAGCAAACCAAAGCGAACCGACATCACCATCCTTCTCGACCGCTCCGGCTCGATGGCGACCGTCAAGCAGGACGTGGAGGGTGGGTTTGCGAGCTTCCTGGATCAGCAGCGGCGAATCCCGGGAGAATGCAGCCTCTCTTTGACCCAGTTCGACAGCGAGGCCGTCGAGGAAGTCTACGTGGCGGAGCCGATCCACCACGCCGCCGGCCTGACGCTGCATCCGCGAGGAACGACTCCCTTGCTCGACGCCGTGGGCCGAACCATCGTGAGCACGGGGGAGCGTCTGGTCGCCCTTCCCGAGCCGAGCCGGCCCGACCGAGTCCTCTTCGTCATCATTACGGACGGGCACGAGAATGCCAGCCGGGAGTTCCGCAAAGCCCAGGTCCGCGAGCTCATCGAGAGGCAGCGGCAAGTATACGGGTGGGAGTTCATCTACCTCGGAGCCAACGTGGATGCGTTTGCCGAGGCGGGGGGCATGGGTATCGACCTGGCCTATACTGCCGGCTATGAGGCGTCGCCCGACGGAGTCATGCGGGCGTTCGCGGTGATGTCGGAGCGCTGCCACGCCTACCGGGCCGGCCGGAGCGCGGCTTTCACCGATCAGGATCGGGACTCGCTGGCGTCGAGCTGACGCCGGGGCTCGCGGCCCGTTTCGGGACACGCCGGCACGGCTGACGCCGGGACGAAATCGCTCGCGTCCGCCTTCGGGACGCGCCGGCACGATCGAGTTGACTTAGTTCATCGAGTTGGTCTACAGTTGCAAAGCATGAAGACCGTCAACGTCCACGAGGCCAAGACGCATCTGTCCCAGCTCCTCGAACGAGCGCACGCTGGCGAGGAGATCGTGATCGCGAAGAACGGCAAGCCGTTCGCCCGCCTCACTGCTCTCGCGCCGCCGGAGCCCCGGCAGCCTGGCCTGCTCAAAGGGGATCTGGAGGGTGATCTCTTCGCGCCGCTGCCGGAGGAGGAGCTGGCGGCGTGGGAAGGTTGAGGTTCCTCCTCGACACGCACGCCCTGCTGTGGTGGATGTTCGACGATCCGCAGCTATCCGAGCGCGCGCGCGGGATCCTGGCCGACCCCTCGAACGAGATTCTCGTCTCGAGCGCCACCGCCTGGGAGATCGCGACGAAGCACCGCCTGGGCAAGCTCCGCGGGGTGGAGCCGCTCGTCATCGACATGGCGGGATGGGTTCGCCGTGCCGGCTTCTTCGAGCTCGCGGTGAGCATCCCCCACGCTCAGAAGGCAGGGAGCTGGCCCCACGCCCACCGCGACCCCTTCGACCGGATGCTGGCCGCCCAGAGCGCGCTCGAAGACGTTCCTCTCCTGACCCAGGATCCGGCCCTCAAGAGCTTCGGAGTCCGGGTCGTCTGGTGACGGCGGATTCCTATCATTATCGCACCTGCGAGGGACCGAATCCTTGCGATTCGACCGACGAGCGTAGCCGCCGGCCTTTGCGATGATCACTCGACGCCGGCGAAGGGATCGTCCAGCGACGGGCTTTGCGGGGTGAACAGCTCGGCGCCGTTCTCGGTGATCACCATGTCGTCCTCGAGGCGGACACCGAACTCGCCGCGGATGTAGATGCCGGGCTCGTCGCTGAAGGTCATACCGGGGGCCAGAGGCAGGGTGTTGCCGCGCACCAGGTAGGGCCACTCGTGGCCGTCCATGCCCATGCCGTGGCCGACGCGGTGGGTGAAGTAGGTGTAGCCGGGGCCGTAGCCGGCGTCGTCGATGACCGTGCGGGCGGCGGCGTCGACCGCCTGGCACTCGACGCCGGGCCGGGCGGCGGCGAGCGCCGCGGTCTGGGCCCGCAGCTCGATCCCGAAGACCTGGCGCATCTTGTCGGTGGGCTCGCCGAGCACGAAGGTGCGGCTGAGGTCGGAGCGGTAGCCCTCGACCGCGCAGCCGCCGTCGATCAGCAGGATGGTGCCCTCACGAATGACCTGCGGCGTCGCCGAGCCGTGCGGCAGCGCCGAGTACTCCCCCACCTGGACGCCGGCGCCCCCCGCGTATCCCTGCCGCTGGTGCGCCAACGCCACCATGCCGGCGAACTCCGCCTGGGTCATGCCCTCCTGCATAGCCTCGTAGGCGGCCTTGTAGGCGCGCAGCGTGACCTTCGAGGCCAGGCGCATGAGGTCGAGCTCGTGCTCGTCCTTGACGCCTCGGCAGCCGGCGGTGATCGGAATCGCATCGACCGTCTCGATCGTCGGCGCGGATCGCGCGATGCCGTTGGCGTAGACGAAGTAGGTCCGCTCCTCGACGCCGAGCTTGCCGGCGGCGATGCCGCGGTCGCGCAGCCCGCGGGCGACGCGGGCGTACGGGTCCTCGTGCTCCTCCCAGGTGTAGACCTGGGTCTCGCCGCCGAACGGGCCGCGCCCGAGCTGCTCGCGGGCCCGCTCCTCCTCGAACCCCGGGCAGACGACGAAGGCGTCGGCACGGGCCGGCACGACCAGCGCCATCATGCGCTCACTCAAGCCCCACTGGACGTTCGCGAAGTAGACCATCGAGGTGCCGCCGGCCATCAGCAGGGCGTCGACGCCCTGCTCGACCATCAGGCGCCTCGCCTTCTCGACCCTGCCGCGGCGCTCCTCGGTGGTGATCGGCCGGGGCTGCTCGCTCGGCGGAGCCAGCGCCGCAATCGACGGCGGCAGGTCGCGGGTCTGGGGCGGCGCCACGGCCTCGGTCGTTGGCGGAGGCGCATCGAGGGCGGCGGCAGCGGCGGCAGCCGGGAGCGAGGCGTCGAGGGCGGCGCCCGCGACCGCGGCGGCGGAAGCTCCGAGCACGTTTCGGCGAGACAACATGGGCTGACCTCTCCAGGGCTGGAAGCGGATGAGCGAATCCTACACCGCGTACCGCAACGAGACCGCCGCGACAGGGCGCGACGGCGCCTGCCGTCCTCGGCAGCTCGCCGGCCGCGCGTGATCGAGGCCCAAGTCACTGCGTCCGAGCCGGTCATGTAGACTCGCCACAGCATTTGATGCGCCGGAACGCTTGGCGCTCGTGGCGCATCGCGGTGCGCCACGTTTCTTGCCGCGATACTGCCAGGGACGCGCGTTCGTCGAGCCACTGAACGCCTCGGGGAGATGCAATGTCGACACGGATCCGGATCCTGGCAACGGTTTGCCTGACGATCATCGCGGCCGGCTGTGCTGCGTCCGAGGGTCCCGACTCGGCGGTTGCGGCAGACGGCGCGGCGGCGCCCCCTCCGCCAGCCGCGCCGGCGAACGGCGCCGGCGCGATCTTGACGGGCGCCGTTTCCCCGGCCTCGGCCGGCTTCCCCTCGGTCGTCATACTCGAGAGTGGCGCGCCCTCCGATCCAGCGGCCCCGCCCCTCCCCGAGGACCCGGTGGTCATGGACCAGATCGGCCTCGACTTCTCCCCCGACGTTCTCGTCATCCGCACCGGCCGAATCGTGCGTTTTCACAACAGCGAGGACGTCCTCCACAACATCCACGTCATCGACTCCCGCAGCGGCGAGTCGGTGGCCAACGTCGCCACTCCGGCGCCGGGCAGCACCTACGACCTGGCCTTCGAGAAGGCCGGTGAGTACGCGATCCGCTGCGACGTCCACCCGGCGATGGCGGCCTTCGTCATCGTGACCCCGAGCCCCTACAGCACCATCGCCGCCGCGGATGGGGCCTTCTCCCTGCACGGGCTGCCGCCTGGCTCGTACACGCTGGTCGTCTGGAACTTCGATGAGGCCCGCCGCCGGCGGCTGCCGGTGGAGGTCACCGGACCCGAAACACGCGTGGACGTGTCGCAGAGCTCGTGAGAGAGCGCGGCCCAGGGGTCGGAAGCACCGGCCGGGCCGCGGCGCAAACGACAGCCGCGGAGCACCCGTCTCCGGCAGTACTCGATAACGAAAATACCGGTGTACGTGACCTGCGTGGGGTCAGGCCCAGGCGCCGGCTCAGGGTCAGGAATCTTCGTCGCGGGGGCCGAAGCTCTCGCCTTCGTCGGGGGCGAAGGCCGCCGGCGGGCTTTCCGCGCCGACCCCGAGCGCCAGCGCCTCGTCGATCAAGAAGAGGTCGGTGAGCAGCGCCCGGACGTGGATCGAGGCGTTGAGGTTGTCGATGAGCTGCGAGCCGATCGCCGGCTGGGCGAGCACCATCCCGACGGCCGCGTGCGATGCGGCGGCGTCGCGCTCGAGAACGGCCACGAACCTCTCGACTCCCCGCTTGGCGGCCGCGTCCTCGCCGCCGTCCTCGGCGAGGACGGCGCGGACGGCGTCACCGATTCCGTCGAGCGCTTCGTGGGTGCGCTCCAGGAATCTCCGCAACGAGGTCGACTGATCGTCCGCAAGACCCCGCGCCGCGTACGACAGCATGAACTCGTAGGCTTCTTCGACGCGGTCGATACGCCGCTTCAGATCCTCGCGTGACATGTCGCCGCGCGGGCCCTAGTCGCGCGCCGACCAGCGCCGCGGATCGTGGTGCTCGAGGTACTTCTCACGGCTGATCCAGCCGTGGATCATCGACCAGGTGATCCACCGTTTTTCCGGAAGCACCGCGAAGTAGACGTGGGCGATGACCAGCGTCACGAGCGCCACCGCCGAGAGGCCGTGGATGACGTACACCCAACCCCAGGTCTGCTCGGCGAACATGTAGGGATCGCGGGCGAACAGCGGCGTGTCGATCCGGTACATCATCAACAGCCCGGTGGCGATGACCGCAAACCCGACCGCGGTGATGATGTTGTGATAGAGCTTGTTCTCGAGTGGATACTTGCCGGGCAACTCGGGGTCCGGCCCCGGCCGCCCGAGGCTGCGCGACAGCCGCCGCGACATGTTGCGCAGGTCGCGAGGACCGATCCACACGGCCTTGAGGTCCATGAACACGGTCGCATGCACGATGTGGAACGCGACGGCCGCGATCAGCACCAGGCCGGAGACCCAGTGGATGGTCAGCCAGGGAAACTGGATGCCGAGGACCGGGAAGAAGGCGGTGATCAGGAGGCTGAACATCGCCGCCGCCATCACCCAGTGGAAGAGGCGGGAGCCCAGCGAGTGGCGCCGTACCCGCTCGGGAACGTCGGCAGCCGCCGGGGCCGCCGCCACGGCGGCCTTTTCAGCCGTTCCGCCGTGCGCCGGGAACCACACCCTGCGCAGGACCAGGTGCCCGACGACGAACAGGACGCCGAAGATCAGCGACGCCCACAACAGATCCCAGGAGATCCGCACGAGGATCTCCTGGCCCCACGGATTGGCGTCGTACTGGAAGAAATCCATGCTCAGGCGGTCCCGCTGTCGCGAATCGCCCGGGTCACGAGATTCCGCAGCAGCGGCACCTTGTAGGCGTTGTGGCGCAGCGGCCGGGCGCCCTGAATCGCCACCTCGCCGGCGGCCGCCGCGGTCTCGGCGTTCAGCGCCTGGCCGCGAAGCTGGTTCTCGACCCGGGTCAGGCGCATCGGGTAGGGCGCCACGGCGTTGACCGCCAGGCGGATGTCCTCGATCGTGCCGCCGCGCGTCTTGATCGCCGCCGCCACGTTGACCAGCGGGAAGTCCCACGCCTGGCGGTCGCGCGCCTTCTCGAAGTAGTAGGCGCTGCCGGCCCAGGTCGAGGGGATCCGGATCGCGGTGAGCAGATCGCCGGGACGCAGGACGGTCATCCGGGTGATGTCCGTGCGCGGGCCGATGAAGAAGCTCTCGGCATCGACCACCTGCTCGCCGCGGCGGCTGCGGATCACCATCTTGGCGTCGAGCGCGATCAGCGCCGGGGCCGTATCCGACGGGTTCACGGCGACGCAGCGGGAGGCGCCGAAGAGGCAGTGCTCCCGGTTCATCGAGGTCGGCGTGTCGGCGTAGCAGATGTTGCCGCCGGCCCGGTAGCAGGGCCACCCGCCGCGGTAATACCAGCAGCGCGTGTCCTGCGCCACATTGCCGCCGATGGTCCCCTGGTTGCGGATCTGCGGGGTGGCGACGGCGTAGGCCGCAGTGGACAGCAGCGCGAAGCGCTCGCGGATGCCGGCGTCGGTGACGATCTCGGTGAGCGTCGTCATGGCGCCGATCTCGACGCCGCCGTCAACCTCGCGGATTCCCTTCAGCTCGTCGACGCCGCTGACGTCGACCACGACCGGCGGGCGCACATGGCGCTCTTTGAACCACTCGAAGCTGTCGAGTCCCCCGGCGATCAGCCAGCTATCGTCGTAGCGGGCGAGAAGATCGACCACCTCGGAGACGCTCTGGGGTTGGAAGAGCTCGAATGCCGGCATCATGTCGCGGATAACAGCCATCGTCCTCCTCCTTCCTCAAACGTGGGCGGTCAGCCCGCGATACGGCTGCGGGCGCCGCTCGAGGGCCGCCAGGATCATGTCGGTGGTGATCGGCGTGCGGTTGAAAGCAACGTCGCCGCCGAGGGCATCCTCGATGGCGGAGACAATGGCACCGGCACCGGCGCCCATAGGCGGCTCTCCTATCCCCTTACAGCCGACCGGGTTGTAGGGGTCGGGCAGGTCCGCGGCGACCCAGTCCATCTCCAGCGGAACGTCCAGGATGGTGGGCGGCTTGGCGGTGTGGAAACCCTTGGTGAACGGCACTCCCCACTGCGGGTCGTAGACCCATTTCTGGCTGCGCGCGACGCCGAACCCCTGGATCGAGCCGCCGTGCAACTGAGCGCCCAGGCTGCGCGGGTTCAAGACCGTGCCGCAGTCGGTGGCCGCCAGGTACTCGACGATGTCCACCATGCCGGTCTCGACGTCGACCTCGACGCGGGCGAAACCGATCACCCAGGACTGCAGCGGCCCGCCGCGATCGAAGTTGTCCTTGGCGACCCCCATGAGGCCCTGTCCGGCGAGCGCCGTCGCCGAGGCGACGGTCATCTCGTTGAGGTCCTCGGGCAGCTCGTGGCCGTCGTACTTGCCGCCGAGCTCGATGGCCCGGGCCGCGGCGCGCGGCAGCGTCATGTACCGGGATCGATCGCTGACGTTGAACACCCGGCCAGCGGCGACCTCGTAGTTTTCGGGCGCGCCGCCGAGATCGCGGGCGGCGATCTCCTGCAGCTTGCGCTTGAGGTCGAGCCCGGCCGCGTAGTTGGCGCGGGTGTGGGCGTGCGTCGTCTGGCTGCCGGCCTGCGACGAGCTCCACGGCAGGTGCTTGCTGGTGTCGCCCCAGACGATGTCGCACCGCTCCCAGGGCATGTCGATGGGCTCGGCGGCCGGCCGGGCGGTGTCGGCGATCGAATGGGTGCCGAGGTTGCCGATTCCCTGATGGATGCGCAGCCTGCCCTCGGGGGTCAGCACCGCCAGGCCGTCGTACTCGAAGCTGCCGGCCGTGTAGGGACTGGCGGCAATTCCGATGCCGGTGACCTTGGTGCCGGTGCGCTGGCGGGAGAGCATGTTCTTGCTCGCCCAGTCGAACCGCTCGACGCCCAGCTCGAGGGCCTCGCGAACGAAACAGCTCGAGAGCTGGGTGAGGCGCGGGCCCATGACGGCGTCGTGTCCAGGCAGGTTGGCGCGCAGCATCTCGACCCGATCGATGCCCAATTGGCGGCAGGCGCGGTCGGCCAGGGGAGTGATCATCGCCACGGCCTGTACGCCGCCGGGGCCGCGCTGGGCGCCGCGGGGTGGCGTGTTGGTGAAGACCGTGATCCCCCGCCAGCGCATGTTCGCGGGCTGGAAAATGAGATGCACCATGTTCCCGGCGGTGCTGTGGTCGCCCTGCAGGCCGTAGGGGCCGTTGTCCTGGACGATGAACATGTCGATCGCCGTGACCCGACCGTCGGCGCGCATGCCCAGCTTGATCCGAGCCTGGAAGCCGGGACGAGCGCGGCCGTAGTAGTTCTCCTCGGCGCGGGTGACGCGCAGCATCACCGGCCGCCCGGTCTTGCGCGACAGCAGCGCCGGGATCGGCATGTTCACCGACCCGGAGATCTTGCTGCCGAAGCCGCCGCCGCAGAACTCGCTGATCAGCACCACGTCCGATGGATCGATTCCGACGCCGCCGGCCAGCGACGACACCGTCCGCGCCACGCTCTGCGTCGAGACGTAGGCGTACAGCTTGCCGTTCTGCCAGTAGGCCATGCAGCTGCGCGGCTCCAGCGGGTGGTGGGTCTGCGACTGGTGAAAGACGCTCTCGTCGATGATGACGTCGGCCTCGGCGAAGCCGGCGTCGATGTCGCCGATCGTCCATTCGTCCGCCGGCTCGCCCATCGGAAAGCCGTCTTCGCCGGCCGCATCAAAGACGTCCTCCGGCCATTTCACCGACTGCAGCACCGTGCGGCGATCCTCGTCGCGGACGGCGGTGTTGCCGTCGATCCGGGCGTCGGGGCCGCCGGGCCTGAGGCTCTCGAGCGGATCGATCACGAACGGCAGCGGCTCGAGCTCCACCCGGATCTTGTCGATGGCGTCGGCCGCGGTGGTCTCGTCGACGGCCGCCACCGCGAGGATCGGCTCACCCTCGTAGAGGGGCTCGTTGGTGAGGGCCCGCTCGTCGCCGGGCGCGTCCCGCCCCTCCGGCAGATCGTCGGCGGTGAGGATCGCCTCGACGCCCGGCATGGCGAGCGCCGCGCTGGCGTCGATACGAACGACGCGGCAATGGGGCATGGGGCTGACGAGGAGCTTGGCGAACAGCATGCCCTCGGCGCGAAAGTCCTCGGCGTACCTCGCCCTCCCGGTGATCTTGGCCTCCAGGTCCGGAGGCGCGAAATCCTTGCCGATCAGCTTGAAGTCCGCCATCTCAGCTCACCTCCGTCGGAATGCCCTCGCGCACGTAGTCGGCGGCTCGCATGCAGGAGTTGAGGATCTTGTTGTAGTCGCAACAGCGGCAGAGGTTGCCGGAGATCCCCTCCGCCGCCTGCCGCCGGGTCGGATTGTTGTTGGTGTTCAAAAAGCCGACCATCGCCATGATGAAGCCCGGCGCGCAGAAGGCGCACTGGAAACCGGCCTCGTCCATGACGGCCTGCTGCACGGGGTGGAGCTGGCCGGAGGGGCTCGCCAACCCCTCGATTGTGGTCACCTCGCGGCCGCGCACGCTGTGCGCCAGGATCGAGCAGGAGTAGTGCGGCACGCCGTCGATCAGCACGGTGCAGGCGCCGCACTCGGCGCGGTCGCAGCCGAACTTGGTGCCGGTGAGGCCGACCTTGTAGCGCAACACCATGGCGAGCGTGTCTTGCGGCAGCACGTCGACCCGCCGCGCCTGGCCGTTGACGTTGAGCGAGACGAGCCGCTCGACCGCTCCCTGGGCCCCGGTCTGCGCGAAGGCGGTGGCCGCGCCGCGGAACAGGTAGCCGGCCGAGGAGGCGGCAGCACCGCTGGCGACAACCCCCTTGATGAAGGATCGCCGGGAGACCGCCCGGTGGGTTGCTGTGATGATCTCCACGTTTGACATCGGGGGATTACCTCGTGTCTGGTGTCCGAGCCGGGTGAAAATCGGTTTCTGTCCCTTCCGTCTACCACGTTCGCGGGAAAGTCGCCACAGGGGAACGGTCGGTAGCCTGCCCCGGCGCCCGATTCCCGGCCCGCCAAACCGCTGCGCAAGGCCTCGCCGCGACCCGCCGGCGGGGCTCAGGAAGACGAGGCGACGGCGACGGCGCCCGCCGTCCAGTCGCGGGAGGCACCTGCGGGGCGGCGGGCGGCGATGACGATCGCGCCGGCGGCGAGGTTCGCGTCGAGCGGGCCGGCCGCCGGGCCCCGGCGCAGCAGCCCGCACTCCCACAGCACCCGGGCGACCGCGACCAGGATCGCCCCGACGGCGAGGCCCTCGAAGACGATCAGCGCCAGGGGCGGCCCGGAGACGGCCGGCAGGCCCATGGGCGGCGGCCACGTCGCCACCAGGTAGGCGGCGATGCCGCCGGCGATGCCGCCCATGACCGCGAAAAGCGGAATTCGGGAAACGGGCGGGGCCGCGTCGGCGAAGAACGCCTCGCCGAGCGGAATCGAGCTGCGCACCTCGATGTCGCCGGAGGCGACGCCGTCGGCCGCCAGCCGGTCGAGCGCCGCGCGAGCGTCGCGCTCCGAGGCGAACGCCGCGTGCACGATCACGCCTCCCGCCGACCGAGCCTCCGCATTCATGCTCGCGGGTCCTTCCGGTGGAGTGCCCATGGCGGCTACGACTCCTCGGCGACCGACGATAACGAAGGTCTCGCCCGGCCGGCGTCTGAGAGAGGAGCCCGCATCTCGCCCTCGCGGACCTCCCAGATCGAAACGATCGGCGCCACCTGCAAGAAGAGAAAGTAGAGCAGGCCGAACAGTCCGAACGAGCCGGCGATCACCCCGATCTCAACCCAGCTCGGCGTGTAGCTGCCGATGGTGTAGTCGAGGCGCGGCAAGCTCAGCGAGCCGACGACGATCACGAAGCGCTCCAGCCACATGCCGGCGATCACCCCGACACCCACCAGGGCCGCCGGCAACGGCCGCCGGCCGCGCCGGAACCCCAGCACGGCGAGGGGCACGGCGACGTTGAGCACCAACATGCTCCAGAAGAACGGGGCGAACTTGCCGGAAACGCGGGCGTCGTACACCGCCATCTCCGCGGTCTCGTTGCCGTACCAGACGGTGAGGTGCTCGGCGAAGGTGAAGTAGGCCCAGATCATCGACATGGCGAGAAACAGCAGCCCGAGGTTGTTGAAGACCCGCTCGTCGAGGTAGCGCTGCAGCCCCAGGCCGTGGCGCAACGCGAACATCGTCACCAGCAGCATCGCGATCCCCGAGTAGATCGCGCCGGCGACGAAGTAGGGGCCGAAGATCGTGCTGTGCCACATCGGCTGCAGGGCCATCGCGAAGTCCCACGACACGGCCGTGTGCACCGAGACCGCCACCGGGATGATGATCACCGCCATCACCCGGATCCCCTGCTCGAGCGCGTGCCACTGGCGGGGCGTGCCGCGCCAGCCAAGGGCCGCAACGCCGTAGAGCCGGGCTTTCAGGCTGCCGGCCCGGCGGGCCCCGGCGCGGTCGCGCAGGATCGCGAAGTCGGGGATGAGCGGCAGCAGCAGGTACAGGACGCTGCCGGTCAGGTAGGTGGTGATCGCCAGCACGTCCCAGACCAGCGGCGAGCGGAAGTTGGGCCACAGGAGGCGCTCGTTGGGCAGCGGCAGGATGTAGTAGAAGAGCCACGGGCGCCCGAGGTGGATGATCGGGAAGAGCCCGCCGATGCAGAGGGCGAACACGGTGATCGCCTCGGCGCAGCGGGTCACCGGCCGGCGCCACTCGGCGCCGGTGACCCGCAGGATCGCCGAGATCAGCGTCCCGGCGTGGCTGATGCCGATCCAGAAGACGAAGGTGGCGATGTAGAGGCCCCAGAAGTTCGGCCGCCCGAGGCCGGTGACGCCGAGGTCGTTGCGGATCTGGTAGCCCCAGCAAACGACCAACAGCGCCGCCAGCGCGCCGCTGACCAGCGTCCCGATGACGAGGCCGGGACGAACGCCGTCGAGGGGGCGTAGAAGCGCTCGCTCGTGGCCTGGATCGGAGGGATCCGGGAGCGGGTGCGGTGCAGGATCCGTCGGCGGCCTACCCGGTACGTCAACGCTCATCGCCACCCGAGCCTTCCGGCATGCCGGCCGCGTCAAGGTTCATCGTCGCCCGAAGCCTCCGGCGATGGTCCCGCCGGCCCATCCCCCTCGCCGCCCCAGTCCTCTCCGCGCAGGTAGACCACCGCCGGCTGCGTTCCCAGATCCTCGAGCAGGCGGTAGGCGCGGTTGCTGCGGGCGCGGCGAGCCACCCGGCTGTCGGGATCGTCGAGGTCCCCGAAGACGATCGCCTGCGCCGGGCACGACTGGGCGCAGGCCGGCTGGATCTCGCCGTCGCGCACCTCGCGCTCCTCCTGCTCGGCCTGGTCGCGACCGTCCTGGATCCGTTGCACGCAGAAGGTGCACTTCTCCATGACGCCGGCGGGGCGCGGGCTGACGTCGGGGTTGAGCTGGCGGTCCAGCGGCTCCGGCCACTCGCCGGCATGCCAGTCGAAGAAGCGCACCGTGTAGGGGCAGTTGTTGGCGCAGTAGCGGGTGCCGATGCAGCGGCTGTAGACCATCGCGTTGAGGCCGTCGTCAGTGTGGTAGGTGGCGTAGGTCGGGCACACCGGCTCGCAGGGGGCCTCGCCGCAGTGCTGGCAGAGGACCGGCACGAAGCGGACCCTGACGTCGGGGAACATGCCCTCGTAGTGGCGCTCGATGCGCAGCCAGTGCATGGCGCGTCCGTTGGCGGCCTCCTCTTCGCCGACGGTCTGGATGTTGTTCTCGGCGTGGCAGGCCACCACGCAGGCCTCGCAGCCCGTGCAGATGTCGGTGTCGATGACCATCCCCCAGCGCATTATCCGAGCTTCTCCCCGGCGCGATCCCGCGCATCCTGCGGCGCCCATCCCACGCGATCCTGCGCATCCTGCGACGCCGATCCCACCGGGGTCGCCGTGCCGTTGCGATCCCACGCCCGCTGCGGCGCCCAGCCGACGGGGATCGCCTCGCCCTCGCCACGTTGCTCGTAGCTGCGGCCGAAGCGCGCCAGCCGCCCCGGGCCGAGCCGTTCGAGACGAACACGGGTGGCGGCCCAGGCGGGCGAGCGGGTGCCTTCGACCTCGAGGCTGCCGAGCAGGTCCATCGGGTTGGCGCCGCGGCCGCGCGCGTAGCGGCCGTAGTCGGCGTGCCCCTGGCCGAGCGGCACGCCGATCACCCCGGGGCGCACGGCAGGGTCGACGACCGCCTTGGCCTCGATCTCGCCCGTCGGCGAGGTCATCCGGACGAGGTCACCCTCCCTCACCCCCAGCGACCGGGCGTCGACGGGCGAGATCTCCAGCCAGGTGTCCCACATGACCGTCGAGAACGGGTCTGGCAGCTCCTGCAGCCAGGGACGATTCGCTCCCCTGCCCTCGCCGATCTTGACGGACTCGAACGGAAGCAGGATGAACGGGTAGTCGGCCGCGGCGCCGTCGAAGACGGCGGGCGGTGGCGGCGGCGCCTGGGCGGCGCCCTCGCCGCCCCCGGTTGCGCCTGCGGGCCCGGAAGCTGTGTTCTGGGGGCCGGGGGGCGCAGGCCTGTCTGCGAGGGCCGCCGCTTCGGCGGTTTGCACCATATCCTCGGCGCCGAAAGCGGCCCCCTCGGGGCCGGGGGGTACCCCGGCCGGGGGTCCTTCGGCGAAGATCCCGCCGCGCGCCACGGCCTGGCGGATGTAGCTCGCCGCCGTCATTCCCTCGCCGCCGGGAAGGCCGGCGAGCTCGGCCTCGACGCGCACTTCGACCAGTCCTGCGAAGCTCGGCCAGGGGAACTGCCCGGCGATCGGCTCGCCCAGCGCCGCGGCGAGCCCCAGCAGCACGTCCGCCGGGTGGCGGCCGTCGCCGAGCGGCTCGACGACCGGCTGGGCGACGCCGGCGACGGCGACGCCGACGGCGGTCTCGGGAATCGAGACGTCGAAGCGCTCGAGCTCGGTGTTCAGCGGCAGCACGACGTCGGCGAAGAGCGTCGTGTCGTCGCGGAAGCTGCTCAGCGAAACGATCTTGCCCACGGAGGCGATCCCCTCGCGCAGCCCCCAGCCGCGCGGGAGCCGATGTATCGGGTCGGCGTCGACGACGATGAGGACCTCCACGGGCTCGCCGGACTCGCCGCCCAGCCGCGCCGCCAGCTCGGCGGCCGGCGCCGCTTCGATCCCCTCGGGGGCGATCCCCCGCTCGAGGCCGAACGAGGCCGGCGCGAACACGCCGCCGGGCGCCCCGAGCTTGCCGAGAAGGACGTTGAGCGCCAGGCCGGCGGTGACGTTGTAGAGCCCGTTGCTGTGGGCGGCCGCCGAGCCGCCCGCGATCACCAGCCGCCCCTCCGCCGCCGCCAGCTCGGCGGCGATACGCCGGATCCTCTCGGGTGGCACGTCGCAGGCCTCGGCGCCTTCCTCGAGGCCCGGCGGCTCCGCGGGAAACAGCGCCCGATAACGGTCCTTGGCGCGCTCATCGACGGAAGGGTCGGCCAGCAAGAGGCCGGCCAGCGTCCGCGCCAGGACGCCCTTGGCGCCGGGGCGAACCGCAAGCCACTCGTCGGCGTTCGCCGCAGTCAACGACATGCGCGCCTCGGCCTGGACGAGCTTGCCGCGGCGGCCAGGCCGGCCGCGGCGCATCTCGGCGAACGCCCGCGTGTAATGCACGGGGCTGCGCCAACGATCGAGGAACGAGGCACCGATGGAGAGGACGTAGTCCGAGTGGGCGATGTCGAAGTACGGCAGGTCGTCGAGCCCGAGGGCAAGCTGCGCCGCCTGCCGCTCCACGGCCAGCTCGGGCGCCTCGACGAAGGCCGGCGGCGGCGAGCCCAGCGCCGCGGCCAGGCGTCGCACCAGCGCGCCGGTCAGGCCGGCGCCGCCGGCGCCGATCAGGGCGATCCGCGCGGGCGGCGTCGCCGCCACCGCCTCGACGACCTCCCGCAGCCCATCTTCCCAGGAAATCCCTTGGAATTCTCCGGCCCCCCGTTCGCCGGTGCGCCGCTGCGGCGCCAGGATCCGGTCGGGGTTGTAGAGCTCCTGGAGCAGCGATTGCCCCAGCGCGCAGACGCCGCCGCGGTTGACCGGATGGTCGGGGTTGCCCTCGACCTTCTTGGCGTCGCCGTCGACCACCCGAACCCGGATCCCGCAGCCGGCGGCGCACTGCCGGCAGACGCTCGGCAGCCAGACGCCCTCGCTCGGCAACGGTCTGAGCGGCCGCCGCACCGGCTGCACGAGGAACTGCTCCTCGGCGCCGCGGCAGCCCTCGATCAGCGCCACGCCGGCGGCGAGCGTCGTTGTCTTCAGGAAGTCTCTCCGTCGCAAGCTCGTTTCCTCGTGGATCGCTGCTGGTCAAATCCGGGTGATTTCGTTGATCGTCGGCCCTCTTCGCTGCGTCCGGCTCGTTCGGTTGCTGGTCGGTCGCCCTTCGTTGCACGCGGCTAGTGGTGGCAGGTCAGGCAATCGACGCTCGCGTCGTTGCCGCGGTGACAGTCTACGCACCAGCGCATCCTCGCCGTGTTGACCACCTGACGGGCGACCGTCATCTGGGCGACGTCGCCGTGGCACGTCGCGCACTGGATGCCGGCGCGAGCGTGGGGCCCGTGCTTGAAGTGCACCATCGCCGACGCCGGCAGCGCATTCACCTGTCGCCAGAGTAGCGGCCGGTCGTTGTCGTAATGCTCGAGCACCTTGGCGACCTCAGGATGCTCCGGAATGATGGCTCGGTGACAGGTCACGCAGCCGGCGAGCGGCGGCAGGCCGGCCTCGGCGACGCGCTCCGCCCCCACGTGACACAGCGTGCAGGCCATTTCCGCCTCGACCACGTGCTTCTGATGGCTGAAGGCGACCGGCTGCGGCGGCGCGGACGGCGGTCCACTCGTACACGCGGAGAGCGCGATGCACATGAACGCGAGAGCCCACCGGACCTTCCCCATTCCGCTGTCGTCCTCGATGCCGATCAGCCCGTCCCCTCCGAAAGGCTTTCGATTGTATCCGCACAACCGGACGATCGCTTCCTGCGGCAGCAACAACCAGGAACGTCCGACGCCTCACGGCTCACCAATCACCACCCGGTAGCGGCGCACCTGGGACCCTTGCGCGTTCGATGCTTTGTCCCGCCGTACACATTGATTCGGCGGCGACGCTCGCCATAGGCTCTGCGGCATGAGCACACGCGCGATCATCGTGGTTTCCGCTTTGGCGCTCACCGCGGTCGGGTGCAGCGGCCAGGAAGAGGCGGGAAGCCCGGACGCCAACTGGGCCGGCACCGTCACCACCGAAGGCAGCGTCACCACCGTCGTCAACGAGTCCGGCTCGGTGTGGGGCGGCAAGGGACGGCTGGTCGAGGTGTCGGCGATCGGGGTGGAGGCCGGGCCCGACGAGTACATGCTGGGCTACATCAACTCGATGTTCGCCAACGACGAGCGCATCGTGCTTCTCGACGAGCAAGCGGACACGGTGCGGGTGTACGACCGGGCGGGTCGGTTTCTGTTCGACGTCGGCGCGCAGGGTCAGGGCCCCGGCGAGTTCACCACCCCCATGATCCTCACGATGGACGCAGCGGGGCGCATCTACGTGCTCGACATGGCGGCCCGACGGCTGAGCGAGTTCGACCCGGCGGGCGATTTCGTCACGTCGCTGCAGATCATGGATTTCGGCTGCTGCGCCTGGAACATGATGCCGCAACCCGGGGGACTGCTCTCGGTCCCGATCGAGGAGTTCAACCGCGAGACACGCGAAAGCCGCCACGGCGTGCAGCTTTACAGCATGGAAGGTGCCGCCGGCGAGCCGCTGTGGGTACCCGATATCCAGTTCGAGCGGGCCACCATGACGTTCGACGGCCGCGAAGTGAGCACGCCGTTCAGCCCGCGCGTGTACTGGTACCCGACGCCCGACGGGGGAATCATCGCCGGTGCGAGCAACCGTTACCGTTTAGAGGTCCTGCGCCCCGACGGATCGAGGCTCGTCGTGCACCACCACGCCCAGCCGGCGCCGGTCGATCCCGACGAGTGGGAGTGGAACCGTGAGTATCGCGTCGCCATCTACCGGCAGCGCCAGGAGGGGTTCACCTGGGACGGCGCCGAGATGCCGCGCCATCATCCCGCGTTCACGTCGATGAGCGCCGCGCATTCCGGAGAGATCTGGGTGGGGCGGACCATCGGCAGCAAGCGCGTCCCGGACTGTAGCGAGAACCCGCTCGAGGACTACGCCGGCGAGCTGTCGATCGAACGATGCTTCGAGCAGATCTACACCATCGACGTCTTCGGCGCCGACGGCCGCTTCCTCGGCGAGGTCGAGATCCCGGACGACATGTCGCCCTACGGCCTCTGGATCGACGGCGCCACGGTGATCAGCGGCTTCAACGAGGACGAGCTCGGCGTGGTGCGGGTCAAGACTTTCCATCTGGAGCCTCCCGGCGGAGGATCGTAGTTCGCCGGCCCGGATGCCCCGACCGCACTGGTCAACGGGACGCCATATCCGCTCCTGACCGACTCATGCCATGGCCGCACATCTGACACCCGAGGATGTCGAAGACGGGCGATTCGATTGGGAAGAATGGCATGCCCTGATCAACGCCAATGGGATCACCGTGGACCGGCCGCGCGGCTCGGCGCACCCGCGCTTTCCGGAGATCATCTATCCCCTCGACTACGGCTACGTGAACGACACGGTGAGCGGCGACGGGCATGGCGTCGACGTGTTCGTCGGCACCGCGCGCAACGGCCTGGTGGCGCTGATGGTGACGACCGACTTCCGCAAGGGCGACCGCGAGGTCAAGCTGCTGTACGACTGCACGCCCGAGGAGATCTACCTGGTCAACGGCTTCATCAACTTCGACCGCACCTTGCTGGAAGGCACGCTCACGCTGCGCCGACCCATGCACGGGCTGCGGTAGGCTCGGCGGCGAGCAGCAACGCGCCGGCGGTCGATCTCGTGCCGGCGTCATCTCCGTTGTGAACCGGGCCACCACCTCGGCATCCGTTAGTCTGCTTCCTGGGTCGACACGATCACCACCCGACGTCAGCGTGCGTTCAGCGTCAACCGGGAGCGGACCACGTACCAGGTGTCGCTCTCCTCGTCGTGGCGTGTGAAGTAGACGTGGTCTCCGTGGGCCGTGGACCAGGAGGCCGGGCCCAGCGCGGCAACGATCAGCTCGCCTTCGGGGGAGAACACGTCGACGGGAACGTAGGGGTCGTCTTCGGGCTGCCTCGAGAAGGTCGTCGCGAATGCCGCGCGATCTCCCGCAAGTGGTACGTACGGGAGGCGAGCTCGGACGCGTTCGAGGCCTGGATTCGCCAGACCTCCATCGCGACGATCAGCTCCTTGACCCGCACCGCCCAGATCGGCGCACCGTCGAGGTCCATCGCCAGGACCTCGTACTGGTCGCTGAGCGTGGCTCTAGGCCCAGTTGTCTCATCGCCCCTCGTTTCAGCGCACCTGCCGCCGCATTTTGAAGATCGGGTACGCCACCCCGCCCTCCTCGGCGCCGAGCGCCCGCAGCGTCTCGTCGAGGACGCCCCAGCCGACGAAGCCGTCGCGGGCCTGGGGCTCCAGGTAGTAGAAGGCGGCGTTCGCCATTGGTTGGGCCATGTCGAGGTAGTAGGTGCCGGCGGGGAACTCGCGGGTTTCAAGCGGTGAGAAGGTGCCATCGAGGACGGTCATCAGGTAGCCGGATCGACGCACCTCACGCATGCTGTCGATGACAAACTCCCCGCCCTCGACCCGCAGCGGCGCCTCCAGCTCGCTCACCTCGATGTCGTGCGCGCGCAGCTTGTCGGCCAGGTCCCCGTACTCGGCGGGGATCAGGTAGGCGCGCGGCACGGGGGCGCTGCGGGTGCCGACGGGCTCGGTGAGGTCGTCGACGTTGGGGACGACCTCGGGCGGGCCCGCAGCCGTGCCTGGGCGCGTCGCGAGGATGCTCGTCCCCGGCCGGTACGCGGGCTCATTGGTCCGGTAGGCGAGCAGCTCGATCTTGCCGGCGGAGCGGTACTCACCGTCGAGGAAGTTGCGCAGCTCGCCGGACTCGGCGCCGGCGAGCACCGCGGCGACCGTCTCCTCGTCGGCGGCGCGCACCACCTCCTGCATCTCGGCGGCGTGGGCGGCGGCGTACTCGAGCAGCGCCGTGATGTACGCGTACTGCGCGTAGATGCGGCGCTCGAAGGTCGGCTGGCCGGGGGTCTCGGTGATGATCGCGAAGCGGTTGCGCAGGCCGAAGTCGTTGACGACGAACTTGGCCTCGATCGTCCAGGCGGCGCGGTCGTGGCTCCAGGCCTGCGGCGGCCAGTCGTTGGGGGTCGCCAGCGCGTGCGTGAAGACCTCGAGGCCGAACTGATCCCGCACCACCCCGCGCACCGCCGGAAACAGCGCCTCGTTCATGTAGCGGCGCGGCCCCGGCGCCGCGGCCGGCACGGTCGTGGTGCCGTACGTGTTCGCGTAGCCGTGGGAAACGCGGCTCATCAGATGGCCGTCGAGAAACAGAATCGGGCCCCAGGCGTTGAGCGTGCGGTACAGGCCGTTGGCCTCGACGGTCTCGAGCTTGACGGCATCGCGGTTGAGGTCGAGCCCGTCGACGTTCTCGCGCACGCCGAGGATGTAGGGCGTCGCGCTGCCGAGCCCGCCGCCCTGGGTGACGAACGTATCGGTGCCGTCGACGTTGAAGATCGGCGCGATCATCACGATCAGCTCGTCGAGGATTGCCCGGCGCGGTCCGGCGGCGAGGTCGCGCGCCACCATCATGAGCGCCTCGGCCGCCTCCGGCTCGGGCGGATGGATGTTGCCCATCAGGAAGACGACCGGCTTGCCCGACTCCCGCGCCGCGCGCGGCGAGGTCACCCGCGGGTTCGCGAGCACGATCGCCGGCGCCACCTTACGCAGCGGGCTGGTGAACATGCTCACCACGTGGACGTTCTCGCTCGCCAGCTTGAGCTGCACGATGTACTCGTGGAGCTGCAGCGTCGACATCGTGCGGGTGAAGTCGGTGCGCTCGGGGACGGTGCGCAGCTCGACGGGCCACTCGCCGTTCCATCTGGCGGGGACCTCGTCGCCCCAGTAGATCCGCTGCTCGCCAGCGGGGGCCGACTGAAGCACCGCCGGAGCGAGCAGCTCAGTAGCGAGGATCGCCGGCGAGGCTCCGGCGCCGGCGAACATCACGACGGCGGCCAGCCTGATCCAAGGGAGGCGTTGCATCGGGGCTCCTTTCCTTGCGCGGGCGAAGATCGGAGCCGATGGTACTGCGCCCGCCCCCTCCGATCGACCACCCTCCAGGGGCGCCGCGCGGCGGGCGCCGCCGGCGGGCGGCACCGGCGCGCTCCTCGGGAGCGCGGATTGGCGCTCCTACCCTCATCAACCTTGGTAAAGGATATGGGCTTGCCTTTACTACAGGGATGGCCGAGGAAAGGATCCGGCTCAGCCGCCGATCAGGGCCCTGCGGAGCTTGGCGGCGAGCTGTTCGTAGTCCGCCGTGTCCTCGTCGATGCAGCGCATCAGCGCCCAAATCGCCTGCTTGCGGACTTCGTTGTCCTCGTCTTCGAGGGCATCCAGGAGGGCGTCGACCGCAGCGCTGTCTTCGATCATCCCCAAGGCCCAGGCCGCCTGCTCGCGGACGCGGGCGTCTTCGTCCCGCAGCGCCCCGATCAGGCCGGGCACCGCCGACGACGCTTCGATCATGCCCAGCGCCCAGGCCGCCTGCTCGCGGACATCGGCCTCCTGGTCGCGGAGCGCGCCCGTCAGGCCGGGCACCGCCGTCGCCGCCTCGATCATGCCGAGCGCCCAGGCCGCCTGCTCGCGGACGTCGGCGCTCTCGTCCTGCAACGCGCTGGTGAGGCCGGGAACGGCCGACGAGGCCTCTATCATCCCCAGTGCCCACGCCGCCTCCTCGCGGACCTCGACCGCCTCGTCGCCCAGCGCGGCGCTCAGCGCCGGCACCGCCGCCGCTGCCTCGATCATGCCGAGGGCCCAGGCCGCCTGCGAGCGAACCCTGGAGGAAACGTCGGCAAGCGCGTCGCCGAGCGGCTCTACCGCTGCGGAGTCTTCAATCATGCCCAGAGCCCACGCCGAGCGGGCGCGGACGGCCTCGACGTCGTCGTCCAGCGCCGCCACCAGGGAGGCCACAGCGCGGCTCTCCTCCATCAACCCCAGCGCCATCGCCGCGTGCTCGCGGGCGACGGCGCTGTCGCCCCCCGGCTCGCGGTCGCCGCCGAGAATGCCGATCAGCGGATCGAGCGCGGGGCTGCCGACCCGCTCGAGGGCGATCGCCGCCTCGCGGCCGGGCGAGCTGTCCTCGTCGCGATCACCGATCCAGTTGCCACGCTCCCGACAGAGGCGACTCTCAACCGGTTCGCCATCGCTCAGCAGCGCCAGCAGCGGCTCGCCTGCCGCCGATACGTCGCGGCCGCGCATACGGCCGATACGGCAGGCGGCCAGCGCCCGATCGCGCGCCAGCGGCGCGCCGAGCTCGGCGATCAGGGCGGCGAGCTCGCCCTCCTGCTCGACGACGACGGACACCGGCAGCCAGCGCGGTAGCGGCGCCCCGGCCGCCGACCAGGCGGTCACCGCAGTCACCGTGCCCGACACGATCAGCGCAATGGCTTTTGCGGCGCTGCTGAAGAAAATGCTCATCATGGCCTCCTCAACCGGAGATCTGGGCCACCGCCCACAGGGCTTGCTTGCGGACCTCGATGCTTTCGTCGGTGAGCGCATCGAGCAGCGCCTCGAGCGCCGCTTCGTCCTCGATCATGCCGAGCGCCCAGGCCGCCTGGCCGCGCACCTCGGCGGAGGCGTCATTGCGCAGCACGCCGCCGAGCGCCTCGACCGCCTCCGGGCTCTCGATCATGCCGAGGGCCCAAGCCGCCTGGCTCCGGACCTGCGCTTGTTCGTCGGCAAGCGCCGACGCCAGGGCCGGCACGGCCTGGTCGGACTCGATCATGCCGAGCGCCCAGGCCGCCTGGCTCCGAACATCCGCGTTCTCGTCGGAGATCGCCGTTGCCAGCGCCGCAACCGCCTCGTCGGACTCGATCATGCCGAGCGCCCACGCCGCCTGGCTGCGCACGGAAACGGAGGCATCGTTGCGCAGGGCCTCGCTCAGCGCCGCAACCGCCTGCACGGATTCGATCGTGCCCAGGGCGTGCGCCGCCTGGGCGCGGATCTGGGCGTCCGCGTCGCGCAGGGCGGTCATGAATGCCTCCAGGACGCGGACGTTGACCTCCTGGCCGTGGACTGCGGATGACGCGTGTCCCACCGGGACTCCGGCCGCCGGACCGTTCGCCGGGCCCTCCGCCGCAACACCGCCGGCGAGCGGTGCTTCACGCCCGGGCTGCGGATCGAGCCGGCCGATCGGCTGCCGTTCGACCTCGATGTCGAGCTGCTGCGCGGGCGGCACGGCGATCGTCGGCTCGAGTTCGTCGCCGATCGGGCCGGGAATCGGATCGCCGGACCGATCGATTTGCCGCTCCTCGGCGATGGCCCCCGGCTGCAAGGCGGCAAGCGGAACCACCAGCATGCCGACGGCCAGCGCCGCGGCGCCGGTTGCCGCCCGTGTCGCACTACCCCGCCGGCGCTGTGGATCGAGAATGGCGAGCAGCCGCCCTTCGAGCTCGTTAGGGCGAGCCATCGCCACGGCCGCCCAGCTCGGCGTCCGCGCCGCCTTGATCGAGCGGGCGATCTCGAGGAGATGCCCGGCGTAGTCGGCGCCGCGCGTGCCGCTGCCCAGCACCAGGTCGTCGCAGGCGCGCTCGCGCTCGGCCTGCAGGCGGCGAGTCGCCGTCCAGGCGAGCGGGTTGAACCAGTGAAAGGCGTTGACCAGCCGGCCGAGCAGCAGCATCTGGCAGTCGCGCCGCTTCAGGTGCGCCATTTCGTGCAGCAGCACGACGCGCCGGCGCTGCGCGCTCCAGCGGGTCGATTCCGCCGGCAGCACCACGGCCGGGCGAACGATGCCCCAGGCCAGCGGCATCGAGACCCGTTCGCTGCAAACGACACGCACCTCGGCACGAATCCCCAGATCGCGGCGCGCCGCGCGGGCCTCTCGCAGCAGGCCCTCGTCGGTCACCGGGGCGGCGCGACGCACGAGCCGTCGCGCAGCCGCGGCGGACAGGCCCAGGCGGGCGAGAAAGAAAGCTGCACCCAGGGCCCAGACGACAAGCAGCGCGCCGGCGATATCGCGGCGGGTGATCAGCCCTCCGGCAGCATCGCCATTCGCAAGCGATCCTGCGGGAATCCCATCGCCCGCGAACATTGAGCCTGCAACCTCGCCGTCCCTCAACGCGTCCCTGAGCGCTGCGTCCTCACGGCGAGGCGCCGCGCTGTCGGCACTTCCCTTAAGCGAGAGCGCTTGCGCGCCAGTGCCTGGCGCCCGGACGTCGCTCCCGGTTGACGTCCCGCCGTCGAGGATTGGTGAGGCGCCGGATGACGACGGCGTCGCCTCGGGAAGGGTGGAGAGTTGGCGCCGGGTGTGCTGTTCCACGGGCGAAGCCGCTGCCGGTGGAAGATCGACGTCGTCCGCGCTCGCCGGCGCCGCCGCGGCGGGAAGCATCGGCACTTGCCATGCCGGAAGCGCCAGCGTCAGCGCCGGCAATGCCAGCACCGAGACCAGCGCCGCCGCCCAGACCTGATGCCGCGTCGAGGCGGAGGCGCGACGCAGCAGCGCCGTCGCCAGCAGCGCCGCGAGCAGCACGAGCGCAGCCTTGAAAGATATGCCGAGGAAGTCGTCGACGAGGCTTCTGCCGCCTACCGTGGCGGCCATCTCCGTGAACCGGCTCATGTTCATTTCTCCCGGGAGCGTGCTTGTGAGATCAGGTCTTCGAGCCGATCGAGGTCGCGTTCCGACAGCTCGGTGTTGGAGTCGTCCAGCAGCGCCGCCATCGCCTGCCCGGCGGAGCCATTGAAGAACGTGTCGACGAGGTGGTTCAGCGCCGAGCGCTTGGCGCGCTCCTTGGTGAGCGTCGGCCGGTATACGTACCGCGGCCCCTCCTGCTCGTGGGTCACGTGCCCCTTGTTCTCGAGGATGCGCAGCTGCGTGCGGACCGCCGAGTAGCTCGGCGCGTCCGGCATGCCGTCGCGGACCTCGGCGGCGGTGGCGGCGCCGCGTTGGAACAGCACGTCCATGATCTGCCGCTCCCGGGCGCTGAGCTTGTGTGCCAGTGGCTCCGACATGTCGTTCTCCGAAGGGCGCCGTCGCCGGCGCGGTCAGCTCGGTTGCCTTAAGTGGCAATAAATTAGCACTATGCGAAATCTTTAGCAAGCGCAATCTCACGAGGCTCGTACGAGGCGCCTGGTCAGGCCGAGGGATAGGGATAGGGCGCTATCCGCCCTCTGTTGGCGCATCGCGGTCCCACACCAGTTTGCCGTCGACCGACGGGCACCCCACGTCATCGGCGTGCGGTCGCTGCCGCCGATACCCCTTGCCAGGGCCCGCGGGCCTTGGTTTCCTCAAGGCCGAGATCCCTCGACGAGCGCTAGCGCGTTCGCCTGCCCGCCCGACGCCCGCGCCTGCGGCCGCCAACCCCTCATCGACGGGGAAGGGGTCGCGCCCCCTGTGGTGAAGGCAGCACACCGCCGCGCAACAACGAAAGAAGGCATACCGATGGACCACGCCCGCCTGGTAAGAGAAGTCCGGCTCCTGAAGCTCTACGCGATCGGCTCGAGCATCCTGCTCTGCCTGCTGGCGGCAACCGCCTTCCTGCCGCCGCAGGCGCAGCGGTTCGCGATCATCGACGTCGAGCGGATCAACGTGATCGAGCCGGACGGACGGCTGGCGCTGGTGATCTCGAACGGCGCCAACATCCCGGGGCCGATCCTCGAGCACGAGGAGCTGCCCGCCGAGCTGTCCTCGGGGCGCATCGGCTCGGCGGGGATGCTGTTCTACAACGCCCGGGGCGACGAGGTCGGGGGGCTGACCTTCCGCGGCGAGGAGTCGGACGCCGGCTACGCGGCCTCCGGCATGCTGGCGTTCGACCAGTTCAAGCAGGACCAGGTGGTCGCCATGCAGTACTCCGACCGGGGCACGTCGCGGGCCGCCGGGCTGACGGTGTGGGACCGCTCGACGACGATCGGGGTCAAGGAGCTGGTCGACCTGATCCTGGCGAGCCGGCAGGAGGAGGGCCCTGAGCGGGAGGCCGCCGAGGCGCGCCTGGCCGAGCTGCGCCGCGACGGCAACCTCAGCGCCCAGCGGGTCTTCCTCGGCAGCCGCGACCGAACCGCCGCCCTGCAGATCAACGACACCGCCGGCCGCCCGCGGATCCGCCTGTATGTCGACGCCGACGACGTCGCCCGCCTCGAGCTACTCGACGAGGCCGGCGAGGTCGTGCACACCTGGCCGGAGGGCTCGCGTTGAGCCGACCGGCGAGTTTCCGCTGGCGCAGGAGCCAGTCCGGTTCGATATGGCAGTCGCGATATCCCGCGTAAGGACCCGCAAGCCGATGATCACGGTAGCGTTCCGGGAGGGGCTTCTGGGCGAGCAGAAGGCCGACCGGGGTTTTCAGCTTCTCAAGGTCTTTGCCACGTCGTCGTGCTCGTTTCAGATCCTTTCGGAACTTCGAGGACTCTACGGGCCTGAGCATCAATCAGTGCTCTCGTTATCCCACTCCTCGAACAGGGCCTCGGCACCGGCGTACCTTGTCAGGCCACGACCTTCTTCGACTTCGCGCATGGCGGCAATCGTCTCGTCATTCGGCACTTTCACGTCGAACGGCAATCCTTGATGCAGTTTCACCTGGGCGTAAAACAGCCTGATCGCCTCGCCGGCTGAAAGTCCGAGCCTGGCGAACACCTTCTCAACGGCTTTCTTCAGCTTTGGATCGATGCGCGTGTTGACGCGGTCCGTCATCGCCATTTCGGTTTCCTCCTCCGCTCAAGTGTGCGACGTTTGGCGCACAATTGCAAGCGGGGGTGGTCTCGGGCGCAAGTAACCGCCACTTCTGCCTTTGGCCTCGACGGCCGGGAGTTGGTCGGGGACGCCGGATCGGAGCTGTCCGCTTTGCCAGACCGCTTGGCATGACTCGAGCAGCCACGAGCGGAGGCGCTCGCGTCGGCCTCCCCCAACACGGCCTTGTGCCATCTCATCGGCGAGTGGTAGACACCGGTTGGCAATCACCAACCGGAGGAAGCTTCGATGAAGGCAGCCGCTCGCTATGGCCTGCTGGCGGGAATCGTACTGGGGCTGCTGAACGGGCCTTTCTTCGACCCGTACGGTTCGATCCTGGCTTGGAGCTTGATCGCCGCGCAGTTGTCGCTGGGCGCGTTCTTGACCTGGCGGCGGATGCGGCTGGTCTTCTCGACGCTCGCGATGGCGATGGGGGCGGTGGAATCCATCGTGATCGCGGCGCTTCATGCGTATGGCTACGACCTTCTCAGCCTGCCGCTCCCCTGGGCGATTTACGTCTGGGGTGGCCTCGTCGTCGGGACGATCGTGTTGCACCTCGACGCGTACTGGAGCCCGGAGAAGTGGGAAGCCTGGAAGCGGCACATGGACGACGCGCAGTTCGGCGATTTCCTGCGCGGGCACCACATCCCCGATCTGACGCCTCGAGCCGGCGGTAGCTCCGGGTAACCCGCTTTCTCGTCGTCGTCCCGCGGTGGACGGGAAGGCCCGCTTCAGCCCGGTGCAGCCCGGTCCAGCCCGGCTCGGCGTTTGTCTCGGGGCCTTGCGCGGCCCTCCTGGCCGATCTCCGCGACCTCTGCCTACTCGCTCTTGAGCGCCACCACCGGATGGACGCGCGTCGCCCGGGTCGCCGGGATCAGGCAGGCGGCCAGGGCGACGATCGCCAGGGTGGCGACGACCGATGCCCAGACGACCGGGTCGAGGGGCTCGACGCCGTAGAGCTGGCTCTGCAGCGTGGAGCGCAGGGCGAAGGCGCCGAGCAGGCCGAGGACCACGCCGGCGCCGACGATCTGCACGCCCTCGAGCAGCACCAGGCCGAAGACGCGCTGGGCGCCGCTGCCGAGGGCCAGGCGGATGCCGATCTCGCGGGTGCGCGTGGTCACCAGGTAGGCGAGCACGCCGTAGACGCCGACCGCCGAGAGGAACAGCGCCACGGCGGCGAACCCGAGTGACAGGACGACGGGGGTGCGCCGCGGGCCGACGGCGTCGGCGAATCGGTCCTCGAGCGTGCGAACGTTGAAGAACGGCAGCCCGGGATCGAGCCCCACCAGCGCCGCGCGCACCGAAACGGTCACCGCGCCCGGCTCGCCGGCGGTCTTGATCGCGAACGTCATGCCGCGGGCCGGATACTGCGCCCAGGGGAGGTAGTAGGTCCCGACGTCGGCGCCGTCCTCGCGCACCACGTCGCGCAGGGCGATGTCCTCGACCACCCCGACGACGTGCAGGAACTGCGTGTCGGCGCCGATCGCCGTGACGTCGTCGAAGCTCGACGGGAAGTACAGCCGCTTGCCGAGCGCCCGGCCGTTGGGCCAGAACTTGTCGGCGAGCCGCTGGTCGACGATCACGGCGAGGTAGGCACCCTCGTCGTCGGTGGCGTCGAAGTAGCGCCCTTCGATGAGTGCGATGCCCATCGCCTCGAGGTAGCCGGGCGTCACCCGCACCTGCGCCGGCGAGATCAGCGACTCGCCGGGGGCCATCGTGTAGCCCTCGGCGAGGATGACGCTGTCGGCGTAGTTGCCGCTGAGCGGAAAGACCGAGGTCGCGCCGGCCTCCTCGACGCCGGGGACGGCGCGGATCGCGTCGACCGCCTGGCGGGTAAAGGAGCGCAGATCGGCGTTCCCCGCGTAGCGCGCCGCGCTCAGCGTCATCTGGCCGGTGAGCACGTTGCCGGTCTCGTAGCCGAGGTCGAGGTCGAGGATCTGCCGGAAGCTGGCCAGCATGAGGCCGGCGCCGATCAACAGCACCAGGGCGACGGCGACCTGCGCGGTGACCAGCGAGCGACGCAGCAGCCGCGCCGCCTTGGCGCTGGTGCCGGTGATGCCGTCCTCGCGAAAGACCTGGCCGAGGTCGGTGCGCATCGCGCCGCTCACCGGGATGATGCCGATCAGGAACCCGACCAGCAGCGAG